>Ga0179593_1711105_pt1 | contig 13809 bp, 17 predicted proteins | sample CZODoug2_1_08_16_FD_185931 | JGI IMG/M metagenome (GOLD analysis project Ga0179593, IMG submission 185931) | Vadose zone soil fungal communities from Angelo Coast Range Reserve, California, USA - CZODoug2_1_08_16fungal (PacBio error correction) | ecosystem: Environmental > Terrestrial > Soil >...
AACCGGCGACAACAATCCTACGACAAAAAACTGGAACCGGTCCTAGTCAGAGGAAAGGGTGGGCCCGGGGAAAAGAAAAAATGCCAGTTCCCGAAGCAAAAAACCAAGGGAAGCAGTATCTCACAAAAAGAGATCTACCCTATTGAAGAAAACTAGAACTCTGGCGTGTTCAAGAAAAACAAGGAATTGTCGGAAGCGGACACCGTCTCACAAACGGTTAGGGGGCATCGCCAAGGAGACCAAAAAAAAAAACAAACCAGAATAAACTGAAATCCACAGGGGGGAGGGAAAAGACGCCTAAAAAAGTTGAGAAAAAAAACCAAAACTTAACCTGCTGGACTGGGCGGAGACGGCGTAGAAATCTCGAAGCAGAATTCTGGGGCGAACCAGCTGGGAAGGGGGGGAAAAGGGGGTAACGAGCGAGTCTATCAACCTTCGCAAATCAAAAGGATGACACGCCTAAGCAAAATGCCTGAACCAGGAAACTCCGGGCTCGAAACTCACCAATCAGGTCTCACTGAACTCGCACAAGAAAAAAAAATTTCAAAAAAAAAGAACAGCAACAACTAACTTTCGACCTCAACAGTGTGCCGTAAATAGGGTGCACCCCGTCCTACATCAGAAATAAACACAGGCAAAGGAAAAGCCCGATCATCAAAAAATCGGTCCGACAACAAAAGTGGAACGTCAGAGCCTTGTTCCGCATGAGGAGGTTCTCGGGGCTGGGCTAAAAAAGAGTGGACCGAGAAAAAAAATGAAGTAAACGCCAATCTCTCTGGAGGAAGAGGGCTCTCAGAGTTGGACAAGATAAGCTCACACTAAGAATTTGACGCAAAAGAAAATCCTTAAAAAATGGCGGGGTTGGGGCCAGCAAGTTCTTGCTTGAGCAAAGGAACACAAAAATTGAAGGACGGAAAAGAGATGCTGAAGGATCAAAAACAACGCAAAAGGATGCCAGGAGGTGGGCCAAACAGGCGAGCCCACCCCGCCGCTCAAAGGTTGACAAAGGAAGTCACGCCAGGGGCTTGGCACGTGAAGGTCACAAACGCCCAAAAAGGGGGTGACTTCTCCAAGGATTAGAGCCAAAACCGATGGGCTGCAGGGGGGAAAATCCTACGAGAAAAATCAGTTATTATCTCAAAAAAAGCTCAGGGGAACTTCAAGGCCCAGGAACTCGCCTTGACCTGATTTCCACTGCAAAGAAGAAGCCGGGGAAGGGAAAAGTAACCGCCTTGGTATGACCCCCACCAGGCTACGTGTGGGGAAAAATACAGCCGAGAAACGATTTCGAATTTTATTTACAAACAAAAGAAAAAGGGGCCAGACATAAATGCATTGACCGCGAAACAATTCTGTCAGAACATTCCGGGGGGGAGGTACCGGTTTCCACAACAAGGGTCAAGCTTTCGTCGAAAAAAAAAAAATTAAAAAAAAACAGAATAAGGGGAAAGGGGAAAAACCGGTCCAAACAATAGGGGGGGGGGGGCTGCAATCTCCAGTCGCCTGAACCATTCCGGATCGGGGGAAAAAAAAAAAAAAATTGGGCAAGTGGGCACTGGCAGGGCCAACCGTGAGAGAGAACAAGGAAATCGCAAACCGTGAAAAAAACAAAAAGGGCGGGCGCCGGCTTTGCAAAATTCAAAATCGACATCCTCCAAGACCTTCTCCACACTAAAAAAATTGCAATGGGGGGCGAAAAGAAGCACGCCCGAGGGTTGGCGACAAGAAAACGCAAGAAAGTTGGGCCGCCGAAAGGGGCAGGTGCCAAAAAGTCCGCAAGAATCGGAAAGCCGCGGAAGAGGAAAGAAAAAAAGCACATTGTTAGTCATGGGGAAAGAAAAAGGGGAAAAGTGGTTCAGAAAGCAAAGGCCGAAAGAAATGCTTGGGTTTGCTCGAAAAAAAAAAACAGGAAAACTTTTCCGGGGATGCAAAAGGGGCCAACGAAGGAATAGGGGGCAGAGTTGCAGGAAATTCCAAACGGAACTGCGCGCGTCCGGTTTAGAAAAAAAAAAAAGGAAACCCGAGACCGCCGCCACCACTTTTTGACCACGGAACTGGTGGACTCCGCAGAGGAAAATGGGGGAGCAAGCCACCCACAAGGGGAACCTTGCAGGTCTCCTGAACGACTCGCAAAAGCCCCAAAAAAAGGGAAAACGACCAATCCTCCCTCCCCTTTTCAAACAACGTCCGGTGACTCACGCGGTCGTGGGGGGGGCAGGTAGAAGAACGGAGATAGAGGGCCACGGGGAATGTTTGCCCGAGGATGTTCCCTTCAAACAAAAGCACCCCTAAGGGTACTACTGGTTTTTCCAGCGAGCAATCGTCGTGAGGAACTCAAAAAAACACACAAGGAAGGGTACTGGATGACATGAAACAAAAAACTGATTGGTCGCGGGGAAAACGCGCGGTAAAGGTGGGTCAGAAAAGGGGGAGGACGATAACACCCGAAAACATTCAAACCCGAAGTGGACGTTTTTTATCAGAGAAAATTTCAAAGAGGGGGGTCGGGGGAAAAGACCGGGGGACCTTGCCAGAGAGGGTTTCGGGGCCGGGCGGGCACGGCAACTGGGGGGGGGAGATGTTGTGGAGGCCGTGAAGGGTAACAGCAAAAAAAAATAAGAAAAAAAAAGAAGGAGTTTTTGTTGGGAAGCATCAACAGGGGTGCGCCGGCATGAAGAAAAGGGAATGGGAAAAGAGGAAAAAATGGCGGCGGGGTCGCCTAACGGGGGGGTTGAAAAGAACCGCTCGTTGTTACAAAAGGAGAGCGCGGTTTGGAGTTGAGGGCAAGCGGAAGGGGGGAGGGAATTGCAAGAAAAAGAATGGAGTACATTAAGGAGCAAAATATCGCAACCAACGAAAAAAACCTTAGCCCGTGAAAAACGGCAGGGAACTTGCGGAACTGAAAGGCGCCATTCAAACCTGGCTAAAAATGTGTGGGGGGGGGGGGTAAGGGTGCCACTCGGTCAAAGCAGGCAGATCGTTTTGAGAAGGTCACAAATCATGCGACCGGGGCCAAAAAACGGGGGGGGGGGGGGTTCGTGCGTCACAGCGGGGAGCCAAAAAACACAAGAAGGGGGACTGGTGTTGTCAATAGGGGCAGGGGAAAATGGTCAATCATCGGGCACGTGATTAAAAAAGGGGGATTGGGCAGGAAGGGGGTTAAATTGTTGGGGGCAAGGACCGCGCGCCGCAATGCTTGGGGGGTGGGTGTTAAAGGGGGGGTCAGGTGTAGGGGGGCCTGCTTAGTGGGGGTGGCCGCCAGCCAGGGAAAAAAGACAAAAAAGGGGGTGGGGAATTTCCCACGCATAGGGAAAATGTGGGTCGCAGGGTACAGACCGACAACGCGCGTTTCTCAAAAGGAGTTGGTGTTGGACCCGGGAAAAGAACGTCGGGATGGGTTTTTTTTGCTTGCAAAAGCGAAGGTACACGACCTGGGGGAAAAAAGGGGAATGAAAAAGGGGAACGGGAGATTGGTGTTGGAGCAAAGCTTTTAGTGCAGGAATGGCAAGCGGGGTGTGGGGGATCCAAATCAAAGGAGAAGAACGGGAGTCGGGGGTTCGGGCGGTTGGGCGATGGCGGGAGGGGGGGGCAAAAAAAGATTTCAAATCCTACGGCTTAATAACGGGGGGGAGCGGAACCTTTTGAAAGGGTTCTTTCGAAAACGTGAAAAAAAAGTAACGTTAAAGCGTCAGGAAGGGGATCAATGGTCCCGAGAGTGGTTTCGCTTTCAACGAAAAAGGGGGCTGGTAGTAAACGCGGGCTTGGCAGGGGACCAGCCAACTAATTGCGCAGAAATGGTTCTGAACGGTGGGGCGTGGAGAGGGGGGGAAAAGTTTTCCCACAGTATTTAGCGACGGCAGTGTTTTAAGTGGGTGTCAAAGGACGCCGGGGGGCCAACTTTTTTAAGGAACCTATCTGGAAGGGGCCACTAGGGGGGCTCGAAAATCAGCATAAGGGAAGGGAAATGGACATTTGGGGAGTTTCCTGGTGATCAGGGCCGCCCATGAAAAAAAAAGGGAAACAAGTCAAGGAATACTTGTTGTGCATTTCCGTTGCGCGAGACGGCAAAGAAGGGAAACGGCTTTCTCAAAAGAGGGGACTGGGAAATTCGGCGGGAGAGAGAAAAGGTTTTGAACGCGGCACAAGAAAATGATGAAAACCTCGATGGGGCGAGGGAAAAAAATTTGGGTCATGCAAGCGAGCGGGTGCGGCGGACCCGGCCGAAAGTGATTTGGAGGGACGGGGGCGGGCCTGCGAACGAAAAAAAAAAGGATGCCGCGCGGACGGGGAGGGTCCGACGTAGTTTTGGGGGGCGAGTCCTTTTTGAAAAAAAAAAAAAATGAAGGACTGTTCGCGGGCTTGAGAGGGTCAACGTGATCCTGAATGTCAGGGGCGGGGGGACCAGAGCCCTGGGGCGGAGGGGCCGGGGAAGAGTCCTTTCCGGCGGAGATATATAACCCCCCACCCCCCTGGGTTTCTCCAGCCCGTTCAGAAAAGAAGCAGGAGGCAAAAGATAGAGAAGTCAAAATGGTGGAAATAAAACCATCCTTACGCGAAGGGGGGAGGGCCGAAAAAACTTTTGTTCAGCAGTGCCAGCCGGGTGGTACGGTTTAGTGTCGAAAATTGGGGGGAAATCCCTGGGGCAGGCTGACGTAAGACGAGTCCGTAAACAACGGTGACGCTTATCGAACGTCTTGGGGACAGAACATTGGGGGGGGGGCCCTCAGAATATCAATGGAGGGAAAGCTCTTAACGGGGGGGGAGGGGGGGAGGAAAGTTCCTAAGGGAAAGGTGAGTCGAGGATAAAAAAAAACATCACTTCCAAAAAGGTCGAGCGGATTTGGGTGTTCAGCGTGTTTCCTTGACGACTCACACGTTCGGGATTGTGGGAAGGATCAAAAAAGACAAAAAGTACGGTAAAAGCGAGTATAGGAGCAATCCCTGAACGAACGAATCAAAGCGAAAACGAGCTTCCAGGGACGACCTGGGGGGTGAGGTGAGGCGGTATCTGCGAACGGACAATCTCAACACCGCAACTCAGAAAATATTGATATGGCGGCAACAAATGGGGGAGTACGTTTCAAAAAAAAGCCGCAATCTGAACGTCCAAAGGGGGAAAAAGACAGCGATTACGAGAAATCGAACAAGAGTCAAAACAAAACCAAAAGGGCGCTAAAAACAGAAACATGCTGACCTCGCGAAAAACGTAAAAAAAAGTTGGGTCGGCCTGAAAAAAACAAGTTACTGCGTGAGAACACGAAAAAAGTCTCCCGGCCTCCCTGCTGCAGGGGACGGGGGGGGGGAGGGAACTGGGGGGGTTATACAAAAAAAAACGAAAATAGGAACCTTCTCCGCAAAAGGAGGAGGCGCGAAAATCCGCCACCAGGGGGCCCGCCGGCCAAAAAAAAACGATACATCCCCGGAAAACCGCCCGGCTACGGGACGCGAAAAACACAAAGGTGCAAAGAAAAAACTGAGTACAACAAAAAAGACCTCGAAGAAACGCGCCAGGAAGAAAGTTCGAATGCCCAAAGGGAGAAGAACAACAACAACGGCGAGCGAGCCGAGCAAATCCATTGGGACTAAACTAACAAAGGCCCTAAAAAAAAAAAGCTAATTCCCGGTTGACGCATTCGGGCGTCTGAAGCCCTGTTGAAACTAGACGGGACCCGCCTATCACCCGAAGGGCGGGGAAAAAAATCTTCGTCGAGGAACAGTCGGTCAGGGCCAAGTGCCGATCGCAAAAAAAGGTTTGTTGGGGAACATGAAATCTTCCAGCTTTGTGGGGAAAAAAGGGGGGGGGAAGAGGGGAGACCATTTATCAAGTAAACAAAAAACCATTCTCCGGCTGACTAACCAGGAGGGCAATCTTCAAATAGAAGGGAAAATGAGAAAGCGCGGAAAAACGCCTCCGAAAACAAAATTTCGCAAAAGGGGAAAATCGAAGCAGTGAAGGGGACAACGCCAATCGTCAAGAGATAACGCAACGGGGCCGCGGGAAAATGAGCCGGCGGGGGTAGATCAGTAAAAATCGGCGGGTAAAGAAAAAAAAACAAAAACGGGCCGAAACTCACCGGCGCCAGCCGACCTTGACTGAGACCGGGTCCCTACTAAAAGGAAGGAGGAAAGTGACAAGCCACACCGGAGCAGACAAAAAAAAACTTATTCTCTTTGGGAATAAAGCGAACCCCGCGACCCGCCCACGGCATGGGGTGGTATCCAAAAATGATTGCAAGGGGACCGCAAACTAAGCAGGCGCGAAACGGAAGGGGAAATGTCCATTTCCTTTTGGTCACAACCCAAAGTCAGGAAAGCAGCCAAAACAGCAATAAGGGAAAGGGCAAGGCAAACGCTCTCGGGGGCGACGCCAGGAAAAGGAACGAAAAACATGACGACCATTCCCGGAGAGGGACCAAGTGGGAATTGACCCGAAAAATTTCCAGGGGAACCGATACTCCAAGCCGCCCGAACATAGGGAAAAACAGAAAAAACAAGGACCAATTTTCGAAAAAAAAAAAAAACCCAAACGGGCTTGCAAATGGAAAAAAAGGTCCAGTGTCTCCGAAACAACCTTCAGGGACAGCAAAGATGATTCAAATTTCTAAGAGAAAGGGGAGGACGCGCTGGGTGATCCCCCGCGCTGAACGATAAGGCCGGCCGGCAGAGGGCTAAAAGACTCTACGCGCTTAATAACGGGGGAAACATTAGCCAAAGGGGGACCAAAAAGGGAGGCGATTTTCAATGTTGGAAAGAAAAGAAGGTGCAAATTCCATGCCGATGTTAGGGGGTTCTCCGTTAGGATCATGAACTTTTGCCTTGGGAACAACCTGGGTCAAACTCTTCAAAAATCCAGGAAAAATTAAAGAGAAGACTTCCCCGGGTAAACGAGCAGACTGGAGAAGAAAGCCTCCGCATGCAGACACTTTGACCACCTGTAGACTTCTCCTGCAGCGACCGCACCAAAATTAACATTGCTTCTTGATTATCGTCTGGAAAGAAGAAAAATCCGAAAACTGCCAGCCTACAAAGGAAAGGGGGGCTGGGGAAAACGCCTCGCGAAGCTGTGTCCGGGGGGAAAAAGGACAAAGAGGGGATTCACCAATTCGGTAACGTCCACGGGGGGGTCTGCCCCAGGGATGTTGGAGACCAAGAAAAACTCCACATTCATTACCCGGTCACGAGGGGGGGGGTTCCCGCGAAGACATAAATCAAAAGACGGGGAGTACAGTATCTCCCAACAAAGAATGATTCCTGGACAGGAACCCGAAGTTCGTGGGGGTGGAAGCACAGGGAAAAGGATCCCCAGGGGAGGAAAAGTTGGTTTCCTGAGGAGGAAAAAAACATTCCGGCCACGAAAATAAGTAGAAAAAATCGAGGAGAAAATGAGGGAAGGGGCGGAAATCAGGGGCAAAACGCCAGAGCCTTTCGTTGTTTGAAGGGGTAAACGGGACCCGGCTGTGTTTGGGATGGCTTGGAGAGTTTGCAAAGGGGCAAAGAAAAGGGGTTGTGGGGGCTTCAGACGATCCGAGGAGACCGCGGAAGGTAAATTCTTCGGGGGGAGTCAGGATGAGGTGGAAAAGAAAGAGTGGAAAGTAAGAGGGCGGGGAGGGGGAATGTGAAAAAAAGGCCCGGCGGTTTGACGCAAAGTTGAAACCGCAAGATTAGAAACCGGAAGCAAAACCCAAAAAAGCAAACAGGAAAGACTTTGCGGCACCGGGAAATTGCCTGGGGGAATAAATAATTTAGGATGCAAACAACCTGTGCCGAAAGGGTGGTCTGGTGGCTGGGTGCACAGCCAGGGCAAACTGGGAAGTTCCCAGGGGCCAGGTCGAGTGCAGAGACATGAAAAGCGCCGCCGGACTTGAAAAAACGTACAGGTCCATAAGGGGGATAAAAAACCGGCTGTGGCGGAAAGTTAAGCAATTGCATCAGAGGGAAAAGGGCCAAAAAAAAAATTGAAGGGATGCTTAGAGAAGGAGTAGAAAGAGCCTCAAAAAAGAAAACAAATACATTGTGTTGGTTAAGGTGATTGTTGTGGTGACGCTTAGTAATCAGGTGCCAGGGGGGAGGGGGAATCCTTGACACCCAAAGGGAAATAAAGTATCCGGTGAAGGGGGAGCCCGAACTGATGTGTCACACAAGGTAACGCAACGCAGGGTGTGGGGGGGAAACCACGGAAAAATTAGGGATTGGGTTTGTTGAAGATTGCATATCGAGAGCGAACAAAACTTGGCGGGGAAACAGGGCCGGGGGGGACAGTAAATTAGAGGGGGGAGGGGCCCTGCTTGGGGGCAGGAAAAAAATGCCGCAGGTTGGGCCAATTCGCAAGGTAGGTCGGAGGTGGGCCGTGAAAGCTGAAAAGGAGGAGGAGGTTTCAACCGACTCCGGCTGAAGGGACGGGGCCGGTGGGTCGTGCGGGCTTCAGGTTAGACGCCAAAGGAAACGGGAAAAGGGCACCAGCAGTCAATTTTCAAAAGGACAGGGGGGACAGTTGACGTTTAGCACAAGGGATATTGGGGGGACAGGTCAATTGGTCCAAAGGAGAAACGCCAAGCCTCTTTGAAGCAAAAGGGGGTGACGGAAGACGAGGGCGGTTGGGATTCTTTGCCCATGTTACGGCCGCGGGGACCGGCAAGTGGCCCAACAGGCGGGGGGAAAACCAACTGGTTTAACTTGTTTTAATTTCCGGTATTTGCCGCTTTGAAGAAAGAATCGGGGTGCTGAAGCGCAGGCCCGACCCGAGATTTGCAAATTGGGGGGGGGGGGCCAGTGTCGTGATCACACTGCTCAAATGCAACAGCAGATGGGGTCGGGCGTGAAAAAAGGTTGCATAAGAGTCAAAAGCAAAAAAAAGGCGAGGACGAGATGCATAGAAGGGCGCTTATTCGGAAGGGGCGGTGAAGAGAGTCAAAATGGGTGGATGGGGGCGGAAAAAAAAAAAACGCCCGCGGAAATGGGGGAGGGAAATCCCTCTTGCTAGGAGGGGGTGGGAGGGGGCCACAGCAAAAGGTGGCGTCTGTCTCGGAACTGTGTTGTTTTGCTGGGGTGATGATGGAAAGCGGGGGGCACCTTGAGCAGCACAGGCCTACGGCGCCGGGAGTCGAGGTCGGGGAAAATGAGAGTTTCGGGGGGAAAAACGGAAGCAGGGGGGATAGGGGCTGCCGAGGCGACGGATGGCCGGATGGGGGGGAAGGGGCGGGCGGCAATGTGCGGATTGGGCGCCAATTCCTGCCCTAGAGGGGCGAGGGGGAAAAGAATGACTCGCGCCGGTGGATAACATTTTTGGGGGGGGAACAGAAAATTCACAGGCAGGAGGATTATCGTGGATCCGCAAGTAACAGAGAGTGTGGAACAAGTTTTCGGGGTCCAGCCGGGTGGGCGGAAACGAAATGGTGTCGACTCAGAATCACTAAGGTCCGAGGGGGAAGTTACGGGGGTGAGGCTTTTCGGGCGGCGAAAGCAAGAAAAGGGGGGGGGGGAAGGCCGATCAGGAGGCGGAGGACTTTCGGCAAGGGGGGGCAGTCGCGCGGTGGGCTGGAATCATATCACGTCCAAAGTTCGATTGTCTGATGGAAAAATTTTGTGGGGGCCGTGTTTTAAAATAGGGGGCTGGGAAGGAAAGGGTGGGGGTCGTCTGGGAGGGGGTGTCAGAAGGGGGATGGGGAAACTAAAACCAAAACGAAAAGAAAGCTATCCGCCTAAAAAATGAATGAAAAGCGAAGGAAAACACGAATCGCGGACATCGAAAACCTTTGGGGTTAGAGGGAAGAAGGTGAAGAACCACCCGCCGCAGTCCAAACGCCCAATAGCTCATAAATATGAAAGGGAGGGGGAAAAACAATGCTCTTTTCACGAAGGGAAAAAAGGGGGAGGAAATCTTCAACGGATAAAAACCCAAAACCCAAACCCCACACCCGCGATTAAGAGAAAGGGGGCTCGAAACCAGCGAAGACTCAAAACTAGGGAGAAATCACGAAAAAGTGGCTCGGGAACACTAGCGAAAAAAGTGACCCACGATGAATCGGTCACCTGCAGGAAATGGAGGAAATTGTGAGGTTCAAAAAAAAAGGGCCTATCGGATTCGGATGGCCCTTCCCCGAAAGCGAGGATACGAAATCCGCACCAACAGGGGAACAGAAGGGAGGTCAACAATCCTTACGGACTGACCGAAGCACCGACAAAGAAGCAAAGAAGACTAGGACAGGGAAAAAACAGGCGTGCGTCGAAGCGCGACGGCAAGCCGAACCTAATAACACAAAATCGAAGACAGCAATGCAACACACCAAGTTCGGGCTGAATCCAGAAATGGAACCACGGGTTGCTATACAAGCCCCTCCACAAAAGGGTTAAGGGCACAATTCTGCGGCCTTTGTAGCAAATCCAGAGGACGCCTTAAGGAAAGTCAGCCAAAAGCCGTCAAAGGCTTAAGAAAAGGGGCAGTTGCATCGAAAAGAAATGTGGGGGCAAGCCAGGAAAAAAAGAGGCGTTGGGGGTGGGAATTGAACCCAAAGCGGAAATTTATCACGAAACAAGGAATAAAAGGAAGGGGAAAGCGGAGGGGCAATGCCTGATTTGAGCAACCCAACGCTCGAAAAGACAATAATGAAAAAGTTTGGGGACCAAGCCGAGCCCCCGCGCCTCCGGATGAAATTCGCAAGGAAGAACAAGAGGGGGGGAAGTCCCAACTGAGCGTCCGACAGGAAAGAAGCTTCGGAGGTGGAGCGGGGGAAAAAAAAAGGGAAAACCGGTAGTATTCTACAAAAAAAATTAAAAAAACTCGCTTGCAGGATTGCCGGAAGGAAAAAAAAATAAAGGAACTTTTCAGTTTCCAACCCAGGAGTAAGAAAGCAAGGCAAGGGGGCGCCACCGGGTTTGGTCAGGGATCGGTGGGGAAGACGAAAGAGTAATCAGAAAAATTCAAAGGCCCCCAAGACCCCCCCCGCGAGGCACCCAGGCCTCCTCCTCTGTCCTTACGTGAAACCCACCCCGCCAAAAGCTAACCCCCGCTCCGCCCCCCAATCGCCAAAAAAACACAAACAGCCTTCTTTACAAACTCCTCCTCCGCACCCCGCCTCATCCCTCCCCCGGACCTTGTCAAGAAGATCTTGCCCTCCCCCTCTCGTTGTTCAATCTCACCTCTCCTTTTCCTTTTTTTTGTCTAAAACCGCCAAAAAAACTTGAAACGCACTTCCCCCAAGTGTCGTTCCCAAGTTTAAACCTCAAGTCCCCCCGTCTTAAAAAACTCCCTTTCTCTCGATCCCCCCCCCCCTCTGCAAGAAAGAGCCCGTCCGGCGCCCTTCATGCCCCTTTCCCAAAAAAGACGCCCAAAACGCGAAATCTTTCAGCCGCCCCGCCCTCCCGCCAAAACCCCCTTCTATTTATAACCTTTCCCTTGTCGCACCGGCTCTCAACTCTCCCGCCGGGACCAGAGTGGTATTCACAAAACAGGCAGGGCCGGAAGAAGAAAAACGAAAAACAAATCTAGAACGGGCCCATCCGTTAATTTCCTGTTTAAGCCACAGTGGGGGGAGGTCGAGAGCGGCAGCTCAAAAAAAAAGAAGGGGCCAAGGAACATGGTCACAAACGTCAGAAAAAAAAAAAAAAGCTCGGTCTCTTCGGGGGAGACCACCTGCGACATTCGGGGGAAATTCCCCCCAGTGGGGGCGGGGACCGGGGGGGAGGGGGCCCCACACAGGCCAGATCCCCCCGCAACCGTAAACAAAATGCAAAAAAAGCAAAGCAGAAGGGAAGGGTTAAAAGTCAGCTCTCCAGAACATTTCAGAAAAAGGGGAACTGATGGAAATTGGCGTCAGCGCAAGAAAGACGGAGGGGGTGGCTCCCTCTGCCCGAACGAGGGGGTGAGGGGGCAAGGGGAAAAAAGGCAAGGTCCCTCAAACCGCAAGAATCAACGCAACCCGGTGAAAAACACATGGTGGAAAGGTCATTGACGCGAAATTAAAAGTGGGAGAGAAAACCGTGACGCGCCATGCCCCGATGGCTGGGGGGAAAAAGTAATTCAGCAAGAAGGGACATGGTCCGGGAGATAGGAAACTAGTCAAATCCAGTAAGGAGGAAAAAATTCCGAGAACCGCCGGCAAAAACAACTGTAAAAAAGTCGGTCCTCATCCCGTCGATCCCCACAAAAAAAGAAAAACCAGAAAGGGGTACTCCACACCCCCCCACCAAACCACACACACCCCCCCAACCACACACCCCCCCACCCCACCACCCACCAACCCCCCCCCCCCCCACCCCCCCCCCCCCCCCCCCCACCCCCAAAACCAAAACCCCCAACCCCCACCCCCCCACAACCCCCCCCCAACGCCCCCCCCCCCCCCCACACCCCCCAACCCCCCCCCCCCCCCCCCCACCCCCCCCCCCAAACCCCCAACACTGCAACATAACACCCCCCCCCCCCCGCCCCCCCCCCCCACCCCACCTCCCCCCCCCCCCCCCCGCCAGCCCCTCCCCAAACCCCCCCCCCCCCCCCCCAACCTCCCCCCCCCCCCCCCCACCCCCCCCCCCCCCCCCCCCCCCCCCCCCCCCCGACGAACCCCACCCCCCCCCCCCACAGCCCCCCCCCCACCCCCCCCCCCCCCCCCCCCCCCAAACCCCGCCCCCTCACACCCTCCCCGAACCCCCCCCCCCAGACCCCCCCCGCCCCCAGACCCAATCACCCCCCCCCCCCCCCCCTCCCCCACCAAAATCTCCCCCAGCCCCCCCCGCCCCACCCCCCAACCCCACACTCCCCCCCCCCCCCCCCAACCCTCCCCCCCCCAAACCCCCCCCCCCCCCCCACACCCACCCCCCCCCCCCCCCCCCCCCCCCCTCCCCCCACCCCACCCCCCCCTCCCCTACACCACCCCCCTCCCCCCCCCCCCCCCCCCCCTCCCCCACCCCCCCCCCCCCCCCCACCATAAACCAAAAAACCCCTACCACCCCTCCCAACCCCCCCACCACCCCCCCCCCCCTCCAAACCCCCCCCACCACACGCCCCCCCCAACCCCCCACCCCCCCCCCCCCCCCACCCCACCCCCCCGCGCGCCCCAACCCCCCAACCCCCCCACCCAAAACCCAAACCCCACCCACCCCCCCCCCCCCACCCCACCCCCCCCACCCAAAAAATAAACCCACCCACCCCACCCCCCCCCCCCCCCCCCAACCCCACAACCGCCTCCAACAACCGCACACCCAAACCACCCCCCTCCTCCCCCCTCCCCCCCCCCGCACTCCCCCCGCCCGCAACCCCCAAACCACACACTCCCCCAACATCCCCCCCCTGACCCCCCCCCCCCTCCCCCCGCACCCCCCCCAAAAATAAACCATCGCCCAATCAAACCCCAGACCCCCCCCTACCCAACCCCCCCCCCTTCCACATCCCCGCCACCCCCCCCAACACCCCGCCCCCCCCCCCCCAAAACACCAGCCCCCTCCCCCCCCCCCCCCACCAAACAACCCGCCAAAATCTCACCCCCATCCACCCCCCCACCCCCACCCCAACCCACCCCCCCACCCGCCCCCACCCCCCCCCCCCCGCCCCCCCCCATTTCATATCCTCGGCAACCAAAAAAAAGGAAGAAGACTGAATTACTCTGACGACTGACAGCAAACCAACATCCCAAGCCGCCGACCCGGGTGAAACGTCAAGGAGAACAAGGGGGAAGGTAAAGGAAAATTGATAGACCGAGATAACGTACACGGTAGGGGGGGACAATGGGAATGGTGTTACGGACGGGAAACATTAAACCCCGGCCCTTGCGCTGGGGGGGGGAAAAAAAAAACGAAGATTAATCTCGTCGGGGCCCATAG
>Ga0179593_1370506_pt1 | contig 13808 bp, 10 predicted proteins | sample CZODoug2_1_08_16_FD_185931 | JGI IMG/M metagenome (GOLD analysis project Ga0179593, IMG submission 185931) | Vadose zone soil fungal communities from Angelo Coast Range Reserve, California, USA - CZODoug2_1_08_16fungal (PacBio error correction) | ecosystem: Environmental > Terrestrial > Soil >...
TAGGTTGTTTCTCGTGCCACTTGATACGGTCACAGAAGACTCGAGAGGGGGGAAGGTCAGTGGCTATGGACTGAGAAAGTCTCGCTGGTGCCTTTCTGGGGGCAAACCGGGCGGGGAAGTCAAAGGAATAAAGCTAATCTTAAAACATACTGACACAGGGAAGAAATCGCTGGCATACGAAACCTGCCGCCAGAGAGAAATACCAAACGGAGAGGCCGGAAGCTAAAAAGAAAAAGGTAGTTGCCCGTCCTTCGGCCTACGAACTCCTCCAGCAACGCCCCTGCCCTGCGCGCGGGAAGAGAAAAGAAAGTCACACCTCTAAGGAGTGTAGAAGGGGGGGCGCAGAGCTCGTCAAGCACACCAAAAAAGAAAGCCCTGGGCCCCCAGCTGGTTGGTCAAAACCTGGAAGGTGACACCACGCCGAGTCAAAAAACTTGGGGGAAAGGGGTTGCCGGACTGGTCAACTCGATAGCGGCGCCCCCTCGCACAGGGGGGAGAAGAAGAGGCAAGCAGCAATTGAGGCCAATCGCGCAAGATCAGGTGAGGCCCGAGGCGATGTGTGAAAGTCAGTGGGGAAAGGGGAGCGCCCCTGGTCCCTATCGCCTTCGCCCCAGCGAGCAGGATGCGAGGGAAAAGGAGTTCGAATAAAGGGAGGGGATGGCGAAAGAAGCGAAAATCTACTCGACCGGCAGTGCGGGTCGCTGGGCATACCTGCTGGGTTGGGAGAAAAAAAACACCCCCCGCAAGTGGACAGGGAAAGAAAATCAGGAAGAATTATGCGCACGGGGAAATGGCAAGCACCGGGCAGGTACTGAAGGGGTGGAAGTGACCCGAAATCCGATCCAAGACAGGAGAAAAAGGCAAGACCAAAAGTTGGGGGCAAATTGAGGATATCTTTGTGCACGGTCAAATCGAGGAATCTTTCAGTTATCCGACTTGCCTGTAAAGGAGGGCCTGTTACAGAAAGAAGGTTAGACCACGACAATACCCAATGAAATTCGAACGAGAAAAGGCGGAATAGATGAGAAAAATGGCCTCCACCTTCCTATAATAACAATCTGGGCGCCACTCACACACCAACAGAAAAGAACGTGAATGGAAGAAGGGTCATTAGTGCTTCTGCTCCGCCATCAGGGAGTACGCCCGCCACGGTGGAAATGGAAAGCGTCTAGGGTGGCGACTGGACTCGGTAAATAAACTGCATCGTCGAAGTTGGAAAAAAGCAATCACTCCCCTTCTATGAACGGAGAAAAAAGCCCACAAAGCCAAAGAGTGATGGGAACGTGTTTGTCCATTTAACCGTAAGGTCAAAATTGTCAAAGAAGGGGGAAAACGGGTAAAAGGGAAAACTAAAAACTAACAGAAAGGCAACATATAAACAATTTGAAGACCGCTGCCTATTGAAAACTGAGGGAGGCTTTAACTCAAAGAACTTCACTCCCAAACTCGGCAGCACTACCACCTGGTTTGGAGGAAGGAGACAATCGGCGCTGTCAAGCCAGACCAAGGGGGGAACTCCGTGGTTGACCGCCACCGACCAGCCTGGGCAGTGGCAAAAAGAATGTCAGAAAGGGGCTGGAAGGGGAAGAACTCAACCAAGCCTGAGAGCTAGCCCGTTCAAGACTCTCATTGGTCTTGCTTCAGCGCAGGGGCGAAGGTGTACTACAGACAGAGCAAACTCACCCGTAAAGGGAGAAAACCTACACAAGATGGGAGGCGCCATGAACGAATAAAAGAAGCAAAAACTGTCACCTTGAAGGGGCGGGGGGGGAAAAAAATGACTCCTTCGTGTATGGACCGGATTACGAGGTCAAAAGAAAGGAAAGAGAGGGGCACTCCTGTGCGTCGATCCTCATCATAAATGCCACGGATCCGACCGACGACTCATGAGAGAAAACTCTCAAGGCTGGGGAAAGGAGGTAGACCGACACCCCGAGATGCCGTTTCTTCTATATCGAAAAAAACGGAGTGAGAAAAGTCAAAAGAGAAGGGTACGGACTCAAGGTTCTAACTGGAAACTATAAAAGGTGGCGTCCGCCAAAAATATCAACGTGGTCGACCTTGATGGCACAAAAGCCTGGGCGGTCAAAGAAAAAAGTCTGGGGGAGGGAGCGGGTTGTTGGGGACGCTAAAAGGGGGGGCACACGGGCCTCCCATAACAGAGTCCGAGAAACAAAGAAAAATCCATAACAAAAAAGAAAAAAAAAAAAAAAAAAAAAAAAAAAGAAAAAAGAGAAAAAAAACCAGGCATCCACTCAAAGGGAAAATGCCGCAATAGGGAAAAAACACTAGTTATTTGTGACGGGGCGTGAGGGGATCCACCGTTGGGTCAATCCCCCAAATACTGGTCTGTCCCGTAAGGATTGACCTGAGCGGGGGATAAGGAAATTATCACGTGAGAAAGGAAGAAGGAAAACTACGAAATCAATTGAGCGACGCAAGCAAGAGATCAGGCTGAGGACAATCTGACCAGGCTTTCAAAAAATTAGAAGGGAAAACAGCTTAAACCGAAGTCTGAAGGGAAAGCCCGGCGGACGAGGCGGTGATGACTTCAGTTCTCTTCAAGGAAGGGACGGCTCTCAAAAGATGAGCCTTCGAAACGCTTTGCCTGAAAAGCCGGAAAGGAATCAAACAGCTTGTCGCTGCACATGTCGATATGTGGAAGGCGAGAAACTGAACTTTCCAGGGGGAAAGAAAAGGGCCCGTCAAAAACAAGCCAAAGGCACCAGGAATTGGGAAAGGTTGGGGGTTATGGGCAAGACATCCACATCGCGATCGCCAGCATGTCGTACTTGAAAAAACGCCTAAAGAGGAGAAGAAGGAGCGTGCCGTGATTTTCCAGGAAGAGGTTTACATAAAGAAGGGGGGGGGGAGAGGGAAAGGATTCAGCACACGTGCGAGTCCACTGAAGTAAGAAAACACTGGGGTGGCGCAGTTGCTGGATGTGGAACCGGGAGACAGGGGGGGGAGAAAAAAACCTGTAAAAAGCCCCCAATAATATCGCTTACAGCGGTGAGAAGAAGAGGGGGACCACGATAAAAGACCATTATCTTGCTGCGAATACTGAACTTCTCCCTTCACCCAATCGGACACAGAATCGCCTTTTGCGCCCGACGCTCGATGGGTCGCGGTACACCAGGCCATTGTCCTTGGGAAAGTTCAAACTGTAAGAACGGAATGCTAGGGGGAGTAGGAGGGTGTTTGGGTTGGTCACGCCGGGAAAAATGTGAAAGGGAGGAGGGCGAAGAAACAACGTTTTCGATGAAAACATGCCTGGGCGTGTGCAGGAGCATAGATGTTACAGAGGGGATGAGCACTTAAGGGATCCGGAAAGGGTTGCGGGCGTCTTCCGAGGTAGACGAGAAGGAGGAATAGTTCGATAAGTTAAGCAGACAACGCGCTACCCGAAGCAACGCGAACGCAAACCTACGCTGAGTGGGAAATATATTTGTGGGAAGCAGCGACGAGGCAAAAGAAAAAACAAGGAGGGGAGGAGGAAAATGAGGGGGGGCCGCCCACCCAAACATACAATTAAAATACCGCTTAGGACGCTGCGGTGCTTCGGGGGAAAAAAAAACGCACGCGTCCGCTGAAAGGACGAAGGATGAACAGGAGAGAGTACCGACACGACGAAGCCTGTTTCTCCAGCATGGAAGAAAGACTTGGTCAAGGTCGAGAAAACTCTAAAAGGGACGGGAAAGAAAAACGCCCAATGGGTCGTGGCAAGCTAGCTCAAGGGTCGCCTCCGCCAACTCGCTAAGTGCAAGAATACAGAAAAAAAGCACAAATCTAATCAAAGCGACCAACCGGCCGCGACGACGAAAAGAAGGGGAAATAAAAGTGCAAAGGCGTACCCTAGGTGCATCGAGAAGGAATCGGCGGACAGGGTGGGCCGAGGTAAGAGGAAAATTATTCAGCCATGCCAGAAGAGAGGGAGCAGGGTCAAAGGATCCCACCCGTGCTGAAGGAGAGGAGCAGGAGGGAAGGAGGGGGGATCAAGGTACCGCCTACTCAGACAGCACGCCAGCAAACCAGGATCCCCCAAGGCACTCAGAGGGGCTTCGGACGCAAAATGAAACCAACGACTCGAAACTCATGTCAAAAAGGGAAAGGAAAGAGCGGGGGGTATGAGACCACTTAATTCAATTTAACGAATATCTGCTGGATGGATCACGAGATGGTTCAGGGGGGGGAAAATCCACCAACGACTAACAAAACCCTTGAAAAACTGGTGGCTATATTTGAAGGAAAGGGTTATCAGGAGAATGGCAGATGGTCCGCAAGGAACAGGCTAAGCGGACAAGCACTGAGCTGCAGCGATGCATGTCTGAGAAGCAAAAAAGAGAAGTTGGTGAAGAGGGAAAGTATCTGCCGTTCCCCACACCGAAGGAAAAAGCGTTCAAAGGGAAGCAATCATGGGAGTGAGCTGACCCGGGCGAAGCTGTATCCCGGGTTCGCATGATCTATCAAAACGCTCTAAACGTGCCGTTTTTCTTAGGCGAAGAAACAAAGACCGCGTGCAAGATTAAAACTTAAGTGGATCCGGGAGGAAAGGAACCCAGAGAAGTAGAAGGGAACAACGGTGACCTTCTGTCGTCACGTTACCGCCGCACGTCACCCTAGAAACTAGTGTGGGGAGAAGACCACGGAACTAAGAGTCTGTTCCGGCGATGAAAAAAAAAAGGGGAAAAAAAACGGTGATCAGGCAAAAAGGATGTACCTGAGCCTCTGGGGCATAAGAACAGAAAGGCGTCTTGGGGACACCTAAGGATCGAGAAAACACCACATCCTACCAGGAGAAACAGGGTAGCAACGGAAGGAAAAACGCAGCAGGCATGTGACGATCAGGTCTAGAGGTCATGAGATGCGGCACACAACTGCAAGAAAGTCGACTGAATGGGGACAAAGATCAACTGGGGAGGAAGGAGAAAGAAGAGGGGGGAACTGTAGATCGTCGTACGCCCAACGGAAACGGGAATGTCGGCGAAGGAGGGGGAAAAAAAGAAGATCAGAATCCGCTCCAAAGTCGTGGGAGTTGCCGAGCACATCCAGCGCATGGGTGGAAGATTCAGGGCGAAAGCCTGCCGGAAAGCCCAGCGAATTTGGGGAGGGGAGAGATGACTGGGGAAGTGGAAAAATAAGGAGGGAAAGATAAACACAGGATATGAGATAAAAAGCATCAGTGAGACAGATCTTTAGTGCACCGAATATGAATAGTCGTCTCTCCAGAAAGCAGCGATGGCTTTGCTCGGCTATTGCAAAGTCTGTCAGGCTGGAGAACGTCAACATGAGGGGGGGGGACGGAACCTGACTCACAGGCGACAGTCGGCAGCGGCGGCCAACCGGAGAATGTGGGTAGAAAAGAAGTTCGAGTGGACAAGAAAAGAAAGTACTGGAGAAATCAGTGGTGCATCGGAGAAACACCATGGCAGGCGATTGCTTGGGTCGGGAATCCTGCCGTACCATAAAAGACGAAGGACATGGACAAAACATTATTTCTAGGAAAAAGGAAGGGGTGACGTGTAAAGACCATAAAAGCAGAAAGAATCCAAATCAGGGAAAGACTACCTGCCATCAGGGGAAAATCAGACGGCTGTTCAAGTAGATCAAGGCGTACGACACATGAGGAAAAGAAAACTCCTATTCAAAAGACGTCCAGCCGGTTTCGAGTTTCTTTACAAAAAGGGTTAGGGAGAGGACGGTGGGAGGGAAGGGGGAGAAAGATGAGATCATATGTTAAAGGCGAATTCAATGTTGAGATCAGTGGCTCCGGACCGTCAACAACGAAGGACAGGGATAACGGACCGGAGTTCGACCGCACAAATAGCCTCCGCTTGCCACCGTGGTATGCAAAAGAGGAGGGAAGAGAAGAATGAGCGAGGACAATCGGTCAGACTGACAAATGCCCGACGGCCATGGGGGGCCGTCAAAGGTAAGTCTACCAAGTCTTCCAGGGGGGGGGGGGGGGGGGGGGTGGGGGGGGGGGGGGGGGGGGGGGGGGGGGGGGGGGGGGGGGGGGGTGGTGGGGGGGGGGGATACATCGGGAAATTAAAACCACCTTACCGGCCATTGGAGTGTGTTTGACTTCAATGTATGCAAAAAAGGAAAACCTTCAGGTTGGTGGTATTCCTCGGCGAGGGCGAGCGCTTGCCTGAGAAGTAGAAAAAGGGGGGGGAACGAAACTTGCAAACAACTCCGGCTCTATTTGCGAAACGGGGAATCATCAACCGGAAACGCTCTTACTTAACATCTACGCTCTGGAGCAAAAACACACTATCTTTCAAGCGCGACCGGGCAAACATCTGCAGAAAGACCTCTTGCTTTGAAAAAAAGAGCGGGCAGGAGATGGAAGAGAATCGACGGCACAAAGGGATCCCGCCTGGAAACGAAAAAGGGGAAGTAAGGCGGGCTGGTAAAGGCATGCGCAGCGCCGCAAGCGGAGAGTCTATCCAGTGTTCAAGGTGGCTATCCCGCAGCATCTATAAGGAGTAACTGGAAAGATTAGAAAGAAGGAAGCCAGCCATCAGAGGGGAACGATAGCGGAAGGACTCGAAGAAGGATTTCGGAAGGCAGCAGGATAAGAACCAATTGAAAGGAAGCAAAGCCTCTTCATATAGTCACGCGCATTTGTCACCTTCAAAGACCCGCCCGGAAGGGCCGAGTGCTCAAACGGGGGAATGGTAAGGGGGACCTCCTCACCCAAAAAAAGCGGAAAGGTCAAAAATATCTAGTCGAACGAAAAAGGAACTTAAGAAGAGGCTCAAAAAAGAAAAAAAAAAGAGGAGGTGAAAAGAGAGAGATGGTGAAAATTCTTTGGCGTTGCCTTGCCAACTTGAGCAAGCCGCTTAAAAAAAAGGGAACCGGGGAGGGAAGGAAAACTTGGGTATAAAGAAACCGGAATGTTGTCAGGTGGGCACCAAACTTTCTGCGGGAAGAAAAAAATTGCCGGACTTTCGGAAAGCGGACGGGCAACAACGTCGCTGAACGGAGGGTGTGCCTTATAAAGGAAAGGACCCTGCGAAACGGACTAGAAACATAAAGCCTTCGTCAAGGCTGCCCTTACGACGGGGAAAATACTGAAAGGCCTAGAACTCCGTCCAAAAATCCCTCTGGCTGCCTGCGAGTGAGAGCAGGCAGTGTAAAGCGCCACACCGACGTAATAGAAAATGTAGCAGCGCGGGACCTGCAAAGCAGCATCAAAAAAGAGAAAAGGGGCAACCTCACCGGTGGGGGTCACCGGTCTGAGGTGACCCGCTGATCTCAACCTTTGCCATGGTGTCCGTGAGATCGCCAGCCACGAGATCCCAGCAGGAAAGCAAGTTGGAAAAATGGAAAATCAGGGGAAGCGCATGAGGATTCGCCCAAAGCGCTTTAGAAAGAAAGCGGGGGCACCTCTGAGAAAACGGAAAGTGTGTCGCTCACGGCGGGATACAAATACCTGTCGCACAATCCGAACGGTCCCTGAGTCAACGCGAAAAGGGGGAGCGTAAGGGGGGGAAGAACCACTGGGAAGAATGGCGACCTTCCGAGTAATAAAGAAAAGGGTACAAAGGGCTACCGGCGAAGGCAGCCCCTTACAACACAGGTGCCTACCAAAAACGCCCCTTGGAAAACAGGTACCTAGAGAAAGAGAAGCCCTGCTTCTAAAGGACAGGATGAACGGGGAAGTCGGGCAGGGCATTGACGATCCGTGGTCAAGACCTCCTCTTTAAAAAAGAAGATAAAAAAGAACGCGAAAAAACCACCCGTGGCAACTACGGAGGCCGGGAACTTGGGGACGGCGTAACGCCGCCTCGGTCAGTTGCGATCTCACTGCCTTCGGGAAGGACCTGAGAGCTTGCCCGGGATCCACCCGAGAAATCAACCAGGATTGACCGGAACATCTGATCTGTCGCCCAGTCCATAAAACCACCGAAGAGAAATCGAAAAAGTGCTGGGAAATAGTACACCTGGACAAAACTTCTCAATGCTTTCCTGTAAGGTAAGGGGACCTCTTATTGATAGTCCTTCAGGATAAGAGGGTCGGCAAAAACTTGACACGGAATCGATTCACTTTGGAGAAGGGGACTGGAGTGGAGACTAAGAGAGGGGATGGGCTTAGGAATTAAGGGGAGGTCAACTCGACTCCGATCGGTTCCCCCCAAGTACGTGGCATAGAATAAGGGTTGGGGGGGGGTGGGGGGCCAGGAAGCCAATTCTAAGGGGGAAGGGGGGGAGAAAAAGGGGGCGGCGTCAGTACGACTAACCACCTAATCGCACTGGACCACTGAGGCGAAAGAGATGACACCTTTTATAGAAATGGACGTTAGGTCTTAGTCTCGAAAAAACGTCACGCCGAAAAATAACCAACAGGGAAAGAGAAGGGGTTGGCAAGCCCGGACAGGGAAGCGGACCCTCCCGGTGAGAGCCGGCATCGTACACAAAGCAGGGGCCGGGGCCGCAATTACAATCCTTGGAGAGCCGAGAAAAAGAAGGGGGAATATACAAGGAACAAGCTTAGTACGTCGCTGTCCTCTGAGAGACGATAAGGGGGGGATGAGGTCTTCATGAATAGTCTCGGGGCATCCAGGGCACGCTGCATGCCATGCGGCCTCAAAAGACAGTGTCGTCAATTTGCAGAGCAGGGGGTCGCCATGGTACATATCCAGTATGGAGGAAAAAAACAGGTCTTCAACGCCTTGGAAGTGAAAAAAGAGAAGATGGCCAGCAGGCGCTTCTTGTCGGAATCATTCACCTCAAGTAAACATGGCGCAGGGAGGGTCGAAAAAAACAGTACCACTTACGAAAGGAGAAGAAGAGCTACAAGTGTGTGGCTGTCCTCCCCTCACACGAGAAGAGACCGGGGCGTAGGTCGCCGTCAACAGTCTATGATGGCTTCAACATGCCAGACGCGCGACGGGAGCCCCGGATCGTATGGCCGATCAGATTGGGGTAAAAAACATCTCACTTACTAAAAAGAAGGGTAGATCGCCGCACTTAGATTCGAGACAGGAGAGAGGGGGACTGGGTCGGGTGTCTCTCGATCAAGTACCTTCCCAGCGTCTCGATAAAAAAAACGATACAACACTTGTCACAGAGCAGCAGCAAATCACTGAAAGAGCCGGAACCATGTACCGCAATACCTGAACGCCGCGCCGATCGAACCAATCGGGTTTTTAAGGGGGGGAAAAATGGAAGGCTCCTGACCGGGGGAGGAAGGGGAGATGAACCTAAATCTTTTCATGCGAGAAAGAAAAGGGTGTATAGCGAGTTAAGAACGGACCCGGTAGTCTGGAGCGACCAGCGCCACGCTGAGAGGTGAAGGAAAATTGACAAATCAATCAAACAAAGACACATCTAAAGCCCGTCATCTGCTTAAAGCAAAAAAAAGGATGAGGGAAATTCATAAAGGTGATGAACTAGCGCATCGGTCCCCACCACCGAAGGACGTCGCGATATGAAAAGGAGCTCCGGAGAATAATCATCCTCTGGAAAGTCCATCGGGAAGGGGGAGAGGGGTCATATGCTGTTTCGATTGCGGAAGAACGTCAAAATGTTAAAGTCGAGAACTGGCGGTCACAAAAAACTCGATAACCTTAGTGGGACACGGGGGGGGAGTCACATCGAACACGCCGTCGCCGAAGTCACCAATACAAAGTACAAACTAATATGAAAAAAAGAAAAAACCGAAATACGTTACACCGCGGGCGCTGTTGGTCAACACATGCCGAGGGTGCCCCTCTTGGAGGAAAATTATGCTCGTAATAACATACGAGGAAGAAATGGGATACTAGGCCCTTGGTTTCCTGGCACGCGGTACAGTTTAAGGTGAGGCCGTACGGGTAACCGCCTGGAAATTGAGACACAAATAGATAACGAAGGTCTCCTTAAGGACCTGACATCTGGGGGGAACAAAAAGATGAAAGAGAAACATGAAATCGGCGGCGATCGGCTCGCCCGTTCACCTAGAGGGCAAGGAGAGGGAAGTTTAGGAAGAGCGCTCGGAATGGAAGGGCCAGACAGGGGTGGTGACTGGACGGAAAAAAAGAGGTCGTAGTAGATTCGTCAGAGATGCGTTATGCAAGGGGTGTTTGGGGGCAGCGGGGGAAAACAGGGGAAGGGGCGCTTCTGCCGAAAGGGAAGATAGAAGGGGGGTGGTTAGCGATAAAGGCTACATGGACATTTTATGGAGCACATGATCTTTTCTCGGGAAAAGTCGCTTGGTCTTCCATGATGGGGAGAAAAGGAGGGCCTGAGTCGTACGGTCGCTAACCATACTTTGAGCATGGGAGCATAGTGACATCGGAGCGCTGGAACAGAAAGAACAGCGAGATGTCAAAAAAGCCTAAAACTGGATTGAAAAAAAAAGAGGGGGTAGGGGGGGGGGGGGGGGCAGGCAATCTCTCAAAAACGTCAACAAACGAAGGGAGGGGAGAAAAGCTAAGGGGGCCGAAACCCCTACAATTCGGTGTAAAAAAAAGAAACTCGGAGTTACAATTAGCGTGTAAGAGGGCGTCGTCCTCTCTCAACGGAAATAAAAGTTATCTCTGGTATCACTGTCAAGAGAAGGAAGAAAATTGTAGAAGGGGAGGCAAAGTATTCTCTGAGAGAGAAAAGAGAGGGTTAACATCACCAGCCCAGCATGGTCGCAAGAAAATATAAACTTCTATCGCAACTATGGAAACTCCCATCCTAAAAGTCATAGCCACAGAGGCAAACAACCGGAAACACCTCTATGAAATAAAGACGACGGATGATCAAAAGCACATATACGAACGAAAAGGATGTTCATCCAAGACCAGTGGAAGGACGAAGATGCAAAAGAGTGCGAGATCCGGGGTAAAAAAGGGTGGAAGGAGCTAATGTTCGCCGAGCCATAAGAGAAAAAAATAAGGAAAAAAAAACACAAAAAAAGATATGAAGCGCTGGTCATCAAAACTGGGAAAGATAATGGTGAGCGTATATATTATGGACGTCATTGACAGGAGGGGCACGTCTTAAACAAAATACTTCAGCAACAGATAGGGGGGGGCAAATTGCCAAGATAAAAAGCATCTCCAGGCAACGGTGGCGCTAAGAAAGGAGGAAAAAAAATGAGAGAAGACGCCTAAGGATGGAACAAAGAACAACGGCACGATGTGTGGACGACGCATCGGAAAGTGAATTCGACACTTCGTGCTGGAGATAGCGGACGCGTGTAAAAAACCAAACTAGACAAAGGGGGTGGCGAGGATTTTGGACTCGGGGGGGGGGGGGGGGGGGGGGTGGGGGGGGGGGGGGTGGCCACGGTGATCGACAAACCAAAAAGGAAACAAAAGGTACTGGACGAAGAAAGCCATCGACCTGCGAGCTATAAAAAAAAGGGGAGAGAAAGAAGGAACAAGGCGGTGCATCGCTGTACGTCCATCGAACTGAGAAAAGGATCAAACATTCGGCGTGCATAAACGCACAAGGGAATAAGAAGAGGTGAGAGCTGACCCGTAAGTACAAATGCGAACGATATCCGGACGGAGAGAAAAGTGACCGCTTCAGGACGGAGGGCAGAAATTTCAAAGAGTGATAATGTCGGCGGCATGACGACCAGGGTCACGACCGGTGAAGAACGTCGTCGCCGTATCCCAACGTCAACCCGGGAAAAAGTTGGGGGAGAGCGCGCGGGGCTTATGGGGGGCTGTCCGCGTGGACGGGCTTCTCGATGGAAAAAGAAGGTATCCAATCACGGAGAAGCTGGGCGGCTTTCAACCGCCGGGCCGCAAACAACAAAAGGCGAAAGAAGCGCCCAGGTTGCTCGAAAGTGGGTTGACAGTAAGGATCAAAGAGGCATTGCTAACTTTAAGCGGACCGACAACAGACTGTCGGCTCATCTCCCGAAGAGAAGGGGGAGAAGGAGCGGTGAACGTGACGGAGAAAACAACAAAACTCCGGTCGGCGACAAGGACACCAGAAAGTGCCTTCAGATAAAAACAGGCGTCCTTCGGTCATCCGAGCCTAAACCAATAAGGGGCTGCTCTAACCGAAGGAAAAAAAATTCGTAAGGCTAATGCCGGGGGAAAGAAGGAAAAGGAGAAGATGGCGACAAACTGAGGCACGGATTGCTAACGAGGCTGCCATGCAGCGAAGAGAAAAAAAAGTCTAATGACATAATGGTAATAAGATGCAATGTCACTCGTGCAAAAAGGAGTCTACGTAAATGCAGAAGGGCTTCGAGAAAGAGTAAAGAATCGCGGAAAGTCTTAAGGAATGGCCGGGGCCACTTCCAGGGAGCTGGTGTGCGGGACGGGCCCGGTCTTGATAAAAAAAAAAAAAAAAAATGAAGCAAAAGCTGCGCCAAAAACAGGAAGGGGGTAGAATCCGGAGTTCGGTGACAAAAGAAGACTATCGGAGTAAACTAGGGGTACTTGGACACCAGTAAAAAGAAAGTCATAGTGGCGGTGTCGTAGGAGTACAACGATAACTGTACACTGAAGGAAGAAATTAAAACCATTATGTCTATGCCCGCTTTAAGGGGATTTACGGGGAGCAGAGTACCTCACTAAAGCACCGCACTAAAAGAAGGGCCAGCAAGAAGAAAGCCCGACAGAAGGCCGAGACAGGTTCAAGGTATCAAAGGTAATACATAATGAGGACAGCAGCGTAAAGGGACATAGAACGGAACAGAAAGGGGGAAGTTCTGGAGGGTCGGTCGTCAACGCCGGGTTAAGGGGTTTCGAAGGGACTTTGTCACCTGTGCGAATCTTCGATCAAAGTCGGCATGCTTGGTCTGAGTCCGTTATCAAAGAAGAAAGGGTTTACAACAGAAGGCAGCATGAGATCGACCTAAAAGGGTTCAAGGAAAAGATCTGCCCACAATTTCTTCTGAGAGGGGAAAGGGAGACCTTATCGGAAGACGGGTAGGCGGCCCAAATCATCCTGCAGGGGAAAAAGGTCACCTTCGCAAAAGGGCTTCTTAATTATGATCCCATGGATCAAACACTGTGGCTCGCATCTTTGGGGGTCACTGCAAAGGAAAAAGTGGGAGTTAAAAAGGGAAACAAGGGGGAAATGTACATGGGCGCCCGGTCGCGAGAGGTACGTTCAGTTGTAAAACAAAGAGGTCCATGGGGGAGGGAAGAAAGAAGTCCAACTAGAGAAGGTGGAAAAAAGATCTTTTCAGAGAGAAAAATAACTCTACTATCACAATCCGGCTAAAAAGTGAAAACCCAGATCTTGTCCAGCAAGACGTTCGAACAAAAAGGAAGAAAGCCAGGCCGAAAGGTGACACATCAAGGCAGAAAGAATGATAGATGGTTCAAAAAACTTAAAACAAGGGAAAAAGGGGGAATTTTGTAGGGGGTGTGGCGGCGGCGGTGTGGTGATTGTAAAGGAAAGGCCGTCTGAGGCAGAAAATCGGGCTGCGCAGCAGCGCGAAAAACTGTAAAAAAAAAGCGAAAAAATAAAAAAAAAAAAGAAAAAAAAAAAACAAAAAAACAAAAAAAAATAAAATAAAGGGCCATTGTCGAGAAGAAGAGACATCGAGCCGGAAGCGAGTGGGCTGTGTTACTAGGGACCTGAGCGGCACGGGGCAGCCTCGGAGCGATAAGCTTAGGAATAGAGGGAAGGGGTTTCTTCGGAGGAAAAACCGCAGTCATGGTTGTGGGGGGGGGGGAGATCGAGGGGGGGGGAAAAGTGACATAAGAGTCAAAGGGGAGGTCACGCATCTTACCTGACAAAAAGAACATGTTACGTCACCAAAAGCAAAAAAAAGAAAGGGGGGACTGGCCCGACCCGACAAAGCGCAGGAAAAAAGAGCAAAAAAGGTGGCAGGCGCAACAGCAAAAAGAAAAGGAACA
>Ga0179593_1380976_pt1 | contig 13808 bp, 16 predicted proteins | sample CZODoug2_1_08_16_FD_185931 | JGI IMG/M metagenome (GOLD analysis project Ga0179593, IMG submission 185931) | Vadose zone soil fungal communities from Angelo Coast Range Reserve, California, USA - CZODoug2_1_08_16fungal (PacBio error correction) | ecosystem: Environmental > Terrestrial > Soil >...
GGTGGGCGTCAGGACAGGATGATCGTCTTTGGACGGCATCTTTGCAAGCGCCATACGCTACTCAGTTCTGTGTGGTGAAAAGGCTAGAAAGCCAGGGTGGAGCGACAATCGCCTCCTGCTGACGGAGACTCGCGGGTCAGAACCAGGCTGGAAAAATCCGCTAAGCAATCTAGAGGCTTCAGCCACGTGTAGGGAGCTTTCTACGGCTAATATATGGAACTTAACGGGTCCACTCCAAGATCAACGAGAGACGTCCTACAAATGAAAAGGGGTGAGCCTACAAAACAGAAGTCCGAGGCAAGTCTCTCGAACCGGTAGAAAGAGACTTTTCTGAGATCCAAATGCGGGAGTTCTCAGAAAGGAATTCTTGCGGATGAGTTTCCGCACGTTTCGACCCGCATGAGTGACATTAATTCTCGGCCAAGGGAGAGAGAAAAGGCCCAAAAAATGTGAATGCTCAGGTTTCGGAGAGAGATCGGGACAGGACTCACTTCGACCAGGTAGAGTCAAAGATTGACCTGGGATGCTGAGGGGGGAACTCCGCAATAGGTTACAAGGAAGAAACAAGTCATACACTGAGCCAAATCAATGCCGGCGCGCAGGAAGGAGGGTCCCCGAGACCTCACCGTCCAAATCGTTTCTGAGAGCTTCTTATAACTAGGTGAACAAAGAAAGGTCTATCATGTCTATTAACAACCAACAGACCATCCTGGTTAGGGGCAGTTAGAGGGAGGGTAAAAAAGCAAACTCATACGGTAGAAAGCGGTGGTAATGGAGAAGGAGATGGGAGTCAGACGCTCTCTACACCTGAGGAGGAGCGGAGGGGTTGAGAACCACCCAAGCAAAGAGCTTCTAAACAAAAGAGGGGAGGACCAATTCTAATAAGCTCTCCGATTGAGTCCTTAAGACGACTGAAAGAGAAGAAATGTCGAAATCTCTGGTGCAATGCCTATTAGAGGGGGGGGACTCAAGGAGAATCCGCATATTTGGCTGACCGACCCGGGGAGAGAAGTCACTTCTCAGATGAAAAAAGCATTAAAGATCATTCGCAAGTAGTGTATGTGCACGAACTGCCGTTCGCAACATCAGGACGGCCAAGTACTGCTCATTAATAAGATTGATCACCATAATGAATTCTGAATGGAATAGATGTTCGAGAGATAGTTTCCAAACGGGGAGGCGAAAGATGGGGCCAGCTTTCGAGAAAGAAATATGCGTGGCTTAAGGCCTGGGAGGTTGCAGCGAAGCAGGTCGTCTTACGCCTGTGGAGACTGACCGAGATGGGGCTTTCATATCACGAGACGAGAGGAAATTAAGTGGGAGAAGGCTGTTCAAAGGCGATACTTGCCGCTCGTCGTATCGCGGCGAAAGAATCTGGCAGGGGCGGTCTGCTTTTTACGGGGAAGAAAAAAGAAGGGGTTGTTCGCGAAGGGACTTGCGGAAGGGGGGAAACTAGTGAAGGTTAGAGGAGGGGGTGGTTCGAACAATCTTATCTGGAGGGGGGGGGGGGGGGGGGGGGGGGGGGGGGGGTGGGGGGGGGGGGGGGGGGGGGGTGGGGGGGGGTGGGGGGGGCGCGGGCGCGATAATATGCTAGAAACGAATTATATCCGGTTGCACCCAGGGGAACGAAAAAACTGGAAATCCTCAAAGAAACCCTACATGGAAAAGCTGTCTTTCTACACTAATTGGCTTCATCTGGTTAAATGGTTTTCTTAAGAATTAGATGGAGGGCTTACCTCTAAACTAAGTGCAGAAAATATGTCTCGACAAAAAAACGGGAAAAGTTATTTTAGTGAAGAAAGAGGAGGGGAGGGGGAAGAGGAAGCCTTTATTGGGGTCCGGTAATCCCGAGGAAGAAAAGCTGCTCAAAAGCGGGAGTGTCGGAAGGCTGTGGGCTTCCTTGAATTTTACCGTGGTGGGCGCAGGATTTTACTCAGGGGGGGCTCCTGTCGTGTTAAATCACGGTTGATGACTGATGTAGGGAACCAACAGAGGTCTGTTACTCTTCAGTCAAGGCAAAGTCAAAGGATGCAAGGATGGACGGGGACTGCTCACAAAAATGGGGGGAAGTAAACCTGGGGCTCGAAAAATTCTTGATGGATTGGGGGGTCCGAAACTGGGGTCGGGAACTTCAACGTATTCAAGGTGACGTGAGCGTCGCATTTTTGCATATTGAGGGGAAATCTGGTGAAAACCATTTTGCATCCGCCGATAGGAAAAAAAGAAATCTTCCGTCAAAATACTGTGGGTCTACCTACAGGCCATCGTCATAGAAGCTTAGATGGCAAGGAATATCCTGAGAGGGGGAAAAGGAGGAAACTTCAGAATATCGGCGATAATGCTGGGGGGGGTCGTAAAGGTCTATCGTTCCAGACGTACTTTAATTTGGAGACCGAGAACAGCGAATACAGGGGGGAAGGCGATCATTGGTCCGGGGATAAATTCTACCGGGGGAAATGGGGAGGGAGCGAAGGGGGGGGCTGCTGGGAAAAAGGACGGATTGTCTGGAATATTGTTGAGCCGGTGGAAACGGGAGACCGTCTCTCAGGGCAGGACGAAGAGAGGTCATCACGTGCTGGTGGCATGGGGGTTCCGCTGGGGGTATGAAAGTGCCTGCCTGTCGGTTCTTTCTGCATAAGAAAGGTGTCAGGGGGGGTTGGGGGGGGGGGGGGGTGGGTGTTTTGTGGGGGGGGGGGGGGAGGGGGGGGGGTGGGGGGGGGGGGGTGTTGGTGGGGTGGGTGGGGGGTATTGGTGGGGGGGGTTCTTAGCTATGTGACTGGTTTGGGGGGGCATCCATGCAAGACTCGAAAGAGAAGGCTTATAAAAGATAATGAAAATGCTCGAGAGGTTAGGAAGATAAAGATGGATTGAGGGGTGAATTTTCACTACTTCTTCTCAAAAGGAAAAAGGAATGGTTTCTTGTGCGCACAAAGTGCGACTGCATGGAGGGGGGCAAGACCTGATCGCCGCTTAGGGGGGACGTACTCATGAGGGTAGGGCTGGAACCGATTTACGAAGGAAGGAAAATTTTTCGGGATCGAAGGGGTTCAGGAGAAAAAAACTTTGAAGAAAGGATAGATTGGTACGTTATTCATAATACTTCGCCTGTAGAGGGACATAAAGACCGGTGGGGTACGAAAGGGCGTCATGGGAAATGAAGACTTCTCAAAATATTAGGGTGAGTTAATGGGGCGAGGGAAAAGAACATCTTGTTTCTTGTCTCAACGTATCAAGGCGAAAAAAGGAGATGCGGCCGGAATCCGCACGCCAAGGGTCAGGGTGAAAAAGGGAGGGAGAGGGATTCAATTAGAGCAGACAGGTTCTTATTGCGGCAGTAAGAACGGACAGGCATGGGTCGAACACTACAAAGAGCATGTTGTGGGGTGGGGACGAGAGGGTGCGTTGCATACTGGGAGAAAAAAAAAAAGGGGGGACATTTTTGCTGATATAGTAGAAGGTACGCGCCGACACACGCTCTTGCTGCGGGAGGACTTGCAGGGTCTGTTTCCCTCAGCCCGGGTATGGGCATCTATAAGGCTCGGGGAGCAAGGGAGGGGAACGGAAGCGACTCCTCCTTGTCAGTCAGGTCGGGACAGGAGTTCAGAACACACTACGGAAGGGATATGGGGCGGTGTCCTTCCCATCTTTTAGTCGCAACGAAACGAGTAAAAAACAACGCGGGGAAATAGGAACCATTTCTAATGACGATTCTTCAAAAGTGGGGACATTACGCAAAAGGGGATAGACTAGACACTAAAAAAAGTAAGTAGGAAGCTGAGCCGTTGCGGTCGAACGTTGATTTCGGGTCCGGTCGGGGGAGAAGGAATGGGCCGCGCCAAAACGGCGAGCGAAAGCTCCTAAAGGAAAGGTGGCTATCAAGGAAGGTGTCAGAGCGAATGAGGACGACTAAAACGGGCTCAAAGAGGGAACCAGAACCTCGATTAGGGGGAAAATGTCTGTCAGAACGGGTACCGAGGAGAATCCGAAGGACTCTGGCTAAGAACCGGGAAACCATAAGTGTCGTAGTATCGGAAAGGGAACACATCTTCACCGTGGGAAAGGGGGAGGAGAAGTAAAAACTCTGAGCGAAAGTAATAGAGGCTATTAGCAGAAGGTGCTAGGGGGGGCGCTGAAAGAGCGTCGTGCTCAGAACAGTTCGGGAGTTAAAAACGATTAAGTCCGGAACGAATAAGTGCTATAGAGTGAGAAGAAAGAAAAGTACTTTGCATTCGGCACCACGGTGAGGGGAAAACTTCAGCTTTATGACGGGGTCTTTCTCAGTGAAAGGAGATGGCCTCAGCCAAGGGGGGGGGAAAAGATCCTGTTTCGAGAAACGTCTGGGGGGGTACATAAGAACTGGGAATCGGGAAGTGCATCTTCCGTCGGTCTTGAGAAAGAAATGATGAGAAGAGAGACAGTCCCGATAGAGAGAAGGACGTGAATCTGCGCCACCATCAAGTTTCTTATCTATGACAATGTGGGAACCTCGCTCCTACACTGATTTGTTTATCCGGTCAGACTGAAGAGGAGGAGAGGGAAGAGTTTGCTCTATGCATTCGATGAGACAAAAAACCGAGAAGCCCAAGTCAGGTTTAGTGGCATAAAAGGGGAAGTTGCTAACAAAGGAATAAAAGAATGCGTGAGAATGAATATCTAAGTATTTTTAGCTGAAAGAGCTAGGATTTCATGCACTCTTTATTTATACGATAAAAAAGACCATAAGAATATCTTTTCAGATAAGGGGGAGAAATCTTTGGCAAGCAACAGTTCGCCGGGGAAGATATTCGCAGGACCTGTAAGGAATGCGAAGAAGAATTTCTTCAGACTGTTTGCAGGAAGGGAGTCAATTGTATTCGTTCCAAACGGCAAGGGGAAGAACACCTCATATGTTGCAAGGGCTACTCGGTAAAAAGATATCTACTGCGATGAATGTTCCCTTAGTGGGGGGTACGTAGTTTCAAGACAAACTGAGGGGAAGGGCCTTCAAAGACTGGAATAGGCTTTGCTAAACTGCAGGGACACTCATACGAAAAATGGTCTTGATTGGAAAGAAAAGGAGTGGGGGGAGTTTATCCATGGGAGCGGGACGGATCGGGAGTCTCGGGAAGCCCACACAAGAGTTCTTGGGGCGGCAAGGGGGAAAAGGTGAAAACAAATCAACACTTGGAGTAGCTAAGGGCTTCACCTTCGACGGGGAGTTCTCGACTGCATCTGAGAGGGGGAAGTTCATAGGTAAACTGAAAGAGGGGGGGTCTGTGGAAGCTCACATTAATCAGAATACCTTCAGAATGAAGGGGTCCGGGGGTCATAGACTTCCGGCGGAAAGGTGTCTCATTGCTGACAAATTGGGGGTGGCTACGAAACCGTGCCACGACTGATGGGAGGGGGGATATCGCGCTACTAGAAAAAAAGGGGAGCGTGGGCTCTCCGATACGGCAGCAACACGGGGTATACGGAGTCGTATAAAAAGACTGGGAAAAGGACCTTGGGAAACAAGACCATCATGGAACATTAACGAAACCAAATTATCAAATCACACTGGCTCCGAGCTGGGGATCCTAGGGAGATATGGGACGGCTTGACAACGAAAAAAGATACGTTGTGCACAATCATCGCTCACAAACAACTTGGAGTGAGGAATAAAATCTATATTATGTGCCAGAAACGCGGATTTGGGTTGTTAAAACGATTGCAGCAGGGAAAGACTTGACAAAACGTCATAAGGGGGGTAGGGATGGCTCTTTTTGTGGTAATTGTAGGGTCATTGGGGAAAGGTTTCTTTTCCTAATGGGGAGAAAAGGACTTTTGTATCAGTCATCTTACTTCCGAAGGGCATAGATAGCGCGGTTGTCAAAAGGAAGGGTACAAAGGTCGTCCTGTTGGACTCTTACTGAAAGGGTAGGAAAGAAAAATACTTTGGTCAGGGAAGGGAAACTGCGGCCAGAGTCTAAGATAAAAAGAGGAGGGCTTTCCTACAGATCTTTGGGAGGGAGACCAACTCTCGATGAGTCAGGAAGGGATCGGGAACGGAGTTAAGTTTCCTTTAGAGAGGAAGGTCTCTTAGGATGGCGTTATCAATCTAGGCCGTTGCGCACAAAAATGGTGGGGATCATCGCAAGCAGCCCGCGGTAAGGGTAATAAAGATCGAAGCAGAACAGGATTCTATCTTTCTTGTCCCCGAAAGAAAAGAGGGATTTTAGAAGTTCTCAAAGCTCGGGAGAGGTCCTTGAAACGGGGTCAGCAAGAGAGCAGGGGATACAAGGAGAAGTTAGATGCGGGGGGGGGACGAGAATCTTCTCACGTGGGACGGAGAGAACGGGGTCTGGACAGCCCCCACTGGATGGGTGGGGATTGATCCGGTTGGACGTTGACAGAACTCGTGCAAGAGAGGGGATCCATACGGGATAAGCGCAGAAAAATAATCAAGCTCCTTGAAGGCCTGTCCCTCATCCTGCATCCTGAAAAGGGTTGCTAAAAGGGACTGTTCGGCCTGCAGCAGTCTTCAGTCTATCAGAGATCAGGGGGAGGAATATGAGGTTCTAAATCTTGAGGAGTAGAGAAGTTTCGTGTTCTGGTTGAGTGAACTCCGTAAAACTTAGAAAAAGAGGGGGCGGGGTCGAAGCAGAAAAGGATGTGTTTAAAAAAGAAAAAAAAAAAAAAAAGAACAATAAGAGAATAAAGGAAGGATACCGGGAAACTGAGACAAGCCGAGAAGGGGTTTGCGGAGGGAAAAAACTTGTCAAATGACGCAAAGACGGTTGCTATGTAAGAAACTTAGAGGGGCGGGGATGGTTTGGGGGGGGTTCATGAGGAGCGAAGAAGGCCAGGACATTTCTTGGCAATGTGGGTGGGGGGAACGGTTACTCAAATGAAGGGGGGGAACGTGTTGACTCGCGCGACAATGAGAGAAAAAAAGGTGGACAGTGGAGGAAAACGTAATACAAAATTGCTAATCTCTGTCGAAATGCAAATTGTCTTGTATTACCCATCAACGCAAAGATCTAAAAAAGAATAAAAAAGGGCCGGGGTAGTTCGGGCGCGGCGAAAATGCAGTCTTGGGGGGTGAAAAACACACGTCTCGCATTTGGCGTCCGGATATCGCGAGGGGGGGAGTTTTGGGTCGAACAGGTGAAAGGGGGGGTCTGTAATAGCGGAAAAAGGAGCTGTGGATGGAGACGGAGAAGGAACGCTGCTGAGGAGAAAGTTCTGTGTCCGCGGGGACATGGGTAAGGTAGAACTACATTACATTGTCCCCAAGTTAAGTTGCTTGCTCTACAATGGGTTTTCTTTCAGGCAGCTCGTTAGAAACATAGGTGAAGCGCGTACAGGTCGGAACATCAAGGGGTAGTTTTCGGGACAGAAAAAAAACTCGGAGGGTCGGACACAGGACGACGGACTCCTTTCGAGAAACAAAAAGGGATGAGTAAGGGAGAGCTCCTACGGGGAGGAATCAAAGAAGAAAGGAGGAATAACGGGCGTGGGAAGAATCTTTCTCGACAAAAGGGATGAGGTCTGGGGTTGGGCAGACAGCTGGGAACCAGACGAAAAAAAGAAAGACAGAGTACGAAACGAGCGAGAAAGCCAATTCGGTATTGGGACATGGGGGTTTCTTCGTTCGAGGGAGGAGTACCAGAAAGGTAGGGACATTGGTACGGGGGAAAAGACTCGGCGGAAACAAGACGGGTATAGTCCAGAGAAGGCCCTTCATTTCGCATGGGTTGGTCTTCTAAAGGATAGACTCTCTAAGCCCCAAAATAAAATCTTGGATTACTTGTTCAGAGAGAACAGACGAGGCCCATGGAAAAGGCGAAAGGTTTTTGAAAACGTGTGAAAATCGAGCTAATGAGCCTGACTAAACCTTGACAATAATTGTTTAGAGGGACTTAGAACGATTAATCGAAAAAATATAAAGCTTGCTGAGTGCGGGGATCTGGCGTCCGTGTTTCGACAAAAAACGAGAATATTATTTTCTGCGACAAAGGCTCGTTCTAAGGAGATGCTGCTCGTCACGCAGTATTTAGAGAGGGTGGACGCGAAAGCAGACAAGTTTTAACCACAAAGCTATTCACTGAAATTTGCAAGAGGATACGGCAGGGAGGGGAACTCAACGACTGAAGGTCCCACGGGGAAAACGGGGGGTTATCACATCCGCAGAATCCTCATACCTGCAAAAAAAGTGGCCTGACGTATAAGTGAGGGCGACGGGCAGCCTTATACATTCTGAAGGTATCTTTCTTCCTGGAGCGGGCGGGCGAAAAATTGCCAAATCTAATTTGATGAACAAAAATCTCACATAATGCCGGGGGCGCAATGCCGGGGGGACAATGCTACCAGAACTCCATCGTAGCTAAAAGATATCAATTCCTAGTAGGTCGAAAAGAGAGGGGGGGCCGTCGAGGGACGACAAAAATCAGGAGTTTAAACGCGCAAGTGAAGGTGACGCACACCACTGGTGAGAAGAAAAACGACTCTTCTGGAAAAAGTGGGGATGGGGACAGCACCTGACACTCAGTGGTGAGGGGTCCTTGGCGAGAACATCAATATTTTGGAGGAAGAGAAGGGCTGGCCGCGCACGAGGCTTTCAATGGGCAAAAATTTCATATGAAAACTCGGAAGTATGGCAGCCCGCGTGTGTCAGGCTAGACCCGTGAAAAGGAGGGAAATCAGAGCAGGGGGGATAGATACAGGCGAATTCGGATGGGGGGGTCTTACACTCTCAATCTTTCTAAAAGTGGGGGGGTGATTCGAAGAAACAGTTCGGGCTCGAGGAAGAGAAGGAGGATACGACGAAGTACTTGGGGCTCAATTTCACTAGAAAAGTCAGAAGGAGAAATCGTGGTATTCAAGAGGGATCTGGGATCTTGGCGGAGGTATTCCAACAGCGTTCAGTGGGGAGTGAACTTCTGTGAGGACACGACTTCACGGGGGGGTGCACGAACACTCCTCATTACTCTCGTCTGCGCGGAACTAAAAGAACCTGGAGAAGTGAAGAATCGCGGGGCTCCTCTAAAAAACACAGAGTAGGAATCTCTAGTGCTAAAGCTTAAGTTGCGACGTTTTTCACGCACAAACAGCATATTGTGTGAAAGGAAAAGGTTCCAATGACGGGAAAAAGGGAGGAAGTTTTGTTGTTATGGGCGTGGGCGGAAACCTGCGTATGATGGATTCGTTTAAAATAGCAAAAAAGGACCGACCGTTCGGAAAGAGATCATGCCACAAAGGTCCTTTCCCATGGAGAAAAAAAACAGATCAAGATCAAGACCGGCAAAGCTGTGTGGGACAATCAATGGTAGTTCAAAAAAGTGCGCGTATCTTTTGCAAAAAGGGAGAAAAGAATTCTCAAGAGACCCCTCAAACTGAAGGGGAAGGAGGAAAAAACGTCTGGAAAGGATGCCAAAACCGTATTTTGGGGGTTCCCGTGTCAACAGCTCCGGATCGGCATCTTAACGGCGTAGTGGCGATGGAGGTGTGGCATTTCGAACAGTGGGGCGGGTTTTTCTTCGGCCGTGCCAGCCCTGGGGTAGGGAACAAACTCGTAACACTTGGTATTACGGCTTCTTCGAAAGGGTCTGCCAAGGCCGTCTCAAGTGGGGGGGGGGGGGGGGGGGGTGTGGGGGGGGGGGGGGTGGGGGGGGGGGGGGGGGGGGGGGGGGGGGGGGTTGGGGGGGGGGGGGGTTGGGGGGGGGGGGGGGGGGGGGGGGGGGGGGGGGGGGGGGGGGGGGGGGGGGGGGGGGGGGGGGGGGGGGGGGGGGGGGGGGGGGGGGGGGAGGGGGGGGGGGGGGGGGGGGGGGGGGGGGGGGGGGGGGGGGGGGGGGGGGGGGGGGGGGGGTCTTGGATTCAACGCGTCTTACCACATCACCGTAACGTGGACGGTGATGGGACTTCAAAAATGTGGGCGGCCTGAAAAACCCCTGCTTGGCACGGTCATAGTAATTCGAATTCCTACTATCTCTGAGGGGGGGAGACGGCGTCTGAGGGATAGCGAAGAGGGAAAGGCCAGGTAGGGAGCTTTCTGTCTATCTATTGGGAAAGTGACGGGTATCATAGTTTCCCTGCGAGAATGTTTCGGGAAAGACCGCGAATCCCCAGAAATGACACGCCTTCTCTCATTAAAGAAATAGAGCCTCCCACAGTCTTACGTCATCTGAGATCATATCGGTAAAGTTTCACTGGGCGGCTTGAGGTTTTTCTATGGCGAAAGAAAGGATTGCAGCCAGACACTAAGGGAAAAAAAGAAAGCTGTGCCGGCTAAATTTCGCGGGCAGGGTAGCAGTATTCTCGTCCCAAGGGGGAATAGGAAGGATGGTTGGATTTTGGGAACGGTTGGACCCGAGAAAGGAGGCGCTATGGCCCGCACATAGATGGCGCGAACCATATCTGTTCAAGCAAAGCAACGAACTTGGTCGAAAAGGGCGGGCCTATTCAATAACTTGTGTCGGGCGAGAAGAGGCTTGAGAAAACGTTAGGGGGTCTGTTGGGGGGGGGGGAGACATAATTCGCGTGGTGAAAAAAAAAATGACAAAGGGGGGAAAAACGAACAAAAAAAAAATCTGGGCAAAACCCAACCAAGACCCAAGGCGTGCGAAAAAATCTCCAACAAAACCCAAAACCAAACATTAAAAAAAAAAAGCCCAAAAAAAACAAAAACCAGCAAAAACAACGTCTTCCGTGGACCCCCATACAACCAACCAACCTAACTCTAAAAAACGCCCCAAAAAAACATTGATCCTAACCCCGCTCTAACGAACCAAAAACCTGACAAAAAAAGCCACCCTAAAGGCAAACAGACAAAAAGGACACCACCCTTCGTACCCCACAAAAAAACTAAACCCAAAACCAAAAAGTTCGCTTAAACAGGCCCACCCACTGACAAACACCCAACCAATGGTGTCCAAAGAAAAAAACCCCAAAGAAAACTGCCCTCTACGATTCATCGGCTCTTTCCACTCAGGAGCAACTCTCAGTATATAAGCTGTCGAGATGTCTCTTGTACGTGAGGGGTTAGTTCAAACGAGAAAGCCCAAAAAAAAATGTTTTGAAAGGCACTTGGATCTATCGCAAGGGAAGGCGATCTGCCCGGATCGGATGAGATTCAGAAAAACCAAAGTAAAAAGCGCCGAGAAGGTGAACGTGTCAGAAACGTGTACTTTGTTTACAGCGGATTGACCTGGGGATGGGTCATTATTAGGCGTAGGTAGCGCAGGAGGGAAAAAGAGGGGCATGATCGGCCTGGGCCGAGAGGCGAGGTGCGCGCGGTCAGTATGAGCGCGCGAGAAACGAAAATCAGTGGGAATGCTTTTACCTTGTGGGGGTCCCAGAGGGAGGAGGAAGTTCCGAGAGCAAAATGTACTAGAAAAAAAGGATTACGGCAGAGAAGGGGGAGGATGAAACCTGGACGCCGATAAAGGGAAAATCGAACGTTTTCCGATCGCTGATGGCAAGGGGTAGACAACGAAGGGGGCGGGGATAGGAGAGAGTCGTACTTCACTACAGTTAGAACAACTCTGGGCGTTCTTGGGGAGAAAGGCATCGAATCCAATAAGCATTGGGGGTAAAGCTGTATAGAGCAGGGGGTTGGGGGGAGGTTCAACGAATCTGCAAAAGGGGGGGCTATACTTTGGAATTGAAAGCCGAGAATTTAGGGGGAGGGGGAGAGTGTCTAGACGAGGGGGAGGTTGCCCCAGGTACTTGATACGCATGCCAAGGGGTGCTAATCTGGGGGGGGGGGAGAAGGACTCCTTGAGAAAAGATAGTTTTTCAGAAACCATTTTTATCGCAAGAGTAACTATAACGAGTTCGTCGAGCGGACGGGCTTGTTCTAAGAAACTCAAAAGGTTAGGCATTTCAACGGGGCGAAGTGGCTAACCGTCCGACGAACGATAGGAGGGGAAGCGGTATGCTCGATACCGAAAAAAAAAAAAGGTAGGAAAAAAAAAGAGAGAGAGGGCGGCGGAAAGGAAGGGCATCGGGCAGGGAGGGAGGTGAGTGGGCCGGGCAAGGTGGGCGCTGCCCAAAACATTCGCTCGACGCTAGGTGCAAAGACTGGGGGGGGGGTTACGGAGTTGAAATCAGACAGGGGGATCAGCATCGATCGGACACCTCTCGGGGGGCTGCTCAAAGGTCTAAAGAAAAAAGGAAGTGGTCTCAATTCGCTTTGGGAGCTTCAAGAAGAAAATTTCTCTGAGACTTAAAGGGGAGAAAGAAAGTAGTCTTTCGGGGCGGTCTACGCTTATAAAATCAAAAACGTCGAAAGGGTTTATGTTTCTTAAAAATGAAAAAAAAAGTCGCTATAAAAGCGTGATAGGATTTTGAGTCAAAAAAATAACGGACTAATGTGGCGCGAACAGTGTTTAAGAAGAAGAAGGGTCGAAAATATCGCCAGTTCGGAAAAAGAAAAGACATTCGTACTCTGGGGGGGAGGTAAGAAGGAGGCCGAACTGATAAGGGTTTCACTGAAAGGTGCACATTCACTATCGCCAGGTATTCCCTTCACAACGGACAAAGTGTTGTGCATCGACTAAGAAGCGACAGGAAGGGTACAAAAAAAAATTCCGGGTGGCAGTGGTGATGGACGGAATGTCGGTCGACGCAGGCTAGAATCTGAAAAAGAAGCTAAAATAAGCCATACTATCAAACCTGGATCCGGAGTGAAGAACGGGGGGTATTAGACCGGAGAAAAATCCATTCCTTCACAACGGTTACAGTTAGGTCCTTTCAAGTCATGAAACTATTGGGGTGTTCCTTAACCGGGTGTCGGAAGGAGCGCAACTTAAGCGTCAGACGTTTGGAGGCGGGCGTGATGGAGACAGAAATCGAAACTATCTCGAAGAGCGGATTACCATATTGGTGAAGGAGGAAGGGGTATGCGGACGAATACGATTTGAAGGGACAAATTTTTGCTAACCACTCAAAACGAGCTCCTAACGAGGGGGGAGTTCGGAAAAGGGAGGAGTGTAAAGTACTCTAAAGAGGCGCCTATTGGACTACGTGTAGGGGGCAAAGAGAGTTCGTCCGCGGGGGAGCTCGAGAAGGGGAAAGGTCTCGGATTGACACTGGGGAAAAAAGGGGAGAAACGCGCATGGCGGTTCGAGAAAAAAACGCTCACAGGCTAAAAGACCTAGCCTAGGACAGGCAGGAGAGGACCGGATCAAGTGTTGTTGGAGGAAAGAATGTTCTACTATCAAAAAAAAGAAGATTGACGGTAAATAGCAGAAGGGGGGAGAGACGGCATTAGAAACGATACTACATTGTTGTATGGAGTTAGAAGGGGGAAAGTCGATTCAGAGCGTGAATCTGGCCGCAAGCCGGGGGTCTCGGACATCTGAGTGGGTGCTGCTTCAACTTCTGGGGCTCTAACGTTCTGTAATCTCGCCAAAGGAAAAAGGGGGAGGGGGATGAACCAAAGCGACTTACCGGTAACTCTAAAACTAAAAGTGCTGCGAATTCAGTGGGAATTCTTAGACTAGGAAAACTATGCGGAAGTACTAAGAGGGGATGAGCAGGGAGATAATATGCCAGTGGAGGACGTTTTGTGGATCTTCTCCAAATTTTGTGCGTGCGACCTCTTGGACGTGAACTTTAGTCTCTGGAAATGAGGGGCATGCTAAAAGCGAGATCAATTGAGGCTTCAGAGAAGGATGTCGAGATACGCGACGTGGGAGAAACTGGGCGAACAAAGGGGTGAAAAGGAAGTAGAAAACTGTACCAAGTAAAATGGAAACCCAAAGAAGCAAGGTAGAAAACCCATCCACGAGAGGAGGGGGGGGTATCGGTATGTCACTGGGAAAGGAGACCTAATTAACTGAACA
>Ga0179593_1467764_pt1 | contig 13808 bp, 12 predicted proteins | sample CZODoug2_1_08_16_FD_185931 | JGI IMG/M metagenome (GOLD analysis project Ga0179593, IMG submission 185931) | Vadose zone soil fungal communities from Angelo Coast Range Reserve, California, USA - CZODoug2_1_08_16fungal (PacBio error correction) | ecosystem: Environmental > Terrestrial > Soil >...
TGGTTGGAAAGCATGGTGACTTCCTTTGTTGCGGACACCAGAAGGTCAAAACGAGGGGGATGACGCGAACGGAGTGGGAGAGGGGGATGAAGTCTGAAAGGGTGAAGAGGGGGAAAGAAGTAGAATGACGCGAAGTTCAAGGGGGGTCACAAAATAAGGACTAAAAGGTGGTGGGGGGGAAACACTGGGGCGCTCGAGGACTGGCACGGAATCTAGTCTGCCGGGGCCGGGGGGAACACAGAAGCGAGACCCTCGGCTTGTCTGTCTCGACGTCAAAGACTTGGGGGGGGCAGGATGAAAAAGAATCTCTTGATTTGCACGGGGTTGTCAAAAAAAAGTGCGTGGTGAGAGGCGGACGTTACATAAGCGGAACTTACCAAAGGGAAGGAGGGGTGCAAGGGCAATGTTATAGGTTGTAACTTAGGGGGGGATGTGGAGGGTCGGTTGTCAGATCAGAAAGACGTGGGGGGCGAGACGTGAAAAGGGCTTCGTGTCATCCGCGACTACTGACAAATAATAATATAGGACAGGGGAAAGGGACGGAATGAGACAATGGTAGGGAACCGAAAAAGAATGGGCAAACCTCAATGCCGGGAAAGCGTCCGCGTGAAAACGGAACTAAAACACAGGGGGTAGGTTCAACACAATCTGGGTAAAAAGGAAGGGAAACCTACAGGAAAAAAGGAACGAGGGAACAGTGGGCATATATTTGCACGGAAAAACTACAAGTGGGAAAAAAAGGAAAGTTGGGACCTCAAGTTGGTGTGTAAAAGATAGTCACGGGGAGGTAGGGCCTTCTTGACAATTCAGGGAGAAAACAACCTGCATAAAGGAAACTGGGTGGAGATTCCCCCACGGCTTCATTTCACGAAAACCACTACTGGTAAGAAATGATTTCAAAGGGGGCAGTGTCAAAGAAAAAACAAAAAAAAGGGTGTTGGACGGCTAGCCCAGCAGATAACTGCAGAGGACGCGAACTGGTAGATCAAGAAACTATGGTACGCCCCTCGTGGAATATGAAAGTAAAGACAGCACATTCACGCAAGGTACCCATGATGGGTGCACTAATATCCGTCATGGTGTGGTGGAACCGTCGTGAAAAATGGGGAACCAGGAAGAAACCTCCTTGTTCTGTGCAGAGAAGGAACTGGATGTGTCTCTTGATTCTTTCCCGTTATCTAAAAAGTGGGGAGTCGCCAATATGGGTGTCAACAGGGGGGGGAAGGTACACTGGTAATGAGCAGTAACGGGTAAAGGGTGGTGATGAAAAATTGAGGGCGACGGGGCAGAATGTACTAACGGGGGAAGGGAAGACTACTGGAAACAAAAAAAAGCCACCCAGGTGCTCACGTGTGGGGAAAACGGGACAAGGACATTTGGGGGGGAATTAAGAAACGGGAATTCTTAGTGTGGCAAAAGGGAAGAACCAAGCAAAGGGGGGATCAAAAGGTCGAGCTCAGCCTTTACTATTAGGACGAAGAAGGTCACTGTACTCTCACGCCAAAACATGCTTAAAAAAAAAAAAAGCATAAATAATTGGGGGAGGGCCTCAAGGGGGGGAAAAGTTCGAATGAGGAGGTGATAACTGAGAAATTCGAAAAAGTGAAACAAACAGGATTCAGGAAGAAAAGTCTCAGAAGAGTTCTACCCATGGAAGGGAATCTCTCTCAAAAACACAACGTACTTATGAAAGCAGAATCATAGGGAGCCTACCTAGGCGGACTGAGAGACAAGTGGAATAGGGGGGGGACTGACTACCAGTCTTGGGGGTTTGTGGCAAAAAGGGTAGAAGTTCCGCCACTATCATCAGCCACGTGAAAATTTAGGTCTGATGAGGTGTTTGAACATGCCATGGCGACAATAAGAAGAACGTTACTGGGAAAGGAGATCAAGCCTCTGATCATGAAGAGACAGACATCCCGGGCTGTTCTTCACAAATTCGAAAATCCGACTGCCATGCTCCTCCCATATCAGACTTTCACCCAACAGTGAAGGGGGTCGGCACCAAGGACGAAACGGGGGACGTTGGGGCAAAGAGGGCAAAGGACAATCTTGGTGTCGGGCATGGTTGGGGAAAAACCATTGGTATTCAACAATAAGGAAGCATGTACCGGTCACTGGTACCTGGCCAATAACAAGGGAAAACAGCGGGCCAACCACGACACTTTCAGCCTCTAAATACCTTAAGGGAGGATTTCTGAGCATGGTGACTTCTGAATGTGGACGGGCAACCATCATTTCATCTGTTTGAAGCAACTTCATGGGTGCCAACGTTGGTATTGGAAAGGAGACGTAGGGTGGCCTCACATGTTTCTTCTTCTCAGTAACTGGAAGGAGAATGGAGACGGAAGGAAGAGGAAAAAAAAGGTGGGTTCGCCTAACTGACCGGTTACCTCAAAAAGGAAGAGATCTGGGGAGGGAAAGACCAGGGGGTGAGACTTTAAAATCTGGGAGTTTGTGGGTCTACAAATAAAGGGAAGAGAAGAGTACGTCAACCGGAAAAAAACCAAGGGACAGGATGTGAAGAGGAAGTAATACATGTATTTGGAAAGGGCAGAACAAATTGATACCTTAGGGGTGGTTTTACTTGGTAAGTCACGGAAAAAAAAACCGGAAAATTTTGTTGGGGTTTAAAAAGGGGCTATCCGGTGGGAAAAAAAAGAAAATTCCGCATGGGAAGAGAAGGAGGAGGAAGGGGGGGGGGACTCCCTGCGCCCGTAAAAGGGCCTCGATTGATCGCTCAAAGCGGGAATCTCAACACGTTGTGAAGAAACGGGGGGGGAAAACGAGGGAGAACACAATCGGATTGGAAAGGGGGGCGAAGCAAGAAAAAGGAAAAAGAAGAACAGACCACCTAGAGGGGAAAACGTCCTGTGCTTTCATTTCGAAGCAAAATCCTGGGCCAAACAAATGAGCCCAAGAGCAAAGGGGAAAGGCGGGAGGGAAGCTTCCAAGAGCCAAAGATACCAAGGGGAAACTCGCATGGAACAAAATTCACCATGAAGCATAAGAAGCAGCCACAGTAATAAAGGAAAACACCAATCACCTGGTAGGACCAGGAGGAAGTGGGGAAAAATGTGAGATGGTCGTCCTAGGAGGGGCTTTCCTCCAGAACTCTTCAAAAATTAAAACGATCAGCCCAAGCCAATGCACGAGATAAGGACCGCGTCCTGGCCCGGGAGCAAAACAGAGCCACCCTGAGGAGGGGGAGAAAAAAAAAATGATGACTCATCCACAACACCATGGGAGGGGAAAAATATCTATATCATGGGGGGAGAAAACAAAGATGGTGATGTTTATTAATCAAGAACTCGGCCTTAATATCTTGTAGAGGAAGGAGGCGAACGAGTGGAGAGGCGGGAAGAAGATGAAGTGGGGACGGGAGGTAAGTCATAGAAAGGGAGATAAGCCAGGGGGAAAAAGAAGGGATAAATGTTGTTTACTGAAGCCTACTGGGAAGGGATGCGGAGAAGAGTGGGGAATTGGGAATGGGGGAAAGAGGAGTTAAGGGAGGAAGATTTTACTGATCCTCCTTGCTTCGAGAGTCAGTCTGGGGACGGGGGGGAAGAAAAAATCATTAGGGATAAAAGTAGGAGGAGTAACATAAATGGACTGAAAAAAAAGGTGAGAGGGCGTTTCAAAGGGGGGGAAATTTTACGGGGAGTGGACTGAGGGGGGGTCTTTATCTGTTCGTAAAAACCCAGCGCTGGTGTTCATAAGAAGAAAAATGTTGAACACGTTTTGAAAAAATGCACTAACGTATAGCAAAGGGAAAAAGACTCAAGAGGGACCGGGTCAAAATTGGGGGGGAAAATTCAAAAAAAAAAAAGGACTTCCGGACATTCAATGAGGGAAAGGTCCGGAGGGGACAAAGGGCCTCAACAAGTATGGTACAACAAGAGGGGGGATAATTTTGAAAAAAGGCTGGAGGGGACGTAAGGTAAAAAAGAACAAGCATTTCAATATTGTCAACGGACAAAAGGTGAAGGTTAATAGGAACAGACGAAAAGAGGGGTTTAACAAAGACTTAGAAGGGGATTTCTAAAGGAGGGAAAGGGTCTCTGGGAGGAAAAAAAAAAAAACCGCCAGAACTGGGGTTGAGACAGTCAAAGAGGTAAGGTCGAAAACCATACTACTGCAGACGGAGGTAAATTCCGGGGGTTGAAGCGAGAAGAGCTACAGAAGAAGGAGAAAGGGAGAGGAGGGGGACTGGGTCAATCAGAAGGTGAGCACAGGATAGTAGAATTGAAGCATTACCATCAACTGGGGGGGGTGGGTCAAACTATTACCGATGTGACAAGGAAAGGGGAAAAAGAACAAAAATAACGCAGTGGAAGCAAGAAGGAGGTGAGAGTGAAAGAGTTCAAGTGTGAGGTGGTTGGAAGTATTTAAACTTAGACGTAAGAAAACGTCAGAGTGGGGGAAGTAGGGAAAGGGGGCGTCTAACTGACCGAAAAGGTACATGGGAGGGACTGAAAGAGCTTTACACACAAAATGACAGTGCGGATGACCTTAACAAGGACACGGGTGTGGTTGACATGTCGGGGAGGGAGAGACGGGCAGGATTAGTTGGGGGGGGGGAAGCCACACTCAAAAGGGGGCGGGCCATGGCCTCGCTCACAAAACGAGGGGATGAAACTCGTAGGGACTATAGCCGTGTAGTCCATAAAGAAAAGATCAAAACAGGGGCAGGCCAAACGGTGGAAGTAAAGAATAAATTAATTTGTCAATGAAGGAAATAAAGGGGTGCCACCATGAAGACAGAAAACAGGAGAAAAGAAACAACAAAAATAAATAACTATTGGGCAAGAGAGCAACACAAAAGGGGGGGGAAAGAAGAGATGGAGGAGAAGAAGGTAGAGTAGCAGACTCGGCTGTTCGAAAGACAAGAATTTGACCTGGGGACCAGTGAACAGATTTTAAGGGGCCCTGAAAAAAAAAATCATTCGCTGACCAACGTTATGGGAAAACGAAATTATTTAGTAACTTTTAAAGGGAAGGGGGGCTAAAAAATCTTAGGAGAAATAGAAAAGGAGGGGGAGTCCCATCATGGGAGCTAAAATGGAAAAGCAAGGGGGGGGGGCTTCCAGGAAAAAACATAAAAGGGAAAGGAGATCCGAGAAATTTCCACAAGGAAGGACCATCAATGGGTGGAAGCTGAGTAGAAAAGCAAAAGAGGTACACATTTTGAGGGAGAAGGGAGACGCAAAAAAGTGTCAATAGCAAAGGTACGCTCCTAACTTCCCGGTTTCGCCAAGGAATCGGAACACTGACAAAGCCAGCTAAAAAAAACCTGGACCAGCACCGGCAGGGAGGGGGAGGCGGCAGAGGGTACAAGTGAAAACAAATGCCGGGGTTGGGACAACAAACCTAAAGGGGTAATGTATGAACGTAGATACCACTAGTGGCTGGGAGACAAAGTTGTCGGATCTTTCTTCATCAGAACTGCGGTCGTCAAAATTGGGTGGAGGAAGCAACGGAACCGGGGCATAAGGGAGAAAGAGGTAGCTGGATAAAAACTGGAGCTGAAAAATTCGGGCAGGGTGGTCGAAAAGACCAGGGTAAAAGACTATAAAGCCTCCCACTTACTCATGGGGGGTCAACCATTGACCCGGAACGTGGGAAAATAAGGCTTAATAAAAAAGGGGTTTGGTGGCAACGGAAAAATCCAAGTTTTCAGGGCTTTAGGGGAAGACCTATGTCCAAAATGGGAAGGACCATATTGGGACGAAAGGTTTTGGGTTTCTGCCGGAAAAAAAACTCGACCATTCCGTACAGGGAATTAAGGATATTGGCGGAGAAGGGTTTTTGTATATTCGAGGGGGAAACAATGCCGATTTGGGGGGGTGCTGCGACAAGGAGAGACTAAGTTAGCGAACCAGCAAAAAAAATTACACCGAAAACACAAAACTGAGGCGAGAAAGAAAGAAAAGAAAGAAAAACTCCCGAAATTCAGCCGGGGGAAAGAAACCGCGAAAGGGGTATTTAGGGCATGTCTCGCTCTCAAAAAAAAATCAAGGGGTCTTGGGGGGACAAAACCCAGACGAGGTCAAAAGACCGGGGAGGAGCTACAAAGATCCAGAAGACTATTTACTAGGAAGGAACACTCATGCCAAAGGAAAAAGAACGCAGCCTCCACATTGAAACAAGCTTACACTTAAACTGCTTTATGGTCTGTACCTTATATCGGGCGTCCTGCCGGAGAGAAAGTCTTACCAACGGAACAATCGGAAATAAGTCCAGATCGCAACTCAGGGTCGACAGAAGGATGCAACAAATATTAACCCCCTTTCTCCGCCCAAAAAAGCTAGGGAGATCATGAGTATCGAGAGAAAAAGGAGAGAGAAGATAGAGGGGCGGGGGAAAAGAAGAAAACGCATGCCGCGTGTCGGAGCAAAGGGAGGACGCGGGTCTGGAAGCTTGCAAGGAATTGTGGAGACGTGGATGAGATACGGAAAGGTCGAGGAATTTTGAAAATAAACAGGGGGGGACGACCAGTGGGGGGGGGGTGGTGGAAGAAAATTTAGCGAGAAGTAAGGGAAGGAGGAATGAAGTCTTGGGGGAGGGGCAAGGGGAAAGGCTCGTATGATATTCTGCTACTTGGGAAGCAGCCGTGGCGAAAGAAAAAAAGGGGGCTGTGCATTTGACCTAATGGGAAGGGAAAGAAGAAGTACATAGCAATGACTTAAAACGGGTTAAGGGGTCTGGAAAAAAGTATTGTGGGGAAGGAGTTTAGGTGAGGGCGTGTAAAAATGCACTCCTCTAGGACTGGTGGCAAGAAAGGGAGAGGGGCTTAAAAAACTGAGAGCCTCACTATCCAAAAGATAATATAGGGCCTTGTAAATAAACAAAACTGGTAACGCAAAAGAACCGGGGAGAAGGAAAATGGCCGGATGGTAAAATCGGCCGCTGCCAACAGGAGAGAAAAACTAAAAAACGTACTCTGGGGAAATTGGTTAGCATTAGCCTGCAAACACTTAAAAGAAGGGGGGGGTGATATTCGCCTACCAAATACATGAGTAATTTGGAAGAAAGGGAAGGGGGGTGAACAAAGCTAGGAAGACGGGAGGGGAGGGGGAAGCCTGGAAGGGGGAACACTGAAAAATTTGGGTGGAATAAATCGGGCAAAAATCAGAATTAGGTCAAGAGGGAAAAGGTAGGGGGAAGCCAGAACAAAATGTTGGGGGCGCTACGGAACTGAGTCGAAGGAGAGGAGAGCTGTCTACAGAAAAAAGGTTTCATCAGCACACTATATTGTAAGGAATACATACCACTAAGAAGTTGGCAAAAACGGGGGCAATTGGGAACAAGACCAAAACGACAGAGTTTAGCAGAAAATAATGTAGCGGGAAGAAGTGGAGGGTTTTCCGGATTGCACGTAGAGAGGCCATTAAGGTAAGCTTTAAGTAATGGGGAAGAGGGAAAAAAATTTGGCCTGAAAGGGTCTATTGGAATGGACTACTCAGGAAAAACACCTGCCACCAGGGCTAAGTGTGAAGGGGGGAAAGGACAATTGGGGGTGACGGGAGGAAGAAAGAGGGAAGGTCATGATTAGGATGGGCAAATCACAATTTTCTCGTTCTAAGAAAAAAAGGAGGGTTAAAGATTGGTTAGACCATAAGGGAGAAAAGACGGTGCCAGATTTAGACCAAGACATGAAACAGAGAAGAAAAGAGGGGAGTGCCAAACGTGGGAGGGAAGGGAAATTTTGGAAAGGCAAAATCACCCAATTAGTGATCCAAAAAAGGGGGGATCGAAAAAACGATAGGCTACCTAAAAAAGTTCGAGGGGGGGAAGAGAGAAACCAAAAAACAGAAAGAGAGATCAAAATAGTAGGGAAAGGAATCAAGTCTAGAACAAGTAGAAGGGGGTGAGACTCCTGATTTTGTTGTGGTGCATTTGTCCCTACAATTGGAGAATGAACAAAGCAAAAAGGAAAGTCAGAGATGTGTCTGGGGGAAGGGAGAAATCTGGCAACGGCTATAGGAAAAGGTAGGAAGGGGATCAACATCGAAGAGAGACAGACACCTTGGGGGTAAGGCCAACCTATAATTCCCTCATCAGAAAACAATGTCACCAACCTTGAAAAAGAAGGTACGCACAGGGGAAGGTGTGGGGGGACCAGCGGGGTAGGAAAGCCCAAAGAAAGGTTTATGCAGTTAGAAAAGGCCAGTCAAAATTATAGCATGACCATGAAGGAAAGACCACATAAGACGTGAAAAAAGACCACTTTAAAGAAGGAACTACCTCCGTCTGTCGCAAACATGGAGGGGAGGGGAGGGGAGGCCTAGGCAAAAATGCCAACCTTTATCAGGTACAACCCTTTACCAAATTTGTATAACTACCCAATAGGGGTGGCAGAAAAAGGGAGGCGGCAGAAAATTCCGCGCAATGGAGGAAGTACGGCGGGGGAGAGAAGCAAGGGGGGGTTTAAAAAGGATGCCTGGTTCTCATCTGGTTGGCACGCTTGGCCAAAGAGGGCAGGGGGGTCAATCCAAGACCCTTTGACAACGAACTAGAAAAGAACCTCCTAAACAGTACGTTCGATCTTGTCAAAAACCTCCTGTCCATAAGGTAAGAAGGGGGGTGGGAACGGAACAGACTGGCGTGTAGGGTGTAAAGGGTAAGAAACGAAGGGTTAAAAAAAGTGTCAAAAAGGGGGAAAAAAATGTGGGTGGGGAGGTTCGCTCCTGATTCACGTCACCATCCGCCCGGTGGGAAGGAGATGAGGGGGGAGGGATAAGGGGGTGTAGGAGAAATTTGGAAAAAGCCGGGAGGAGGGAGAGCACATTCTCAAGAGGAAAGCGAAAGGGTGAAGCACCTTGTCTAAAAGGGAAAGTCTAGAGGGCGGCTCAAAACTCCTCAAAAAACGAAGGAAAAAAGCAAAGATAAATTCCTCCGTTGAAAAACCAGTCAGAAAGGGTAAAAGAACATTGCTATGGACTCGAGTACTCCTCCAGAAGGAAGTTGTTGGGGAAAAAGTGACACAAGACCACAGACTTCGGGAGGAAAGACTAACTATGGTATATCGCGTACCCAACACCCCATTCCAATGCAATAAAGTATCGTCTTCAGAATGAAATCCCTATCTCAAAAAGGGGGGCTTGAAAGCCAAAAAAAACCTGAAAAAAAATCGTTTTCCTGTTAAACTGTATATCTTAGGAAAAAAGCTGTCAATCACCCGAGTCAGAGGAACCGATCTCCCGAGGGGCGAAGAGGGGGGGAAAGCAATGCACAGAGAGGAGGGGGAAGAGCACTGCACGTCAACGACAAAACGTCACCAGGAGTCTTGGGAATCAACCAAAGGGAGTATCTCTCACACCTGCTTAGGCATCATTTTGGGCTCTCCAAGTTTTACAGAGGGTGGAGGGGGAACGGGCAGGGGGGAAGAAACGAGAGGGGGCATTGCAAATGAAAGCAGAAGATGGAGATAATGAATATGAGGAGGGGTAAGGGGGGTGAAGAACGACGCGCATTAACTAACTAAGGAACCCTTTGGGGCATTTGGGGCAGGTAAGAAGGGAAGGGATGCGAGAGGGAGGGGGCAGTGTGCATGTTGGGTCACTAAATACCTAGTCTTCTGGAAGCTTGAGCTTCCGGACCGTGTCTTCGAAAGGCCATTTGGAGGAGGGGTTTGAACAGACACAACTTTATCTTACTCGGAAGAAGAAACCTACCCTTTCGAGGGAGTTTCAGAAGGAAAGAATGTAGAGTGAGGGGGGGGACAAGTGATTTTTCTTTCAGGGGAGTTACTCAAAAAGAGCGCTTGCTAAAATACGTGCCATGTAAAAGGGTTGCTACGTAACCTTCTCAAAAAGTAAGAAATATAGGGGAAGGCAATTTCGAATGATTACAAAAAAAGGAAAACGCCACGATTACAGGATCAGAAATGAAAGGGGCGTTCATAAAACATTGAACTGAAAAATTGAGGTCCACACTATGGGAAGGCTGCGTGAAGGCAAGGGGGGAAACATTAACCGAGATTGGACAATATTCTTGTAAAAGGAAAAATAACATGGTATTAATGATTAGAGACTACCATTTGAACACGTCTACGGGGGGGTCAGTCGTTGTACTGGGCATCTGAAGAACAACAGGGCAAAACTGGTGGATCAAGAAAGGAGGTATAAGAATCACCAAGACTACTGATGGCGCATATTAGGAAAAAAAAAAAAAACAAAACACAAACAAAAAAAAAAACCACATTGAATTGGAGACGCAGAAAGCAGTACAGAGAAAGAGCGGAAGCGAACTTCGAGCAAAACATTGTGAAGCAAGAAGAGTCGGTTAAGTAAAAAGGTGTCACATCAGACTATCCGTATTTGTAAAATTTTTTAACATAAACAAAGAAGGACAGGAGACAGGGGGGAAGCTGCAAGGGAGGGGGTTGCCGTGGCACCCTGGTTTAGAAAAGACAATGGGGAATTTTTGGGGGGGGAAATCAAAAAGGGGTTAACCCAGTTCCAGGGATGGGAAGGGGACTAAAAGAGGGGGAAAAAAAACCTGCCACCAGTGAGGACGTGTGGAATTGACAAGGACCAACAGGGTGGGTTTTACAGTCCTTAAAGAGAGGACAGTACCATTAAAACACAGAAATGGGGATTCATTTCTTATGGTATCAGACTAGAAGGGGGACATCAGAGAAGGAACATTTATCCATGACGGGGAAGATAAGTTGCGTGCCCAAAGGTGGATCGAAGGAGTAATGGGGAACGTGGGGCTAACACCTGGGAAAAGGAGCACCCCTCACTTGTCTCTCAACGCGACAAAAAGAAGGAAGTCATCACCAACAACACGGGGGAGTTAGAGAAGCTAAGATCATAAGGGGGTTAGCAGAGAAGAAGACGTTTAAAAAGGAGGGGGGGGGGGAGGATAACATTATTTGTGGGGGGCACGGGGTGGCGTATTAACTAAAACAAATCAGCTTTCCAAATGGAAAGTCTATATCATGGAGAATCGGGAAAAGAGAGACGTTACGGTAGATACAAAAATCATCAAAGGAAGATGAAAATGGACAGACACCTGGGGGGGAGGGTGCTTAAATGGAAACCTAATAAGGGGGGGGAAAGAAGATCAAAAAAGGTCAAAAACCAACTGTGTGTTGTTAAACCAAATCGACACTGGTTGGGTCCCGCTGGGTATTCAATAAAAGAGGGACTGGGGAGGGGCAGTTACGCCCGTTCCGGTCAAAAAGACGGAGAAGAGGGAAAATTAAAGGTAAGTCAAGACCACCATAGGGCCACCCTCCGATCCCATCTACCGAGTCTTGCAAAAAGGGGGGCAGGAGGGAGGAGTGTTCAACAGCTTGGGACAACATCAGGGAAAGAGGGTTTGCCAAAAACCAGGAGTCACCCTTGGGGGGGGCAAAACCCTACTAGTGTTATTGAAATTGGGGGATGACGTAAAGTCGCTTTACAGGCGTAGAAGGTGAAGGATGTAGCGATCAAAATGGGGGGGCACGAAAGAAAAGGAAAGGGGGGCTCATGGAGGCCAAGAAGGAGCACTTGGGAGACATAACTTTGGAGAGAAAAATTACCTCTTGATGTTCAAGGGAAACCGACTAGAAAAACGCAAAAGGACGTAAAGCAGGTGGTTCAAACAATCAAAATGACCGAAATAAGTGAAATAATACCGTATTGGTCATTATTTGCAAAGGATCAACGTGGGGGGGCAAGTGTTCGGTCAATTTGGTAAAGGAAGAAAAAAGGGGGGGGGGAAAAAGGAAGGGTGTTGTAGGTGCGATCAAGGGCAGCGGGAACGGGGAAGCCGGACAGGGGAAAGGAAGAGGTCCGTGGCTTGGGGTTGGGGCGAATTTTGAGAGGTTCTGGCTGCAGGTTCTGGGGGAAAAAAAGGGGGGGAAGCACGGGAGGGGAGGGCAAAAAGCGCTTAAAGGAAGAAAAGAAAAAAAAAAGAAGTCAACGCACAGGAGGTAACATGAAAGGAAAGAAACCCGCTGTGCAAGTCAAAAAACTCTCCCGAAAATGTTTTAGGGCAAACAAAGGAAAAGCAAAACTCGGTCAGAGACACGGGTCGAAGAGTCAACAAGATCCAGAGACGAAAAGGATACTTCATGGGGGCCCACCAAAGGGAAAAAGGCCAAGACTAATCGCAGGCCAACCAGGTAAGGAGAAAGGGCAAGCGTGCCACCACAAAAACTGGGATTCAGACTGTTAAATACTCTCCTTCTACTGAGGAAAAAAAAAAAAAACAATAGCTACCAAGTCGGGACAAGATGGAACAAAAAAAAGAAAGAGGAAAAGAATCCACTGCACCGGGAGAACAACCCAGAAAAGAGGAAATACTTTCAACCAATGGGGGGGAAAGGACTAAAACACGACTATATATCAGGGGGGGGAGCCAGACGCTAAGGGGGGGACGGCGGGGCGGTAAGACGGGAAGGAATAGAGGGGGGGCAAGAGCAAGAGGCGAACGGGGGAAGATCGGATTAATCTGAATAGTTACTTATGAGAGTTTTGATTTACGTTTTACTAACTACAGTGTGTGGTGAATTGGGACTGAAAAAAGTACGGGGAGCGATGCTAGGAGGGGGCAATGGGCAATGGGGGGTAACAAAGGGAAGTACATAGTCCGGCGAGCTTGGGAAGATTAAGAACGGGGGCGTAGAAATAAAAAAAAGCCGTGCTGTGCCCGCAAAAAATTCATAGAGTATCAGTAAGTACGAACTTACACAACTGGAAGCGTTCAAATAGGAGGGTGTTCGGTGAGGTTGAGTCTTTTTCAGGGAGGGGAGTTCCGCCGAAGACTCATCTCTTTGAAAAAAAAGGTCCTTGTTAAACGGTTTCCAAAGGAAACGCAGTACCCTAGAGGAGTGAAAAAAAGGCCGAGGACTTACAAAAAACTGAGGACACGCACAGAAAGAGATCCTTCAAGGACGGATGGGAAAGAGTCAAAAAAAACGAGGCACCGAAAACAACATTTCACCACGGTAAAAGTTATCGGGGATTAACAAGGGGAAAAAAAAGGACAAGAAAGGGAAGAATTGGCAATAGTCTTCCAAACAAGACATGGAGGAAAAGTAACTTGACAAAAGGTTTGTTCACCCCAGAGGTCGGGGAGTTTCAGTTTCCTACCACGCTAAACAGGAATGGGGGGAGAAGAGAAAATAGGGGGGGGAATAACCAAGAACTACTGAGGTCGAAAAGGGAGGGTGACCAGGTCAGGTGAACAAAGTTTGGGACTTCGCCTACCGACGTAATCCCCTCGGCTCGAAGACCATAACCCATAGGTCTAGTGAACATACCGAAAGGGGAAAGACTGACAGGGGGGGGGGGGAAACGAGGAAAGATGGGGGAAAAAGTCCGGTGTGAACATAGACGAAAGAACGAAACAGGTTTAAAAGTGAAGAGGGATCGGTTAGCTGGCAATCCGTGAGTATTTGATCATTACTCTGAAGGTGAAAAGGATGTACGGAAGTTCTCGGGAGGGGAGGACTGAACAGTCCGAAAAAAGGGAAAGATGATGGAATACTACAACTGAAAACACCTCACCCAAAAGGAGCGTTTGGGCGTTGAAGGACCAGGTTTTTTGGGGGGGAGGGGTCAGGGCAATGGTTGGCCCCTTGGAATGAATCAAAAAGGGAGACTTGAAAGGGAAACTCGCTCCCGCCTTCGATTAGGGAGCTAATAAAGGAAAAAGGGATGGTAGCCGGGAAGATACCAAGACGGTAAAAAATCCAAAGGGTCGAACCAACTTTAAGTCGAGGGTGAAAAAGGAGGCAAGAACCAAAGAATTTGAGGAAAACAAAAGAAAATAGACAAAAAACGCGACAAAACAGACGAGGAAGCTGG
>Ga0179593_1671330_pt1 | contig 13808 bp, 19 predicted proteins | sample CZODoug2_1_08_16_FD_185931 | JGI IMG/M metagenome (GOLD analysis project Ga0179593, IMG submission 185931) | Vadose zone soil fungal communities from Angelo Coast Range Reserve, California, USA - CZODoug2_1_08_16fungal (PacBio error correction) | ecosystem: Environmental > Terrestrial > Soil >...
TTTTCTTTTTGGAACCAGTTGAGAGAGGGAAACTACAAGGAAAGAGGGTGTCCCACCCAACGAAGGAATACATTGGAATCCAATGAAAGATTGAAGGAAAGAAGGGGAAGACGCTTTTCATCTCGAAACAAAAAAAAAGTGGAGGGGGAAGAGAAAGGCATTGATCAATTTCCCTTCCACGCCCTGAAGGGATATCCGCCGGGGGGAGGATCCTAAAGATTGGGTGTTGGGAAAAGGACGTAGCACAAAGAGAAAATACAGCAAAAAAGGTGGGGAGCGCGCTGGAAATTGTCTGTGTGAGAGGGGTAAGGGGAGGGAAGAAAAAAGAAAATCTCCCAGGCGAAGTAGGGGGTGCTCAAGGGCACTGGGATGTCCTGCGTTTGAACCAATAAGTGAAACAAGCGAAGCAAAACCGGTGATTGTTAGAGCGGCAAGGGAAAGAGAAAAAAGGAAAACATGAGAAAAGGGAGGAAAAGAAAGAAGAGGTTACGATGGCACAAGGTCTTCCAAGGGCAAGCAGGAAAAAATTCCAGTAATGATATTCCGAAATACCGCTCTCGGTATTTGTAAACGAAACAAGCAGAAAAGGGCAAGACGTCCCTTGAAACCAAAATTTACATAGGAGAAAGGGAGACCCCAAACGGAAGCAAGGGGGGGGGGTGCCTGATGGTGTCGTTAATCAAAGCGGAGGGGAGGCGGGGGCTGGAAATGACACAGCATACCCTGGAAAAACTATGTGGTAAGAAAGGAATGAGCCCAACGGCTTCGCGTCCTGCAAAGAAGAGGGGAGAAACAAGGAAAAAACAGGAAAGAATGCGCGATGTAAACATGATGCATGGGAAAGAACACGCAATCATAAAAAAACAGTGAAAGAAGAGACAACGCGAGACAAAGGGGCGCTGAGAAGTCAGACCATACCGAAAAAAGGGGTGAAGAAGGTCTTGATCGCCGCTCGAGCACAAGCCAGGAAAGGGAAAGAAGAACATACTCAATTCCGGTATCTTGAAGTTTGGGAACCTCAAGGGTTAACTGGAATCAAGACTAGCTCGCAAACCGCGGTCTTGGGGGAGGCGGGGGGAAGCGGGGGGGCTTCGCTACCGCAGGAGGACAAGATCGGAAAGGGGCCTTAAACAAAGAAAAAGTGCGGAACCTTTTTCACTCAGCGTAAGGGGTCCAAGTTTGGGGGGGGGTGAAAAGGGACTTCTAAAGTGTTATCGATTCCACCTAGAAGTGGTAAAAAAAGAAAGCCACAATTTATTCCTACGAAATTAATACGACTGAGAACCGAAAAGGGGGGTCAAGGACAGCCTTGAACTCATTGGATGAAAGTTGAAAAAAAAAAAGATAATGCGTAGAGGGGAACCAAAAAACGCATTGGAGTCTAGATCAGGGGGAAAAAAGGAGGGAAAAACGAGGCTTCCTCCCGGGACGCCTTGGGGAAAGGAGTACAAGGGAAAAAAGAAGGACCCGCAGCCCAAGGGGGGACAGGGCGGGAAAAAAACCGGAGGACGATCCATGTCTCCCTTTTAAACGCGGATGAAGGACCACGCAATTGAAAAGTTGCAAAGGGCGAAAAAGGAAAAGCAGAAAATACTTCACTACGTTGTCGGGGGATCCTAGGAGGGGAGAGCGGAGAGAAAGGGAAAAACGGGGGGGAACACATCCTCCGGCACACTCAGACCGAAGGTATAAAAAAAGCCGCATCGTATTCCTCAACCAGGGCGTGGGGAGTGACAGGGATTTAGGGGAGTTGGGGGAGAGACATCTGCCTTCAAAGCATACTTCGGGGGGAAATCCGAGAAAGAAAAAAAAAAAGGTTATTGGGAAAGAGAGAGGGGAGGACAGAAGGATATGAAAAGACGGAAAGGCTCTGATAAGAACGCAAGACCATGGTGATGTGAAAAAAAGGAAAACGAAAGGGAGAATAGATGGAGCAGGAGGAAGATTGCAAAGAGGAGGGAAAACCGGATAAAAAGTTATGTTTGTCCTATCCGTCGCCGAAGCAGCATCCAATCATCGACCATTCTCTATAAAAATCAATGAAAAACATGGGAGAGGGGGGGAATCAGAACAGTTTTAACTTGTAGAGGCAACGTCAAAGATGGAAAAAAGGTGCAAAGAAAGAACGGGAAGGGAGGTCCTCTCCCGGGATCGACATCGGGAACTTCTGGGAAGCATTTTGAAACAACGGTAAGAAACAAGTCAAGCTCGGGGGAGAAGACAAGACTGTGTTCTAATGTTCAAAGAGAGGAATGCGAATAAATTGGAATATTCCTCCTTTCATAAGCGTTGATTGTCAAGAAGAAGGATGGACAAACACCCTCTTGAAAGAATAATCAAATTTCGTGGAAGGGGGAGAAAGTATGGGGATGCGAGTTAAAACATTGAGGTGGAGCCGAACAGAAAAAAAGGAAATCGAAAAATCCGGAAAAATACGCGGGAGGAAACGACCTCCGTCGGGCGGGGTAACCTTCTGTGGAGGAAAAGGGGCTCCAAAGCGGAGAAAAGACCCGAAAAAGGCATAAAAAAGATCTGATAACTATCTTCGAGGCGCAAAATGGTGGAAGGTAATCAACAGAAAAAAAGACTGCGGTTGGAGGGGGGTCTGGAGGGAGGATAGGTGGGAGGTATAAAGGCGATCAAAACAGAAGAGTTAAAATAATGGGGGAGCACTTCACTGAGAAAAAAACGGGGGTGGTAAAAAAAAAAAACAGGTTAATTAAGGTGGGGCGCGCTGGGAAGGCGTCGGAGTTAGACAAATGGGAATTCCTAAAAGAATTCAGGAATAAGGTGCTGACGGCGGTTATAAATAGCTGGAGAAAAAGGGTTAGAAAAATGAAAGCTGACAAACGAGCACTAAGGGGAGGGGGTCGAAAACGGGTTTACTGAACCCGGACTCGTACCAAAAGGACTTCAGACTCAAAGAAGGAAAAGATCAGAGGTCGACGAGATGGGCGGGAATTTAAGAGTAAAAAAAAGAATTGGACACTTGGGAAATGTGGCTTAGGGGGCCAAACAGGCGCGGTATTGGGGGGAAAGGAATATCATCAGGAGGAAAAAGGGCATGGAAACAAGGAAACCAGGAACAAGCTGCCCCATGCCTTGAAGAATGTGCCCAAGCCACAAGGGGAAAGAAGGAGTGCTCTGGTTTAAAAAAAGCGGCATGTGAAAAAAAGATAAAAGAACAGGGGGAAGGATGGGTATCAAGCGCGTAGGCGGGAGACAAATGGAGGGGGGGAAAAAAATGAAGGAGAACCGGGGTCCCTATCTTCTCCTGGTAACTAAAAAACGAAAAAGAAAGTGGACATTTAAAGTGAAAACACGCCACATCATCGATCAGCGGGGGGGCGTTCAAAAAGAACATTACGGTGCAAAACTCGAAAGATTTTGAGGATGGAAAAAAGAAACTGGTTGCGACGAGGGAAAACCAAGAGGGCGGTATTACTTTGAATACCTCGGAAGGGGAATAAATTAAGCGTGCGACAAAAAAAACACCGTACAGGCCGGGGGGAGGGAAATCAGAGAAAACGATTATGAGGGGAGATAGAAAGTAAAGCGGAAGGAAAAGGCTGGGCAAGAAAGACCGGAAATAGAATTCCTTCAAGTCATCGCGAGTGGGGGTTGGTTGGAAAAAGAAAGAGAAAATCATTGCCAAAAGGCGGAATGGCAAGCCGGTGGCAGGATGCAAAAAAGGGGTGCGGCATGGGGGTTTTTAAATCGGGTAACAGAGGAGAAGTGAAGAAGAAAAAAAAATGGGAGCACTCCGGCTTATTTCACGGGAAAGGGGGCTGGTTGGGGAAAATAATTCAAAGAAGAGAGGGGGGGAAGAACGGAAAGGAATCTTCCGAACCGGTGTGAAAAGGGGGAAGCACAGCGTCAAAGAAGGAAAAACATGGATTCACCTGGAGACGAAGGGAGCAAAAGCCTGTAAATGCATGCTCGCAAAAGCAAAAGGTAATAATGGAATTGATCTTCCATGCACCAAAAGAGAGAGGGAAGGGGGAAACTAGCCACATAAAGAAAGTGCCCATTCAGAGAACAGTGAAAAAGACGAAAAATCTTAGAACGGAAATAGGGGAAGGGAAGTAATCCCTGCAATTTGGGTGTACTAAGGAAAAGGACAGAGAAATCCCTTGAATGCACAAGAACCCGAGGGCGGAGCGAGGAAAGATATCTTGGAAAAAAAATTCCTTCGCGTCAAGCTGCAACCGAGTAACCCAAAACAGATAGAAGGTAAGGCATTATGCCAATGGAAGAAAAATTACACCACCCATGAAAGGGAAAGGAACTTCGGAAAAAGAAACAGTTGCGCTGGCTCATGTTTCGAACAATGCAAAGGAAAAAACCAAAAAGAGGAGGGTCAGAGGTTCCTAACGCAAAAATTAACCGAAACTCAACCAAAAGACAGAAAGGGGAGGGGGACCGTGTTGAAGACGCCAGAACTAAAAAAGGCAAGGACGTCCGTGGAAGCTAGCATCCCCGAGAGAGGGTAAAGGGGCGGATGAGGGGTGGGGATAACCCAGTGGCGCAAGATGAAAAGTACGAAAAAAAAGAAAAAAAAAGGACAACTTTGTCAAGCAGCGGGGAAAAAAAAAGAAGGGGAGGAATGGGGGGGGAACCCAAGCTGCGCTATGAAACGACCCGTCAGGGGAAAGAAAAAAAATTGTTAGGAGGGAAAATGAAAAAAATACGAGGGAGGAAAAAAGGAGGGGTCACGGTAACTCCAGCCCGTGACGCATTTAGGAAACTGAAGAGAAAGTCTTCATTATGACAACTCGCTTTGGGGAAATAACGGGGAGCAAGAAGGGGGGGAAAGAAACAAAGCGAAGGATTAACCTAAGCGACATGGGTGAACGTGTGTCCCTTAGGGGCACAACTAGCTTTCAACCGCAGACCAAGCGTGTTGGACAAAAGATAAAAGGATTCCGTAAAAAGAAGACGCTCAATTTGGAAGAGGAAAAAGAGCTAGTGAAAAAAAAAAAAATTTAAAAAAAAAGGCGAGTGACTTGCGAAAATCGGAGAAGAAATCACGTGGGGGGGGGACCTTGGAGAACCTATCGACTTGGCGCGGACGTAGAAAATGCCCAAAAAGACGGCTAGAAACTAAACCGGCAATAACTCCTTGAAACGCGGGGCTTCAATAGCAAAAGATCAAAACCAAGGAGCAAAAAGGGGGGGATGTGTTGGAAGTAAAGGAAACTTTGGAAAGGAGAGGGCCAATCTGCTCGGATCGGCGGCCGGGTGAAAAAACTCAGAAAACAACTTGATTAGATGAAAATAGGTATGACGGGGGGGGGAAAAACGAATATAAGGCGATGCGAAGGGAAGAATAGCGCCACTGTGTCAAAGTGCAAAAAACATTAAAGGGAAAGTACGTGCTATTGCGCCCCCCAGCCCGGACGGGGGCAGAGTGTGTCCTATCCTTAGAAAGCAGCCGAAGAAACGGCCATAAAAAGTCGCTACGGAGAAATCAAATAAACAACGTAGGGATGAGAGGGAGCGGTTTTAATTCACTTTCGCCGTCGGAGTTTGGAGGAACAAGGCATCGATGTAAAGGCAACATTATTAGGGAGGGGGTAAAATAGGGAAAAAGAGCGGCGACAATAGTGTAGAGCTAAAAGGCAAAACCAGCGGTAAGTACATAAAGAAGTCGGATACCTGGGGTGACAAAGTGTGAAAATGCCGCTGATTAAAAGACTAAAAAGGCGAGGGGGCCGCATTGGAGAATAGGCAAAAGGAAAATCAAATGCGTTCAAGGCTGGAGTGTGAAAAAAAAGGGGAGGGAGGAGGGGAGCTGAGGAAGGGAAAATTCCGGCGTAGGGAAGGAGAAAAGGAGGGGAGTGAACATGGACTGAAGGGGAATCCTATAAATTAGCAGCAGCGTGCCAGGGGAGGGGGACAATTACGATGCGTGACAAAGGCGCCGTGAAGGAGGGAAGAAAGTCTGAGGGGAAGAGGCTTAGCGAATAAGAACGAAAAGAAACTCGGAAAAGAATCAAGAAACTAGAGAGGTGAGCGATGGCAGCTGCGCAATAAAGGGGACATTGAGAAAAAAACCAGTTTTCTCAACACAATATGGATGCGGGCGCAGGGGGGGGGGGTATAGGGGAGTAATAGGTGCGTTAGGATCGACGAGTCAGAAGAACGTGAGTTAAAAGGGGGCATGTGTTTCGCACTTCACTTATTCCAATCTAACGGGGATCGACTGTAACTTGTTCATGGGGGAGCTCTGGGGGGAAGCGGCTGAAGGGAAGAAGGCCGAAGCATAAACATGATGCAGTGAAGAATGCGGTTATCCCAGACTGCATGCTTGAGAGAAAGCAAACGGGAAGGCAAAAGATAGGAATCTGACCTCGAGACAGCGACACATGAAAAAAAAAAAAACCAAGGTATTTGCTTTCGCTGGCATTTCAGCAAAACAAGAGTACCAACATGCTGCCATGGAGGGAAAAGAAATCGGAGTCATCGAGAGAGAATAGGTATTTTCGAAGCGTAATGGGGTTGGTTTCCCTGCAAACTGTTGTGTGGCTAGGTGACCAATTAAGGAACGAAGAAGATGGGGACGTTGCATTTGGGGAGCGCCTCAAGCAAGGCGAATTCAAGAGGAGACCTTTGGGGGACATATCGCAAAAAAAACATGTGAAGGGGGGGAGTGGTTTACTTGATCGGCGTCAGTGCCGAAGTGATAAACAGAAAAGAGAGGAAATCTATGTCCACTAGAAGATTTCAGCAAAATGGGGGGGGAACTCGTACGGGCCGGGAAATTAAATAACGGCGTGATGCCATTATCTCGCCTGGCTTCTAGATTCAGGGGCGGAGAAAAAGAGGCCCATCTTAGGTCACAACGGCGGGTCAAGGAGACTCGCGGAAGGAGGTCTTGTGGTAGAGGGGGAGAACGCGGGGAACAACCCAATCAGGTTGAAGAGGAGGAGGGCGTTGACCTGTAAAGCCGACTGTGAAGAAACAACTTAGGATGAGAAAAAGAAAGAATCCAGTACATTGAAAGTGAGAAAGGAGGCCAGCCGTATGTCGTAGTCATCGCGAGTGGTTGGTTGAAACTGCGGAAAAAAAAAAATCATCAGTGAACGGAGGAAGTAAGAAGGAAAAAGGCGAAGAGTGGTCTGGTGTCGGTGAAATCGTATAAAAGCGCAAAGAGCCCAGGCGAATAAGGGGCATACGCCGCCTTAGTCACTGGGAAAGGGGAACCAACATTTTTGCGAAACTAACGCTTAGAAAGTCGAAAATGAATTGTATCACCGCGGGACGATCAAAAGAACAAAACAGCACTGCGAAATGAGGTGCAGAAAAGGTAGTCACAAGACAGGGGCCAATGACGGCTTTCAGGGCGCACAATGCCACGTAATATGAGGAACATTAATACCTCGCTCTGTAATTTGGACCTAGCCACATCAAGAAGTCAAAGTCCCCACAGTTTTACTACAAAAAAGAGATCAAATCAAGGGGAGAAATACTATTGAGGGGGGTGGAAAAGGAAGCACCAACAAACAAAAACACAAATTGGAGAAGTTCTGAATGACCAGACAGCCATACCTTGGGGCTGCACACCTAGAAGCGGAACAGACATGATCTTTTGCCGCCCCCCGTCCTTCGCGGCAAAAGCCAGCGGATACTGAGCGATTGATGCGGCTGATGTAAGGCAGTCCGAGAAATCCAGAAGCCACAGTGGGGGAGCACGCTGAGCCCAACAGGGTCTGGCCATCGGGCAAGGTGCGAAAAAAGGCAAATAAAAACACTGTTGGAATTGGGGTATCGCCGCTCCTAAACGCAAAGCACGATTAAGGGGGGTCCAAAAATGGCGCACGCTTAGATTGCGCGTGGGAAACTAGACACCAAAAGAAAAGGGGGCAAAAAATTGAAGCTCTAGACCGCGAGGCGTTCTTTTCGCTTTGGCAACGAGGCGGATTAGGAAGAGGGGAATGCGCAAGCTCGCCAGATTTCCTCCGGAAAAACCGGAAATGGTGTATGGAACCTCCGGAGGGGGAGGGGGGATGGTAAACCGGGCACGGGAGGAAGTAAGGTCCAACTTCACCATGTTTAAACTCCGCAAAAAATTCAAACAATACCCCGGTACGATCGAACTCAAAGAAAAGGAACACTTGAAAAACAAGCATTGAGATCAAAGAGGAAAATCCATAGAGGAAAAGAGGAGAAGAGTAAAACCGCATGGGGCAAGTCGTCGGCGCATTTGCAAAAAAAAAAAAAAGCGAATGCTCGAAAGGGTCCCTGGCCCCTTACGCGGTTTGGCCATAAAAAGAGAAGAAAGGAGGAGATCCCGGCTGCAGTAGTAAGACGAAAAAGTGATCAAAATTAGGGAGGGGAAACAGAAAAGGGAGGGGGACCGACGGCGAAGTGGCAACGCACAATCGTCGCCTTAAAACTCCGGGGACGATCGGGTGCAGACTGCGCGATGCCGTCGGCACAAGGCACCTGAAAGTAACTCCTGGGAACGGGCGACGAGGGAGAACACAGCTCCGGGGCACGAGGGGGGTGTTCGTGATAAACTTTTTTCATGGGGGGAAAAGCGCAAGGTGAAAGGAAGAGAAGAGAAGAAGTTGTGCCTTGCCAATCCCACCCAATCCTGAAGCAGAAAGAGGAAAGAGGGAGATTGGGATGCAGGGGGGCGGCAACGGGGAGTTTAAAAGGAGATTGAAAACAACCAGGTGTTAAAAAGCCGAGCAAAGCCATAGGGAGACGAAACAGAAACACGAAGGGTGGCGATACATGGAGCGGAGCCGTTTAAGGAAAACGCGTCGCCAAAAAGATGAATTGCCAGGGGGTAAGAAGGGAAAACGCAATCCGCGACGTAAAATCTCCAAGGCGCTCGCAACAGAAATAGTGCGCCGATTGTCTGCGGGGAGTCAAGGAAAGGGGAGAAATGGAAGGGCGAAAGCTATGGAAGGGGAGCAAACATATGAGTCTTCATATTTTCGGAGCGAAAGGTAAGAAAAGCGGGGAAACCTGGGCTGCGGGAAGCTCCGGGAATGGCAAAGGAGCCGCTCTGGCTACATGCAACCGAGTGAAGTGGAAAGGAGGAGGATAGAAAGAAAACGAGGGGTTAAAAATAATGCCGGCGGTAAAAAAGATTGGTCAAAGGGGATGATAAAAGGCTGGTGGGGGGGGAAAGGCTGGAGTGAACGAACAACTCGTGCGGAGTCGAAGAACGTACGTGAGAAAGCAGGGGGGGGGTTCTATTTGGAAGACGTTGAAAGCCGTAAAATTAGCAGCAGGGAAAAAAAAAGAGAAAAGCAGGAAGACATTAAGCCTGCGTGACAAAGGTGCAGCGGAATATCGAGAACCTTAAGGTCGGGAGAAAAAAGAGGAGTCCAAAGAAATACGGGCTGAAAGAGCAAGAAAAGGGTGAAAATTAGATTTTTTCCCGGAGGGGGAACACAAGAGAATAATTTCGTTCGCATTTGTTTCGGAAGGGGGAAGGGTCGTAAGAGGGTTTAGCGGCGATAAAATCCGTTAGGAAAAGGTGGGGGTGGAAGAATCAACGGACACTGAGACATCGCACGGGGTGGTCTCGCAGGCGCTCACGTTAACCAAATGGGTGGGCGACGTTTATAATTGCTGCGGTGAAAGCAAATCCAGGAAAGGTCATCATCATGAGGGAGGTTGCGGACGGGGCGGTTATCCATCACCAGGGCAGGCTTCAAGAAGACGGGGCGCAAAAGTATCATGCAGCTGACGAGCTAATGGCATTCAAGGGTAATTTGCAGGTCTGTCAGGAAAAAAGGGTCCAAAGGCAGTGCCAGGATTAAAAAGGAACCAGAAAAGAAAAAGAGGGAGTCCTCAGGTAAAAGATTCGGGTGGGAAAGGAGGAAGAGGAACTGGTTCCCCAGCTACGACGGGGGGATGTGCTAGTGGGTATTTAAGGTCATTAGTGGGGCTTGTGCGCGGAAGAAAACGTCCGGAGGTGCAAACGTAAAAGGGTGGCGAAAGACGAATAGGAAAGGTAATAGGAGGGGGAGAAGGGTGGGGCTTCTGATCTTCATTGGACCCGCGCAAAATCAACACGATACTGTAACAGTAGCCAAGCTGCGCAGTCGTAAAAGGTAGGGAAACAAAAGTACAGGGCACTTGAAAGGACGAGGGCGGGAGCCAATTATCCGCCTGCGCACTTGCTAAATTCCAGAGCAAGTAAGCCTTTAAAAACAGCCACAGCCAGACGTGGAAAATTTCAAGGCCCAGTCGTTTCCCTCGGCAATGATTGGTCTTTTTACAAGTCTGGGGCGACGCAGGTTAAAAGAGGAGGAGAGAATTGAAGAAATAGGATACATTCCGGGCGTGAACCGGGAAAATTCAAAACACACAAACAACGGAGGGAAGAAAGAAGAAGGAAAAGAATCGTGGAGGGAGTCGCACGCCAAGGGGAAGGCCGCGTAGGGAGGAAAAGGACTACCGCGATTGGTTGTAAGGGCGTAGGTAAAGGAAAAAGGGAAAAAAAAAAGACTGCCGCGAGGAAACGGAAAGCCAATGAAGATTGGCTGCGCTTTTTTTTAAAGCGTCTGACAATCGTAGCAGAAGAAGCGGATAATGGCATCACTAAAGTTCATTTTAAAGGGTTGTTGCCCCAGAAAGGAAAAAGACGCTTTGCATACGTGAATTCTTCCAGACACGCCTGTGGGTGATTCAAAAAACGAATCAGAAAGCACACGCCCCAGGGATTCACCTGCGATCGGTCATGGAAAGGGAAAAAAAGGGGAGGCCCAATGAAAGAGGAGGCTGCGCTCAACAATTCAAAAAAGGGAATAATTAGTGATGGAAGTGCAACAGAACGGTAGGTGTCATAGAATAAGAAGTGTCGCCAAAGGGCAACCAAAAGGATTCGAAATGGAAAAAATCCTTCCTGATGGTGTCGGATGCCTGGCAAAAGGGGGCGAGATGTTTACAGGGGCGCAAAATAAAGGGAAAAAAAAAGGAACAGCAAAGTGTCTCCGGCGAGTCATCGCTAATGTTGGCCGCCCACACAGGCCGCGTGCAAGCCTGAAGGATAACAGATCCTGATTGATGCGCGGTTTAAGGATAAGGAATAAGTTCATCGCTCCACCAAGGGAAAAGTTTAAAGGCGCTGCTAGGAAAAAAAACCTTGCAAGTGAGAAAACTACCTGAAGTACGGAAAGGATTCTTCGCCGCTATAAACGCACAAAGATCAAAGCTACGCATCCGGTATGAGGACCTTGTGGAGAAAGGGGGGGGAGAAAGAGGGGAAAAGGTAAACATTATGCGCCGTTAAAGACCCGCAGGGAGTGTTGCTTGGACGAGGACTTACGATTGGGAGGACGCAGACTTTGTCGCAAGCTCGCCATACGGTTCCTCCGTCAGGACGTTAAGCCCTTTGTCCACGCAGCGTAATTGGTCCGGCAAGGGAGGGGAGTGGATGCCGCTGCGCTAATGTCGTGGCGGAAAAATTCATTGGGAACTCAAACACCAGAAATGTTTATTCCTACGATGCGTACGATCTTCGACTCCCGAGTCCCTGGGGACAGCAGGAACGCATTGGAGACGAAGGTTGAAAAAGCGAAGAAAAACCGCATAAGGACGCAGTATTAAAACCTCTTTTGGCAGTTCGGAAGAAGGACGCAGGTAAAACCCGCGAATGCTTGGAAAAAGAACGTCCTTGGAAAGTATAAAGTACCTCTGGGTGCAAAAAAGAAAAAAAGGGTATTAACAAAGCCCAGCGTAAAGATGTCGCGATCCAGCGGCCGTAACATGAACGCAGTAGAGAAACTGGCCCTCGCTGAAGTGATCACGCGAAAAGGTCGGAAGAAGGAGAAGTGCCTTCAACAATCAAGCGTAGGGAAGGAACTAGTGGGGGGAGGTGAAATGGATTGACCGAAAGTGGATAGGACGTCGCGGAAGGCTGCTTCGAGGGGGGGAGCGGACACCTCAACTAAGGAAGACACGTTTCGAATCGCACTCGCCTCCATGACGTAAAAAAAGATTGTGGAGTGAGTTCAGTGAAACAGGGGGAATTTAGGACGTCGGGGGACCCAGAAAGGGAGTAATCGGAGAGGGGGGCCAATCCGCATCCAAAGCCTCTCAACAACAAAAAAAAGGGGCTGCGGATTTGGCAGGATAATTCCAAAGGCAAATAAAGTCTATGGGGAGGCGCAAATCCATTAAAAAGGACATGGAACGAAACACAAAGGAACCAAGGATTGAGAAACATGGAGCGCGAGGCTAGCCCCCGCTTCGCCCGGAGAGTTCGTGGGGGGAACGAGGGAAAAACAGGCCTCCTCGACGGGAACAGACAAGTCGCTCGGAAAGAACTCAAGAGGGGGGAACGGGAGCACATTCGCCGGTCGGAATAATTTTTAAATTTGCGTTGGATCAAGACAAAAGAGCTGAATTCAAGTCTTCATATTACGGGGGAAAGGGGAAAGGGGTCGAAAGAGGTGTTTAACGCGCGGGCTCTGTGAAAGAGAAGGGGAATGGAAAACCAGAGGTAAGAAGGGGGAAAATGCAGCGGGGTTCGGAATCATTAGCCTGGGAAAGGAGGCAAGGGCTGTCGACTACACCAAAGTCTAGGTGGACGCTTTCAAGAGGGAGTCAAAGGAGGGTCTCACTGCGTTTCAATGTAGGTGAAAGGAAAACGGAGACCTTGCGGATGTCGAACTAGGGAAAGGGGGTTTCGTAGTATAAAATTCTTGGTCGGGGGAAAAAAAAAGGGGGACGGAAAGGTGGGACGATAACTTAGCGCATCGGCCGAAAAATCGAAAATGAAGAGGGGCTAAAAGTCCTCCTGGGAAAAACGTGAGGGGGGAGAGAGAGTCCTGGCTTGCAGACCAAAGAGGGTAGCGAAGAAAAAAATACCTCTGCCAAAGCGAAAAAGAACTCGCAATGTTGAATGTTAGTCTTATTTTTTCAGGCGTTTTCAAAGGAAGATACTGAATTTAGGGTGGATCAGTGGGGGGTCTGGGAGACAGTAGTTAAGGAGCGGCGATCAGAAGGGGAGTTAAAACCAGGTGTGTCGACTGACCATCCACTTGTGGTCTCGCAAAAGGGAGGGGTCAAGGGGCGCGCTGTAGAAGGAGTCTGACTCCTTGGGAGCCTGAGAACGCAGACAAGATTGATGGGGGGAAGGGCGGCCTACTGCTTGGGGGAGGGAGGAACGCGGGAGAAAAAAGAATCGCTGACTTATGCTCTACTCGCCCCTAGGGCTGTAAAAGGGTATTGTCTTTGAGCACCAACGTAAACAAACCAGGAGGGACGAACTCGGAACAAGAGAAACCCCATCAGGGAAAAAAACTTCAAGGGGAAAACGAAAGTTGAAGGGGGGATCTGTGGGTTCCCTGAGTTACCAGAGGGTGACCAAATAAGCGGTTGGGGGAAGGTAGCCCTCATTAGGGTGGGAAGGGGGAGACCTGCCCGCCGCGCGTGTAAAAGCAGAAGAACTTTGTGTCCATCCCCAGACCGATGAGGGAAAAGACCCTGGGGGGGGGGGTCTCACTGGTTTTAGGGAGAGTCTTAAACCGGGAATAACAGAACAGGGAAAAATTAAAATGGGAATATGCCAAGGAAGGGTCGGATGGGACATACATGCCTTGAAGTGAAAGAAGGAAGGGGGGGAAACCCAGGAGAGCCGGGGCTGCTGGAACGGCGACTAAGGGGGTAGTTGGACGGGGAAAACAACAGCGCCACAGCCAAGACGAGGGGACCACGCGCAGATTACCTCGCAATGAAATTGATGTGGGGAGTTCTGTGCGACGCAAGTCAAAACCACCCAAATAGGGAGGGGGATGCAGGAGAAGCGGATACAGAGGTGCGACAGGAAAGAAAATTTT
>Ga0179593_1732603_pt1 | contig 13808 bp, 24 predicted proteins | sample CZODoug2_1_08_16_FD_185931 | JGI IMG/M metagenome (GOLD analysis project Ga0179593, IMG submission 185931) | Vadose zone soil fungal communities from Angelo Coast Range Reserve, California, USA - CZODoug2_1_08_16fungal (PacBio error correction) | ecosystem: Environmental > Terrestrial > Soil >...
GGGGCACCCAACCCCCGGGAGGGGGAGGGGGGACTTCTCACGTGATCCCTGTCGCCGGGGAGAAAGGAGGAGAAAGGGATGCGTCTGTTTTAATGCTCTTACGGGAAGGGGCTACATTGCGGGGAAGCTAGAAAATGACTCGCGTCACTATGGTTGAAGGTTCAAATGAGGAAAAAGAAAAGACAAGGGGAAAAAAAAAAAAAAAAAGCTCTGTTGTCGACGTTCGCGATCAGGGAAAAAAAAAAGTCATGGAACCCGTCACTGATAGGGCTCCAAGCGCGGGGACTTTCGGGCAAATGAACAAAAAGGGAGAAAAAACCGGATCTTCAGCCTCGTGGCTTCCTTGGGAAAAGGGGGACCCAGGGAAAAGGACTGAAAGGAAACAAGAATACCCTCTGGATTTCAACACCATAACAAGAAAGGGGGAGGGGAAATCGACCTCCTCGCGCTCTCCCCGAAAAAAAGAAGGGAAAAAAAGGGGGGTAAGGTGAAAATCCGATTTTCTTGGGGGAGAGAAAAAAAGAAAAGCGCGAAGGCTGTTTGTCCGGGGAAAAGGAGGCGTCGCAAGAAAGAAAACGACTGTTCATGCGATCCCGTTCAGACGGAGGAAAAGGGGGAAAAAGATTATCTGTTCTTTTATCAACGAGGGAAAAAGGACTCGGCGACAGCACCAAGAAGGAGGACGTGCATGTAGTCCTTTCCTATGGTGGACGGCAAGGGGCAAAAGGGTGCTGACCGCGATGTCTTTCACTGGCGGAAAAAAAGAGAGATAGCCAGGAAAAAAAGTTCGAGGAGTGGCGCCCGAACATCCTCTACTTATATTCAAAAGTACGAGAAGAAAAAGGGGTTCTCTCTCTGCCCTCAGGGGAGAAGGAAAGGGAAAAAGGAAAGAGTGCCCGAGAGGGAAACATAGAGGAAAGCCGAACAATGTTCTATTCGGAAAATATAGGGAATGAAGGGGGAGAGCGGATTATTTATACTCTCTGATGGGGAAAAATTGCAAATTGCTTGTAAGAAAGAATAACGAAGGGGCTATCATTTCTCATCGTGGTGTGAAGAGAAAAGGGGGGGGGAAAAGACCGTCTCGATAAAAAAGGGCCGCACTAGGAGGCGAACGTCCATCACCTGCCATTCCCATTTAATTTACAGGTCGGGGGAAAAAAGAGGGGGGGGGAGGAACATGTCCTTTGGAAGACCAAAACGCTGGCTATGAGGGTGGAAAAAGGAAGGATCAGAGGAAGATTCGGCTAAAAGATTCTGGAAGAAGAGGGGAAAAAAGCTCTCATGTTCTTCATCAAAGAAGGTTCATCATCTGAGAGTAAAGAGAGAAAATAGGTGGCCTCCTGATGGTTCCTTTTCACCGCGAAGAAAAAAGAAAAGATTTGCGTTTTGCAGTACTGAGAATAACTGTCGAGGAGGGCGGGAGCTCAAGACTTGCGAGGACGGGAAGAAAAGGGAGGGAAGTGTTTCTCTTTCTTTCGCGGAAAGAAAAAAAGGGGGAAAGAAACCGGGGGACGGAAAAGGCAGGAAGAAACATGGCCGCGATGGAGGGCCATGGGAAAAAAATACGCACCGATCTTCTTGAGGGAAGAAACGCCACGACGAAAGAAAGCGCTGAGCTTTCTGTACCTATCGGAAGGAGGAAAGGGGGGGGGGGAGGAGGCGTTTTTTCGCTCGAGCAGGGGAAAAAAAATGAGAGAAGGACAAAGCTATCGGAAAGGGGGGAAAAGGGGAAATCAATGGTCGTCGTCAGTGCTTCTGCGGGGGGCGAAAAAAGGAGAGGATCCTTAATGTTGAGCTTAAAGGGGACGTTGCAGGGAAAAAAAGCCAGCCACTGGCTCTTGTACGGGAGGGAGGGAGGAAAAAGAAAAAGACCACGCATGTCTCGTCGGGCAACTCGGGGGGAAAAAGAAAGGGACACGGGGTTGGCTCGAGGGGGCAGGAGACCACGGCACGTTATTTGAGAATGGAAACGGGAGGAAAAAGGAGGGGGGCTGAATGTTTACTTTCTAAGAGAGAGGGGCGCGGGACAGGACCAGAAAAAGGAAGAAAGCGCCATCGGTCCTTTGGGGGAAGGAAAAGAGGACCGGTCACGTTGTTCTTCGAAAAAAAAAAAAAAAAAGTGAAGGAGGGAGAGAAAATCCCCCTTTGAAGGGGCGACTTGGCATCGAGTTGCTGGACACGTCGACGTCCCGGAGAGGGGAGAAGGGGGAAAGGGAAAACACCGGAACGAGCTGCGGCCTTGGGGAGGGGAAGAAACGTCAGTCAATTTTTGGAAAGGGAACAAGCTGTGGAAAAGGGAAAAGAAAAGGTCTTCCTTTTATTCTCTCCTGGGGAAGAGAAAAAGAGGCGGGGACCTTCGCTTCTGGGGCGCAACGAAAAAGAAACAGGGGCAGAGTAAAAAAAAGACTTCCATCTTTCCGAAGGGGAAAATGAAAGAAAGGTCGGCCCAGGGGAGGGACCTACTCAGCCTTTTTATTGCGATGAAATTGAGCGGAGGGAAGGGGGGGCATACTTCCATTCTGATACAGGGGAATAGTGTCCTGTGTTTCTCAGGCATGGAAAAAAAAAACAACACAACTTATGAGGTATAAAAGAAGGAAAAAAAAAAGGAAGAAACGAGGCAGGCAGGCTGGAAGGATGAAGAAGTGGACATGATCCATCCCAAGGAAGGAAGGGGAAAATAATTTTCCTCCGGGAAAAAAGAGAGAAGGGGAGGAGAGAAAAAGAATGACCAAAAAAAAAAGAAAAAAAAAAGGCCGACCTGGCGCTCCCGCAGAAAAATAGGCGGGAGAGGGGGGAGGGAAAAAAGCGCCGCGAAGGCGCCTATGACGGGTACAGGAAAAACCCTTACTACCGATCAGGCAGAAAAGAGGGGAAAAAAAACAACTCATTCAAAAAAGAGGACGTTTTCCCATCCGAAGACGGTAAGAAAAGCTCCGATCCGTCAACTTGAAAGGGAAAAAAAAAGAGGTAGAAGTGCACAATAAAGAAAACGCAAAAAGGGGGGGAGGATAAGCCTGCTGAATCTCTCCGCATGAAGGAAGTTCCTTCCGCTCCAAAAAAGAAAAAAAAGGGGAACACACCGAACCAGAGGGGCGGGAAAGCAGCGTCCGTTCTTTGCCGCCACATGGGAAAGGAGAAGCGGGAGCCCTACGTAGACCGTCACCATCAAAAAAAAGAAAGAACGACGGGAAAGTGTAGTCGAAAAAAAAGAGAAAAGCCCATGAAACCGATTTTGAACAGGAGTGGGGGAACGCACGGGGGAAAGAAAAGGGAAAGAAAAACAAGTCAATCCGTACACAGGAAAAAAAACAGACCGTGGAAACGGGCGATCCTGGAAAGGGAAAGCGCAACATCCCTATCATCAGAAAAAAAGGGGAGACAAAGCATCAGCAATGGACAAATGAAAAGAATGTGATCTCTTTTTACTAGCTAAGTGGGAGGAAAAAAAAAAGGGGACGCTCCTCACACTCTCCATCCCTGGGGAAGGGGAAGGAAAAGAAAAAAGCTCGAGAGGTCGGGGAGAAGTGGGAAAAAAGTGTTCGGACTGACCATCACGACAGAGGGGAGAAGGGGAAAAGAAAAGAGCGGACATTGTCCCCGCTGAGGAAGAAAGGGAAAAGGGTACGGACCTCAAAAAGGGGAAAGCAAAAACATCTTGCCGTACTCTACATACCTTGAGAAACAAGAAGAAAAAGAAAGACAGTAACGCTCCAGTTACGAAAAAAAAAAAAGGAAGGGAAAAAAAGACCTCCGGAAAAAGGGGGAAAAAAACCTCATCGCCACCGAATTACCAAAAGGGATGAGAAGGAGAGGAAACCTACAGCCACTATCCTATTAGAGAAAAAGGAAGTACAGAAAAAAGCTGGGAAAGCAACGATTATTTCGAGGAGAAAAAACCATCTCCATCTTCTTTCCTATCACGACACAAAAGAAAAAAAAGGGGAAAGAACTGAAATTTCAACAAGGGAGGCCCGGGTTTGACGGCGAATATCTTTGCCAGAAGCAGCGGGAAGGAGGAAGGGCGGGTCGTTCCTCTCCAGCGTCTAGTCTCAGGGGAAAAAAAAAGGGAAAAAGAGGGACCGCGTAAAAAAGGGATAGGAAAGCAGTACCGCGTCTAGAAAAAGAAGAATCCTATCTTCCCGCAACATCTGAATAGAGGAAAAGGCAGATTAGGAAATCTGCGGATGCAAAAGAGCACCACTCGTCTTGTTACTGCCGCGCGAGGGCAATCGAAGGGATGAAAAAGAGGACATCTACTGCCCACTCATTTCATAGAAAAAAAAGGGAAAAAAGAAGGAGAGATGTTCGGGAAAAAAAGAAAGGAGGAATGGCCTATAGACTTTTTTCCCGCAACGAGGAGAAAAAGAGGGAAAAAAGATTCCCAACATATTTTCCCTTCCCGGAAAGAGAAAGAGGGAAGAAGAGCGACAGCCCCAGGCATTGAGGAGAGAGAAAAGAGTGGATAACAGACGCTCTAGGTCGCAACAAAGGGGGAAGAGGGGAAGTGGAGATCATTCACATTCTTTCATGAGGAAAAACGGGGGAAAAAGCAGGGATGGCCAAGGGAAAGGAAAACCAAAACGCGGTCTTTCATCATCGCGGGATCAGAAACAGAATAAAAAAAAAAAAAAAAAAGGGCCGCACCTGTGCGTTGAAGGAGGCACAGAAATAGAAAAAGGGGCCCGAAGGAGATGCCTGAGAAGGAACAAGAGGGCGGAAACGTGGCCTTGTCCGTGAAGAAAAAAACCCACGCTTTTCTTAAAAAAACCAAAGGGGAATCTTGAGCTAGCCCATGGGATCGTACGGAGAAAAAAAAGGACCTCTATTATCTATATATCTTTTATCGTCAGGAAAAAAAGGAAAGGAAGGAAGGGAGAAAAGCACAAAAGATCGCGAAAAAACCGCAAGAAGGGGACACCTTCCCCCTCTTTACGCGAGTCCGGGAAACCCATATGAGATCCTTGCTATCATCTAGCAAATAGAAAAGTCCGCATTGTTCGCGAAAAAAAAAAGCCGAAGAAGAAGAGAGCTCCTCATCCAGTACTTTCTCGTAGAGGGCGAACGCGAAAAAAGGCCCCACTATCACTCAACTGTTGACCGTACGCAAAAAAAGAGAGAAAAACACAACGGAGGTGAATAAAAGATAGGGAAAAGAGAGGAAGGGGAAAAGGGATCTTGGGGACTTCTCATCGTGAAAAATCAGGAAAAGAGTGCGCCTCATAAGATAAATCCTGTATTAGGGGAGGGAAGGAAGGGGGATGTCGGTTGGACTTGTCAAAAAAAATGAAAAAGTGGGACCTAGCTTCTCGCCCGATCCGCAGCGGTGGAAAAAAAAACTAGGGAAAAGAAGGGACGGTCAGGAGGCAAATGAGAGGGAGAAGAGGGATCCTTGGCCGGTTTCGTCGCGTTGGGAAGGCAGAAAAGCAACGATCTCTCGCTCAAGAAAAAGGAACAAGCAGTACACCCTTAAGGAAGAAAAAGGGATCAGGGGAAAGGGGAGCCGAACTAACTCTTGGGGAAACGAAAAAAAAAAAAGACACGTTTCTAAATTCGAAAGAAAAAAGAGGGGGAGGGTAAAAGAGAAATGCTGAAAGAGACGATGGCTGGGCCTCCCTTCAACGCCCAGGGTTGCGGGAAGGAAAGGCGGTCCGAGTGCTGTGTATAGCACCGAGGAGGAAGAAAGGAGGGGGCTGAATGAAAAGGACTGATACAGGGAGGGTGAAAAGGGCATAACCGACGGTTCATTCGAGCCGGGAAGAAAAAAGGACCTCGAGCGTCTGTTATCACTCTGGGGGGGGGGAGGGGGAAAGGACGTACGCTCCAGCCTAAACCGGAACCAAAAAAAAGGGGAAATTCCTTCGTCAGTATTAAAAACGCCTTTGGGCATCGTGCTGACAAGAAAGGAAGGGAAGGGACCACAGAGAAACAAGCCGAAATCGGGGAGGGGGGATGGTGGAGCCCGACCATCCTCGACGGAGAGGGAAGGGGAAAAGAATGCCCTGAAGTGGGCCCTCGCTGAAAAGAGGGGAAAAGAGGCGGAACGGCAAAGGACGCGCATCGCATGCCCTAGCTGGGCCGACTCAGGAAAGGGGCCATATCTTGAATCTCGCGGAAAGGGAGCATCAGAGGGGAACGAAAAAAGCGGTACTTATGCACCGAGGGCAACGGAGAAAACGATCACTCTATCTTTCCGCAGGTGAGGGGAAAGAAAAAAGGAAAAAAAAAGACCCTCGCGCTTGCGAGTACGACACCGAAAAAAAGCTCGAGAAGAGGGGGGCGGAACTCGTTGGAAGGAAGAAAAGCAAGTTCGGGACAACTGGGCCACAAGGGGGGAAAATGGGCCGGGGCGTGATCGGAAAAAGAGGGGATGTTGCATCCTTCCAAAAGAGGGTGGAAAAAAGGGAGGGGACGAGCCTGTCACTTACATGGCGGGAGAGAGAGGTCGTGCTATTTCCATCATCGAGGAAGAAAGGGGGGGTCAGGGTGGGAAGGAGGAAAGAAAGATTGCTGGGCCCTTCTCTGCAATGAGGGGGTGGAGGGGGTCCACAATATGTGCGGCGCCGTCGTAAAAGGGGAAAAAAAGAGGAGCAAGGCGGGCAGGAAAACAACGTTAGGGCGAAGGGGGAGGGGTGCCTGCGTGTCTGTGTGAGCGTGGGAGGGGGATGTTCCCCTACCGGTGAAGGGGAGGGAAGGAAAAGGGGACACTTGTTCCCGGAGGAGAACCATGCTCAGCCTGAGAAGGGACTAAAAATAAGGCTCTACATCCGAGAAATCCCTCTTAAGGGAGGGATCAAGGATATGGATTGAGGTATGAGTTTTGCGTCCGAGCCGTGGCCGGAAAAGGAGAAAGGAGCTAGCACATCATGGTTTGGCGAGGGGAAAGAAAAGAAAGGGAAGGGGACATTAGATGGCGGGGGGACCAATCGGCTGGCTTCTCCTGAGAATGAGAAAGGAACCTTCATCTCCAACAACGGCCGGGGGGGGAAAAAAAAGAGGTCGGCAAAAAGAAAGGGAAAGAGGGAGGAAGCGCCTCACCATTTCTACGGCGGGAAAACGAAGGAGGGTTTCATTTCATTACAAAGGGGAAAGGTTCATGGAATGGGTCTGGAAAAACCAAGAAGGTCGGTTCGTCGCCTTCTCGCTGATGTGGACGGAAGAAAAAAAAGCAGGCGCGGGAATCATTCACCGAAAAAAGAAAGAAAGAAGAAGACATCTTGGGGGGAAGGGCAGGGAAAAATTGGGCTCGTCCTTCCTGAAAAAAAGCTACTTCGGCATCTTCATTCGGGGGGAGGGGAAAAGAAAGGGGGGGAGGGGGGGGAGGTAGAAATGGCATCGAGTTGCTTGGACACTAAGAAAGAGAAAGAGAGGGTCACTTTTTCCTAATCGAGAAGAAGGAGGAGAGGGGCGGCTGGGGCAAAGTCAAGGGCCGGAGAAGGTGCGGTCGAACCTCTTTGGACAGAGGGAGGAAAAATAGGGAAAAGAAAAACTGTCCTGACCGCACGGCCGAAGGGGGAGGAAACGTAGATAAGGGGGGGAAGGCTCAAAAGAAAAGGGGGCGAGCCAAGGAAAAAAGGATGTGTATTCACCGTAGGGGAAGGGAAACAAAAAGGGAGAAAATTACCGAGCGCCTCCTGGGGATGGCGAAGAAAAGAGGGGTTTGTGGTCTTGCCGTGACTTCAAAGAAAAAAAAAAAGAGGGGGGAAAAAAAAAAAAAAGCGGGAAGTCTTCCGGGCTCGTCCCGGGAAAAAAAAGGGGAAAATGAAAAGCATATATATCCGAAGAGAAAAAAAAAGAGGCGGGAGGTGCACGCTGGAAAAAGGAGGAAAAAACGATCAGTTAATGAGCCATCCCAGGATGAGGGAGGGATCATTTCCGGCCTGCACCTGAGGGAAAGAAAAAAAAAGGGGTGAAAGAAAAGCCCGCGGGCCGACCTGTCGCGCCGCAGCGGGACGGGGGAAAGAGAAATTTAATTCTCGCCGGGGAAAAAAAGAGAAGGAAACTGGCAGGGAGGAAAGGTGAAGGACTCAAAATCTGTCCCCATCGGGGTTAGGAAAACAATCAGTGAAAAGTTGCCCATCCAGGGAAAAAAAAGAAGACGGCACGAGTAAAAAAAACGGAAAAAAAAAAGAGAATGCCAAGCGCACGCCATCATCAGCAAAAACCAAGAAAAAAGGAGAGGCCGTCATATATTCCTCTGGGGAAAAAAGGAAGAGAAAAAGACACAGACAATCTGTAGGGAAAAATGCCGAGCTCTCCGCTTCCCGGAAGGGGAATGATTCCCTCGCCGAAGAGAGAAAAAAAAAAGCAGAGGAGGACGGCGCGAAAAGGGGAAAAAAGAGCACAGAAAGAAATAAAACGTCCACATCATGACAGTTTCCATCATCGACAAAACAGGGGTACATGGGTGAACAATTCTTTTCCCGAAGAAAAAGGGAAGGAGGGACAAAGAAGAACCTCCGAAAAAAGGGACGAAAAACAACCCCCCTGAAGGAATTTCATTTTACGTCTCACAGCAAAGAAAGGAAACAGCGCCTTGGTGAAGCGAGGGAAAAAAAATGATGGCGATTACGATCGTGCCGAGCCCAAAAAAGGGGGGATGTTGTCCGGCCACTGCTCGGGGAAAAAAAAGAAAGGGGAAAAGTCGGGGCAAAAGAACGGAAAAGGAGGGCGGGAACCGTTATCTGATTGGGCGGCAGAAGGAAAAAGGACCAAAACAACACAATTTCACTACGATCGGGGGAAAAAGGGGAAAGGAAAAAAGGGGCTAACCCTGAAGGGATTATGAAAAAAGAAACGTCACGGTCGGGACCAGCTGCCAGAGCTGAAAAAAAAAAGATAAAACGACACGCATTAACAATCGAAGGGGGAGAACGAGAAGGGGAAAGACAGCCATCAGAAAAGGTTTCGGGGGGTAAGTACTGCCAAAACTCCAAAGCATTGAAGAGCGGAAAAAAAGACCCATCAGGCTCCACCTAATGACAAAAAAGGGAAGAAAGGAGGAGGGGAAATAACCCTACAGGGAAAAAGGAAAGAAAAAAAAAAAATAGGGGCGCTCGTCCCCTCTTTTCGCCAAGGAGATCCCGAAAAAGAAAGAAGGACGACCATCCCCTCATCTCCAGGGGGGAGGGGGGAAAGGAAAAAACAAGGGGAAAAAACATTGGTTCAAAAATGGGGAAAGTCCTGGAGGGAGAAGAACACGAAGGTTGACGGCGAAGATAGGGAAAAGAAAGGGGGGTCGTGGAAAACAGGTATGGAAAAACAACAATGCTATCCCCATCGTCACCTGCGGAAAGGTGATTGTTGAACACAGGGACGATACGAAATCCTCGCTCTTCTCACTCAAGAAACATCGTCCTCGGAAGAGATCTGGGCACCTAGAGAGATCTTCTTTCTCGGCAGGGTCGGCCCATCTAGGAGGAAGGAGAGGGCTGAACCCGAGGAAAGTAGCCTCGAGAGAAGAATCTCCCTGCTTGCAGCTATCGGAAAAGGAAAAAGCGGGGAGTCGCAAAAAGGGAGGGAGGGAACAAAAAGGGAAGTTTCACAAAAAAAGAAAAAAGGGGGGCCAGTCCAGGAAATGGTGGGACGAAAAGAAATCGCGGTCGCACTCTGCCCCACAGAGTGCCCGGAAAAGAAAACCAATGACTGGCCTCCTATCGCAAAAAAGAGGAGAGGGGAGAGACAATCAGAATCGAAGCCCGCGTTTGATAACAGACGATCGGAGGGGAGGGGAAAGCAGGGACCGCTGACGCTTCGCATGAAAGAAAAGAAGAAAAAGCAAGCTAGAGGGGAGAACGGGGGGGAGAGCTTCATCGCGCTTGAAAAGGAAAAAAAAACTCGTACCCCCTCATGTCAGGCAAAGAAAAAAAAGAGGGGGGAAGGGGGAAAACCAACTTCGGGAGAGGAGGGTCGCAGGAAGGAGCGCATTCGAACGGGTCTTGGCCCGGGTACGGGAAAAAAAGCGTAAGTTCGGTCCAAGGAAAAAAAGGGGAGGGGGAAAGGGATAGGCTCAGGGAGGGGGGAGTGGAAAAAAAAAGAGATAATCGGTGATCGTCTTTTCCGCCGGAAGCTTCAACAAAGAAGGAAACTTCTCCACCCATTAGAGCGAAAAAAGAAAAAAAAGGAGGGGCGAATTGAACATACCCTCGGAGGGGGAGAAGTAAGGCAAAAAAAGGAAAGGAATAGCCCACACAGCCTCTTGTAGGCCCACACAGAAGTCAAAAAGTCCTATCATCAACGACGCATCGCGGAAAGAAGAAAAAAAAAAGGCAAGAGAAAAGGAAGACAGTTAAGAAACAAAGAAAAGAAAACTAAGGGGAAAAAGGCACAGATAGATCCTCTCAACAAAAAAAGAGGAGATCTATCTTTTCCCGGTGCTGAAAGGGGAAAAGAGGATCAACAGGGAGGTGAAAGCCCAGGGGAAAGGTAGAAGATAAGAAGAGAGGGTGATGATCGTCTGTGGCGGTCGGAACCCGAAAGGGCGGTGTGGGTCTCTTCTGCTCTCAGGGGGGGGGGAAAATTGATGTACGAAGAAAAAGTTGGAAGGGGGGGAGGAGGAGTGGCCCGTCGTCGCGCTCCTGGTGGCGACGTGAGAGATAAGGGAGGAAGCCGGCCTCCTGAACTCCCGATAAAGGGGAAAGAAAAAAAGGGGGGAAGATTACCAAAAGTATATCCTCAAGATCACCCTTTCGGAAAGCTCGGGGGGCGGGGAAATACTCTTGTGGGGGAAGGGGGAAGAAGAAAAAAAGGAAAGGGGGGGATCAATCCAGGGAAAATACCGGAGGAAGAAAGAAGAGCTGCTCGCCCTCTACGATGGGCTGGCATACATGCAACGAAAAAAGAAGGACTTCCCTTATTTTTCTGGAAAGTGAAAAAAAAAAAGAGAGTGAAGATACAGCTGGGAAGAAACTAAAAAGCCGTGTCTGGCTGGCTTTCGCCTCATGACCGACTGGCATGCGACCGTGAAAGACTACTTTTTTCCTACCTCTACGGAGGGAAAGAGAGAGGACTCCCGAGCCTCGAAAAAACAAAAGGAATGGGGGCTTGTATCTTCGCCCACACATGCAGAGAAAAAGGGGGGAAATTCATTCAACTTCTTTTGGTCATCAGGGCTGGGAAAAAAAAGGAAGGAAGGAGCACGGGAAACCGCCCCCCAAAAAGGAAGTAAACGAACCTGGGTGATTTTTCTCCCGAACATCCGAGGAAAGAAAAAAAAGGGGAAGGGACAGATGCCCTGAATTTTCAGCTCAAAGAAAAAAAAGGGAGGAGGAAGTCTGAAAAAAAAGACGAAAAAGGGACCATATCTGGGGAAGAAAAACATGGTCCCTATCAGGGGAGAAAAAAGGGAAGTGTTTGCAGGGAGAGCTGGAGAAGGTACTTGATGCACCTATTTCACTTCGGGGGAAACCTCACAGGGGGAAAAGTGACGATGTTGCTATCATTTGCAAGAGGGGGGAGAGGAGAGAGGGGGCAAAAGGACGCATCGCTTCTGGGCAAAGAGGAAAGGGGATTCTTCCATCACCGCATTCAAGGGGGGGAAAAACGGTGACTCGGGGTAGCGGAAGGAGGACCAGACTCTGGCGATGGAGGGATGTTCAGGGTCTTCCTCGATCCTCTTTGAGAAGAAAAAGAGGAGGAAAAAGGATGGGGACATCAGAAAGGAACTGGAAAAAGGGGGGATGTCCGGCATTTCATCATCGCAAAGGGGGGGGCACCCTGTTTTTCCTTCTGGGGGGGGAAAGGAAAAGAGGGAGGTCGTATGGAAAAAAGGAAAGTATTGGAGGAAAAAAGTATGTTCGGCGCCTTCGAACTGGATCGTGAAAAAAAAGGGGTCGTGCTCCTTCTACGTGAGGGGGGAAAGGGAGAGGTTACAGCGTTCGGGAGGGGGGGTCTGAGAGGGTACAGACCGGTGACGACTTTCACGGCAAGGAGAATCGCTCTTCATCAGCCGGGGAAAGGGAGAAAAGGCACAGAGGAACGGAGCTCGATGGGGAAAAAGAAGAAATCACGGTTTTCCCCAGCCGCGCTGAGAGGTATGAAAAATGGATTGCCTAATCACCTTCTTTATGAGGGGGGGGGGGGAACGCGCGAAGCAAGTTGGCCGGACAACAGCAACCCCCCAAGGCTAGAAAGAGAACGATCTTCATCTGCCATCATGGGAGAAGAGGGGGGGTGGCGGAAACTTAAAAAAGAGGAGACATGATTTGACTTCCCCTTTCAATTAAATCGAGGAGGGGAAAAAACGCGGAGGTCTGGCCTCCAAAAGAAGTTGAAAGGGGAAGGAAGGGTATCGGCGGGCAACGCCTTGGGGAACAAGAAGGGTCATGTTCATGTACACTTGTTTTAGGGGGGAAAGGGGGGGCAGTAAAAGCGAAACACAAAAAGGATACAGAGGAGTGGTTCGTCGCCGTCTCGCTGAGGGTGGACGGGAAGAGAATCTCGTCTCTTGAATATTCACCATGTTGGAGGAAAAGGAAAAAAGAGAATGAGGTAAGGTGGGGTCACAGAAGGGGATGAGAAAAAAAGGAAAGGGGCTCTATTCGGCTAGCTTCACGGGGGCGGCTAAGACAGGAAGAGGGGGGATGCTTCTTGCGAGGAGAAAAAAAAAAAACTATCAGCACTCGACCTGTGGAAAATAAAAAAGGGGGGCATGTTCCTTGGCTCTTCGCTTGAAAAAGAGTCGTGGAAAAGGGAGAACCGCTGTTTACAATATTTCTGCAAGAAAAAGGAAAGAGAATGGGAAAAACGAAAAGTCAGAGATGGCTTTCCACTGCGCCGAAGTAAATAGCGCGTCCAATTCTTTCTCGCCATGTCTTGGGGGGGGGGGGAAAGTCAAGTATTGGGAAAGACCTGGGAAAAAGGAGGACATGATCGGAAATATACCGAGCAAGCTGACGGAAGGTGGTCTTGCGTTATCATCACGAGAGAAGAAAATAGACAGGAAGGAATGGTCTCGTCTTCATCCGCTAAACAAACACAAAAGAGATCCTCCTAATACCTTCGCAAAAAAAGAGGGAGGGGAGAAAGGACCACCAAGAAGGGGGGAAGAAGAAAAGGGAAGGTACCGATCATTTCGCTCACCTGCATTGTGGAGAAGGCTGACCTCCTCCCTATGGAAAAAAAGATGAATATGCTCTTTAGGAGAAGGGAGGGAACATCCAGCTCTCGTAATGCGGAAGATGCAGGTAAGGGAAAAACCGTGATCTGCATAAAATCTTTCACAGCAGGGGGAAAAAAAAAGAGGAGGGGAAAGACCAACTAGGGAACAGAGAAAAAAGAGGGATACGTCCGTCAAACTTTTAAATTCCAACAACAGTAAGAAGAAGAAAAAAAACTCAACTCTCATTCCAATCTCACTCAGAGAAGGGAGGAAGGGGGAGGTAGAAATAGCGAGGAACGCAAATGCCGCCGCGCCAATCAACCAAACCTCGTTTGAAGGAAAAACGGAAAAAGAGGCTCTCCTACTTCCTTCTTTCCCCAAATGGGGGGGGATAAAGAAACACGACGTAGACATAACCTAAGAAGGGGGAGCTGAAAAAGAGAAAGTGACGTGGCCCTTTTTGATAGCACGAAAGAAAGGAAAAAACCTTTACATTCCCATGAAACCCAGGAGGGGAAAAAGAAAAGAAATAGGGGGATGCAACCTAAGAAAGGGCTGGCGGCCCGACCTCCCGGTGAACAACCACAGGAAGGTACTCTCAACATCAGTATCCAAGGAAGAAAAAAAAAGAAGGGCTCAAAATAAAGGAGAAGACAAAAAAACGACCAACCCTGATTGATCTCTGTAAAGAGAAGTGGGGACCCCT
>Ga0179593_1286346_pt1 | contig 13807 bp, 17 predicted proteins | sample CZODoug2_1_08_16_FD_185931 | JGI IMG/M metagenome (GOLD analysis project Ga0179593, IMG submission 185931) | Vadose zone soil fungal communities from Angelo Coast Range Reserve, California, USA - CZODoug2_1_08_16fungal (PacBio error correction) | ecosystem: Environmental > Terrestrial > Soil >...
GGCGAGAAACAAAAAAAAGACTTTGGGTTGGGGACGTAAATCGGACATATTTTTCAAAATTGATCAAGAGTTAAGAGGTGAGGGTGGCAGAAAGCAAATACCATGTTGGTTGGGGGGCACATTGGATAAAAGAAAACGTGGAACCGAATTGGTGGGGGGTTGGGATAGTCGCGAAGGTCGGGGATCCTCAAGTTCGTAAATGAACTGGTGAGCACCTAAAAAGAACGTCAAACAGGAAGGGTTTGCCGCCCAGAAGGAGGGGGGAAAAGGCAGATCAGAAAAAAAACGGTACAGTCCCTGGCAGGAAAAATCAGGACCATCATTAACATGACCACGCTTTGGGTCAGTATCCCTACTAAAAAAAAGGGGGGTTTGACAAAACCCAGACGGACGTCGATTTCGAGAATGGGAGAAAGAGAAAGGAGGGGTGAAGGGTGCGGGTGTGGGTGTGAGGAACTGGGCAAAAAAAAACTAGTGGCACAAATAAAAAGGCGCCCTAGCGGGAAGAAAACAATGGGTTCCAAGAGAAAAAGCGCTAACCAACCTAAAGAAATAACCAAGAATCGTCAGGGTTGGATGGGGGAACAGGTGTAAAAAATAAACGAGAAGTACCCGGTTAAGAAAGGAAAGACAGAAAGCAAAAAAATACGGGAGATAACAAGGGGGGGGGTGTTGAGTTTGTAACACAAAGTATGTCCAAAAAGAACTAGCAAAGGGTTGGGGGGAAAAGGAAGGACCTTGGGGAAAAGAGAAGATTCAGGGGAAGAAAGAACAATGTCAAACAACTTTTTACTAGTGCCGACTTCAAAAGTGAAAACCCTGACGCGGTTGTTGGATAGTAAAGAACAGCAAAGGAACTTAACAAAGGTTCAGCTCGAAAGAACCCTAAGGAAAGCAATGAAAAAATGAAAAGTAGACGCAGGGGACATGGAAGTGCAAACAGTATGAAAAACTACCGTTGCAGATTCACTACGCTTTCAGGTCACGAAGGAAATTGGGAAAAAAAAACATTACACGAAACGGTCTGACGATCTGTGGGGGGCAATTTGTAGGCGAAAAAGGAGGCAACAGGGCAAGCCTCATGTGAGAAGAAAAACAGGGGTAAAAAAGTTCACCAAAAGAACAGAAGGTAAAGGAGGCCCACACACGAAACAAGCGTGCGGTGGGAAAAACATGCAAGGCAAATAAAAAAAACAGTGATTGCCAAAGAGAAAGGGGAGGGGAAGTTGAAAAAACGGAATAGGGGCACCAAGGAAAAAAAAAAAAAAAAAAAAAAAAAAAAATAAAAAAAAGGAGCCTTGAAGAAGGGGGTGAAAAGAAGAGGGGGAACCAATACTCACAAACAGAATGTGATAGGCTCTGAAAGGGGAAAGAGAGTTTACTTAAGGGCACACCTGTAGTGCTGATCACCGAGGGCATGGTATAAAAAGAAAGGAAAGTTTCCAAAAAGTACAGATGCAAGTTTTATACGTACGGGAAACGTGAGCATGGAGGGAAAAAAGAGTCCTTGGTGGTCTTAATGTGAAAGGCATGATGACAAAAAAAGGAGCCTATCCAACAGACTAATATTTGAAAAAAAAATGTGAGCAGAAAAAACAGTGTTGGGGTCTAAAGGGGGGGATAGGGCCTCCCTAGTGTAACCAAAAATGGAGAGAAGTCCGGGCCTGCCGGCTAAAATTTTGAAAGTGAAATGGGTTTTGAGGAAGTAAAAAAAACAGCTTCCCGGGGGCCGCACGAAGAGTTCGGAAAAGAAATGAACGGACAAAATAAGACTAAAAGGAAAAGCATGGCCTCCGCGGAGTCCACGAACACCACGGGAAGGATAAACGAATGAATTGGGGAAGTGCCGAAGGTTTAATGGAATGCATTTTCCGGGAACCCCCGGGGTGCGCACCTAATCAGCAAAAAACCACAGCCCGACAACTCCAAGGAATAAAACATAGCGAGGGAGGAAAAGATTCTGTGGGGGACCTTCTTGGAGTGTTGTGGTAAGACAAGGTGGGGCTGCAAAAACAAACAAGGAGAAAACACAGGGAAGAAGAATAGAAGAAGGATATATGTCCCTACGGGCGAGGTACTAAAAAGATGACAGGGGGGTGAAATCGCGGAATAAGGAACTGAATGGAAAACTGTAGGGGAAAGGGAGAGACGGGCCCTCTGGTAGTCACTACAAGTAAGCTTGGAGTTTGTGACAAGGAAGAAGATTTAGCAAACCGGAATGAAGGAAACAGGTGTTGGTACATCGAGAGAAATCAAAAAAGGGATCAAGCCTCTACACAGTCAAGGGGGGGACAGGGGGTGCCGTTTAAAAAAGGGGAGGGAAGAAAAAAGGGCGTACACGGAAAGGGCTAACTACCTTCCAAGCTGTAAGTGGGGGAAACTGAGAGGAAAGTTAGGTTTAACTGGAAAAGAACTCAGACATTAATTTGATACGGTACTTGGTGTGCCCAGACGAAAAAGGTGGGGAGAGGGTGTCAAAAAAGGAAAAAACCATTATCTGAGAAAAGATCTAGTTAGAAGGAAACGAGGAAAAGATCCTCTTGACTGTGTGTGTGAGGGGCGATGCCAAAACAGGAAAAGGTCACGGATATTAGAGACAAAAAAAAGAATCAATGGGGGGGTACGATGTCGAAAGAAAAACAAAACCACTCTTCAAAGAGGGAATCCAGGGGAAAAAATGAGAGTGGCGACGTAAGGTCATCCACACCTACGAAAAAGAGTGTGGGAAAAGTAATTGAAAAGGGGCGTGCAAGGTCGGTGCGCAAAAATCAAAAGAGAATAAGGATAACCGTCAAAAACAGACCAGAATTGTACTAAAAAAGGATTGCGAGTAGTCAAATTGGGAGAAAGGAAAAACTCCTACCAAGTTAAAAAAAAACTGGGGACCTTTTGCCCCCAGAACCGAAAATATGTTCAAAACATGAAAGAATCAACAGCAAAGGGGAAAGGACAAAAAACATTCCCGAGAAGGACGGGACTTCACAGTACGGGTGGAAAAATGTCGAAGGAAAAGAAAAAGGAGACAGATCTTGAATCAATGTTTCAACGGAACATTCACATAAAAATAAGGGACGAAAAAGGGGACGAAAAACCAAAAAAAACATTGGAGGGGATTCTCTCTAGTAAAAAAACGGTCCCAACCTGGAAACAATGCCGGGAGAAAGAAGAAGGAACAGGAAACTTCAGGTCGAACAAATTAAAAAATTAAAAAGACCAAGGTCCGTCCTAGAACAATGAGACAGTGAAGAGCCATGGGCGAAAGCTTTATGAAACCTCATGGGCAAAAAATCTAGGAAGAAACTGAAAAAAATAGGACTGTGGAAGATGAAAAGGGAGAAGCAAACCAGGGGTACGAAAAAAACAACACAACCTGGAAAGAGGGGCACAAAAGAATAAAACCTGCAATTCGGTAGATGGTTATGACAGGGAGGTGGGAGGTGACTGGGTTCATCTTTGGGCGATGGGTGGGAGAAAAAAACACAGGTGGGAACCGGAAAAGTAAAAAACATTGACTAGGGACTTGAAACTGAGGGCAATGGGGAGGTTAGGCACTGGGTCAAGGGGGGACCATCAGAGATTAATGTGCGTTTGTTTTCCGGCATATGGGGAACAGAAAAAAAAAAGGATGGGATGGGAAATCCGGGCAGGAAAAGCGGACCTACCAACCGAAACAGCGCGGGAAAAAAAAAAAGAAACATGAGAAAAAAGGGGTCGCATGTAGCAAATCGTCATGAAAAAACGAAGTTCAAACGTAAAAAAAGGAAGAGCACATCACTAACTTTGGTAGGACCGAAACCTCTTTGGAACGCAAGGACAATAGTAAGGCTGTTGTGCCGGGAAAGTTGGGTGGTTAAATCATGGAGGCAAAAAAATGGATATCCGGGACCAAACAATTGGGCCCTATTTCAAGACAAAAGAAATTACGGGAGCACCAGTACAAGAAGGATTAAATAAGGAATTGGGAACCTCCGTGTTGACAGAAGAACACAGGCCGATAACAATGTAATGGGAAAAACTGGATTACAGGCGAGAAACGTAAGCAAGACACAAACAAAGAACTTAGTTTTGGGAGAAAACAGTCTGGGGCAGCCCAAGGAGGGGCTGTGGGGTTTACAAGAATGATGGTGCACGAGTTTGCGGGACAAAAGTGTTCAACTAAAAAAGTGGGGGGTTGGCAGTTAAAAGGTAAACGGGTGGGTGGGGCATTGGCCTATGTCGATAAAGAAGAAGGGGTTCGTGTTGGTGTCTAGAAAAAAAAAACTAAAATTCGAGCCGGAAAGGGAGTTTGGGGGATTGGACAGACGTGGGAGGGTAGAAGGGGGGCCGCAGTCCAGGCAAATACAGGTGCAACACCGTACGAACGTTCCAACATGCGCCCGTGGGAAAGGGTTGGGTCACCGGGATTAAAAATGGTCAGTGGGGGGAGAGCGTAGGGGAAAACAAGGGAAGAATTTTTGATAGAGGGTAAGTAGAAAAAGGGGCTCTAAGTTCAGGGAACACTGGTACAAGGTTGTAAAAAAAAGGTTGCAGACTTGGGCCGAGACCGACAAAACGGGCCGCCTACGGGTGTTTCGTCGGTTAGAGAAAAAACAACCGCGTGGCAAAAAAAAAAAAATCGAAAATGGAAGAGTCAATAAATTTACAGGGATGAACCCAAAACCTTAAAATTAAAAAAGTTCATCAAAAATCATTAAAAAAAAAGTGCGAGGTTTAAACGAAAGGGTTCCAAACGAACCAAATGGATCGACGTTGGGGAACTTGGAGGATATTCTGATAAGGAAGCGGGAGAAATCCGGGGAGGGAACGCAAAAGAAACAACAAGACGATCAAGGATGACCGGGGTTTCTCGGGGGGGGGGCGGGTTTCGCAATTCCGGGGAGAAAAAAAACTTTCCCGATTTATGGAACGGAGTGGCTCACTGGGTATAGGGGGGTCCGTGTGAACACACAAGCAGGAAAAACAAAAGAAATAATAAACCGACGCTTCTGGACATTTTTTCCAGAAAATACGACGCGTGCGGGGGGGGGTAAAAGGGGGGGTATGGTAAAAAGATGAAAAAAAAATCAAGTAATCCATTATGTTGGCATTAAAGTCACTAAAGAGCCAAGTGGGTCCAAAAAAAAAAAAAAAAAACCGGCCACAAAAAACTTGCAGGCAGAAACCGCCGAAGTGTGTAGGGTAACGCCTCAAACGAAAGTTTACTAAATTACTCACCAATAATTTCAAGGGAAAGAGAAAGGGGAAACCAACTGAAATCAGAGGTGCCAAGACTTTCCGAAAAAAAAAACAAAAACAAAAGTGGGAAGGGTGGGACCACGAAAAAAAAATAAGCAGAGCATACATAAAGGAAAACAAGTTGCAGAGACCTGAAAATGGTAAAGACTGAGCTTCAACACGAAAATCAAGACGGAAGAACGCAAAAAAACGAGAATTAAAAGAAGAAAAAATCTCCCAGCGTCAAACGGAAAAAAAACATGTGGGGAAGAAGGCCAGGGTGGGCGGTGGAGAAAAGAAGGGAGAGGGGGAGTTGGCAAATGGATGTGGATGGAGAAGCGACTGTGAGTTGACGTTCAGTTACAACATGTTGGCAACTTTGAAAGACGGTGGAACTTAGGAAGGTTTCAATGGCAGACCCAAGAATCCAAAGGGGTTGGGGCCCCTTTTGTGATAAAGTAAATGGGACAAAATGAAAAAAGGAAAGGGGGGGTTTAGGTTGGGATACTATGCGCGAAGAGTGACTGGGTGGCGGTAAGTGGGAAAACGTTCGTAATTAAAGTGCGACGAATGGACCATCGGAATGTTGGTGCAAAAGAAAACCGAGGTGGGCCCGGGCGTGGGAGGGAAAGAGGGGGGGAAAGGTTCTGGCCCAAGGAAACACGAGCCTGCCCAGAACGGATGAAAGAAATGAGGGGGGGAGGTAATCAACAGTGAGCGCGAATAGGAGGGGGAACTAGAAAAAAATGAGAACGGGGGGAGGGGGGTGTGCAGATGATTGTGAAAGGAGTGATGGGAGGGGAAACGACTAACACACCCCATTTTTAAAGCCAACAAAAGGGGAGATTGTAAACTAGAAAAAAAGGGCGAGGGCAGGGAAGTGCGGCGTTTTGGGGGGAAGGGCCGGACCGTAAGGACCAAATCAGGCACACTAAATGGGAAGAACGGGGGTCCAATAGAAAGAGCGAAAAGAACCAACCCAAAAAACCCCAAGAAAAGTCCCTCTTAGCGTCAGGGGGTGGGGGATTGGCCTTATGAAAGGAAAGCGAATCCCGTGTGGGTCAAAAAGATCACAGAAAAAGGTGAAAGGACGACGGGGGTTGGGGGGGTTAAGTGGGGGAAAAACATCAATGGCGTAAGTAGTTAGCTAGACATGTGGGGTTGAGTTGTAAAACACTTTGCTGAATAAATCAAAGGATCCATACGGGGTCAAATGGGGGGCATCAAATGAAATGTCAGGGGGGCGGCAAAAGATCAACGGACTCAAATACGGCGGCAAGGGTCCTCACGCCCCAAGTCGAAAAGACAAGGGAAAACATAAGAGGAAAGGAAACAGCAGAACTGTATGCAAAATCTTAAAAGGGGAGAAAATTCACCGACAATCTGTAAAAAACAATGGGAATACAGGTAGAAAAACATTAACCAAAAGAACGTATAATCATGGTAAAAGAAAAAATGACTGCTGCGTCAGAAAAAAGTCTAAAGGGGCGCAAAAAATCCAAAAAAAGAGGTTGACCACTAGAAGAAATTTACACGGGCAAACAAAAACGAAAAAAACGGGAAATTTCGAAATCACCAAGAAAAGACACTTTGGAATTGGTCAAACACTAAAGAAGGGGGAAACGGAAAATAGAAGGGGGCAACCACTAAAAAAATAAAAAAAAGGAGCACTGGGGAACCAAGTTTACTCACGGAGGTGCAAAAGCCGCCAACTAAAAAGATTGATGATGCGAAAATGGCGCGGGGGTCAAGCAGGCTTACGTAAGGGGGAGTTACGTTCGGATACAAGTGCTGTCAAACGGCACTTAAGGGAAGAGAAAAACATTCCCGAAGTATCCACCGGGGGTAAATTCAAGTAAGTGGTTACCGGTCAGGGAAATAAACGGGATAAAGATTCAAAGAAGTGGGGTCGATTAAAGGAAAAAGCAAATGGGGGTCAAAAAAAAGCCACAGGACGGAAAAAACACCAATTCAGATTTGCACCCAAGGTCCACTTACTAAACAGTGAGGGTCGTATTAATGTTTGAGGGCGGAAGGAAAGGGTGGACTCCACGTGGGGTGAAACAGCGTCCTTTGGCCCCACAGGGATCGGGTGGGGACCGCATTTTTTGTCGGGGTGGGGAAAACGCGAGGTGCCTGGGAGCGTAGATGTCAAACAAAATAGACACAATGACTAAAACAAATTAATCCCGAGGGGGGGCCACCAAAAAAGGGGGGAAAGTACTTAAGGCAGGGGGGAAAAGCATTGGAATGGCCGGGACCGGGCACCAAGGTTTTTTTGTTCGCCAAGAAAAAAGACAGGCAACAGGAATGACACCAGCACGCAAAAAACATCGGAAAACGAAAAAATTATGATTTAAAAGAATGTGATGTGTGTGGGGGCGGAACCCAATTTTAGGGCAAATCAGTCCGCAAGGGCCAAAAAAGACCGAAGATAAAGAGGAGAAGACTTGGAAAAAAGAGTTTCGTAGTAAATAAGGCACGTGGGGGGGGAAATGCCTGGAAGAAGTGATTCGGAGGCTAAACGAAACAGTCTGGGAAGGGAACTGGAAAAAAAGGGCACATAACGGGGAGGAAGCTTCATTCAAAAAACAAAGGTGACTTTTGGTTGAAAAAAAAGCTCCGCGAAAAGGGCGGTGAAGCCACTCTGATATTTATGTTGGGGGACCGTTTAACCACCGGAGGACCTGGGAAACTTCTTACTCGAAAGCAAAAGTACGGGTGAAGCCGCCGATCGAAAATGGGATTTTGGGAACTGGGGACACACAGGACAGTGGAAACTATAATAAAAAAAAAGTTGGGGTTAAAAAAAGCTGTACTTGGTGTGAACGAAATGTTTGAGGTGGCCAGGGCTTTCAATGAGACGGTGAAGGCGACGAGGTAATCAATGCGCTGCACGAAGGGACCGTTATCCAGACTTCTGAATTGGGTTGGGGGGAAACCGACCACACAAGAAAATTTTCAAAAAAGTGCGCGGAAAGTAAGCAGCAAAAATGAACTTGTTTGGTTGGATACAGGACTCCATCACTAAAACAACACCACAGGAAAAAAAAAGAGAGGTGAGGGGGGTAAACAAAAAAAAAAAAGAACGGAGTCTCTTTTAAAGTTGTGGTCAACAACGCCAGCACCGAGTTGTTTTGTGAAAATGGCAACAAGGGGTCGTGGCAACGAGATAAGCAGAAAATCCAACAATCAATCATCAAAGAAGGAAAGAGTTCCTCATCGTGAGCAGATACACCTAATATAAGACGGAAAGAGAGTGGAAAAATCAAAGAATAAGGAACACAGGACCAAAAGGGGTTCTCCAAGGTTCACAATCACCAACAAGATAAAACGGGAAATGAAATCGTAAAAGGGGCCACAGGGAAGCATTCAAAGTGGAAAACACTCCGATAAATCCGTGAAGAACAGGAATTGGGAGGGTCTAGCAAAACAAAGCATGAAAACACTGTGGGGGAAACTCAAATTTCATAAGGGTGAGAAGACTGGAGAGAGCGACTCTTTTTCGATTAAACACGTGGAAAAAAAAGGAACACCTTACCATTCACTTAAAGAGAGGGGAGAACTGGACGCAAACCTGAAAGCTTTCCTATGTCGCAAAACAATAGATTAACTGACTACAAAAAGAGGCGGCAATAATAAGGAGCCAAGGTAGACATCTTGTTCAATTATCCGCAACGAAAGGGAAAAAGTCATTGAAGGATGCAGAAGAGAGAGGTGCCCGTATTGGAAATGGTCGAAAAAAAGGGGCCCAAACACAAAAAAAGAAAGGACGGGAGCAAAGTAGGGTCCGGGGATACAAAAACTGCGTACGGTTCAAAGAGTGGGTTCAAATTCTTGCGAGTGGGGTGAGAACACAGAAGGGCCAAAAAGAAATGCTAGGAACGTGAAGACAAGTCAGGAACGTAGAAATGCAGTGGGGGACACAGTGGTAACATGTCAATAAGGCCGGGAATTTTGTGGCGGACGGGGGGGTCAAGAAGGGTATGGGGAATCATAATAAGCAAAAAAAGCGACAAAAAGGAAGCGGGACGGGACAGACATCAAACCACGAAAACGATATAAGGGGCGTGAAAGGAAGGACGATGTTCAGAAAAGCAGAAAAAAGCAGAAAAAATAACTCCGACTAGGGAATAGAACCGCATGTTGAGAAAAGGGCATATTTTAGTTGGGGGCGAAAGGGGGTTGGGGTTAGAAGGGGAGAAGGGACAACTGTATGCCAGGGAATATTGCCAAAAGCCAAGAGGGGAAAGGAACAAACCAGTCCTTATAAAAAACGGAGGATAAAAGGGGTTAATAAACCGGAGGAAAAAGAAAAGACCACAAGCTGACCTATCACAATTAAGGCGAAATTAAGCGTCAGCGATAACAAAAAAGCCCAGCACAAAGTCAAGCAAGTATTCTTTTTTAGAAAGGAGCGGGTGGCATAGCCAGGACGGAAGATTGAAACGTGGTGAAGATTGTCGTCCAGGGGGGTAGGACAATTCCGAGGGGGGGGAGAAACTGCGGGGGACCTTGAGAGGAATAAATAACAGCAGAAAGTGGGACGTGTTGTTTGGAGCGGATTGAAAGGAGCGGAAGAATGATGTTTTGGGGGGGAGGGTGGGACACAAATTGGGGTATCGATGACCTTGGGGGGTGCACAGAAAAAAAATGACAAAACGTTTATCGACGGAAATAAGTGGAAGTTTTGGGGGGGAAACCGTTAATCAAAGGCAGTGACAAGAAGCGTAAAGGAATCGAAAAAAACTTGTTTATAACTGAAGTAGGAGGAGTCGTCCGGGTCGCGCAACGTGAAAGTGGTCCGGATTGAAAAAGGGGGGGGTGAAAATGTCATGAAGGCACCGGTACAATCCTGTAGTGAGCCGGGGGAAGGAGAAAGAAAAACTCTCGGTGAAATAAAGTTAAGGCACAAATAGAAAGAGGGAAAAAGAAGGTGGGGGATGGACCAGAATCTAAACTTCAAAGTGTACAAAAGACAGCCGTACAACACTTTAGTGGTGATAAAGAAGGTAACAAAGGCAAACACTGGGTGGAAAAAAGGAAAAACAATTAAGCATTTCGAATTGGTGGCAGTTTAAAGGGAACGGTGAAGAAAAACGGGATAAGTAAGACCGGGCCAATAAAAAAAAAAGGGGGGATAGAGATGGACTTCTTGCGGTGCACTGGGAAGGGGTTCAACTCATTTTTTCGATTGGAAAAAGCGCTTCCCGGAGGGGGGGAAGGACAAGGATTTGGGAAGTTTAGGGTGGGGAAACGTTGACAAAAAGGAGGAATACCCACCCAACGCCGGCTCCCACCAAATAGAGCAAATGTGCAACCTCGAAGCGAAAGGTTTAGGGGGGTCAAAGGGGGGGTGGGATGAGGGAGCCGTAAAAAAAGCATTGGGACCAAAATTAAATCAGTGATGAAAAGGGTTAAAGCCATAAAGACCAGGGGCTGACCAAACAAAAAGGAAAACTCCGGTTGGGCGAAAAAGGCGAGGTTTATGATACTCCCATCAAAGAGGGACAGAAGACTGAACTCAAGACTTGAAGTACTATAAGTTCCGAAAAAGACGAAACGAAATGAAGTTTGGGCAGGGAAGGAGAGTCCAACAAAACGTGGGTGAGGTAAACTTGGCCTCCAGGAAAAAAAAATAAAAACCGGAGCATAAATTCAAGGGGAAAATCAATTGCTAAGAGAACACTTGGGAAACAGGGGTTTTCCGAAATGAGCTGGACCGGGGCGAAGTACATCAACACCAACAAAACCTGTAAGGGAAAGACATCGGCACAACCTCAAAAAAAAAAAAAAAGGGGAAGGGGGCCATGTTTCAAGGAATCAGCATGGAAAACTGGGTGCCCGGGGAGAGTACTGGAGTTCAGGGCAAAACAGAAAGAACCCAACATGTGGGGGGGAGGTTGTTAAAACGGCAAGGACATTGAGGTAGGTGGGAGTAGAGGGGTAGGCAAAGTTCTGTTTGAAGGAAGGAGGTTCGTAAAGGTTGGAGGCCGAAACATTGTAAAGCGAAGGAGTTTTTGACGCCACAAACAAATCAGGGGCCCTATGGGGGCGGGGGTCACATATGGCCAGTTTCTGGGAACAGAGGAACAAGGACTGCAGACATCCGATGATGAGATTACAAATGAGGTTGTTTTAGATCAGGGTCTCACAGACATTAACTAAACGGACACCAGTGTGTTTGACAAAAAGGAAGAAACAAAACTAGCTCGATTGGAGGGAAGGAAAAAAAGATTGCAGAAAAAAAGTCCGTGGGGGGGCGAGTGCAGGGTTGGGCATTGGCAACGGAAAAAAGGAGAAAATGACACATCAGAACACACTAAGAGGGGGAAAAAGAAGCTTTTTGAAAGAAAAAGACGAAAGCACAGGGCCAAAAAAAAACCTATATGCCTCTTAGGAGAGGGGAGGGCACGGATTCACATATTACCGAGCCACGGTATTTAAAATAGAACGCTGAGACGACAAACAACGGTCCGAAAAATGACAGGTGTTTGAAGTGGGAAGACTACGGGGGTAGAAATATGTTCAAGAGAGCAGGTGTTGTAGAGGAGGGAGAAATTGGGTGGAAAGATTACATTGGTCATCACATGGAGTAAAAGCTGGGAAAGATTTGGGGTGCATCCGCAAGTAAGAGGGAACAAGAATAATTTGGGGCGAAGAACTCCAAAAACAAAAAAAGAAAGTACGGTAATTGGCCAGCGCATCAATTAAAAAAAAGAGAAATCAATGTGTTAACGTTTGACACGAAGCAGAAAATCATAAGAGTTACAGTAGATCAAAAAAAGGACTGGGGGGGCGATTGCCACTAGCTTGCAAAGTTAAAATGAAATTTTGAAGGTTGAAACCAAAACACTTAAAAACCAAAAACTCGTCAATGGGGAATGCACATAGGTGGTGGGGTAAAATGTTTAAGACCTGGAAAGGGGAAGGTCCTAAGCCGACAAACCATGTGTCACCAAACCAAAATCGGGTTTGGTCACTGGGGAGCAGAGAAAGGTTGCAGTCAAAGAAGGAATCAAGAAAAAAAGGCGCGGATTAAAAATCAGTAGAATGCCAACAAAAAAACGTTTTTTGAAACAAACGCAGGAAAGTGTGAAATTGCAGGACAAATAGTGCAGAGAGAAAAAGACACTCATTGGGAAAAAATCGAAAAAAGTGCAAACAGAGAAAAAATCCCCCATGGGGAAGGTATTAGAGGGGGGAATCTTGTCTCAAAGATGTAAGACGGAATTGGCCCGGAGGTGCAACTGAATCGGAAATGGGGGGGGGCTTCTTCAGGTGGAGAGTTACGGGGCACCGGATTCAAAAAAATTCCGAATGAAGGAAAACGGCTTTTTATAGAAGGGTGACTGGGTACGGGGTGCCATACGTGGCTGAAAATAGGCCAGTGGGGTATGGAAAAATAATTGCAAGAAGGAAAGGCAAAAAAACAAACGCGGCATGCAAAGGGAAAAAGCCAAACAAAAGACTTAAAAAGTTTCAAACTTTAAAAAAAAAAAAGAGGGACACTGCTACAGTTTTCACGGATTAGGGTGGAAACGCCCCCCCAGTGGGGTTGGAGAAAATAGTTCGAAGGGGGCCCCAACGAGGGGAAATTATCGGTGGGAGGGCAAGGGGTTTGGTGGTAATCACGAGCGGGCAGGGGGGGGGCGCGCGAGTCAAAGACAAGAGAAGACCATATGAAAAAGGGGACGCAAGGGTCTCTTAGACAACGACACGGGCCATGAAGAATAAAAACCGGAGAAATCGAAGTCCTAGCAACAAAAGATTCACCTTTTTTGAAGGACACCAAGCGTTTTTTGGGGGGCATACAACTACGAAAGAATGAACAACCAGCCGGGAAAGCAGACAAGGAGAATAAGCCATATTTAAAGATTGACATGAGTGACAGTTTTGGAACTTGGAGGGGGGTGTTGTGGTGTGGCAAACAAAAAAAAGTGGGAGGCAGAAAGACCAAATTATACGCACAGAGCAAAAACCTCATCCGGAGAAAAAAAAGGTCTGGGACATCTGTACGGTAAAATAAAGAGTCGGGAAGGGGAATTGCCGCGGATGGGAAGGAGGAAAGAGATGATTGCAGGCCTCATGGTTCAAAAGAGAAAGAAGAAGGGAAAAAGGGGGACTATGCGGTATCGGAAGTACGCCAAGTGAAGGGGCCCGTTGGGGTGTAACAGCGAGGCAACGGGGGAAGGGAGGAAGCTCATGATGGGGATGAAACTGGTGGTAATGCAAGGGGTTAAAGTGTAGTAATAGTCTTAAACAAGGAGGCAGAAGGACCCGGGAACAAGTCTGTTGGTAAAAGAAGAGGATCGGAATGTGGAATTGAATGGATGCAAAAAGCACGGAAGGGCCGGGTAAGCCCTTTATCTGAAATGGGGGCGAAACCTGGGGGGGGGGGGGCTTCCAATAGAAAAAAAGCTCCAAGGTTAGGAATCCGCTACCGAATGGGGGCCTTATCCACCAACTTGGCCCTGGAAGGTTGGGGATTGGGTTGCGTACAACACGACAAGGGGGGAAAAAAAATGGAAAAACGACAATCGGTGAGGATAAATGAGACTCAGAAGACTACGGGGTGGGGACTTGTGATTTA
>Ga0179593_1429294_pt1 | contig 13807 bp, 15 predicted proteins | sample CZODoug2_1_08_16_FD_185931 | JGI IMG/M metagenome (GOLD analysis project Ga0179593, IMG submission 185931) | Vadose zone soil fungal communities from Angelo Coast Range Reserve, California, USA - CZODoug2_1_08_16fungal (PacBio error correction) | ecosystem: Environmental > Terrestrial > Soil >...
AAAAGACGCGAAAATAGGCGGGCTGACGGGAAAGGAAGCAGAAAGAGGCAACTTATCGAAGCACATCATGCTTCAGGGGGCCCATCATATCAAAGAGGCAAAACAGGAAAAAGAGCCAAGGGCAACGACTTCGAAGGAAACTCAAAAGAAGGGGAGGAGAAAGTTTAACATGCGAAACAGGACTGTTGGTTCATACTAGTGACCAACAATTCATCGAGTCTTATGAGAATATAGTGAAAGGACGGGAGGGGAGCGTGAGCGGTCAAAAGAAAAATTTACTTCGGCAGAAGTCCTAAAAAGGTACCTGTACTGGGGAAGCGAAGAGGGGGAGAGTGTTCCGGGGAGCAGGGGAAAAACGATAGCAAGGGACACCGCGGGGGAAGCTACTGGGGGGGAGGGTGAAGAGGATGCTGAAAAAGAAAGAGGGGTCGTGCTCTGAGATAAGAAGCCGAAAGGCCGAGATTCGGCCGACGATGACGATGACGGCTGCGGAAACTTACCCGCCATTAGGGAAAAGGGCCTGGAAGACGGAGGCCTACCCACTCCCAGGCCTTTGGTGGGTCGATCCTAGGCAACGGGGGCCAAAGCTCAGGGCGCACTGTACCTGGAGGCCAAAAAAAAAGCGGAGCACAAGGCTTCATCCGGTTATCGTGCAAATCTGGTGGCTCAGTCAAAAAAGGAAACGACAATTTCCGCGGGCCAAAAGATGGGGGTCGTCCAAATGGAAAAATCTTCTGAAAATCCGCCAACCGTATGGTTGAGAGGGGGGAGGTGGAAAAAAAGCTCGAAAGAAAGACAGACGAGAGCTGGGGGAAAGCCCAGACGCTAGAGCGAAAAAGTTCCCTTAGCATGGAGCATCCAACTAACGGGATAAAAGCGGGATTGGCACGAGAGTCAAGGGGCGAAAAGAGGGGGTCGGTAGGTCTGACGTTGTAAGGACAATAGAACATAGGGGGAGGCATGGTAAGCAGCCAGAGAGGATGTTGCTTATGGTGGAGGAAGAAATAGAACAGTGCGCGGGTTGAAAGGGCAAGTTCCCATTCGACAGCACCGGTCCTGTTCTGCTACCGATTTTGAAAAAAAGCAGGTTAGCTGGGCAGAGAGCGGGGGGAAACGGCGGCGAAGGGCATTAGAGATACTCTTGCCAAAGAAGACTCATATCAACGGTAACGACCTCGGACGCACGGCAAGGGGGAGGCCTGTTAAGCAGGAGAGTCCAAGTGGCGGGGAGACCGACGCCCGCGCAGCACGGTCGTAAAAATATCCAATAAAAAAGGCTGACGCAAGAAGAGGGGGGGTCGCAGAGGAAGGACTCGAATTGGCAGAGAAAGGAGGAGAGGAATAGATGTCTTCTGCCCACGGAAAAAAGATTTGTGAGAGGAAAGCGGCCGCGCTGGGGACATGTCCGGCACCCAGAGATGGCGAGCTCGCTTGAATCCAATATCATCTCCTTCATTTCGTGAGGCAAACCGCGGGCTAAGGAAAAGGGGTGGAAGGGAGACCATGGGGACAGTCGGGGAAAGGAAGAATTGCCGCAGGAATCGGGTCTGTCCGCAACCAGAAGGAAGCCGCCAACAGCTAAGAGCAGCGCGATACGGAATTATTCGAGAAGGATGGGAAACGTTTCAGATGAGGCTAATAAGAGGGGAAGTGGGGAAAAATAGGTGTGTTTGGTTTGGGCTGTTCTCACAAATTCAGCGGCACGTAAGGAAAAAACAGTTAAAGGATTCGGGTCGCAGAGGGAGCAATTTCGGAAGCTGGGAAAGACGGGAGGGGATAAAGAAAAGGCAACAATTAAACCGGGACGACGGTGGATGCAGGGAGTTCACCTAAAGCGACAGTGCCACGGGATCCAAGTCTAAGAGGAGGCTACGCGGCGAGGGTTAGAGAGGGGAGGAAAAGCGACCGGAGACGGTGGGTGAAGGAAAAAGGGAAAAAAGAAGAAAGGGCGAAGAAACGCAAGCGAAAACAAGGCCAGCGTACCATTGCGGTGGGGGCTCCTGGATCTTTTCGGTAAAGTTTAGCTTATGAGATCACAAAAAGAGGAGGAGGGAAGTCATCGAAGGAACTGCGCACCGAGCCACAGGGAGAAAAACACCAGTCAGGGAAGATTCCTGTTCTGTAGGAGGCGTCAGGGGGGAGGGGTCTCGAGGGAAAGCCCCGGTTACCGACTCGGGGACAGGGAAATACGCTACCGAGAGGGGGGGAACAAACGGGGTTTGAAGAGAAGAAGGGAATTCTCAGGAAAAAAGGGTTAACGGGGGAATTGCAACTCCTAGCAGGGCCACCTTAGGGAATTCGGGGAGCTGATCAAGCCAATTTCTTGGAAAGGCTCAGCCCTTGGGGCGCGGATTCAGTCAGAGAAGAGGAAAACTTGGTCAGAAAAAGGGTTTACAAAAAAAAGGCTGAACTTTCACGGTTGATGAGAGTAAGTGGGAGACCCATCAAAATCCTATAAAGGACTCGGTGCCGCTCCTGAAACGTGTGTGGAAAGAGGCGCCAATAGGGGGAAAAAGAAAGCCGTCGGCAGGAAGAGGAGATGTTCTCGTAATATGACGGACTGCTTTGAAAAGGTTGTAGACTATCACCTCGAGACGCGGCGGTGCAGGAGGGAATGACCCGGAAGAAACAGCAAAAAAGCAGTAGGCGCCGACTGGTGGAACAACCATGCATCGTTTCAAAAGACCCTTAGCCTGGTCCATCATGGTCCAAGAAGCGGACAGCGCGGCGCCGGGAATCGACCAAGAAAGGGGCTATGAAGGAAGCATCCGATCATAAGGTCGGGAACAAGGGAGGGGATCAAAAAGGGGGGAGACCGCTTCGCGAGGCTAAAATGTTCCAGCGGAGTCGTGGGAGCTCCTCCCGTTTCATCGGGGGCTCGGCACACTTAGTGAGATCGAGGGGGGGGGGGGGGGTGAAGAAAGGAGTGCGCATCACACGGTCAAGAGTGCTCTCGCTGGACTCTCAGCTTTTCCTTTTCGGTAGTGGGTGTCAGTCTGGCGGCAGAGAGACGGGCTTGCTGGGTCATAAGGAAAGAATCGTCAAGGATGGAGCGCGCGACCCCACAAACCGACTTCGGGGGGTCCAGGAGAAGCGGAACGCATGGACCAACTTCGGAAAGCAAGGGCGAATGGCGAAGATGGTCCCAAGACTAGCGAAATGGAAAAGGCCTCTAGGGGTGGGATTTGGCCCGACGAGACGGGAACCAGGGGAGGGCCAAGAAGGACGGCGAGAGCTGAGAGTACTCCAGGAAAGGGGGGTGGAGGCCTGATAAACGAGCGCTCGGAAGGGCACAGGGGTCATTGGACACAGGCAGCAATCAGGGTCAGGGTAATAGGGAGGGGGGAGGGTGGGGTGGGCGTGCTGAACGGAACTAATCCCGAGGCAAAAATTGGAGGGGTGGATGAGAAGGGTATTTAAGGAGGGGGGGAGATAGATTATTCAGAAGAATTAGAAAAGGCTCTTGGAATCTCGGAGCGTGAGGGTGTTCGTGCCCCATCAGAGTTAGATAAGTTTATCACAAGTGCGCGCTAGGGGAGGAGAAACAGATCGAAACCAAGTTAGGGGGGCCGAAGGGATGCGGCGGTATCGAGAATTGAGGATGTTGTGTCACAGGCGTCCACGCCGAGCACGTTGGGGGCCTAGGCACGGAAAAGGGGCGAAGCGGAAGCGACGTCAAGACCGCTTTCGAAATTGTCGGTGAATTATTCGGAGGCCAGAACGAGCGGAAGCCATTGTAACAGGAAGCCGTAGAAGGGGGGGGGTCAGTGGTTAGGAGGATGTGAGCGAGGGAAAAGGACACGGCGCGAAGGTTTTCAACGAATGATTACCAGATTAACTCATAAGTGTCAGGGTTGAAATGCGATCCGACATCACTAATATGGAATGAAACACAGATCTATTGTAGTCAGAACTAGTTCTAAAGACACAAGTTATAGCAAAAAGGGCGATGGTTGAAGGCCCACCTTCTTGCATGGAATGGGAGCACTGAGATTGGGATAACTGCATAGGTGGTTAAGCTGTGCTTCCTCTGAACTGGTAGAAGTAGAACGGCTACGCAGTTGGGAGTGCCGATCTCTTATCTCTATAAAAACGGGGGGGGGAAAAATATATATAGAGCCATATCGGTCCTGGGATCTCTTCTTGGGCATACTCCCCAGTCTTACGAGGCACCTGGGAAGAAAAAAAGGGGAGGGGGACGTTCGAAACAGGGCATTAGAGACCGTGAATCAACCTCCGGAGACTCCCACTCCCGTATTGAAACAGATTATGGTTTAACTCAAGGGGAGGAAGACATCCGATAGGGAGGAGGAGGTAGGGAAGTCCATTGCCCGGATGAGGGACTGGAAAGGGTAAAAATAAACTGTAAGAGGGGGGGGGGGGGGGGGGGGGGGTGTGGTGGGGGGTTGTGGGGCTCTGTGCAAAAAGGAAATTAAAGGGGGGACAAAAACGCGAGACCGAGGGTGAATTAGAGAAAAAAGACTCGCACCAAAAAGTAACGGGGGAGTGAACGTCCTCCTATCCGTCTCGTCACTTACCGGAAGAAGAAAAGGGAAGGAATTTAAGACGAAGAGGGGGCGTACGGCGCGTTAACGCCTTCAAGTTCTTCACGTTCCGTCAGCTGTGGACGGAAGTGTTCCTAAAAAACCAGAGTGTTCGATACCCGGCCTGAAAAGAAGAGGGAAAAGACTGCGGGCCGATCGGGGGAAGAAGTAAGGAAACAAGCGCACCGGGTGCGTGCCGTGGGGATTTATCTTAACGGACAAGCTCTTTTAAAACCGAGAAGGGCCGACGCCTTCCGAGGTAAAAACCGCTGCTTCTCCTGCGGGAATAAAAAAACTCAACCTGGAAAGAAAGCCGCAAGCCAAGGGGTCTGCTCTGTTCTTTGGGAACCAAACAGACCGACTGAGCCGCCCTGCCCTCGACATCAAAGGGGAAACGACGATCGCGGGGAAAAAAGGGACAAATAAGATTGCGAAGAATGCCGAGGGAGAAGGAATAAAAGGGTTACCTGCTGCTTAAAAAGGCGCCGACAACAAGGGTAGCGGCTGCAATAAATATCCGTTTGCGCGATGGGTGGAAACAGCGGCGCAGGGAAATGCAGCCGGGACCACATCAGGAAAGGAAGTCAAAAAAGGGGGGGGGAGGACACACTGGTGTAGGAGAAGAAAAATCCACCGGCGAAGTTGGACCTTTCGGTGGGGGGGGGGGAAAAGGAAAGAGGGGTTTACGCTGCCCCCGACGACAAAGATCTAAGTCCAACTGGAACATGAGGCGATCACGTGAGGAAGATTGTAATGGGGAAAAAAAAGCTGCGGATCCACGAATTTCTCGCTCAAAAGAGAACTCTCCTGGAATCACCGGCGGAAGTATCCGAAAGAAAGGAAATTCGGGGACCTGTCGCGCTGCGCGATCCAGTCATTAATTCGAGGGCACGCGCGGATCTGTCGATTAATGCAAGAAAAGGCAGAAAATCGGGCGTGGACCCCAGATGATGGCGAAGAAAGGATATCTCAGGGGGGGAGATGAGCTCAGGCGCCTCGCAGAGTAATGTAAGAAAGCAACGGACCCTCGGCGAGGGGGATCGGCCGCCGGAAAATGGAGCGTGTAAATAAAAAAAAAGATTACAAAGCCGCCGATTTACCAGGCAGAAAAATGAAGCCGGCTTTTAAAATTAGGTCGAGTAATGAGTCAGGAACTGTCTGAAATTCATTTTATTATCATGGATGGGGGGAGGGCTGGAACAGGGGAGGCAAAAATCAAAAAGTGCCCGAAGGAAAAAGGACTCGATCGGACGGCATCGATTCAATGGGCTGGAAGGAATCAAGAAAAGTGTCTCTAGAAAAGAAACCCCGCGAAAGGGAGAAAAGCGGCAGTGAAGTCACCTAATACCAGAAAGACGGGGGAATATTCCGCATTCCGGAAGTCTCAAGACGGCGGGAGAAGGTATCGGGGTGGCTGCAACACACGGGTGGTGATGCAATTTCGAGTACCAACAGCGGTGAAAGGCAAGCCACTAAGGAAAAAGGGGGTCGGGGGGGGCGTAAAAAGTTCGGGAGTGGTTGAGCTATACTATCGACTTCAAAAAAAAAAAAGGGAGGAGAATAGTCTCAGCACTCAACCACTTCCCGCACAGCGCGAAGGAAGCCCACCGAGGAAGGAGTTGTCTGCAAAGGGAAAAAGTAGCGTCGTTGCGGTCGAGAAAGGGCCAGAAAGGGGGGCATCACACCCCGTAGTCAGGTCAGGAGGAGAAAAAGGAATTTGTTCAGCGCCTTGAGAATCATGGGTCTTATGTTTCAGAGTCGGTGGGGAAACCGGCGTCTCCAACGGAGAAGGGGTGCGGACCTCTGATAGCACGGTCGTGTTCAGGGAAAAGCATTGCAGAAAACGATGCACGTCTGAGCTCATGTTTCCGGAGGAGTCTGTTCACGGTACTGGGACAGAGAACACAAACACATAAGGAGTAATACCTCAAATGGGCAGACCAGACGGGACTTGTGACTTCTCAGCGAAGAATTTCGCCGTTCCGGGGACGGAAGCTGTGACTTAAGAAAAAATTTAAAAAACAGCGGTGGTAGACGCGCCCTGGGGAGGCAAGAGGGGAGGGATGCTCGATTGGCCCCGGGCTCGGCACGCGGCGCGGCTCAAACTGGAAAACTACTCCATCAGAATCGGACGAAACAGAGTCTGCAAAAGAGAAGGGGAAAAAAGAGAGGGGCAGGGCAGCGCAGCGAAAAAAATCCCAGATCTCAGAGCAAGAGGGGCCCGTCTAAAAAGAGAGCGACTACCACTGAGAGGCAGGAAGAAAGGGACATCGGGAGGAATGGAACTCAGACCCGGATGGCGGCGCGGGGGGGCCCTATCCCCGGACTCTCCTTAGTGGATCGGCGACAGTCTAACTGCATCCCGGAAAAAGCACTCCGGGCGACCAGAGGGGCATGGAAGGAGGATGCTTCGGGAGGCAGAAATTAGTCATCAAATCAAGAGTCACGAGGTTTTCTGTCTATCCGAAAAATAACCGTTGCGGTCAGTAAAAACATGCAGGGGATTGGAAGAGGGGACCACGAGGGGAGAAGAACCTCATGCCGATGTTCCCAACCAATCAGTCGAAAAGTCGATGCAGAAAATCTCCTATTTTTTCGAGGAGACGGGGACAAAGCGCCGGAACCAGGGGGAAAATAAATGCCAGCTGCTCGTAAGCGAAAATATCGGGGGGCTCCTTCTTGAAAGCACGGGCAAAAGGGGGGGAAAAAAGAGGGCATGGGCAGGGCGGCAAGCATCGGAGGCCTGTCTTATTCTTTGAGGATGGGTTCCACAGCCCAATGAACCATTGGAAAAAGGAGGCTTTGAAAGAATGAGAAGAAAGGGATTCTCCGAAAGGGGACGCAGGAGGGATCGGAGGGGGCATTTTCGGATACAACAAAAGCTTGGCGTAACTTAGGGAGGGAAAGCCCAAAAAGAGAGTTTGTCGCGAACAGGATCGATGCTAAGGAAATTTCTTATTTGTCGCTGGCACTTTGGGGGGGGGTGTGGGGGGGCGTCGTGGGTATGCCGATGGGAGTAGGGTCTAAAAAAAAAGGGGGGCGCCGACACGTGTGCCAGAAAAAAGACAAGGAGTGAACGCGCTCCGGCCGCTAAAAAATCCGAGAACATGTAAGTTCGGTGGTATATCAAGCGACTCGAATAAAGGTTAAAAAGGGGTTCAACAAAACGGGGAAGGAAGGGGGGGGGGTACGGGGTATTCTGTGAGCCAAGGAGCTTTTCCCGAAAAAATTCCCCGGCAACCGGGACGGGACTCCAGTGTAAGTGGGAGTGTCAAAAAGAAAAACGAAGCCGTCAATATGAAGGGCAAGAACGAAAATTATGGGCACCGAGTTTAGACAAGCACCCGTGTTGAAACCGGGCGATCCGGGGTTGAGGGGGAGCCATATCCGCGGGGCATTTGAAAAGGGAGGATAGCCCGCAGAAGAAAGTCGCTGGATGGGGACGGTCAGGTCATCGTTTGTCGGAGAATCAGACGACGGAAAAAAAAACTTCGTTAGATCTCCTTAGAGAACTCAAAAAAAAAGGAAGGAGAAAATATATATTAAATCGCGAACTCTGATTCTTTCCTCCCCAGGTATCGAGAATTGGAAGAAAAGCAAAGGAAAGAACAGCGCGGGTCCATGGTTGAACAGGAGGCTCAGTGAGGACCAACGAACGCCACGACACAGGAAAAAAGTGAAAGAGGATAAAGGTTGGTGGGGGAAATAACTCAGTTTAGCACATCCTATTCGATGTCGTTACTAAAAAGTCCCTCTGGTCCTCAGAAAAAGGGGACGAAGTCACACTGAAAATGGAAGGAGGGGGAACGAAAACTGTTCGCACCGGATTTAAAAAAGCGCCACGGGAGAGTCTCACAGCTGACCTAAAAAATTTACCACACAGGGGGAGGAGTTGAAATGGCGCCGATCAGTCGGAGGGAGGGGCCTATCGCCTCACCGAAATTCATGGAAAGAGAGGAAGAGGGGGAACGTACGAGGAATGGCGCTTTCAGTTCTATTTCTGGCACACTGAGAGCTGAAGAAAGGTGCCAAACTACTCCCAATAGCCTTTTGGGAGAGTCACGACCCAAAGCCGCGGCCAAGAAAATAGACGTCATCGGGGGGGGGGGGGAGCCTGAGCGACGCAACTTGTTCGGGGGCTGCTCAAAAGGTAGACGAAAAAGTGAGGGGGTAAAATGACGAATCCTGCCAGGGGCGGCCTCGGGACACGAGAGGCGTCTCATGCAATAAATATTGGGCTAAAAAAAAGAAGGGGCGAAATCCGGACGCTCCTCAATGAGAATCGGTTTTGTGAACCTCAAAGCCGAACCAGGCCTGCCCAAGATGACCTCGAAAGCTAAAACCCCGATCGAGGGATCAGCCGGAGACAAAGCGAAGCGGAAGCAGCTGGGGAAGAGGGAGTGCATCCGTTTCCCTTCGAAGGGGCGACGGCACACGAGGTATCGCTGCGGAAAAAAGCCCCTCTCGGGTTTGCGCTGATGGTTGTAAGTCGTCGCCAACTGTACCGAACCTTTCCCATCGGACGCCCTTCCTTTATGGAGTGGATCCGAAAAGAGGGGGTAGTGCTTAGGCTCGCTATCCCGGAGGAAAGACTGTATTATGACGACCCTCAGAAAGATAAGAGGGAACTGGAGCCCTGCGCTCAAGTCAAGACGGCTCATGTTCGCACGGCGAGGATGTGGCGCTCCGACAACTCTCCGCTCAACTGGCGTAGGTAAACGAATATTCGGCCGCGCCGAGCTAGGGGGGGAAACTCTCAGGGGGACGAAAGTCGTCGAACTACAAGGGGATCGGGAAGGAGAGCAAGCAGATCTTTCGATCGGCGCTTCTGCACTAGACGGGTGAACAAGGAAAACCTCTGGACCAAAGGACTGCATGGAGAAACACAGAAAACCGCTCTGGGCCATTGAGCAGAAGAAAGCGAGAAGGAGAAGATGCCGCTGAAATTGGCCGCTTCCTACCAACCCTAAGGAGCCTCCTGCCTAGGGGGCTATAAACGGTTGGAACTTTAGAAATTATTCTAGGAGAATTGATTCACACTGGGAAGTTCTTCACACTGGAAGGGATTACTCATTGAGTGGGGGGGACGGGATAACAAGGAGCAATCTTCAAAGCAAGTGCCGACTCAGAATTAACATTTTTTATAAAATCGTGAGGAGCAGACGGACTAATGGCTTGAATATTGAAAAGAATAAAACCGAAAACTGAATCAATTCCAAAAGAAGTTGAGGAAAAAGTTCATGAACTCTAAAAGAGAAGGTCGAGTGAGGAAATTCGCAAGAAACCGCTTAAACGATCATTTGTGATCGACTGACCTACGGTTGGTTGAACAGTTGGGAAAAGGAATCGCGACCGGAAAAGCGCGCTACGAGTGAAAAGAAGCCAAAAAGGGAGGTGGGGGGCCGGCAGTGAAATGAGTGACTAGACACAACGGAGTGGGGAAAAGTATAGTCTCTGGGAAGACCACTTCCAGACCGAGCCCCCCCAGAACTGTTTACGTTAGTGGGGGGTTCCTGGGAAAAGTATAGCTCGCGTTAGGGCGCTATTGCCGACCGAACAATGCAAGCAAACGGTAAAAAAGGGTCGTCGATCCGGGGCACCGCCGCGGGGAAAGGGGGATTCAATCGAGAAGGTCGGCGATGGGACCTGGTAGAAGTGGGAAAAAAAAAACTGCCGGTCAGAGAGCCCAAGGCGACGCCAAAAAAAAAGGTATTTGATAATCAGAGGGGGGGGGACAGCCCGAGCCGGAAGCGGAAAGAGTACACTCCGGGAAAAAAGGGTTTAGCAGGCGTGAGTGAGTTGCCTTCGGGGAGTAGCCATCCACAGAAGGTAATAACTTAAAAGATGAGCAATTCCCTGAAAGGGGGCAATCAGGTCAGCGATATAAAGAGGGCGCTGCAGCCGCCTGAGGGTTTCTTCTTCCTCAGTGAGGCAGGCTCGGGGTGGGAACAGCACATTTTAAGCGGGGGGGATACGGGGCTGGAGGGAAAGGTCTGAGAAAGGAATTCGCTTCCACCAAAAAAAAGAAACAAACTTCGCGACGAGCACTTCTACCATGAAGGCCGACGGAAGAAGAAGCGGTCTTCCATCATCGGACAAGCCGTCGAAAAAGTGCATAGAGAAAAAGAAAGGAAAGCCGATAAATAAGGCGTAGACAGGGGAGGCAGCTCATCAAAAACTACCAGTGAGGGCATAATTTGGGCCAGCTAGGGTCCGTAGGAAAAGTTGATGGCGGCGGAGGGGGGACAGAAAAATTGGGAACCTCGCCGAGAAAAAGCGCATCACCGGGGAGACCTTTATCCAGGGGCTCAAAATTTGTGAGATCGATATGGTCGAGGCAAAAGGCAACTATCCGCTGCTTAAGAAAGGACTTCTCCACGGGTTTGAAGCTGCAACACGACAGCTTGTCCACATAAAAGGGACCGAAAGACATGTACCCAGAGTTCTGGGAGAACGACGAGGGGGAAAAAAGAAAATCTATGCTCTATGGCGTAATTCCATAAAAAAAGGGTTGTAGCGTAGTCGAACCAGCACCGGAACATGTTTCCGGCGAATCTAGGCCAGAGGAAGACGACTCGGAAGCCGTAAGTAGAAGGCATGGTGAACGGCAGGCGGCAAAGCAAGAGGCGGAGGTCTTGTAGTGAAACCCAGAGCAGACAAACCATTTAAGTTTAGGTATTGCAAAGGGGGGGGGAAGGTATGAAGACCGGAAAGAGATGGAGAGGTAAAAAAATATCTTTGCATTGAGATATATCCACCGCGCTTGGGTAGTAACATTAATGCAAGCACAAAACCGGAAATCAAAAGGGTTGAGAGAAGAATGGCGCACACCGGGGGCCTTTTTCGAGGGCTGGCGCGGGTAGGGGCCATGGGATGAGGAATGGCTGTTCAATGTTAGAAATAGCCGAGCATGTGGGTGGAAAATACCACTTTCAGGGCCGGCGCTAGGGTCGGGCGCTCTCTCTCATGGGACCTTGAATTTGGTGACTGACGAGACAGAGACGCGAGCTGATCGGCCGTTGCACAGCAACGATCCTGCAGGCGGGTGGTAATAGGATGGAGACTGGGGGGAAATAGAAAAAAGGAACCTGGCGCGGGGTCGTAGAAAGTAATGTGCAACAAACGTCCCGAAGGGACAAGTTTTGGGAAAGGCTCAGGAAAGAAGAGCCGGTCAATAGGGGAGAAACACTAGATGACTTAATGGTTTATACTATTGCGGGGGAAAGCCCGTGGATGCCCGTGCGACTTGGCGTGCCGTAACGCTAAAAATTTCAGGGACTACGTTCCCCTGTTCGACTGGGGGGGGATCTCTGTATTAAAGACTCAGTGCGGAACGATGGAGAAACCGGAGGGGCGGGAAGACCGCGGGGGCGCATTTGCGTTGCTAAGGTGCAGGTAGGAAAGCTCACACCAACGGTAGGGTAGGAGAATCAGCCAGATAGAGCAAGAACGGAGTCAAAGCTGGATGAAGAAAAACCCAGAGGACTGATAGAGAAAGGACAGCAACAATAAGCTAGCGCTTTCCGAATGCCATCCGGAACCATGGGGGACCCTAAAAAGGTCGAAACCACCAGGCTTGAACAATATAGGGGTGGGGGCATGAACGAGTTAGAGGAACATAGGAAAGTCCGTACTGAAGCAATTTTGAACAGACTATTGGACTTTAGGTAAAACACGGAAAGTCGGAACCTCGGGTGAGACAAGGACTTGGTCGACGAAAAGCGCAGGAAAAGGGACATGGGTCTAAGGGCCAAAAGCGCTCCGTTACAAACATTATGGGGATGGCCGCCGTCAGCTCGTCAGGAGGAGAAGCCGGAACCAAGAGGACATCTACCGCGGCCGGACCGCAGCCGTCGCCTGAGGGTTGCTTCCAAGCTGGCACGGTTTGACACCAATAACACCTGCAATGGGGTCTATACAGCGGAACTCCGTACAAAAAACTCGGCGGGCAATCGGATCCTGGACGGAGGGGCAAAGCAGCGTTTCTTGGCGGAAGCCTTGGAACGAAAATCAAGGTGGATTAGAAGTCCATGCAAGAAGGACGGAGGACACTGAGACGAATCGATTCTCAAACTCTCCATCAGACAGCGCCAATTCAATTGAGCCTCGGGGGCTTGGACAAAAAAATATATGAACTTTGCCGCCCTGCCCAGAGAACAGGGTGCCCCAACCCCAAAAACATGACGCAGGGGATAACGTAGACACCTGGAAGGGGACTATTCTAGAAGTTCTACCGCGATTAGTCCGGCATCAAGTCACGGCCGCGGGGCCCGAAAGGGGACGAAAAGGAAAATGTTCATTACGAAAAGGGTCTATTTTGGCTCATATGGGGGGGACCAGCGCGCTTAGCGGTGAGAAAGAATGACATGACGCGTACAGAAAGGAATGTTCTTAGAAGGAGTTAAAAGTGCTGCGGTAGGAAAAATCTCACATCGCGAAGTCTGAGGATGAAAGGGGAGGGGAGTGAAACGCAAAGACGAAGATCTCGATTTGCAAGATGGACGGGAAAAAACGGAAAAACCGTTCTGCGCTGTGACGATGAGACCACGACGTGGCGAAACCAGAGTTAAGTCACCGTGCTGATTCGAATCAAGCTGGAAATGGCTCAGCCTCTATTAATCGGTACGGCACTGATGCCGCAATGTCTACGTACCGGAAGGATCGAGCAAGCGGCAAGGGTCGATAGAAGCGCTGGGAAATCTCACAAGCCAAATGATGGCGACTCGCTGGGATGACAAAAAAATCTCATCGAAGCAGAAGTAAAAAATCAGCGGCGCCGCGCGGGCTTGAAAACAATTCCATCGCGCGTCCGCGAAGGGAGGAACGACCTCAAAAAAAAACCATAACATCCGGCGTCAGGAGGGCGGTATACGTAGTAATAGATGTGCCAAAGAAACTGGGTAACCGTAAAAAAGTTATTACTCATGATTGTGGGACAAAAGAGGCCCTACCGGGGAAAGACCGAGAAAAAAAAGGGGGGAAAAAAAAGGCTTCTATTCCAAACGATCGAAATGGGATGAGAGAAAGGGAATCAGGTAGGGAAAAGGGACATTCCAACGGCGAAAGGGGAGGGAAGGTCAGAATACACAAGGGGCTAAAAGGGGCCAATAGGAGTCCCATTCTCGATTGAATAATCAGAAGGCAGGGGAGGGGAGCGTATAATAGGAAAGGGAAGACGGGGGTGAACACCGGGTCGGTCGGCACGGGGCTAGGGAAACAGAAAAAGGGGGGGGTCTCAGAGGGGGAGGAAAGGGTTGAGAGAG
>Ga0179593_1442681_pt1 | contig 13807 bp, 15 predicted proteins | sample CZODoug2_1_08_16_FD_185931 | JGI IMG/M metagenome (GOLD analysis project Ga0179593, IMG submission 185931) | Vadose zone soil fungal communities from Angelo Coast Range Reserve, California, USA - CZODoug2_1_08_16fungal (PacBio error correction) | ecosystem: Environmental > Terrestrial > Soil >...
GAATCTGCGTCGGCCGGACACGACTCTATCACGCGAAGGACCCCCTCGTTCAGGGGCTCGTTGGAGAAGTAAAACACTATTTACGATTTGGAACCTGACGATCTGGAAGAGAGCCGGAGAATCTCCGCGAAGCTGCGCCTTCCCCTGACCGTATTGGCGCGTGTCCCTGAGAGGAAAAGTTCGTCCAGAAAAGTCGGAGGGAGGCCTCAGAAGGAACGGCATTGAAAGGAAAGACTCACCTCAAAGGCTGGGAGATCTCCGGCGCGAGGAAATTCCGTCGCATTACGGGCGGTCAAAAGCGTATGGTGTTTGGAACAAAAAAAGAAGACGGAGACTTGCCGCGGAAGAAGAAAAGGCAAAAAAGTCATGCATTAAAAAAGGAATGTCTTAACTGTGCGCGTCAGGAGCAGCTCAAATCTTCGCCCTCGGAATCGAAGGAGAGGGAAAGAGCTCAAGCGGGCTAGGAGGATCTGAAAGCGCTCACTCTTGCTCTTAAGGAGAACCAACTTGATTCTCGCCAAACGCGTGACCGGAACAGAGTCCACGGCAACCCCGAAGTTAATCGCCAGGCCAGGCCCAGGAAACCGATCCAGGGGAAGACCGAAGGACCAGCAAGAAAACGGCGAGGCAGGGGGGGGGATTACCAAAGTGAACGAAGAATGAAAAGCCCACTTACCAAGTAAAAAAAGCGTCGCAAGCTCCGGAAACGAAAAGAAAAAAAACGACAAAAAACAGTAGGCGGAGTCGTAACGGGGAAGGAGAATGCGACTTGGCATGCCGTGGGGCCTCATAAAGGGGAGAAAATAGAATCAGTGCTCAAGCAAGCGCTGAAAAAGAAAAAAAACACCTCGGGCAGCCTGCGAGCGGAGTCGTACAGTGCATGATGGCTAGACCGTAGGTGCGCAAGCTAAGAGTCATTTATGAGAAAAGAGTTTGTCGCCCGCCTGCACCAGATAACCGGGTGGGTGGGGAAAAGAAGGGGACGCGAAAAAGCAAATACGCTTGGAGAGATCCCGCCAAAGCAAAAGAACGGTGCAATAAGTAACAAAAAAAAGCAAGGCCGTTAGAAGGTCAAACAGAAGCGTCGGATGTGAGAACACGGCCTAGGTGCGGGACCAGCTGTGGCAAAATGTTAGGTTGACTCTACAGAAATCCGAGAGTGTCGAAAAAAAACGGGAGAGCGCCGGCCCGGGATCGGAATGCGTCTCGTGTGCGCCGAAAAATTCACAATCGCGAACTGTGAATCAGTGGGAAGAAAATGCGAGCGAGGGCCATAAATCATGCGGTGATAATGATGAAAGAAAGAGGTTCGTAAATCGCAGCGCGTAACCGAATGGGGGGCGTGGATGGGTGCATGGGGAGGGACAAGCAGACGTTTGCTCAAGACCGCGAGGGCCTGGAGTTTCTCGGAAGCAGAGGAAAAACCTTTAAGGCACAAAGGGCAGGGTCCGTATTGCCATTGCAGGATAGGGGAATGCTGTATAAATCCGCCTGACGTACCAGACGGACGAGGAATAGGGGCGGAACTCATCCTGAAGCCCTCTGGTATGAACTTATGGTAGGGAGGGAGAGGATGACCAGTAGGAAAGGCTTAATAGAAGAGGGATAAGGGGGAAAACGAGGAAACACTGGAGAACCTGAAACCTGCGGCTAAAGAACCTTCGAAACTAATCTGAAGGTCCCGTACCTCCGAAGAAAGGAAGGGACGCTGCGCGAATCGCCGCCCATGGGAAGTAGAGGAAGACATTAGAGAAAGATCAAGAGCGCAGTGAGATACCGGTGAAAAAGCAGCGGCCATACAAAAGCGCCGGTTTGACGATCAACGTTTCGGAATGACGGCTGGTGGGAGGATCAAAAAGGCTCGACGAGGGACATAGATCTCAGCAAAAAACGGGGCCGAAATGTCAGAAAATAAAAGTCAGGAAGACACGGTCAGGGAACGTGCCGGGATCCAGGTATGAGACCGAGCTGGAGCAACGGGGACAAGACTAATCAGAGGAGCAGTAATGTCTTCACGCGGGAAAAAGGGTCCCCATACAACACAAAAAGAACGACGACGCGGGGTGATTAGTCCTCGGACCGAGGAAACCAGTTTCTCCGCAAGTCCGGAGAGGACCTCGAGAAACGTGGGCTGCGTTCAAAAGGGACAAAATTTCCCAGCAGTGGGAAAGAGGTATAACATCCGAGGGGGGATTTAGGACCGAGCGGGATGTACTGACTGAAAATAAGCCAAATCGAGCACGCGCAAAAAGGAGGGGCGTAAAGGGGTGTACCTTTGGAAAAAAAAGGGCGGGGGGTGAATGCCGTTACCACATTGAAAAACAAACACTTAACGTTAGTGAAGGAGGACGGAGGTGCACCTCTTCCACCGGGGAAAGAAACCGGGCATGAGCAACGAATGGGTGGGGGCACAGGCTGAGGGGGCAAAAATCTACTCCACCGGAAATACGCATTCGGGGGAGTTTCCAAAAACAGGGAGGTTATGGCTGGTGTCACGACAGCCCTCGGTTACGAGAACTGGGACGCTTGACAAAGAAAAAGGGGGAATGAGAAAAACGCACTCTTGTGCACGTAGTAGGCCGGTAGAAAAGCGGGGACAGGGGATTGGGGACAACAGTACAATCCCGCCGAAATTTGCGCTAGAATCACAGGCGGCAGGTGCAACGAGGAGGGATAAATAAATTAAAAAACCTGCCCCGGCAGGCCGTCCGCCAAATGCGGCGTCACCGCATACAGTAAAAAAACGGGAGAAGATACGCGACGCCCCAAGGCGGCAAAAAGTACATGTGTAATTGGGGGGGCTAAAAAAAAGAGATTGGGTTAAAGCAGGGAATTGCCGTAAAATAAGCTCGTCTACAAGTGGGAACCGAGGGGGGGAGCGCCTTGCGGCGAAAGCAAAAATTTGAAAGGAAGCGATGTTCCCGGTGTACAACCGCGAACAAGGAAATCGGACTCTTGACCGGGGATAATGAAGTCACTAAAAACGAACACTCTAAAAAAGTAAAAAAAAATCCTTCATAAGGAGAAAAACTCATCGTTTCTCAATCGAGGGGAAAAACATCGAGAGTTTTCGCAAATCAATCTGAGGCAAACAGATTCTGAGGCGAAACAAAGAAAGGACCGCTCGCTCTTTATCACCGTATGATTGAACCGGGCGACCACGTCGGTCTCCTGGAAAAGAGGCGTCCATACTAGGAAAGGTGGTTGGAGGAAAAGCCTTCACCAGTTGAGACTGTAAGAAAGAGTGGAAAGTCTCGCCAGCGGTGGCGGAACAGAGGGACGCGGCCGATGACAAGGAGAACTTACAAAATGGGGCTGCAACTTGAATAAGCCAGGGCAACTTACGCAAGGGGGAAGGCTGCAACCTGAAAGGCCACCGGAAAAAAAAAAATAACAGTGAAAGGTAAACCAGCCAGGTTCAAAAACGGAAAAGGGAAAGCACAGCAGAGCAGGATCATCCTCACTGAACGGGGGGAAAATTGTTCCATGATGGAAAAAGGGACGGGCCAAAAATGCATTCCGTAAACGAAGGCGCAGGAAAAGGAGCCGAAAAAAAGTGAAAAGACTGGGCGAGAAGACCTGAACGAATACCGGAAAATTCTTCACATATATAGTTGTGCAAATGACAAGTTGAGAAAAAGAGAGAAGGTAAGGAGAGTCGTGATCGGAAGCTCCTGATTTCACGGGGATTGAGTCTAGGACGACCAGGGGCAAATCGGGTTGTAAGTGGGAAAGGGGGGCGATACGGAACAATGAATAGTCAAAAAAAGCTTAAAAGCTCTCTGGGGAGGGACAATAATCTGTATACTCGTTACGCCTTTGACAACACGGGGGGGGGGGCAACGCGCCGTCGACAAATCATCAGCCCGAGGCACGAGGTAACTTCCAAGAATAGGGGAAGGAAGGGGGCTCTCACGAGAGAAGAAGTCTAATGGAAGGATACGGTGTCAAAGCAGTAGCACCAGGAATTTGATGGAGGCGAGAAAACGCGTCCAGGAAGATGACAAACACGCTCCCGGTGGCCTGCAAAATTCAAGCAGGGGAGAGAAAAAATATATGGAGCCCTGGAGTTGAAGAAAAAAGAAACTGGAAGACAGCCTCGAATCCAAGGGGGAGGGGAATAAAGGAAGGCTTTCCTTTTGCGAGTCTATGGAGATTGCGAACGGAAAGAGGAGTAAAAGTTTCTCTTAATAAAGAGGGGAAAAGCATCCCATCTGCGCCGCTCTCCGCGGGGGGTAAGTAGAGAACAAAGAAAAGTAAAAACGATTTCAGAAAAAAAGAAGAAAAACCCAAAGTCTATCTGGTAAAACCGGGAGGGAGTAAATACCAATTGGAGCGAGGGAAAGGGAGGAAGGGGAAAGGAGTTTCAATATAAGAAGGCGGAGAGGAACTTTCCTGGAAACAAAGAAGGAAAAAGAAATAGCTGGAAAACTAGTCGCATTGGGAAAACTACGAATGGAAGTTCACGAAAGAAAAAGAAGAACAAAAGAACTCATTGGGCGAGCAAAAAGGAAAAAAGGCAAACCACGGGCCAGGAAGTGCATCGGCGCAAAGTTAAAACGACGTTCGCACAAAAAGACGGTTCGGGCGGAAAGGACTATTGGTTCAGTGACCTGGGCATGACCTTCCAGGAAAAAAAACGCGGGAAAAAGCGATAGGTCCTAAGTCAATAGGGATAATAAAGAGGAATATGCCCGACTTAGAGAGAAAAAAAAAAAACAAAGGGGGATTAGAAAATATATATCCCAAAAAAAACCACAGGGGGGTGGGAGGGGGGAAGGTCAGTCAGGCCGAAAAGAAGGAAAATTATGAACTTTGATAGGGGGGAAACATTGTAACCTGCGAGGACAACGGGCACGTAATCGGGGAAGGAAAAAAAAAAAAACGTCCGTACGAAATAAACGGAGAAGGAGAAAAAGGAGGAACGGCACTGAAAAGAAAAGGGTCCTTCACGGTTCGTTATAAGGAACAGGTTAGGAAAAAAAAGACGATTTTAAGGGATGAGATAAACTCCATGGTGCGAAAGAAGATGAATACGCCTCAAAAATCAAAAAAGGGAGGAGAAAAAAAAAATTAAGGGGTTGTGTGTAGACGAGAAAGAAAGAAAGTCTATCCTCGGAAATGCCCGGCGTAGAAAAAAAGGCGGGGATCAAAAAACCGCTTGGTATGAAAATCAAGAGTGAAAAAAAAGATAAATGCCTTTTTGGGTAGCGGCGGGAAAAAAGAGGTTGCAGACAGCCTTAAGAACAAAAAAACGGTGGCACGAACCCACCCGGCAACAGGTCATAGGAAAAGTGAGTAGGCTGCGGTCATGCGTGCAGTCTAACTAAATGAGAAGAAAGAAAGGAAAAACTGAGACCCAAAACGCGGAAACAAGTGCAGTAGAGCTAAACAAATCTACATAACTTGAGTCGCCTGTGCTAGGCGCGAGCGAAGAGGGCAGAAAAAAAAGCAGGCAAAGAATGCGTCGGTAATAAAGAAAGGGACCACTGCGCGCGAAAAGCTATGAGGGTTAGGGAAATCGGAGAGGGAAGAAGTTCAAAAAAAAGAACCGAAAGATAGAGGAGAGACAAGACGTCTCTTGGATCACGCGGCCACCCAACGAACCCAAACTCATTACCCTCGTCAAATTCAGTACCTTGCATGAGGCTGCGTTTAGCTAGGCCAGAGAAAACTAGCTACTTTGAAAAAAGGCAAGAAGAAGGCGTCCATCCTGCGGAAAGCGAGGTACGCACCGGCAGAGGGAAAAAAAAACCTTGGGGAATACGCAGGAGGAGAAAAGAGTATTCCATCCAAGGCACAGCCAAAAAAAGAGGGGGGCAGGAGCCGGTAGCTAGCAAATGGAAGGCCCGAAAAACCGCGAAAACCCACCTCCCCGTCGACCATCGTGTGCTTGGGACCTCGACCTTGAAAACGCCAAATCATGCCAGAGGAAAAGTGGACCCGCTGAAAAGGGGAACAGTTAGATCTGGCCTGGCAGTGGGGGAGGGACAGGGGTCACGGAGACAATGTGCTTAAGAAAAGGAGAAGAAGAGGATAGCAGGGGACAGTAGGGCTTCACGAACGCAGACAAGGATGAAAGGAAAGGTTAAGAAAGAATTCGGAAAGGGGGATGAAAACGCCAGTGAGAAGGGGGGGGAGGATGAAGGCGGATAAAAAGTGTCTTAAAATCCAGTCAGGGTGAAAAGAAAAAAAAGAAAACAGTTCTGAGGAGGAAGTGGCAGGGGCCGGTAAAAAGCCGTAAAAAAAAAAGAATGGAAAGATGGACAATTAGGTAAGGTTCAGAACCGGGTCGAAGTAGTCGGGTATAGCAGTAGCAATAGCAGGGAGAAAACATCTAGGAAGGGAAATTCTACCGGAGATTAACGACACCAATTGGGCTTGTGCTCAAAGAAAACATTGGAACTGGGGGGATTGAAAGGGGGGCGTCTCAGCGCAGTCCAATAAAGAGGGAGACAGGTAAAAGCAATCAAGCGACCGGCAGTTAGGAAATCTGTCTCCCCAGGGGAGGAGGGGGTAGACGACAATCAGGGGCAAGAAGGAGAGAGGTCTGACGTGTTCGAGATCTTTTGGGAGCGGGTAAAGAATGTTGCACTAGGAAAAAAGGAGTTAATTGAGAATTTGGTTAGTCAAAAGAAGGGAAAGGCAGGCTAGAAAAAGCAAAAATAAAAGTTTGGGAGGAGCTAAAAACGTCGCGTTTGTAAAAACAAACAACTGACTCGAGATGGTCAAAGAAAAACGAAGACAAGAAATAAAAAAGGAAAAGCGCGTATGGAAAAAAGACCCCGCCGCGAAAATCGATTCGGGAGAAAAAAAAAGGTGAAAGGGGGCTACATCCAGACAGGCATTATCACGGCGAACGGAAATAATTGAGGCGGGGAAACGAGCTCGGCGCGACGGCAGAGTGCATGTTTACCACTGGGAGGATAAAGAGCTCGCGGCAAACTAAGGAGACTACACTTCGCTCAAGAGAGGAGACGGGAATGTGTAAAAAAAAAAGTAAAACCTCTGGTTAGAAAGGAGAAGAGCGGCAAATCAGGGGTGGAAAAAAAATTGCTGGTTGGTAAGAGAAGTATGGGTTCGAAAGGACATCCTGGACAGAAATACCAGGAGAGTCAAAGGGAGGGGTCAAAGAACTTTCGTCGAAAGGAATAAAAAGATCAAAAAGTTGAAAACATTAGATGGGTAAGAATAAGGTGATGTACTTGTCATAAGAGGGAACAATCTAAGAATAAAGTCAAACAAAATCTCAACAAGTGCTAGGCAAGGAACACCTAAGAAACCAGACAAAGGGGAAAAAGGGCGAAAAAGGCGTCGATCGGGCGCTCGCGAAGGCGAAATCAAGAAAAAAAATAATAGAGATAAAAAACGAACAAAACCTAAAGCGATATATCATCATTAAAAAATCCCGTTGCTGAGTCGAAACGGAAATCCATCGGCGAGGAGAAAAAATTCGCTGAGAAAAAAGAACGCTTGACAAATTAAAGCGCAAGATACACCGTCTATCTCCAATACCATGAGGTGGGTTTTGATGGGGAGCGTTTTGAAGAAGAAAAAAAACTGAAACTACTCGCAAGAGCTAAACGTAAACCTTGGACGCGTCACAGGAATACCAACGGCGGAAACGGAGGAAGCTAAAGAAAGTGAGTCCTGAGAAGGGGGGGGCGAAAGCTAACATCGTCGGGGGAGATGAAATGAGCTGATTATAGAGGAAGACAATAAGCCCATCAAAGAGAGAAAAGAACACTGGGAGCGTCACGAGAGGGGGTCAATGCGCGATGTAAATGGGGAAAAAAATCGCCTCAAAATCGAAAGATCTGGAACAAAAAAAAAAATCTGGAATTAGGTAAAAAAAACCAGCGCCAGCGGGCGGAAGATAAAAGAAAAACGGCTAAAAACACATCCTGGCCAAAAGGATAGGGGCAAAAGGTCATGGCAGAGCTTCATCAAGGAAGTTACTGATTTCACGAAAGGTGGCAATTTGGCAAGAACGCCGACAGCTTATCATGAAACCAACAATTCAGGGGAACAGGTGAGCGAAAAACCAAGCATACCAGGATGGGAGGGAGGGGGAGCAAAAAATAGGGACGGAGCGTAAAAAACATGCGTAGAAAAAAAGAAGGAAAACACTAGACGAAAACACCAGGAAAGGGCAGCAGGGAAAAAAAGGGAGGGCAGGCCGGGGAAAATTGTCACGCAAAAAACGGAAGAGGACGACGCTCAAATCGCGGAGAAACACAGGCAAGAAAGAAAAACCAAACGCGATGCAAGGAAGAGGAATCAAGGCTGAAAGAACGAAAATGGCGTTATAGGAACAAATAAAAAAAGCCGGGCGCCAATGGGGGAGAGAGATGGGGGCCCATAAGGGAGAAGGAATTTAAATCGCCAACGAGGGTAAGGGAACACACAAGAAGTGTGACGTAGTTAACCACCTGGAATACCAGGGGAAAGAAGAAAGGCGGGGAAAGGGAGCCCTTGCTAAAAATAGGTCAGAAAACGAGACACAAGCGGAAAAAAAAAAACACGCACGCTTACGGGAGGAAAAAGAGGGAGACAGGTGGGGACAGGGAGAACAATAGGTGTAGAAAGGGACGGGGTTGAGAAATTAACACCGGGCGGGGGCGAAAAAGAGCATAGGAAAAGAAGGGGATGAGGAGGAAAGAACCGGAGGGCCCTGCCCAACAAAGAAAAAGAGAGGGGTGCAGGCGGCAACCGGGTCCATAAGAAAGAACACAAACAATCCAGAGCGCTCTGTTGAAAGAAAAAACAAACGCAAAATTCCAAATCACAACACGATCTTGAAGGCTGCAAAGGAGGGAGAGGAGTAAAAGGGGTTCGAGGGAGGGGCAGGCAAAGGATCCGGGGCAGACGGAGGCGCAGTAAAACCTCGGGAAAGAACTAGAGGAAATTAAAATGCCGCATAAATCTGGGAGCAAAAAACACGCAAGCGATTCGAGTGGAGGACATGGAACTTCTCGATATCGAAAAAATCAGGCAAAAGGGGGGAGACCAGCCATGCTAGGGTGGGGTAAAACAGAAACACTAAGGTGTTTGGATTACGCTTATGGGGTCGAAAAAAGAGATAAGAACTCGTGAAGCAAGATTTCCAACGCATAGGGGAGGTAATCCTTAGAACTATGCCTTAACAAGGAAAAGAGAAGGGAAAAAATAAGGAAAGAGAGGGCTAAGATAAGGGCGAAAAAAAAGGCCGAAGGCAATCTCCAAATGAACGAGAAGATTGGAAAAGGCAGGGAAAAATAAAGGGAGAAGGCTGCTAGAAAAAACACCAAATTTTGACCGTGAAAGAAAAAAGAGCATCGACGTCAGTCGAAAGGGAAAAAAAAAGGGAATCAGAATCGGTCCATTATAAAGTCGAAAAAAAAAACCCTCCTGCGTACGTATGTGGCAGAAAAAGAACGACAAAAGTGCGAGTGAGGCAGACTAAGGACAGAAAAGGGAAGGAGCAAAAAAACAAACCACAAAGGGAAAAAATCAGAAGAAAAAACAAAGAGGAGGCGAACGTAAATCAGGGACACGGATATCTTTCATAGGAAGACGAAAGAAGGAAAATCTAGAAAAATAAAAAGCGGAAAATAAAAGGGAAAACTCTTGAAAAATCCGGCCAATAGGGAGTGAGGGGAAGAAAAACTTGAACGGAGCCAGTCGTAAGAGTCAAAAAAGGGAAGGAAGAACTTGTTTGGCTAAAGCATAATCTCAGTCAACAAAAAAAAAGAGAAAAGAAGAACTAAAAAAATCTAACCCCTGGACCAGGATAAGGCTCCTCCAAAAACGCACCCCTTCTTTAAAGGGGCGATGCGAGAAAACAAAGCCCGGAGGGCTTCACCGCAAGGAAAAAGAAAAAGGCGTCGCAACGCGCAGGAAGCCAGGCGGCGACTAATCCAAAAACCTGATTGGCAAAACCGTGTCAAAGACGCAGGACCAGGAAAAGCAGCGAAGAGAAATCGAAGAATAACTACCTGGAAAAAAGGCGGCCTCAAAGGAGGAAAGCCATTGCTCAAGCTCCTTCGGCGCCGGGAAAAAAAAAAAAAGCCGGCCATTAGGGCAGCGGACTAAGGTTTGAGAAAGGAAAAACCTAATCGAGCACTGGAGGAAAGGAATATAACGATCGCCCACGGAGAAGAAGTAGGTCCGGCAAAGAGAACCTTTACAAAGGCGCACAGAAAAATCAGCCTCTCAAAAGCTCCCACAAAAAAAAACAGATGGATAGACTCGAATGCTCCAATGCGAGTACTAGGGGGGAAAAAAAGCGTCCGGGATCCAAAAAAAATCCTCGAGAAGCGCTGTTAACAAAAAAAGGGACGGGGTACTTAACGAGAGCAAGGAGAAAGGAAAAGGAGGTCTTAAGTCAGACGCCTGCAAGACCTAGAGAGGGAAAGGGGGGGCTGAGCCGCTTCAACCACATCCTGACAAACAGAGCGAATAGTTGAAAAAAAATCTAAATTAAAGCGCCCCACGAGATCAAGCATAACAGAGAAGAAAGCCTGTTCCAGCCGCTAAAAGCGGAAAAAGGAAGGGAGAGTGAGGCAGAGTAACAAAACGTCGAGGGAAAAAAAACCTGAAGGTCACTAAAGAGGAGTGCGAAACCATCAGACCGAAACTGAAACCGGATCACCGCCAAAAAAAAGAACGCCCGCCTCCGCGGGCAAGGGAAAAGGAAGGGGTGAAAATGCGTAAGGGCTCGGGGAAGCGCAGTCCGATCGTGGGGGAAAAGGGAGAGTGATGGAAAGCCTCCTCACCAAGATCCACCGCCGGTTTTGGGGGGGGAACCCAACAGGTCCACGGCTAAGGCCAAAACAGAAAAAAAAAAGCATTGGGAGGAAAGAAAAAAATCCTGCAAAAGGGAAACCCGAGATTCACAAAGACGAAGAGAGGGAGGAAGTTCCACACCCTCCCTCACAGGAGAAGGCTATCGAACTGCAAAAAACCTGGGAGAAGAATAAAAGATTTTAAAACTATGTAAGTCAGAACTTGAGGAAAGACAGGCCGTAGCAGAGAGCTCAAGTGTATAAGGGAAGAACCGTCACACCTGCCTCAGGGGAGAAAAGAAAAAAGGCAACAAAAAGAGCTATGGGAGAGAAATAGGTGAAGATCGAGAAAAGAAAAAGTGGAGAACTCCAGATATTCTTAAAAGCAAGAACGCAGAGTACTATTAGAGCGTTATGGGGGGGAGAGGAGCCGCAAAAAACTGAGCAGGCGCCGACCAAGAGGGGGGGGATGAGCAAAGATGAGCCGCGTGAAACACAGGGGGGGAGAGAAGAGGTGTCCGTTCGAGAGGCGGCGAGGGGAGAATCGCAAAAAAAAGCGCTCTCAGTGGAGGAAAGAGCGGGATGGGAATCCACTATCAATTCAAGAGAAAGGTCGAGGCATAAGCTCATCAACCCTACTGTATTCGAAGGCTGAGATAATTCTAATCTCCATCACAGAATGGAGGGGGAAAAAAAAAGGAGAAAAAATGCATAGAGAGAGGGGAAACACCTCAAAAACAGGGATAAAAAACAGAGGAAGAACAGGAGTGAGCAGGAAATACTAGGACAAGAACGCCGAAGAAATTGGTGGGGGGGGGAAACAGGATGCTTATCAAAGGAGGAAAAAACGTCTGGAGAAAAAGAAATTGGGACCGATTCTCTCTATAGAGACCGGTCAAGAGCGCCTTGGGAGGGAATGAAAGAAGAAAACACCGCTCCAAAGAACGATCGACACGGAAGAGGATCTCTTTATTTGCTTCATGAGAAGCTCAAAAACGGAATCAGGGATATTTGGGATACAAAGTATTTGAAGCTGCTAAAGCTTCAGTCCTCCAAGGGGACAAGAACGAGCTCCGATGGATAGAGTCATTCAGAACTTGGGAAAGCGTAAAGGGGAATACCGGTGCTAGGATAGTTTGTCATAGAGAGACTCCGAAACTTGGAAAAAAGAGGAAAAAAAGCCGACGGGAAAGCTGTTGAATATAAGAAAGAAGCAAGAATTCAAAGTAGGAAGGATCTCCAATAAGAGAGACGAGCATAACAAAGAGGTCGGACGGTCGCTCGACATTCACGGAGGAGTGCAAAAGAGAAGTCCGCAATTTGGGGGTGAGGGAAACCGCAGACTCTATCACTCGACGCGCATTTAGGGGAGGGAAGATCGGAAAGCAACGGCTGCAGATCCGTCACCTTTTCCAGGGGGAAAAAGGGGGGGGAATGCATGGACAAAACAACCACCGTGCGCGCTGGGGGAGATGCAGAAAGGGGGTCCCAGCGAGCAAAATCAATCTGACCCGCAAGCAGGAGGGGAAGAGGGGGGACGACGCTAGAAAACCCGAAAATCGTCGTTGGGAACAATAACTGCTATTGGGGAACCCGCTCAATTCGGGCGGGAAAAAGAAACAGGAAACAAAACGTGAAAACATCAAAGGAAGACCACAAAAGGGGAAATCTCACCGGAAGGTCTAAAAAAAATCCGGTCAGAAGTGAACACGGAAATCCCAAAAAGGTTAGATATCTAGATGCCCTCAACAAAAACGACTCATATCTCCAAAGGGAAAAAAAAAAAAAGTGCAGGGACTTCGCGAAAAGATGTAAGCGTCCACATAAAGAAGGCACGTCAGAAATGAAAGATAAGTAATACTAACCTAAGTCAGACTGAAAGGAGAGAAAAAATAAATTGAGGGGGGGGAGTTGACTAAGTAAGGAGGGGGGAGGGGGTCGGACATTGGGCAAGACTAATAATACTAAAGGAGAAATGCCTATTAGTGTTTAACGGGGGAGAGCCAAGGGTCCAAATGAGCTGAACGAAAGAAATACCCTTTTAACCAAGCCGTGATGGCGGGAGGCTCACCACTCTAGAACTTGAGAGCATGCTGAGAACAAGGATCAAAGAAAGAGCACAGTCATAATGAAACAAATCAAAGGGGACATTTTAGCAGGTACCCCCAAAAAAGAGAGAGAACGTTGGAAAGGAAAAAGAGGGAACCCTGGGGGGGGGGGGGGGCGGAGGAAAAATCGGGCTTGGGGCGAACAAAATTCCCTGAAGCGATCACGTCCTCTCATTTGAGGAAAGACGGCAAAGAGGAGGGGAAGAAATTCTAGCAGTGTCAAGGAGAAAGGAAAAAGTGTCAGCGGACCTTCCATCACCAAAAAAAATGGAGCAGGGAACGATTACTTCGCCCAGGGAGCTGGGGGAGACAGCTGAAGGACTCAGAATCAATGGAGAAACGGAGGAACGACCAGGCAAAAGCAGGAAGGAATCAGGCAAAGAAAAAAGTTTTCCGAGGAAGGAAAACGTCCAACATTCGCCTACACCAAGGGGGGAAGGGGGAACATAGGCGAGTGACAACCTTACTGAGAAAGTCAAAACTTACGGGGACCGCGCGAGAAGACCACCCCAACATCGAAACCTCGGGGGAAAGGGGGAATGAAATGCAAAAGAAATTTTAAGGAACCGGTCCTGAGCGAAACTGGCGGGAGAAAAAAATTAAGCTGCATTCGAACGGGAGCAAGGGAGAAGGCAAGCACCGCCACCGGACAAAAAAAAAACATCTCGCGGAAGGCGAAAGGCGGGGGGGAAAAAGTGGGGGGAAAGGGCCCTTCTCCTATCTCGTCAGGCCGGATAACGGGGAGATTAGAAGAGGGAGGTAATAACGTGGAAAAAATACGGACGACCAATAGGGGGAAATCAGGGAGAGATGAGGTCTCTGCAAATATGCAAAGAGGGGGCAACAAAAGAGGAAGAGCGGTGGAGGTAGGGGAAAAAAATCTCGTAAAGGAAGGGAAAAAGGGACAGCGAAGGCCGTGACTACCGAGCCTTT
>Ga0179593_1332576_pt1 | contig 13806 bp, 12 predicted proteins | sample CZODoug2_1_08_16_FD_185931 | JGI IMG/M metagenome (GOLD analysis project Ga0179593, IMG submission 185931) | Vadose zone soil fungal communities from Angelo Coast Range Reserve, California, USA - CZODoug2_1_08_16fungal (PacBio error correction) | ecosystem: Environmental > Terrestrial > Soil >...
ATGTAATGTTCCTCTACGTTAAGTTGGGGGATCATTGACCTTGTTAGATGTCGCAAGAGAGAGGTAAAAACATTGTATGTAATCGCATCGAACTCGGGGAGGCATAAAGCAGGTCGGCAAACAATATCGCCGACGTTAAAGAACAGTCAAGCCGCGTAACGGCCAACTAAAAGACGGAGGTGATCATGCGATTGAACTTGCAATCGACGACAGGCGGTCGCAAGAGGAAATTTTGACGGGCGGAATAAGGGATACTCCAAATGCGTAAGTGTGGCGAGGCGGTCACTGAAGTGGTATTAGTCTCCATGATGCGGGTGACGCGTCTCATATCGGACGATTTGAAAACTCGGTCCGGTGTGGAGGAGTCCGGGGGGAAAGGGGGCAGACATACCCAAAATAAACTATCCTACACAGGAGGTCAATTCAGAAAAGGGAAAGGGTCTTAACGCAGGTAACGCAGTGGACCCAATTTGCAAGGCGGTAAGAGTAGGTCAGGTCGCTTCCGAAAAAGCTGTCACAGATATGACGAAGTTATCAAGAGCGGAGCGAAAGAAACGGAGGAAGTTTCAAAAGAGGAAGAAGAATGATACAAAAAAAAACATGTAAGTAGAGCTGCTAGGACAAGGACTGGGGGTTTTCCCATCAGTGAAGTGGCGGGAAAGTGGGCAATGAGGATCAACAAAGGGGGAGGAGTGTCTTTCAAGGCATGAAGATACAAGGGATGGGTTGTAAAGAATCAGTCGCGCACTGCGCAGGGCATGAATTGACTACTAGGATAGAAGCGTAACGAGAGCAGAGATTTGATAATGGAGCAAATCAACGCGAAGATTGGCTTCAGGAGATGGGAGCTCAGCAGGATCAAGAGAATAAATGGAGAGAGAAAGCTAACGCTGGAATAAAAAACTCTTAGCAAGCCTACTGGGACGAATGGGCGTGCAAAATGAACAACTCCAGTGCTTAAACCAGGAGGCAAAGAGAAATAATTGATAGAGGTGAAGGGAACTTTCTCACCAAAAAGTCGACTAGTTAATTGGCGGTTGAGATAAAACACATACGAACGATCGGGGGTGGACAAATGCTCGCCCCAGTGCATTCTGTTTGAAAGAAGAAAACGCGTGATGAGGGGGGTGCTGGGAGTTACCCTCACATCTTGTCTGCGTTAAGGGGAGCGGTGACTACCGAGTAGCAGGTTAAATCGGTACGGTTCAGGGGCAGACCCTTGGTTTGGTCATAGGAAGGTAATGCGAACAATACTGTCGGAACTCCTATGGCCGATTAAATGGAAGAAAAGGAACGCGGAGGGAATCCCTCCTTGTTCCCGGACTGGCAGACGCCAGAGGGGGGGAGGATAGGAAAACACCTCCTTAGAGTACGTCTGCCCACATTGTAGTGTCAAATGGAAGTTGAGGAAACGGGTAGGATCCTAGGGGGTAAACGCATGGAGGGTGTTAACCAAGACTGGTCGGGGGCCGGAGGTGGACTTGCTGCTGCTCGGTTAACATTATGTCCAGGTCTGGGTAACATCTTCTATATCGTTAAGGCGTCAGGTGGCCTGCGCGGACAAGTCAGCAAAAGGGGGGGGATACGTTGGACTAACCATGATAGGGAATGGGGCTAAGAAGACTCGCACTGGGATTAAAATAAGAAGTTGCGGAAGCCGCCCTAAGTATAGGTATAGATTGCGAGAAGTCTTTCAGCGGATGAAAAGAAAATCTGGAATTGTGCACAAACTAACGGGAGGATTAGACAGAGAGAGTTGTGGTTATATGGACAATCTGCGTGGGAAAGATAAGTGTCACACTGGTTTGCTTATTCCGGAAGAGGTCACCGGGAAATCGTGTAGACACTAAAACTGGCGGGGTTAGATGGTAAACAGGGGCTGGGACTATGGGGATAGGACGTGGATCTACAGCGGTAGGAGTTATCCAGAGGGCGCGAAAAGGGAGGGTTTACGATGAGTACTGTTAGGGCGTTCAACGACGGGTACGGGACTCTTAATTCAAAGCCATACCGGTGTAAGGACAAATTCAGGGACTCACTGAACAGTCGTCACACTCAGGGTACTACAAGGGGGAAGTCCAGGCGACTCGAAGTATAAAACAAATACAGGATAGGATCATTGTTGCAAGTCCGGGAGAGGAGAATCATCGTTGGGGTATTTCCTCAAAGCAAGAGTTAATTCACAATTGATCCTCGTACAGCAAAAAGAAGGGGGAAAAGTGTCTTCAACGCCGAAAAAAAAAAAAAAAAAAAAAAAAAAGGAAGAGGGGTAAAAAAGAAAAATTTCTCGGGACCGCGTGTCAGATGAAGAATAAAATCCCATTAGGGACTTCTAAAGACCCAAGATGCAGGGCCAAAGAATTAGGTGGAGAAAAGGCCGCACCCCGAACCTGTCCTTGGGAAGGGGAGCCGAGAAGTCGAGGTCGGGTGAGTCAAGGTGGTGTATATTCTCCCCCACGATGGGGGCGGACCCAGTCTCCGTGGAGTAAAAGGGAAAGTTTTGAAACACGAATGTATGAGGGCTCAAGTTCCTTGAGGGCGCGAAAGGGGAGATCTTTAAGTGCTATCAACGATTTTCTTTAATCTTACGAGAGAAAGGTCTGATCACCAACTGTCGGTTTGGGCTAAAGCGTCGAATCTCCCTCAGTACCAAAAGAGGACGCGGAACTTCACGGCGAGTCTTCATCAAAGAAATGTTGAGCTGGGCGATGACTACGGGACCGACAGGGGACTTGCCATGCCCAAAACTTAGGGCTTTTCACACCCCATAAAAGTGGAAGGAACGAGGGAAAAAACAGCAACACGGGGGAGAGCGGAAGTAGGAAGTGAATACTGTAAAAGGAAGAGGGGGGTGTGTGACACGAAAAGCTGCATATTCCCTGTTACATACACCATCATAGTCATGAGAGGGTAAACAAGACGAATTTCGACGCTTTACGTGAGATACACGGTGCTTAGGCGAGTTCCACGTTGAGGATGAACTCTCTCTTTTGAAAGTCGCGTAGACTCCGTAGCATGAGGTGCACCCGGATCGACCTTAGCAGATGGATCGGGACAATTCGGCCCACGGTCCCACGGGTAAGGTGAGACTCCAGACTGCTTGATAAAGATCAAGGGTGCGTTATGAGAAATCAATTCGATGTGGCTGGGGGAGGGTCAGTAATCTCGACAGAATCAGTGTAGCGTTGCGGCGGACACATTTTCAGAAGCGCGGCGGGAGCTGCCGTCGAAATTATGGGGAGGAACGAAAAAAAATTTCACGGCGGGGGGCCCGCTCGTCTGCTGAGTCCTAGTGAGCTGTCAGCGCTTCTTTTGGTTGGACTATGAAGAGACTGTGGTGGAGGCTGCTGTCGGGATACTGCTTGTTCTGTCCCATGGAGGGGAGCCGGAGTCCGGGCTGTATTCTTAGTACCGAACGCAAGTGGGACCCGGTCGGGGGAGAGGGAAAGAGACAGGTGTCCTATAGCGTGAACAGATTTTCGGAGCTTGCTCAAGAGGCAATGAGAGATCATAGATCTCTTCCCTCGGTTCTTCTCGGACAGCGTGAAAAGTGGAAAGACGGAGAGTGCGTCGTAGGGGAAGGATTTCGCCTGCTAGGGCAATGTCCTCGGGGAGGGTGCCAAGAGGCCATCGCTGCGGAAAATCTGCAAGGAGAGCGAATGTGGCCAGTCCTTTCCGCAGTGCGGCGGGGAAGAGAACTAGCCCACGCTGAGTCGGAATTCGGGGGGGGAAAACGGGTGGGTTCATGTCCGGATCATTTTCCCTCGGAATTAAAGTCTTATGCCGGTTTTGAGAACCGCCCACAAATAGCTATGAGGGGTTGCGTGTGCCTTGCAGGAAACGGACAGCTCAAAGAAAAATGGGATGCTCAGGTGTGACAAGGACCCGGATCCGAAGGGAGAGCAAGACATCATCACCAATGTGACCGCTCCCGCCAGGAAGAAGTGGGACTGTATATTCCATACGTGGGCACAGAATCTAAAGGTGTACGGGGCGAAACAGAAATAGGCGTGTACAGCTGCAGTGTCCCTCTTCAGTTTTATTGGGCGGAAAAAAACAACAGCTGGGTCAACAAACCTATGGAGAGTGAAGTGGAGAAAACGTAAGTGTTCGCCTGGGGGTGGGCCGTCAAAGGAGGGGACATAACGGGTTGGCTTCATATTTCTGCCGATCAGGCAAGGAAAGTGGGAGCGAAGCTGGGGCACGACGTTGGCCTTTACTGTAGTCGGGTATCTCTGGTGGGGCAGGTGAAAAAAATCAACGGGGGGGGGAATGAGAGAACAGTCTTAGAAGTGGCATGCATTCAGAGAGCAGAGGGGCGGTGCCCTGAAAAAACCTGTCTAAGGTCTAATCAAACATAAGGGAGGGTTGGGAAGGGCAAAGGTTTTTCCTAAATTTATTATAGAGGACGGAAATCGAGTCTGGTAAGGATGAGAGTCCTGGACAGCGCGCGGTCGTCTTGCTGTCTTCGCGCCCAATTACGTTCTCCCGTCCTTTGTCGGTCTGCCACCCGTCCGCGCGGAAAGAGGGAGCTACACCTCTTGCTCCAGTGGAAGCAGCAACGGACGGTAGCATAGCACAAAGCAAAAATCAGTACGACGGTGTACGGAAACCTGGGGATAGCAAACATCGAGGTAGGTCAAAGAAAGCGTTTCGGGGAAAGTTGCAGCCTGGGGGAGGCATACGGGCGTCAGACTGGGGTGAAGTGACTGACATTTGAAGAAAAGCTGACAAACGTGTCACGGAACGATACATGATATCAACGATAGTTTGAGAGGTAACATCCGGTGTGTGAAAATTTAAATGTTTAAGCGCACCAAGAAGACTGGGGGGGATTGACGGAAAAACACCTCCATGTACGGGGCATGTGCTCTCCAAGACGCCGCGCAAGGGCGGCACCGGAGGCTCGAAAGGGAGGATATGCCGGAGGGAAACAGGGGAGACTTCTCAGCAGCGTTCGAGAGGGTGAAAAAAACTTCAGAAACTCAGCAGTCGAGAACAAGTGGACTACAAGCAGAATCTACGAGGGGAAGTCTACATGTGGAAGAGAAATTAATGCTCTGGGCAGTGACTCCGGAGACATCATGTTGCGATCTCTCAGATCCCAAAACATGGATTACAATATCGAGATCATGCAAGGGTCTAAAGGGGAAAGAACGTAGACGAGGAGAAAGGTGTCATCTTGCCAACAGGGGATGGCACAAACCAGAGGTAGGGCTTAGTACGGCCCTGTCTGTGATAACTGACTTGCGAAACATTTGGCAGGGGCAGAATAGGAAGCTCGCTTTCGCTTAAGCTCATCGGGCGTACCGGGGAACACAGAAATGGTGGGGTAGTAGAGTTATTTACAGGAGGCAGGTAAGGAAATCACGCCACCGCAAATGTGGCTGCTGCGGTTGGGTACTACAGCCAGCGTCCCTTCCTGTGGTTTGGCCCCATTGGGGCTGCAAGAATCAAGTATTCGAACTGGTGGAAAAAAAGAAGCAGTTCAAGAAGCCAAGGGTGACGTCGAAGAGTTATCGTCGTAACATGTCTTTCAATGAAAATCGGGACAAACACGTCGGAAAATCACAAGACAACAAAAGATAACCAGTTCGGCCAACAGACCTAATCGGGGTTTCTGGAACATGGGAAGTGCGTGTAAATTGGTTCCTGACAACATAATGGAAGGGCAAGTAAAGATACAGCTGAAGCTTCCCTGGGGTGGGGGGGACTTTGTAAGACTTTTTTCGCTACAGAATAGGTCACCAAAACCGCACGAGACCCCCGAATAAACACCCATCTTCGTAGATCAAAATCTTCGGAAAACATTCACCCTCCTCGAACATTTCACGCCCAGTCTCTCTGCTTCCCATCCCTATCGAATTGTAAAAAAACCAAAAGTCCAAGGCGAAAAAATGCCGGAACCCAACCCTGAGAAAAATACCGAAGAAGCGAAACAAAGTAACCTCTTCACAGATCAAATACATCAAATCTCGCGAGGGAAACCAAAGAAGGAAGTTTCAAACAAATGTCGGGGCCCGCACCAAAAAAAGGCGAAAAAAATAAACCCTCCCCTCTTAGTTCGAGGGACGGGGGCACGGAACCATCCTCAGCTCGGAGGCGTCGAGAGGGCCGCCGAAACACCGGCAGAGCTTACAAGACTAGGCCGGAACCTGGTCCGCAGACAGAGCCTGTTGTAAGGGCGGGAAGTTGCATCTCCCCTACAAAATGCACACACGCCTTGGGCCTCCAAAGGTGGGATTTGGGTGTGCCTGACCCAGGTTCACGAAAACCTTCAAACCAGGCCAGGCGATTGAAATAGGTCTGGACGGGATGCGTGAGCACATGCCGGGGCCGAGACTGTATCAGCAGACGCCGCAAGATGGCAAGAAGGATTCTGCTGGGGGTGGGGAAAGGCGGTTCACACCGACGATATCGCACGTCATAAGCGGGCCCTCCGTGTAACAGAAGGCCCTAGAGCCAGAAGACGGGCAGTTGGTAAGCACAGTCGGCATGCACGGGACGCCCAGTGCAAAAGGAAAACCAATACAGCTGGAACGAGCGGAGGTAGCGCGGTGCTCTCACACTCCAAGGCTGTTCGAAAAATTGGGGTCAGACCGAATAGACGAAGCATATTGGGCAAGAATCAAAATCGGACTCGATACAACATTTTGGAAGTAAAAAAAAAGAGACGTTTCAGTAAGGGTGAAAAGAAAAGTGAGAGATAACTTCTGGGGGGATCAGGGGCTGAGAAGTCGAATAACTTCTATAGTAAAGAGAGCATTGGGTAATGAATCTCACAATGCGCAGGGGCGGGGGTCGTAAAAGCGCATGCACACGGCTAATGTCCCCTGGATCGGACGCAAGCACAGGCTATCGATTAAACTAAACTATGTGTTATAGACAGTGCGGTGCATAAAGAACTAAGCGGGGTAACGTCAAAGGACTAAAAAGAGACACCAACGGCGTAGGGAGGAAGGGTAGCACAAAAGTTGAATGGATGTCACACGCGCAGAGACAAAAAAAGGAGCAGATGGAAAAGTAATTTATTCGTAAGCGAAAGGAAGGAGAAGCTCTAGCATGGTTGAAGCATGAACAATCAATATCCAATCAAAATCTGTCCCGAAGCTTAATCAGACAAAGGGAAATCTCCGGGATGGAATATATATAGTCTCAGAATGTCGAAGTTGAAGCAACATCCTTAGCGAGTAAACGGGTAAAGGCGAGCTTTAACAGGCATAGAAGGCACCGTGGAGAGGGTGTATGTCTCACCGTCGCAAATAATTCTTCAAAGCGTGGCGACGACAGTCTGGGTGCGACAGTGCATCTCGAAATGCTGGGGGGAATCCTGGACAAACTGCAAAGAAATGAGACGGAGACGACGAGAAAACTTTTTCTGAAACTTACGGGAGTTAAGGCCGAGGAAAAGATACAACCATGGGGTTAGGGCCGAGGCTAAAAAAATCAATGAGGGTCCAAAAGCAAAGAGAACGCCGGTTTGTTAACTCAAATCTAGTTCGGGGAGGGAGAATTGTCAAATGGGGCCGCACCGTACGCAATGATTCAAGGCCGCTCCGCCGTCTGTGCCTTTCACAATCTGGTCACACCCGTTATTTCTTTTCGGGCGCTGGGCTATTGGTGACGCAACGTAGGAGGGCTCTTCTTAAAGAAGAGACGCACGAGCAAACGTGGTTTGGTGCGCTCGTGCCTGTAGGACTAACATGGGTGGTCAAAGCCATCGAATCTACTGGGCTCCATCTTGACCGATAACGGAATATCTTGCTCCTAAACGGCCCACACACCCGTCGAAGGAAAATCGCAAGATCGACCTTTTACAACCGAGACTGAAAAAACCGACCACAATCTTGGGGGGTGTGTGAAATACGGCAGAAGGAGGAAGGTAGAGCCTGACAGGCCCCAAAAATCAATCTATAGTGTTGAAATCTACACACCCCCGCGGACGTACACCAGCCGTATACAAGAAAAGGTATGCTCAGGGGCACTCAAGCCCCAGCATCAAGAGAAAAGGAGGGGGGTTTGGCACACGGACATCAGCATCCAAGTTGCGGACCTGGTTTGCAAAAAAAAGGGGCTGGCGTGGGAACGGAATAGTAGATAAAGTCTCAGATGGGGGTGTCTGGGTGTAGGGTCTGGGCCGTAGAGGGTCGATGCGACCCCCGATCTTACAACAGACAAGTTTTTGGTCATAAGAGCAGGGTCACGTGTGAATCCCGCGGGATGGACAATCCAAAAGTGGGGGAACCTGGAGCTGAAACAGGGCCCAAAGGACGGTCTGCCAAGGCCTGCTAGGTGATCCGGGACGGCGTAGGAGGAGGGTCCATCTACCTCAACAGGAGAAAGGAACTGTAAAGTCAGAAAGACCGCTGTCTAAACTGAAAAGAAAGCGGTGTCGGGACTCCCAGGGGGGTTGGCTCAAGCCCTGTCGGGGTTAATGCACGTGGACCGGGTATAGGTTCGAAAAAAAAAAAAACGTAAAAAAACATGGATCTCCATGTCGGTGGAGTCCAAAAAAACAGGGCTATTGGCAGCTCTTGCATCTATCGACTTTACGGGAGAAGGAATGGGAGCTGAAGAACCACAAAAACGGGAAAGACGAAACGTAATCGGGGGGAAAAAGGTGGCACGCGCAGGGGTGACAGCCTCAATAAATGCCTGCAAAGTCATAGAGGGGACAGGTCTGGGATCCTACGGTAAGTAATCCGGGACTGGTCCCACGACTTTTAATTTAGGACATCGTGACCTTTCATTTATTCTCGCCTCAATCGACTACATCCATGGCTTGTGGAAACGACGGTCCATAATAAATCAGAGAGACTCAACCCAAAAGCCTTAGTATGAAGCCAAAGACGAGATTGCAGGTCAACGATTTAGATCTACAACTCCCAACCGGAGCTTTACAATCGAGGCCGATCATTAGGGTCTAACCTTCTGCATGATGAAGTCCCTTGACGTGATTTTAGTGGGAGGGGCTGCCCAAGTTCCATTCTCCGTATAGAGGTCGTCATGGTGGGGGAAGTACCGGGGGAAACACTTGAGATTCACCTTTTGCCCGGCAGGCACCGAGCCGGAGCGGTTATGACCAAACCAGCCGGTTAACCCGGTAAAAACGGCCTCAATCGCCGTATCAACCGGACATAACAAGTGTTGGATGCCGATACAAGGCATGAGAATGTAGGGAGGATACATTGAGGGGGGGGAGACTTTCCCCGGTCCTTTTACCATGAGGGGGGGAGGGGAAAATAACAAAAGTTCAGATTGGAATTGTAAACATCATACACGTCTCTTGGATCATGCCGGTATGCACGAGCAGTAAGCAAAAACGGGTTAAAAAAGTTTGAGGGGGAAAACATGCAAGAAACCTAACGTACGCTTCAACCACTTGTATTTGTATACAAACCCGCAATTCCACTCTTCCACCTCCACCCAAGACGAGGAGTTGAACAACACAGAACAGGTCGCCCAGTGAGGCTGGAGCTACCCCCGCCTGGGGGAACGGCAACGTCGGTTGGTAGCCTCATGCAGATTCTCACGGAGTTTGGCACGAGGGGGTATCTGCAAACAACTGTGATGTTGTCGATTTGAAGAGTCTTCACGAACAGAAGGGGTGAGCTAGCCACAAAAAAAAAGATTTGGTGGGGAGCATATGGACCGGCGGAAAATAAAGGTCCGGGGACCAGGGTCCTTCTTGCGCATTGGGTAGGGCAGGCGGCGTTTTTGCTACTAAGGGATCCTACAAGCCGGGGAGGGGAAAAACAAGAAACCATAGCCTGTAAAATTCTTGATTAAAGTCAACCGCTGTCTCGCAAGGGCGAGGGGCAATAATACTACCACTCTCGTGCTGGACCCGTTTTATTTCTGCTAGTGGGGGCGGACGAAACGTCCTGGTGGACAAGTGGGGGGGGGGCAGCGGCTATCAAGGCTCGTGCGGCCTGCAAGCGGCGCGTGGTCTTCGTTCCTCCTACGCCAAAATCGTTTCGCGCCGCCGGTGTGTTACAGCCATCAGGGAAGAGCGAGCGACAAGCAAAAAAAAATGGAGGTCTTCTGAATTGCATTAAAACTAAGTTTCGTTGAGACAGCGGCGTCTAGACTTTCCTTCTCCAATATGGGGCGTGCGAACGACAACGCATTCAGAGCATTACTTCAACCAGGGGGGCGCGCAGTCGCATTGCATTGAAGTTATCGGGGGGGCGGCTGGGCCTGCAACGCTCTGGACCTGACTACCCCTGGGAATGTAAATAGCCAGCGACCAAGTGATTCGGACACGCGGTTGGGACACTGAATGGTGATCTTATGGGAACGAATCGCAGGCTGGGGGGAAGAACGCCCTTACAGGGGACGGAATTACAACATGGTTATCAGCTGGGTCTGCGGGGGAAAATCAACTAAACAGATGCGGCCTCCGCCAACCTGGATTCAAACTACTCCTGAGGGGCGGTGGATTAGTTTTCGGACGAAAGCAAAACGAAAGTCCAGGAGTTAGGCAGTAAAGAACTCTGGCCTGGCCGCATAGTTTACATACACTGCACGGGTAATCGATTGTACTGAGTGAGGTCTCTGAAAGGAGACTTAACCGTTGGTTATCCGTCCGAGTAGACAACGCTGATATCATTAGGGGGTTGTTCTTTCACTGTGTCCAGGTCTCTTACCGGAAGGTTCCGCATTGAGGAAGGGGTCGCTGCAAACAAAAATATTCAAATCAGAAGCTCACCGTCCCGGGGGGGATGACCGTCGTGGGAAAAGCCCGGTAGCGGGTTGACTCCGCGGCAGCACGTGCTGCATCAAAGCATCTGGTACATAATACGCAACAACACAAGTCGGTGCAGCATGCAGTGGAAGACGATATTAACGTCGCAGAGTTATTCAAGGTATGTCCAAACTGGTATTTGGAATCACTGGCATGCTGGAAACACCAACGCTACGTGACGGTCTAACGCCTCCCTCTCTTCGTTTTGAAATCTGGGTACACTCGGAGGGGGGCAGTTCAGAGGTGAGCCGGGACGTAAAGAGGGCGGTGTTCAACTGAACTTTCAGAAGTCAGAGATGCAAGAAGTATACAGGCGAGGGATGATTTGGCAAGCCGTTTTGAATGGCAAGCAAAGGTGCCCCGGGGAGTTCTGGGCGGATGGGGAGCTCGGGCTAAAATGCTTGCTGCTTGGGCATCGAACTTGCGAAAAAATCCTTAATAAGGCGCGTGGGACATAAAGCAAGGTGATTGGCCTCCTTGAACTGGGCATGACAGGTCGGAGGATGACGGCGGAAACAGACGTTCCACCCAGCGGACGGCACGGGCTGGGTTTTGGTGGATCTGGGTTGCACTTCAGAATACAGCTAGAGCAAGGGCACACGTGGAGCAGCGGATTTTTGTCAATGAAGTACGGGCAATTGTGAATCAGACAATGCTCACCACAATCATACGCTTCATGGTACCAAGCAATCGCGCACGCATAAAAACGTCGACAGAAGTGTCACGGGCAGAACAGATCCACATGCAACAACACAAAACTGACGGCAACCAGCGGGGGGAACGAGGGAGTTCCCCGGGAAGGGGTACCGGATAAGACGCAGGTACAAACCCATATTTTCGCCAGTCGAATCGTGCTCAATAACACGTGGAGAAAGAAATGGAGAGCACCGGAGCTTGGTCGAAAGCGAATTGGAGAGGGTAGGGGTGGCCAGCAAGGGTTTCTTCGAGAATCACAACAGCAGGAATTTGTCGCAGAAATGCCGCGCGGGGATGGACACGAGTATTCCAAAAAAAATACCACGGAGTGAGTTTGTTGGCCAAGTCAGGGCCCGAAAGTGTATAGGGTGTATTAGCTGGTAAAAATAGACGGAGGTGACAAGTTGATCAGTGGAGAAAGCTTGGCAAAGGGAAAGGCAAAAAAAATTTCAGGAAAACTGGGCAAAATCATGGGTGGTGGGAGGGACAATACGGGGACAACGCAGACGGGGAAGTGCACCGGCCTAGTTGGTAAATCTAAGAGGCGGATACAATATTCCTTGGAATGGCAGCGCGTGAGAAAGGTCGTCGGGGGGTCCACAGGGAATGCGGGAATCATGAGAGAATCACAACTGGCAAAAAGAGAACCAACAGTGACAGGAATGACAACTTTGGAAGCTCCCCATCAGACATTGGAGTCAAAGGCCCATTGGTTCGGGTCACGGGGTTGGGAGAACAGGGGAAAAAAGTGCACTGACGTTGATGACATGGTCCTGCGGCAACCTGGGACGTTAGGGGGGGGGGATGGGGAAACCCTAAACGACAGGACTTTCTGAACAAGGAAGGGAAAATTACAATTCGAAACTACCGATCGGGTGTAAATCCGACTAGCTTTCGCAATCCGATAGCAACTGGAGGGTGATCTAGAGGAACGTGGTCATTCGGAGCGGCTTCTTTAAGTTTCCAAGAGGGAGACACACAAAAGTCCATGATAAAAGGAATAAAAGCCAAGAAAGATCAGGAAGTTGTACGGAATTCTCACTCCAATATGAGGGAGGCTAGATGAAGTAGGGGGAGTGGGACGGGACAAAGGTATAATCAATGTCAAGGGAATGAGTGATTGAGCTCAAGGCAAGGCGTGCTGTCAAGGTCAATTCGGCATTAAAGGGGGGGGAGACGGGGTACTAAAGTCGAACTCTCAAAGCAAAAAACCTTGGTGAAGTGGATTATCCCGAGAGCAATGTCTCCAAGCAAGGAAGTGCTCCAGGGCATAATACAACACGTTCAAAGGCTCGATCGCGTAGTACGAAAGGAGGAACCGGTTGTCCCTGAGGGCACCCACAGGAAGGGCTGCATACAAGGGAGCAAAAAGGAGCCGTATATGGGTTATGAAGTAATTGGGCAAACTGAGGGGACAACTGGGCAGAAGGAGGAGCAAATCATGGGATTGGTACGAGAGAAAAAGAAAAGTTAGAAGAGGCGCCAAAAACAGAACAAAGTTACAAAGGAGAAAGAGAGGAAGGCGTTGCATCTATTAAAATCGATAAAACAGCCCACTAGCTTAAAGGGCTCATCTAGCCACCGGGGGACACCGATAGCCAGGAGGTCAGAGCGGCATAATGGTAAATGCAAAACTAGATGTGCGAAAGTAGATCCACAATATTGGCATCGTAAACTACGAAAAAAAAAGGCATGTGAAGGGCCATCAAGAAAAGATACAGATGTGTAAAGCACAACGAGCTGATTAGCTGGGAAGTGGGACACGAAGGAGGGGGGGAAGAGGTTTCAAGGCCGTAGGAATGCAAACCACAGAAAAAAATATGAGGGTAGTTATAAGGAGCAGCAACTTCACGGCGGGAAAGAACTGAGGTGGTGGGTAAAGATCACGGCGAAGATAAGGCAGAGAGTAAGGGAAAGGGGGGGACACTAGAAGGATTCAGGGACGTAGAGTGACACAGCGCGGGTGAAATGTTCACCCCCCTGGGTCACCGTGAGATATGAAAGAGCATGAATAAGTACAGCGGTGCTCGGCAGGAGCATTTTCTCCACCGATAATAATTGAATAGGGAGCTGCTTGTTCCTGCAAAGGCCAGTTTTGGGCAGGGGTAGGGAGAAGGGCTTCTAAGGAACTATGAACCAGACAAAAAAAAAGAGGATATCATCTAACGCGAGCGGACCGGGAGAATGGGAGCCGCGTAGTTTCGTCGACGGAAGGTGTGATTCGACAGCCCTAGATGGGCCAGACGGTGACATGAGTGTTCCAGACAATGAATAGGGGTGCCACGTGTGTGTGGAGAGAGCAGATTTGGGGGGCCGGTGATATGTTCCTCTTGGAATTTTGTCAGGGGGTCCTACAAGTTGTC
>Ga0179593_1488607_pt1 | contig 13806 bp, 23 predicted proteins | sample CZODoug2_1_08_16_FD_185931 | JGI IMG/M metagenome (GOLD analysis project Ga0179593, IMG submission 185931) | Vadose zone soil fungal communities from Angelo Coast Range Reserve, California, USA - CZODoug2_1_08_16fungal (PacBio error correction) | ecosystem: Environmental > Terrestrial > Soil >...
AGGAGACAGTAGCGGCAAGCCGAACGTAATTTTCTGGATCGGCAAAAAAAGGGGGGGCACGGGAAGAAAAAAAGAAAAAATTTAAAAGTGTTCCTTCAAAGCCTCTATTATAAAAAGTCCCGAGAACTGACCGCCGTCGCAAATAAGGAGAGCATCGCTAGCTTTCATTCTTTGGGACACTCCAAGAAAAAAACAAAGGACTTTCAAACCAGAAAGTACGGACAGGGGGAATTAGGGCTGAAAGCGAAAGCGCAAGAAGGCCGAGGTAAGGTTTGGTTAATCTTGGGTTCAAAAAGGGGTAAAGGGAAAAGGGGAAAAAGTACCTGGACCAACCCGAAAGAACGTCCTTGAGTCTGGGTAACGGATAAGCTCGAGGATCTCTGCTGCGAAAATAATAATGTGCGAACTACTTTGTTTCAACCAGGAATAAAAGAAGATAAAATGGAGTGGAAAGGGAGAATAATAATGGGATCTGTAAAAAAAGTTTCAACTCAGAATGGGGGTGGGGGGGGGGGGGGACGCAGAAAGATTTTGGCCAACTGTTCCTACCAAAACCAAAAAAACCAAAAAAGAAAAAGGGTCGCTGGTTATCTATGAGAAGAGAAATGACGGTAAATTAGATTTAATTGTTTTTAACAGAAGAGGGGGGGGGAAGGGTTTTTGAAAAGAGGAGGGAGAGAAAAATGACCGGAAGGAGTGTTTTCGGAAAGTTCGACAAATAAATGGGGAGCCGCCTAGATTTATAGATAGGACAAAAAAGGGGGAGAGAAGAGAAAATAAAAACTTTAGAAAAGACGCCACCCTCTTAGAAAAGGATAAGTGGGGGTTTTTTCGTAGGGCAGGCCGAGATTGAAAGGAGGCTCCCAGGGGATTGCTGGGAAGAAAAAAAAAAAGCCACAGGGGGGTAAAAGGGAAAAATTTCAAACATTTTGCTGAGGGGCCTTATCTCTCTAAGTTGTGGGGAAAAGAGGGAAGGGCGGGGCGGAAAGGAAGGAGGGGGGGGGGCAAAGTGGTAGAACAAAAAAAGGGGTTTAAAGAAAAAGTAAAGGTCACGAAGGAAGGGGAGGCAGCCAACAACAACGATGATCGATCACCTTGTGGTTCGCTTACGGTCCTCGACATAGGGAAGGGGGTGATGTTACATGCCAAAAAGGCTTTAAAGTGGGATGGCCCTACGAGGTTAAAAAGGAAAAGCGCGACTGATAAAAAGGGTGGCAAAGAATAAAGCACGGAGAGCTGTCTGGAAGGCTGGGGCCTGGATCCTAAAGTCCGCAAAAGGAAGAACTAGCAGCACAGACGAGGGGAAGACCCGGAAAAGTAAACTAAACCTCCATGACGAGCCCTTTTTCCAATGACTTAAAAGTGTGGTTGCTCAAAGCGGAAGAGGCAGGAGGAATAGAATGTTCACCACAAGAGAGTGTTCCGAAAACAAACAAGTAAATCAAAGGGCAGGGGGAAGGGAAGATAGAAAAAAAAGGGAAAACATAATCCATGGGAGGGAAACTTCTGAGAACGAGGGGGATGGCACCAATCCCGTAAAGAAGGGGGTTTTGGAGTAAGTTTCCGCTTAGTTCGGGCTTACTAAAGAGGTCAGTAGGGGGAGGAACTGGGGATTGCGCACCAGGACGAAGTATCGCCAGCTTTACTTATTAGGACAATCTCTTCGATAACATTGCAAGGGGGGGAAATAGAAAACAATGTGCCATAAGGAGGAGTCTTGGGGTTTATTTATTTGGGGGGAAGTAAGGAAAAGAGAGGAAGAGAGGGGGAAAAAGAAACCATGACGCTTAGGTGGGCAAAATAACCGGGTCGGGAAAGGGTATTGTAAGGGGGGGAAAGAGGGATAAAGCGGGGGGTCGTGAAGAATTACGCACTTAGTGCGAGCGGTAGGAACCTCCGTAAGGGAAAAAAACATGGGTGAAGATAGGGAAAAAGAGGGAGGAGAAACGAAAGGGAGGGAACAAGAAAATGAGCTTTTGCCAAGCGAGCCTCTCTCTTCTGAAAACAAGGAAGAGGGTCCATGGTTTAACCATGGGGCTGCCCTGAATCTAACTCGGAACCTCAGGCACCGAATTCAGAAAGGGGTCTATTGGTAGAAAAATCTCGAAAGAGAAGGAAGGAACTAGTGGTTAGTGGTACCCCCAAATGGGGGACCAATGAAAGAGATGACAATTTTATAAAAAGGGTTGAGTAAGGAGAGAAAGGAAGAAAAATCAGAAAAACCATATTAACCAAGAATTACTCTTGGGTTTCAGGAGAGGGGATAGCAGAGGGGACACAAGAGAGAAAGGGGAGTTGTCGAAGAGGTCCCGAATTTTACGTCTATCTTTTCATAGGTGACAAGGGGGAGGCGTCAGACAATACGACTCTTTCGAGATTTCATGTCCAAAACAGGTGAAAAAAAGTTATGTTCTATATCATAAGAACGACTTTCCATATTATGCCAAAAGGAACAACGAAGTTTTGCAGGGAAACGAGAACTGCGCTTCTGAGGTAAGGACTCCAAACTCAAAAAAAAAAAGAAGGAATCCGGGAGGAAAGGGAGAAAAGGGGGGGGGTCAAAAAAGGGAAAAAAAATCAATTTGATGAGAAGGGAAGAAAACCGGACTTGGGAGAGAAAGGGACGGTCACAAAAGATAGAATAGAAAACAACACTTAAAGTACAGCTTTTCAGTTAGTACTGAAAAATACAAACAAAATCTGACGGGAGAGAAATCACACCCCCCAACTTCTGTAAGGGGATCGGGGAGTTTGTAACCATTCCGGCCTTTTTCACACGTGGGAGAAAGGTGAAGGGGGGAAGAAAGGGGGAAAAAAAGAATTTGCTCTACTACGCCTGAAGGGAAGGGAGGACAAAGACAAAGCGGAATAAAAAGTATAGGAAAACCCGAATGTTGGATTAACATCACGAATGAAAGAGCCCCAGGATCAAAACACTTGGGTTCCTTAAAGAAAAAAGGGGGAGAAGGGGGGAGGTGAAAAGGGGAGGGGGGAAGGGACCAATTGCAGAGGAGGTTTAAAAGGTCTTTACAGTTATCTCAATTGTACTTTTTGGGTGAGGTTCGAGACGGACATCGGCAAGACTGTTCACACACAGGGTCTCCGTTCTTAATTATAGGGGAACGGAAAGAAGGAGAGCTGGGGGGAAGGGAAAAAAACATCAATCGGGCCTCATAAACAAGAGAGAACATTTGTTTCTATTGAAACCCGAAAACAAAGTAGCCAAAGAGGAAAAAAAGGCCGGGAGAAAACCGGCGCGCACAAGCTCTTTATTTTATAAAAAAAACCCAAAGTATGAAGTACCAAAGGGGGGGTGAAATCGTTGGCCGGAAAAGAGACAAATGCGCCGCCATTTGACGAGGACTGATCGAACTGATAGTAAAAAGAAAAGTCGTCAGGGGGCGAATTTTGTTAAACTTGAAAGGGAGGAAAAGGGGAGAAGAAAAAGGAGGGGGGGTCTTGAGACAAAGCATTGGGCCACAAAAGGATCTCTTGCTGGACACAGCAAAAGGAGCATGGGGACAACCGATAGATTAGAGAATCGGCGTGTGGACTAAGTAGCGCAGGGGAAAAAAAGAAGAGAAAGGAGAAGGAGAGAACACTTTGGATTAAGCGAGTATTTTGAGAAGGGAGCGTAAGAAAAAGCACGAAGGGAAAGGAAAGGAGCCAAACTTCACCCACGATGATAACCAAAAAAGGAAAAAGATCAGGGGAGAGACGGCATAACAAATCTCATGAATCGCTCAAAAAGGAGACCAAGTTTACGGCCGTAGTTAAAGGGATCTTCCTCATAAAAAAGGGAGGGAGGGACGGGGAAAAACCTCAAAAGAGGAAAACTCATTTAGGGAAGATAAGACATGTATCTAGAGGTTGACTAATTAAAAGGAGGAGAGAAAAAGAAAGGGGGGGGAATTCGCCATGATATTACGTAGATAAAAGGAGTATAAAGAGTGAATCATTTGCGGACTGACACAAGTTGGGAAGATGTGGAATAAAAAAGGGGAAGAAATCTTAACGAGAAGGAACGCAAAAGCCAGAAACTCCGTCGCCCAACTGGGGGGGCCGTAGGGGCGCCAACCCGGGGTTCCTTTGCAATCACATCATGTGGAAAGAAGAAAAAAGGTAGGGGGCGGAGCGGGACAGGAAAATCCATTATAGAAGGGATAGAGGAGTACGAAAAAATGGGGGAGGTAATCTTTCATGATAAGGTAAATAAGAGCGGAAGGGAAACCATGCAGTGAGAGTTTTTCTGTTTGGGTTTTGCCTCTGTAAAAAAAAAAGGAGGTGGAAAAAAAGGAAACTACCCACTTCCGAAGTTTACTTCTTCAGAAAAAGGGAGCGGTAGGATCGAGAAACAACAACACCGAGGAAGGATTAGAGAGATCTATTTGCCAGGGACGAAGGAGAAATTCAGGGGGGGGGGAAGGTTGTTATACACCGTTTTAAGGGGGTGCCTTCTCCAAAACAAAAACAAGAAAAAATGGAACTGGAAGGTTCCAGTGGGCGTGGGCCCGGGGCCGAAAGACCGTCAAAAAGGGAGGAAGAGAAGGAAGAACATGGGGAGGGGATGGGGTTGTAAAATCAAAAAATAAAAAAAAAAACCCTCACGGGTTCATATTAGCCAATGTAATGACTAATGATTCTAAGTTCCAAGAGGAAGGGGGAGAGGAGAGAAGTTTTGCGGGGCGGGGGGATCTTCGGGAAGGGAATGCTTGGGGTACAAAGGGACACAAAGTCACCAAACGACCCCTTACGAGGAGCCTAAGAAGGAGTCCTCGAAAGGAAACTCATGAAAGGGAGTCTCGAGTGGGAACGGGCAAAATGGTCAAAAAAAAAGGGAGAAAGGGCTAGCGAGACAAATCGAAGAATGTTCAAGAATTCTTCGTAAAGGGAAAAAAGAGGAAAAAGTGTGTTGGCCTGTTAAAGCTGGGGTTACCAACGAACACGGCAGGACGACGGCCGGGGTAAGATGAAGGAGGAAGCATGATACTTCCTATGGTGAAGGGGTTAGGCAAAAAGGGGTGTAAGTTTTTGAAGTGCGGGAAAAAGTTCCCTTCATGGGACTTGGGTTCGGCATGAAATTCTGGAGAAAAGTCCTGAAAAGTGAAACCAGATGGGGGAAGGGAAGGGAGTTGCAAAAGTGCGGACTCCAAAGTAGAAGGAAACTTGGGGAAAAAAAGAGAATAAAAGAGACTGAAGGGGCATTATCTTGGGTCAGGAATCTAAGGGGGAAATCACTCTTATGAAGTCTTCTGCCAATGGGTTGCTGGGCTCAAGAAAAACAGTACTGGAGAAGGTACTAAAAGTCCAAGGTTTCTAACAGTCGAACCAATTAGATCTGGGGGAAAAGTTTGGGAGGGGAAGGAATTGAAAGGAAGAAGAAAGAAAAGTGGCTGAGTATCTGGCCAAAAATAGGGGTCGAAAAGGGTTAAAGGGATAATGTAATTGTCTCAAAACCACTGGGAAAAGGGAAAACCGGGTGGGCTATGATCTCAATAGCACCGGGGGCCTGTTGACCCTGTAGATGGGTGGAGAGTGTACAGCTTTCGGGGGGAGGAGGGGCCCGAAAAGGGGGGGGGGGGTAGAGACGCCAGAGCTAACTGCAGTGAATAGGAGAGATAAGAAGGAGAACGAGTGTCTGGAAGATGGTGCCTAGTATCCCGGTAAAAAGAAAAAAAATAATTGGAGAAAAAAAAAGAAAAAATAGGCAAAGACAACTAAGAAGAGCTCCATGGATTCTGTCAACGACAAAAGAAAAAAACAAAAACGAAAGGGACCTACCACAGGCCACTAAAATTTTTAAGGCTTAAGCCCTCTGGGGAGCAGGAGTAACGGCAGGAGGAGAGAGGTTAATCCAAAAATACTCTAGGTTAATCGAATTTTCCGGGTCTAAGAAAAGGGAAGTCATTGGGACGGGGTGCTCTTCGTAAAGGAAACCGAGAAAACGGAAAACCACAATTATGTAACAAGAACTTTCTATTCTAAAAAAAAAAGAGGGGGATCTTGAACGCCCAATAAAGAGGGTTGGTGGGGGGAGGGCTATAAATGAGCTTGGTCCGGCGCTCCACGAATAAGGGGGACATTACCAAAAGGTAAGGGGGGGGGGGCACTGTTGTATAAGTTGCGAACCGAGAAGTATTTCTCGGCAAGGAAAGGGGAGTATTATCCTTTAATTGTGGGGTGGACTTTCCTACGGAGTACTTATGGAGGAGGGGGAAGGGGGAAGGGGGGGGGAGGTTTAACTTATCTTTGAACTCCATGGAGAGTCAAGCTTCCAAATTCGGGAGTGGGAAGAAGGTTTGGCAAGATGTAAATGGAGAGCTAGTTATATCGAAGTTTATCAACTAGGGTTTCAGGTAGGACACTGGAAAGGGGAAACAAGGGGGGAGGAGAAGAGACGACAGGGGGCAAAAATCATCTTTACATAATAAAAGAGTTCTTAAATACTTCGAAAAGAAGAAAAGGGCATAGGGGGAAGATGATCCTAGTCTAAGGGAAAAAAAAGGGGGGAAGGAAGGAGGGGGAAAGGGGGGGTCATATCGGGGGGGGGGCCCAGGAAAACTCAACTGCTCTCTTAACTCAGAAGGTAAAAAAAATAAAGAAAAAATTGGAGGAATAGGGGAGATTTTGTACAATAACCATCGATCTAAACAAAAGGGGGGGGGTGAAGAAGAGAAGGGTCGTTATTTTCGGGGGCTACTTGGGGGAGGGAAGGGGATTTGGGCTCTTAGCGGGCTTGGGGCGTGGGGTTTCGGTGACAGTGCTTCATGGGGGCGGGTTTTGTAGGGGGTAGGGGGTTAGGGGCTTTTATAATCAGGGGGGGAGGGACTTTTGGTGGGAAAGACTGGGGGGTCGAGTTGTGTGTTGGGTGGGGTTGGTCACTTACAATTTTGTGCGGTTTTGGTGCTTCTTTTGAAGGGTGTTCTGGGGACTTCCCGCAGCACTCAGGCAGATTCACCAATTTGAAGGCTTAGTTGGAGACAGCGGGTGACCTAAGAGTGATGCGGGTCAGGCACCCCCGAATATGAGGAAAAAAAAAGGGACCCTAGGACCGGGGGAGAAGAGCATATTCGCCCTCTATCTTCCTGTCGGGGGAGAAGGAGGGCCGAAGCCCTCTGGAGGAGTATGTTCACAGTTAGGTGGAAACAATGTGGAGGGAGTCGCGTTCTAAAACTACCCTGGGGGAGAGAAGGAAGGAAGAAGTCTGAAAGAAAGACCGGACTTTGTCAAGAGAAGGAAGAGGAGGAAGAAGAGGAGGAAGCCATTACAGGGTAGAAGATGGGCAAAAACGAAATGGGGAAAGAGGCATGTTTTCCGCTGCTAGAAAAAATCTCTGGGCCGGGGAGATCAGGGAAAAGAACTCAAGAAAAAAAAAGATCCTTTCCTTAGGGGGTAGGAGCACAGGTGTTTAGGGGAAGGAAACCATTGAATCGTATTGTAAGGAAAAAGGAAGGATGGCGATATACATGGACCACCGCGCTAAAACGCAAAGGACTGACCGGGCGGGGGACTTCAGTAAACTATGGGGGAAATACAGTAAAACAAGAGTGAAGGCGAGCCAAAAAAAAAAAACGCAGAGGGAATGTAAAAAAAAAAAGATGAGGAGGGGCAGGGGGGAGGAACAGAGGCATAGGGAAGTTTTTCCGACATTTTGGGTTGGAGATGGGGAAAAAATTGGTAAAGGGTCTCGTACTGCAGGAGAAGGGGAAGGAGGAACTGGATAGGAAAGGAGGGAAAAAGGCAGGGAGCAACAAGAGCTTTTTAATGAAAAAAGCGTACCTGCCCCGGAAAAGAAAAAAAGTGAGGGAAGATTCGTACCAAGGGAGAAATGGTCTTGAAGGGTCTGTTTTGTGGTGCCTTGACCTAAAAACGGGGGGCGGGGATCTTATGGGAAGTTTCTGGGAAGGGTGGGGGGCGCAATTCAAAGGCTTTTTGTGAGATTTGAGGAGAAGGGGGATACACGTAAAAAAGAGGGGGGAAACTGTACCAGAAGCGTATTACTTCTTATACTATCGCGTAAGGGGACAAAAGGATCAGAGACGCTGGCGGCAACAAAAAATCAAAGCGACATGAGAAACAAAGAGTCAAAAAGGGGTGTTTGGCCGGGTAAACCAACCAACCAAAGGAGCCTGCCGTTTCTAAAAAGGGGGAAGGACGGAAGCGCAAGGGGGGGGGGGAAAGGAAGGAGGGGTGGTACCGGACGCCAGGAATCGTTAAAACGGTAGAAAAAAAGAGGGTGGCATTAAACACGAAAGGGCTCCACCATTGGAAGGAGGAAGAGGGGAAAGGATACCGGGGGCGTCAAAAAATCAATGTCGGAGGGGGGATTACATTTGTTCCATAAGGTTAAAAACTTTCAGGGAAGGTGGGGGGAAGAAGGCCGGACTTTGACTGCCATAATGCCCGGGGGGAAGACAGAAGGAAGGGAGAGGGGGGGTCGGTGAAAAGACAGAGGGCTGAACTGGGGGCGAAAAACAGATGAAAAGATTTAAGAAAAGGGGGAGCTCCGCATGGAGGGCTAAATGACTTCTCATAAGACACTGGGAAAGGACTCGTCCAGGCGGCTTAGGAAAAAAGGGGGATGACGGCTGGAGGGAGGGGGGTCTCCTGGGGTAAGAGGGGCCAGGAAAAAAAAAAAAAAAAATCCTGCCAGTTGGATTCAGCAAAACATTCACATCCAAGAGGGAGGGGAAAAACGGCAAGGAAGTTGCTCGTGTAGACAAGAAGTAGAGAACCCCGGCCTCCACTTGAAGGGAGGAAGTTGCAAAAAGAAGGGGGAGGACGACAGCAAAAAGGACTGCTTTGGGGGCAAAGGTGGGCCCCCAGAGAATCTACCTTCCGACAAAGTAACGAGAAAAGAAGGGGGGGGGGAGGGTGGGGGGGAAAGGAGGACTTCAGAACCCTGGGGAGGACGCAAAGTTCCAAGGAGTAGTTTCAGGGGGCAGAAAAGGGCGTCGAGAATAGAAGGACCCCCGGTAAGGGGCGGAGAAAAGGGGGGAGGCTGGACCTGCAACGGGGAAAAAAGAAGGTGCCCTAGTCAAAATCAACTTAATCCAGAAGAAAGGAGTCGGTAGAAAGGGGGCGCGGGCAAAGGAAAGGGAAATGCGGGAGGGGAGAGAAGACATTGCGGGCGGAGACTTAGTGAAAATCCAGAATTAAAGATAAACATGAGAAAACCGCACTAGGGTAGGTGAAGGAGGTTGTCATGAAAGGGGGGGCGGACTATAAGGCAAGGAAAAATTTAAACAAAAGGAAAAAAGTAGGGTATTGGTTGTGTGGAAGGAAGGGAACTCAAAACCTATGGGAAAACAAGCAAAAGGGAGTAAGAAACAAGCCTACTTGGTCCCAACCCTCTCCGACTTCTCTGAAGAGCGATCCAAACAAAAAAGTGAAGGAAGGTAAAATATATAGAGAGCGGGAATCCGGAAGGGGAGAAGGAGAAAATTCAGGGCTGGTGGGGGTCTTAAACAGGTTTTCCAAAGATTTTTTTAATTGAGAAAAAGGGGAAAAAAAAAAAAACAAAAAAACATAGGGAAGGGAGGGCAGGTAAGGCTCTTTAATCCTTAAAAGGCTCCTTACCTAGGGTCTAAAAGATCGTCGCAAGCTCGGAAGAGGAGGGGGTATTGTTCTGGGTGAAAATCCCTCCGGAAAATGGTGAGGAGAACGGAAAAAAAGAAGAAATTAAAAGTCAGGGGGAAAAGATGGGCAGAGAAAAAGGGGAGCCCCAAAGGGATCCGAGGGGCAGGGGACTTCGTGTATTAAGAGGTGGCTGGGGGTATACAGACACAGGGACTTCAAAAAAATGGGAGAAGAAAAGGAGAGGTAAGGGGTCCTATCTAAATGTAAGAGAAGACGGCTGACTCAAGAAGACTGGCGAAGACGTTGTGCCTACAAAAAAAAAAAAAAAAAAAAAAAAAAAAAAAAAAAAAAAAAAAAAAAAAAAAAAAAAAAAAAAAAAAAAAAAAAAAAAAAAAAGTAAAAAAAAAAAAAAAAAGTGAAAAAAAAAAAAGACACACAGAAAAAAAAACAAAAAAAAAGGAAAGAATGCTCCCATTATCTTTCCTAAGTTCTGCTGGCTTAGGGGGGGGGGGGTCAAAAGTAAAACGAAGAAAGGGTGTTGTTCGAGGTCCTCCAAGAGGGGGGGGTCCACCGAAATTAAGAAAGTTTGCGTCAGGGGGGAGAGGAGGAAGGGAAAGGATCACGGGTCCTTAAAAGGAGAATGTTTGGGGACAACCCTCTTTTTTCAGGGGGGTAAAAATAGCGAGACCAAGGTAACAGCAGGCTTGGGGAGGTCACTCTCTTCGAAAAATACAAAAGAAAGAATAAAGAAACGCCTCTATTTAGTTTGACAAAAAATTTCTCCGCTAAAAGAAAAATGGTAAAAAGAGGGGAGAAGACCCTCTTAAGCGGAAGGCAATCTAGAGTGGGGGGCAAAAAGGGAGACGGGGAGTATGGGAAGGAAAGAGTAGGGAAAATTAGGAGGGAAAAAGGGGGGATGTTCAGACACTGCTACTTTCGAAAAGAAGAAAAAGGGGGGCTAAAATTCTGGAAAAGGAAAAGAAAAGGGGGGGGATGGGGGGCGGGGAGGTCAGTTGACGGAGAAGAAAAAAAACGTAGGAGGGGGAGAGGGTTGGAAGGGGGTAATAAAAGTGGTGAGAACTGTGGAGGCGATCAAGGGAGAAAAATACAAAGGGGAAAAAAGGGATTTGGAGGGAGGACATCGGTCAACGGAATGGTGAAAGAGGGGGGAGACGGTGGTGATGGTTTGGGACGGAAAAAAAAAAGGTTAATATTTGGGGAACCACTTTGTTTGGGCCCGCCGCAAGCTCTGAAGGGAAAGGGGGAAGATATATGGAGAAGGGAGAAAAAACAGCTGTCCGGTCCAGGAAAGAGTGCCGAGTAGAAGTAACGGAAAAGAAAAAAATAATGGAGGGCGCAAGAAGAAAGGGGGCCCTCCTATGCCCTAAACCTCGGACAGCCCTCTTGACGAGGAGAAAGAAGGGGGGGGGACTCGCGGGAGAAGGGGAGAGTATCGGGTCAGCCAACACTGGGGGAAGATACTTTTCACGCTGGGAGAGAGGGAAGCCGTCAATTTGGAAGGGGAAGTCAGGGGAACTGCGTACACTATTTAATGATCCAACAACTTTTGGCAAAACTTTCACCGGGAGGAGGAAAAGGGGAAAATCCAGGAGGGGGGGGGGTTGTGTGGGGGGAGGGCTAGAAAGTAGCAGGGTGGAATTGAGATCAGGAATTACTTTACAAAAAAGGCGGTGAAGAAAATGGGGGAGAAAAAGGGGGGGGATAGGTTTCGGGAAGAGGGAGTGTCTGCCAAAGTTCTTCTTCACAAGATCGGCAGGGAAAAGGCGGGGGGGGGGTAAGGACGAAAAGGGGCGAGAAAGGAGGGAAGGGAGTTGAAGGGGGGGGGATTTGAAGTTTTCCATCGAAGAAACAAGAAACTCGAGGGGCGGAGTTCAGAGGAAAAAAGAAGCGTGCGTAGGGGGTCAAGATCATAGAAGGTGGGGAGGAGGGAAGATACTATCGATGGAAAAAGAGGGGAACGTTTTTTCTGGAAAGGCCACTTCCATCCTGATGCCGAATCCCGTAGGAAAAGAAAAAAAAGGAAAAAAAACGGGGGGGGGACAATAGGACTCCATAAAGTGGGGGATCGCCAAGGGACAAAGTAGAGTGAAAAGAATCAAGAGAAAAGGGAGGGTCAGGACTGGTCCGAGATGGGGGGGGCCAACTGCAAGAATCACTCGCTCTGGACGCAGGGGGTCACCAGTGGAGAGAAAGAGGGGGGACAGAACGGGGGGGAAAGGAGAAGAGAAAAACAACCAACAGAAGGGGGGAAAAATGGGGTCTGGTAGGCGTTAAGGGAAAAACCACAATTTCAGTCAACTGTTAAGGAAAAGAAGGGAAGGGAAAAGGAAAAGGAGAAAAAAAAAAGAACCTTGGTAAAGAATGGAAATCTGTTGAGAGAGGAGGGGAGTCGGCAAACGCTAGCTCATGCTGGAGGGTCTAATATTCCAGAAAAAAAGAGTGGCTTCTATGTTAACGAAAGATGGGGCGAGGAACGTCCGCTTTCAGAATACCTTGGGAGGAAGGGGGAGAACGTAGAAGAAAAAAGGAGGGAAAGACCGAAAGAAGGAGGTCTATAAGACGAGGCGGCCACATTTACAAAAAAAGGGGCAAAAATACTGCAAAATCTTAGGGTGGGGACGGCTGAACGAAACTGCACTGGGGAATCTATCAGAAAATAAAACTCAAAGACTCACCTTGAAGATTGTCTGATGCAAATGGTGGGGAGAAAAGGGAAAAAAAGCAATTTTATGAGAGGGAAGACTTACGCTGGCGAAATACGAAAGGAGGTGGAGGAAACCGAAAAGTGATCCATTAAGGGGAGGAAGGGAAGGACTAACGAGAGCTTACCCTCAGAGGGAGGAGGGGAAGAAAAACCAAAACAGGAGGGTAGGGGGGAGGCAGTGAAAAGAAAAGGATCTCTCCTTTTGCCATCAGGGGGGGGGTGGCTCATTTGTAAAGGTGAAAGAGGGGGTTTTGTTTTTTGGGAGAAAGGGACCTAACTTCCATCTTCTCTATAGGAAGAGGGGGAAAGGGAGGACGCCGAAGGGGGGGGGGACGAGAGTGCCAAAAACTTCTCCCGGAGAACACTTATTTATTACTGAGTACCAAGGGAGACTAGGTCACTGGAAGACTGGGGGTTAGGTGACCTGCAAGGTCCTAGCGGTCCTTTTCGTCGTTAAAGGAATAGTCATGAAGGGGTTTTCTCTGGGGGGGGTCGGCTCCGTTGCAGAAAGAGAACAGGGGGGTGAATCGTGAAAAAATATGGAGAATATTAGAATAAGGGTGGGAAAGAAGCAGTATACGGGGCGGGAAAAAAGAAAAGGCTGGCCAAGCTAACCATGTCAGTCAAAGGGGGGGGGGGTGGCAATGTAAAATCAAACAAAAGGAGAAAAAAGAGCGCCGGAAGGGGACAGGGCCGTGCGACCACGACCGCGCAAAATTGAAGAGAAGTAGGGGATTGTGAAAGGAAGCATTATTAAGAAAAGGTAAAAATCGGGTCATTACAATCTAAACAAAGGAGAAAGACATTTAAAACGCGCGCAACTGCCGGAAAGGATCACCTCCCTGGCAGTAGAGAGTAATGGTTCCAGAATGTTGCCCAGTTAGGGGAAGGTGGAAGTCTCAAGTGTGTGGCGTTTCAAAGACGGGAAAGAAGAATGAAAAAGGGGACGGGATGGAAAAAGAACGGAATTGGACAACAGATATATATGACGAGAGGGTGGTCGTCTTCGTAGGGGGGGTGGGCAAAAGTTGATCGGATCATGGGGACCCTGTCTATACATCTCTGCGGGATCAAAAAAAAATGGAGGAAAATGAGGGAGGGAGGGTTTTCAGGACGGGGGGGAGATGAAGGAAGGCCAGAGGGACGGGCAATTTGGGGGGCGCGAAAAACGCAATTTACCAAAAGAAAAGAGAAGGAAAGATGAAAGTGCGAAAGAAGGGGAGAAAGCAGCCCCAGGCCGCACTTGACAAGGGACGGTTGGCAAAAATATGGGTCAGGAAGAAAAAAATTGGAGGGGACAGGGAGAAGGGGAAAAACGCGCGAGGAAGAAGGGAAAAGGAATTATTCAGCAAGCTCATGGCTCGTAGTTGGAGGAGGGAACGGAGACACGGAGGAAGAGGAAAAGGAGGAGATTTTGCGGAATAAGGCAGAGGGGACTGGGCCCGTGACAAGGAGGGAAGGAGGGAGAAAAAGGTAGTGCTGTGCAGTTTGTGAAGGAACGC
>Ga0179593_1611273_pt1 | contig 13806 bp, 17 predicted proteins | sample CZODoug2_1_08_16_FD_185931 | JGI IMG/M metagenome (GOLD analysis project Ga0179593, IMG submission 185931) | Vadose zone soil fungal communities from Angelo Coast Range Reserve, California, USA - CZODoug2_1_08_16fungal (PacBio error correction) | ecosystem: Environmental > Terrestrial > Soil >...
TCTGAAGAATGTAAGGAGCTTAGAGAGAAAGGGAAGAATATCCCGAAAAAGGAAAGATTGACAGCGGTCCCTAGGTCGACCGTGGGAGGAAATTCGAGGTAACTGGAGGAGGGGGAAAGGTAACACGGTCTTTTTCTAAGAACCAGAACGAATGACATGGAAAAAATTCCTGAGAAGAGGCTTACAACGTGCCGCAAGGGGAGGAACGATAGAAAAACAAGTTTAAGACGATCCTAGAGGGGGGAGCTGTGACAGAGAACAAATGAAGGGGTGGTGATGGATCTTGGGAGGAGGGAGTTCGAAACGTGAGAGAAGGGACCATCCAAGAACCTCCTCAAAAATATGGGGGGGGACTTGGGCAAGATAGTTCTCATGTGATAGAAGATTTATTAAAAAACACCTGGCTTATCAGACGAGAGCTCACAAATATAAAAAGAAATGAGGAAAAGGTCGAAAAGTCCAAAAAACCAAGCTAAAAAGGGGGACAAGGAGGAGGCTCCGCCTAAGTTAAGACGTCCTACCTCTTTTCTTCCGTGGAGGGGGCTACCGAACTGGAGATAAATTTTTAGAGAGAAGGAAAAGCACGGGTTACGGTTGCTCGCAAAGGGTCACTCCATTTCCCGAAGAAAAAGGGGAATCCATATTGGAAAGTTCCGGAAAAATCTCGAAAGGGGAAAAGAAAAACCGCGAATTGCAAGATGCGGTAAAATGGGTCACGAAAACTAAAAGCAAAAGATAAATCACCCCCGGACCGGGTAAGGAAAAGAAGGAAAGGGGAGAGGGAATTTCAGCTGCCGGATCATACCTTCAGTCTCTATATCAGTTCTCGAGGAGAGCATCCACTACTACGAGGAGGAAAAAGACGGGGGTTTAAACCAAAAAAAAAAAAAGAAAATGCTCTAAATGAAGTCAGGGCCCGTCCTCGGGTTACATAGGACATGGGAGGAATCTCGAGGAGTAGGAAAAGGAGCAGCCCCAGAGGAAAGCGACGCAAGGAAGATCAACATAAAACTGGGGGTACTCCTTTGGGAGGAAAAAGGGAAGCGCAACCACGCGGAATCAAACAGGAGGAAGCGCGCGAAAAAACCGATTCAAAAATAATTAAGAAAAAAGGGAAGAGGGTATTGCGTTTAAAAGGTTCGGGGGGTTGTTGACTTTCTTGCATAGAAAACAAAATGGGGGAAAGTGAGCAGAAGACAAAGGAAAGGGAAGCCGCTGTTGGGAGCGGGACGTGGGGTGGGGGAATCCCTTTCTCTGGTCAAGGATGGAAGGAACTGGGGCCGAGGTTGCTGGGAAGAAGGCAGGAAACGCAGCGTGTAAAAAAAAAAGATGGCCACAGAAAAAAAAGGAAGAGGAGTCACTCGCGGAATCGGTAACGGAAAAACAATCTTTACCCGCGGCTGGGTCCAACGGATGTTTCAGAACACAAAGCAAAAGTTGGCGAAAAAAAAAAAAAGGATGGGAAAACCGGAAAAAGAAAGGGTATGCAAAGTAGGATGAACGACCGCGATCCTCAACTTTCAGTTGCTGATTGTTAAAGTGGACGCAAAGGTTGCGCCGCACAAGATAGAAGGTCGGGAAAGAAATGTGGGGGGGAAGGGAACTTGAAAAACTCTTCAAAAAAAAAGCTCAGACAGGAAATGAAAAAGGGCTAGGGTAAAAACGTCGCCCAGGATCTGAGGTTCTTAACTCTGGACGAAGATCGAGAACGAAAGTTTCCGGAGGTGACATAACGCAAGAGGATAAAAGCAGGAAGTCATGGAAAAAGTTCTCGTTTAAGAAGTGCGGACAGAAGAGGGCATCTTTCCCGGGTCAATAAAGAAGAAATCAAACGCCAAGGGGATTGGGGCCGCGGGGAGGTAGCGGTCGAAGGAAGGACTATGGCCCTAAGCTGGGGTGTGACTAAACTCAGAGAAGAAGTTATCTAAAAGAGAACGGGGGGGAAGTGTTTGAAAAGAAAATCTCAACAACAAAAAACGTGTTTTCGGCAAGCAAGGAACTCTGGAATTCAAAGGTTCGGGAAACCGAAGTCCAAGGCCTGGGGAAAGAACAAAAATCCCAAGAAAAGGTATGAAGGGAGAAAAGGGGGAAAAGGAGCCTAAAAGGGGCGAGGCAGGATGGGAAGAAGTCTTCTTTCTGGGAAAAAAGACACCAAAGAAGTGGTCGCAAAAGAAGAGAAAGGAAGAAATGGACAGAGAGACCTGCTGAGGAGAATGTTAGCTTAAAAAGCATTTCAGGTTCCTCCCATGGGGGAACTAATGGAGAAGACGTAAAAGAATCATAGTTGAAAAAAAAGAAAAACGCGTGAAAAAGTGGAGCTCAGATGAGCTTTTTATGCTAGGGCACGTTACGAGACGAGGGGGAAAAAAAATTTGTAGAGCTGGACGGGGAACTGCGAGAAGAGTATGGGAGGGGACGATCAATTAGGTATTCCCCAGGAATCAAGAAATATCGAGAAAAACCGAAAGGAAAACGCGGTTGAGGAAAAAGAAGGAAAAAAAGGTGCGGGGAGCACCATGCCCGCTTAAAACATAAGTGAGACCGGTGGGGGACGAAAAGAAATTTTAAAAAACGCCAGAGAGAGATTCAAAAATCGCAGGACATATAACGTTTGGGGTCGGACAGCCCCTGAGCGCCATCACTATCAAAGAGGGAAAGACGAAAGGGAGGTATTCCGAACCCGGGCGGTGACAAGGGGGTCGGGATCGGTCTCCAAGGTGGAAAAATGTGGAAAACCAAGTAAGAAGCCACGGGAAAGGGAAAACAGTCCGGGAGATTGCATATTAAAAGTATGATAGGAAGGTGCGAACGGGGGGCAGGGCCGCGCGAGACAGAAATGTGAGAGAGAGAAGGTTGCAAGGGGGCAGGAAAAAGTAAAAGACGGGGATTAGACTCCGAACGAGAGAAGGGGGAAAGGCTCGGTTAGGAGTTACAGAAAAAGGAGGAGATTCGGTAAAACCGGAACCGCTACTCTTCAAAAGGACTTAAGCATCACGTAAATGAAACTTTGGGGGAAACTTGCGACAACGCTTGGGGGGGAAAAGAGAAAGGGCAGGATTTGATAAGAGAGAATAATCCTAATCAACCCCATTAGAGACTTCTCATTGGGGGGGGGGTTGGGGGAGAAAAAACCTTTGGGTGAGGGTTGAGGGGGGAAACGAAAGGGAGGGAGAACAATCGGGAACTGAGTTGGGGGTACAAGCAACTCCTCTTTCTAGCTACGGGGGAAAAATATATAGTAAGAGTACGATTCAAGGGGTGCTAAAAAGATAAAAACTCAGAAAAAAAAAAAATCTCAGTAAGCGACACACTAACGGTGTGCACAAAAAACCAGTGAAAGGCGGAAAAGCCTGGAAAACACCGTCCTGGGGGCAAGTGGTGGAAGAACTGATGGGAGAGCCGTAAAAAGTCCAAGGCAGAGGGAAAAGTATAAAAAGGAAGGGGTAATACCGATACAATAAACACGACTGGGCCGGCAGGGAAAAGGACGCCGACAAGAGGGGTGAAACTTCAGAAGGGGATTTGAGCCCTCTAGGTACCGAGAGGAGAGAGAACAAGCTCAGACGGGCCTGAAACTCGTCGTAACAAGCGTATGACTTCGCGGTGAGGAACCGATGTCGAGAAGAACCGTGAAGCATGTAAGCAACAAAGGACCAGGAAAAAGGGCGCACACAAGCAACCGAAAAAGAGGGCTTTTCGGGGTGGGGGAGGAAAAAGAGCTTTCAGGAGGGGGAGCATTACAAAAGAAGAGTAGGCCGTGTCGTATCTCGGGAAAGATAGCTGCAAAAAAAAAGAAAAGCTCTCTAAAAGAACGTCTACAGCGAGCTGCGGCGACCACGGGCATCACAGATCAGACGACCGAACAGAGAGAAGAGGGGGGGGGAGTGAAAGAAGGAAGGGGCAGTGAAAAAGGAAAAGGGCGGGAAGGGGATAGAAGGAGGCGTAAAAGACGACGGGGTACGAAAAGGGGAAACTTCCCTAAGAGGAGGGGTTGTCGGGAGAAGGGAAAAAAAGCCTCTGGGGGGGGGATGAAAACCGTTTGGGAAGGATACAAAAAGACCGGCATTCTTTTCAGTGAGAACGAGGAGTGAACAGGGAAATTCTATCCCGTATATACATGCGGTGAAAAGGTAGGAACAAGGGGGTACGAAAGAGAGGGAAACCGTGCCCTCACAGACATATCTTTTCCGTAAGAAGTAAGCGTTACAACAAAGGGGGTGGGAAAAGGGAGTCTTTAAAGGAGGAACGTGAAAGGAGGGACACAAGTGGCTCTATAGGAAGGGATCCAGCCTGGCAAGTATTGAAAGGATTAACGAACAAAGGAATAAAGCGGAGCGAAAAGTCAACAGACAGAAGTAACTCCTGTCTAAGGCTTGCAGGAGGGGGCTAAGGAAAACTTGGGGGGGGAAAACCACAGGAATTGGGAAGAAAAAAAGACCGACAAAGAGAAGCCTCCTTAGTTGAGGGGGAAGGGAGTTACTTTGAAGAAGGACGCCACCAAGGATCTCCAATCAGACGCCCAAGAAAGGAGGACTCGCACCAGGGGAAGAAAATCCATGGAGACTTGGATCCGCAGAAGAGAGGGACACAAATCACACGGGGCTTACAGGAATCTTCTCTATTCGGTGGGGGACCTCCTCAAAAAGAAAGCTCAAAAGGGAAAACGAAAAATGGAGCCTTGAAGGTCCATCTCAGCCTGGGTGTCAAGGTCGGAAAACTTCGCCGCTGCAAAAAGATACTCGGTTAAAAAAGAAATGCAAAAGGCGTGGAAAGGGTCAAGGAAAAGTTTGAGAAAGAGGTCTTGCTGAGATTCTCCTCTGGATTCTCTGAAAAGAAAAGGTCTCTGGGAGGGTCAAGGGGGAAACTCTCTCAATGAAAAGAAGGAATTTAACGCAAAAAAAAGGGTAAATCTGATACTACGCGGCCTGACTAAGCTGCCAAAGTCAAAAGAGAGATTGGGGTGGCGGAAAAGAAAAACTTGCGCGAAGACCAGAGAAGAAAAAGCTCTAAAGTTCTGAAGGGTCTTGAGATGGGGTAATCATAATCGCTCATCTCCCTGATCTTGGGTTTTTTTGTTTTTTTTGGGTTTTTCCCCCCCCACCCAAAATACCCCCCCCCCGCCCCAACACCCCCCCACCCCCCCCCGACCAACAAAACAAAACTACAACACCCCCCCCCCCCCCCCCCCCCTCCCCCCCCCGAAACCCCCCCCACCCCCAACACCCCCCCCCCCCCAACCCCCCCAGCCAAGGGAGTTGTGTTTTGTTGGTTGGTTTTGTTTTTATTGTTTGGTGTTGGTTTGTTTGTTTTGTTTTTGGTTTGTAGTGTTTGGTGGGGGCCCCGCACCCCTGACACCCGGGGGCCCCCCGCCCCCCCACCCCCCAAACCACCCCCACCCACACGCGGACCCCCCCCCGCACCCCACACCCCCGGCGGGCACCGGCCGAAGAAACGAAAAAACACAAACGAAACAGAACCACCCCCTCCCCCCCCACCAAAAGACCCCCCCCCCCCCCCCCCCCCCCACCCCCCCCCGCCCCCCCCCCCCAGCCAACACCCCACACTCCCCCCCCCCCGAAACCCCCCCACACGCCCCCCAAACCCCCTCGCCAAAAACCCCCCCCCCCCACGAATAAAAAAAACACGCCCCCCTCCACCCCCCGACAAGGGATAAGGACTTCCTTGTTTTTTCTCTTCTTCGATAAGGGTAGAAGCAGTGGTGTGGGGAGACCGACCTGAGGGGAGCATTACGCAATGGCGTGGTGGAGTCTAATATTGAAAAAATATCTTCAATAGGGGAACTGGATTCTAGAGGGCTTCAACTTTTATGGTCTGGAGAATCACCCAGTACATCGTTCTAATAAAACGAGGATCTCGGAAAAGTAATCGGAAGCTGGCTACAGGAAAGCTTTACCTCTCTTTAGACTGTGGGGACGCCGTGTAAAAAATCTCCGAAAAAGAAACCTCAGGGCAAAGAGATGTAGAGGGGAGGAGCTTATTATTCCGGAAAAAAGAAAGTCGGGCAGGTGTGGGGGTACCTCTCTACTATTAGTCCCCAAGAAAATCCGTCATCAAGCGGCGAAGGGCCAAGGAGAATTGGAGGTCGATCTGGTGCGTGTCCGTACCGTCTTTTGCGACTAGATACAAAAAAACTGCGCTGAGCTCCGTCCACGTCGAAAAAAGCGAAAGAAGGGATTCCCTTATATGGCCGCAGACCTTCAGGGAACGCCTCACAGCCAGAAAGAGGAGCCAAAACGAGCAATAGGACACACACGAGGTGAGAGTAAAAGAAAAACAGCTTAAAGGGGAACGGAGAAGAGCGAAGTTCTCCTTACCTCTTGTCAGGAACGTAGATAAGAGTTCCCTACGCTGGAAGGATTGCGGATAGGACCCGGGCGTCAAAAGAACGGAAAAGAGAAGGGGGAGGGAACCTCTCTCAAAAATAATAGAGATGTGGAATCAGAAAGACCCTGAGGAGGTCCCGCAGAAGGTATGAAAAAAAGAGAGCATGGCTTAAGGATAAGACGAAAGGGGAAGGACCTCTGGCAGAAGTCTTTAATTTTGGACTATATTCAAGAGGAACTTAAAGAGGGGGGCAGAAAAAGAAAAAACTCCTTCTTGGGTCGTGGGAGAAGAATTCTTTGATTGACAGGACCCCTCAGGAAGGTTGGGGGTGGGGGAGTCGGAGAAAGGGTACAGTGCCTTTCACCAAGGGAACGTAGAAAAGAAACGATTCCCTCTACAGATTTTACGGAAGCCGAGGTTCAGAGAGAGGTGGAGAGGTCCGAAAAACCACCGGAGGACTCGAAAAAAAAAGTTCTACTGGGAAAGGGAACTTTAGTGGACTAGGACCTCCAAAACAGACCAGATCGGGGTATTTTACGAATCTTCGCAACTGCTACCGAGTGATAGGGAAAAGGTAGGCCGTTGAACAGGAAAGATCTGATCGTCATAAATGAAACGAAACGAACAAGGGAGAAGGGTTTCTCCAGGAAAGGCGGGGTTGAGGAAAAACCAGAAATCTAACCGCTTCTACAGCTTTGGTTCTTCAGGGAGGGCAGACCTGAGTGGGAAGAAAGCTTAAGGAGTCGGGGGTCCGTGACAGCGTTTTCTCCACAGATCAAGAAACTCAAAAAAAACAATCCATATGGCTTGGACAAGGAACTTCGTGGGGGGGGTACGCGGAGGCCGATTTGAACTTCCCGGATGGGGGGAAAATGACTCACCACCAAAATCAACAACAATCCCGAGGTCCTTGAGGAGTCCACTCTTACAGAAAAGAGACAACTTTCTCCGGAGACTATAAGCGAAAAAAATAAGAATGAGATCTGGCCGGGAAAGGCGCCCAAGGAAAAAAAGGGAGGGAGTAAAAAAAAAAAAGGAATTAATGCTAGGGTCATTTTCTCTGCGCTTGGACGAGGGGGTCTGCTACACAACAAGGGTCGGTTAAAAACCTATAACAGCGGGGAAGAGTAAGGAAAAAAAAGAGAGTCAAAAGGGGAAGGGCCAATTTGGGGGCACCTCCTGGAACACCTGGGGACATATCGCGAAAAAAGGCTGATAAGGGAGAAGTTGTGGAGATGGGGAGAGCAAAGAATTGATTTGAAAGAGGGTTTTGATTTCTTCATAGACCTTGGGGGGGGGTTATAAAAAACCGCAGCTGAGAGTCGGCCTCGATAGGAAACGCACTAAGCTCGTTTGGGAAAGTGGATTTGAGGAGTCGAGCTAGGGGAGTTTGATTGTTGGGGGGGAAACCGGATGGGGGGGCGGACAGGGCGTCGGCAAAGGAGAAAACGAAAAAGGCTGGATCACGGGGGGGTCGCCATTTCTCGGAACAAGAACCGCGCGGCGGGCAGGGTAAAACAAGAAAGTGGGACCCTAAACCGGAACGCGGAAGATCGAACTATTACTTTAGTGTCTGCGTGAGGTATTATTCACGCACGACGTGGTCGGGGCTAAAAGGGAGAAGACCGTCATGGCGCCGAAAGGAGGATTCAAAAGAGGGGCGGGTGGGAATCTGGATGTTTCCAAGCAGCGCGGGCCGCAGCCCAAGCAAAACAATTAAAAAAACTGTAAAAAAAAAAACGGCCAGAAGAGCGCCTCACTGACTAAAAGTTCCATTCCCAGGAATTTCTGAAGGTGGGCCGTGGAAGAAAACCTGAGAAGAACGGGGGACAGGGGACAGGACGACGACTGCAGGAGAACCCGACAAAAAGGAAGAATATTCTGAAGCAGGAGGATCAACTAGTGGACGTATTCCTCTTTAGTGTGCGAATCAAAAAGGGGACTTTTACTCTTCAAGGGGAGTCCGAAATCCACAAAAAACGGCAAAGGAAGCGCACATCTCAAAAATTGAGAGATGTTCGAAAATCCCTTCTTATCAAAGGGGATGCCCGGGGGAAGGGGGAGGACGCCGAAAGAGAGCAGAAGAAAGGGCAGCGTGACGAGAAAGGGGGGGGGTTTCGGAATCTGCCTAAAAAGGGTAGGTTGTCAGGGGAATTCGAGACTCCGTCCTCGGGAAAACTTAAAAACCGCAAAGGGAAGAAACGAGCGCATGAATAAAAAAAAAAGAGGAAAAACCGTATTATCAAGGAAACCTGGTGGGCTGCCGGCATTTCATAAAAAGGGGTAGGAAAAGAGAGCGGTTACGCGAGCAACGATCCGAAAAGGGAAGTCCTACGAGTCCGTCGGAAGAGGAAACTTTGAGGGAAAAGGACTCGCTGCAATCATATCGAGGGGGACAAAAACCGGAAGACGAAGGTTCAAGGCAGCCATAAAGTCTGCGCGGGGGGAGTGGGAAGTAAAGTTAGAAAGAGGGGGCGAAAAGCGTGCATAATAACCGCAAAAAAAAACTACAGTAATCGGACTTCCGAAAAACTTTGGCAGGGAAGGAATGGGAACATGCTCGAAGGGACCATCGGATAACTGTGAGCCTGCTAATGGTCTACCACCTGGTCTTCCAGAAGGAAGGCAGGGGGTGTCAGAGTTCCGAAATGGGACGGGTGAGGTGCAGAAGGAAAAAAAAAGATCGCCTCTCCCAGGAAAGAAATTGTCCGATCTCCTTTCTTGGGAAAAGGACAACCGAGGGGGAGGGATTGGAGAAGAAGATTTCGGGTGAATGTAACCCAAGGTTACAATGACTAAGGCCACCACCCCCGGAAAGAAGCAAGAGAGGCCCAGGGGGATCAGCGCGCCGGATTTCTCAAAGGATCAGAAAAATGTTGTCCAGAGAACGGGGAAAACGTCGTTGGGGGATCGCAAGTGCCGACGAGGACAAAGGGGACTCAAAAAGAGAATGAAGGGGAGGAAAAAGGGGACTGCGACGGGGGGAAAAGCTGCAATTCAGAAATAGTAGGAGTAAAAGAAAGAAAAAAGCCCCAGGGGGCTCAAGCAAACGCCTTCAAAAGAAACCCGTCCTGGGAGGGGAAAAAAGAAGGGTGGCGGAAGTCCCAAAAGCCGTCTTTTTCCTCTCTGTGGGAAAGGAGAGATTACCGGTAGCGAAGGGAAAATGAAGTTCCATGAAGGGAGCCATTTGGGTGAAAAAAAAGGGAAAGTCCGGGGGGGGGGGGAGAAAAAGCACAAGTTGGTGAGAAAACCTTTTATTGAGGTAAGGGCATCAAAAACAAATCGGAAAAAAAAGGGTTGGTGTCAAAAAAATGCGGATTAGAGAGGCAGAGAGCAGTCTCCGAGGAGGGGGCAATTGCAAGTTGGCAAAGGCAGAAAAGCCGCCGGGAGATGGCGGCGAACTCGTCACTTCGCCAGGGGAATAAAAAGCGTGGAGGAAGGTGCGAAAAAAGAACTCTACAGAGGGTACCCAGCAAGAAGCTATTCCCACCGCTGGAAGGGGAAAGGGCGTTCAAGAAGGGCAAGGAAGGGTCGGGAAGGAGGGGGGGGGAGCGGGCGCAAAAGAAAAAAAACAATAGGTCAAAAGGAAGGCTGGCGCACACAGGAGGAGGGGAACTAGTGTTAGCGGGGGGGATGGAAAAAAAAACTGCAAAAAATACCTTTCAGGAAAAAGGGGCCCCAGCAGAAGACCGAATCACAACCCCTGCACGGGAAGAAAAAGCTTTACTCGTCGGGCCACGGGGAACGCTATGATCGAACACGTAACCGATGAGGAAACTACAGATGACTGCATTTAGAAAAAGGTATAAAGAGCAGCTTGGGACCTGTCATGGAAAAAAGTCGCGAGACTGCAGAACTGCCCACAGAATTCAATAAAAACACTAAAACCTCCAAAACATGGATGCGAAGGCACCCTTTTAGTATCTCGGGACGGACAAGAACGTTGATGCTAGATACCGCCGTGAAGGGAGAGATTGGAAGGCATCTAAACAGATCGGAGAAGGAAAAGGATCTCAACAAAAGAAGAGAGCGAGAAAGATGGAGGGGTCCCTTTTGGCACGCGTGCCAAAAAGGAAAAAAAAAAAAAAGCGTAGAAGAGAGATACTAAAGAAGATTCGCAAAATCTGGAAGCGATCCGCCCTCGTTTCTTGAACGGGAGAGGGCAGAACCTGGTAGATCGTCCTGAAATCCCCCGTCGCGAATATCAGGGGAAGGAAGAAGCGTGGCCGAGGGAAGGAAAAGTCAAAACTAGACCTCATCTTTATTCGGGGAGCCGATAGAATACGCTGGGGAAAAAGACCACCTTGATTCTCGTAGGGGGAAGGAAGGGTACGGACTGCACGTTCAGGTATCGAAGGGGGAAGAGCAATTGTCGGGCCATAGCTAAAAGGGGTCGGGCCAAAGGGACCGGGGAAGAGAACAAGGGGGGAAATCAGAAAAAAAAAAAGACGGACGGAATAATGCCTCCACTAAAGGTCGAACGCAGACGGTGCCAAAACGGCGAAGGGAAAGGGTCGATGGCCTTGCAATCGGGGGGGGGGTGCCTACGGGGGGAAAAAAAAAAAACACTCCACTAGGGAAGATCAAAGGAGGTCGCTAAAAGTCTCGGGGAAAAAAAGTTAATAAATGGAGGGCGAATCTCCCCTTCAGGTTCAATCAAAGAAAAACTCTGCAAAATCCATGAAAACCTTGGACAAACGTTGGGTCGGAAAAGGGTGCATACCATCAGTCTGTCAGAACTTCCCTGGGCTGCGGGGGGGATCACTAACCAAAGTGGAAACACAATCCCGGAACACACGGGAACAGGTGGAAAAAATTCTTAGGAAGAGAAGCCTTGTGGGAGAAAGGGATCAGAAAAAAAGGAATCGTTAGATCATAAGATTTTGATTCAAAAGGACGGCGTTGGGGGCCCGGAAAGGAGGGGAAGATGGCAGAAAAAAGCGCTTGGCAGTCGCGGGAGGGTCCCAAGACCTGGTTAAATAAGGAGGAGAAATTCTGGTAAACCCCGACCTATAAACCGAGCAGGGGCCATGAAAGAAGGAGAGAAGGTGGAAGAAGGGGCAAGAAAAAAACTCGGAATGGAAAAAAAAGGGTGGCGAGGAACATCTTCTTTAGCGGAAACGATATCGGGACGGAGTCACCCGGGAAGATATAAAGAGCAAGGCACCTGGGGAATTGGAGCAAAAACAGGAGAAAAAGGGGACAGTTCTTGAGGGGGGGTAAAAAAAAAGGTTCATCAAAGGAAAAGGCCGAAAGACGGTTGGGGGAAACTGTCGAGGGAAAAAATTAGAGGGAGGGGAAAGAAGTACCCTGGGTTGGGGGGGGGGGGAAGGGGAGGGGGGAGCGACCGGATATGGTCGGAAAAGAGAAACAGTAAGCAGAAGTCACGACGCAAGCATTTCGATGGGAAGGGGGGGGGGTGTGTGGGGGGAGTCGCCAAGAGTGTTCAGAAAGGGAGGTCCCAGGCCGCGCCGCAAAAGGGACTCCTTAAAAAAAACCGCTGAAAGGGAGTCTTGGAAGTCGCATTTCTGGGCTCTTATCTGAAAACAGGTCGGGTGATCCTACTAATGGGAACTCCTGAAGTGGAGGGGCGAGAAACAATAGGGAAAAAGAACTTCAAAGGGGAAAGGGGGCGGTGTCTGTGATGGGGGACCCCTCGAGACTGAAGGCACTGTCTCCAGACCGAGAGAAAAAGTAATGGATCGTTCGGGGGAGGGGAACCACGATCTGGGGGGACTCGAAGGGGGGAAATGGGCCGTTCAAAAAAAGGTTCCTACCTTTTCGTAAATGAGGAGCAGTAGCCTCAAGCTGGACAGGAGCCGAGAAGGACGCACAGCAAATCGAACACGAAGTGGTGGAAAAAAAGCTTTCCAAGGGAATTAGCAAAACCAAAATCAAGACTAGCTCCTGTAAAAAAAAGTTCGTATCGATAGAATACGCTGCAAGTTGAGGGGGGAAAAAGGAAAAGGGGCATTTTCAAGGAAGCGACAAAGGGAGAAAGAAATTTTCTGGCCAAAAAGAAAAACAAGAGGAAGGAGATCGAGACTGTAGGTTAAAAGCCCTGATGAAAGTGTGGGGGGATCTCGAACGGCGGGAATATGAAAAAAAGGAAGGGGGAGAGCCTGAGGGGGTTGCCTAGGTCTCAAAGACAGCAAAAGAAATGAGTTTGGAAAGGTCGCGCTCCGAAGGAGGGGCTGTAAATCTTCAAAAGGAACTCTCACAAACGCATCTTGTGCGTTGGACTAAGACCGAGAAAAAAAAAAAAGTGACAGGTCCAACCCGATTCTATCCCGAGGGCTTACATGGGAGAAGGTCATAAAAAGGTCGGAAAGCTCGAGCTAAAAGAAGCAAGGGGCCGGAGAGTCATAACGCGAAAAGCGAACGTGGTGATGAAGGACTTTCGAGAAAAGTTGCAGTAAGAACACAAAGGCGAAGTTTCAAGGGGAGCCAGCAAGCCTTGCGCTCCATGTCCGGAAGCTCCCAGAGACACAAGAGCGCAAAAGCCGCGAAAGAATCCGTGAAGGCGGGTTCTAAACCGGGGGGACCACGACAAAGGTTCTTCGGTGTGGGGGTGAGGCGGTCACACGAGCGGTACAAGGTGAGAAAAGGATCCGAATCGAAGGGGGGAAAAAGAAAGACAAAGAGACCGCTTTCCGCCACCGTCATGGAAAACGGTTCGCACGTCAATGCAAGAAAGACTCGCAAATTCAAATCAGGAAAAAGGGGCTTGTAACAAAAACGGAGATCTCGACTCGTTCGGGGGAGTTCGGGAAAAGTGCCTTCCTGAGGTTTTTAAAAGGAAATAAAAATTGGGGGGCCAAAGGGCGAACGGAAATTTCCCACTCAAAATTTTTAAGAAAAAAAAAGAAAGTAAGATTACAACAGTGAGCAGCGAACCTCAGGGAATAGCTAGAAGAAAAAAAAAACGCTCTTGAAAATACGGAGGGGGGAAAGACCGGAGGCTGGAGTAGGTCTAGGGTGGGGAAACTCGGACCTCTGGGGGGAAAGCTGTTTGGGGACAAATCCAGGAGTCTCAAACAGAAGAGAGAGACCATCAGACCAAAAAGCTTCCCGCGACGCCTCAGAAGGGGGGTCAGTGGGGGAATGTACTACCACTGAAACTGGCGCAAAGCGTCTTTTTCCATCTCGTAGGGGAAAAGGGGGAGATCCTAGTTCGGCGAGAAAAAACCCAAAAAAAAAAAGGGGGGGAAAAGAGAATAAAGACCGGGCTGAGGGGAGGAAGAAAAAAACCGGGGTGGTGGGGAGCTTTCACATAGTCTGGGGTGAGTGCAATCGATACGCTGGGGCCTAAGGGACCGCGGAGAAGCTTTTCAAGGAAGGCCAAGGGGACTTAGAAAGGGGGGGGGGGAGACAAACGTAGCGAGTCTATTCGTGAACTGGGAGAAGGGCGGGAAGTGGTCACCGGAGGACAGGAGAAAAAAGAAAAACTGCACAGGAAGG
>Ga0179593_1675553_pt1 | contig 13806 bp, 12 predicted proteins | sample CZODoug2_1_08_16_FD_185931 | JGI IMG/M metagenome (GOLD analysis project Ga0179593, IMG submission 185931) | Vadose zone soil fungal communities from Angelo Coast Range Reserve, California, USA - CZODoug2_1_08_16fungal (PacBio error correction) | ecosystem: Environmental > Terrestrial > Soil >...
GGGAAGGGAATCCGGCCGATCACAGGGAAAACTCCACATGTGGCAGTCACAAAAGAGGACGAAGGGGTCGGGGAAGCGTTGCGGTCGTATAGTGCATCCCCGGGGGAGCCCTCGTAAACCAGCCAATGAAAACAAGCTGGCGAACGAAAAAGCCAGAACCAGCACCAAAAACATTTTCAACCGGAAGGGGGAAAGATCAGCAGGAATATGAGGAGAAAACAAAAACGATCCAACAAAAGGCCGACTCAACCGTGGGGGAACAGGTCCTCGAAATAACCTGACATCACCCCCCAAAAGCGTATAGCATCGAGAGGCCAAGTAAAGAGCAGGAAGGCACTCTTTCAGACTGAAATCGGGGGCAGGACGAAGGCCCCACGTCACAAACGAGATGGAAAAAACGATATGCAGGTCCCGGCAATCGCATTGCTACTTATCGTGCAAAATGAACGCCCGATGGGGGGAAAAGGGACCGACCGTTGCAAAAGGGGAGTTCTTTCACAGCAAAAGAAATCCAAGGGATTGACAAAAATCAATCAGTAATGCATAGGCCATTACGCTCTCCAACAAAAGTCCGTCCGAAAAACCCGTCCGCCGGAAGGAAAGCATCATTCCGACGGGGAAGGAAAAGGGAGGACGAGTTCAACGTTTGGAATCGGAATCATCGCAGGATTCCGAAGCGTACGCTGCTTCAACAGATCCCCACCAGAAAAAAAGCGCAGGGGGGAAAGAGCCAGGGAAGCTGCCAAAGGTGCACAAGGCCTCCATACAAAGGTTAATCCGGCAATGACCTTGGGGCTGCTGAAGCGTGGCCGTGTGAAAAAAGTAGAAAGAAGAGACGAAATACAATCAGGGGGGGGAAGCGATCCGAGTTAGTCCGTCACACTGGAGGGCGCAACAATTGATTCGGATTCAGCAAACTGCGTCAATAAAAGTGGCAAATTGATCAAAGCAAAGGGTAACAGCAATAGAAAATGGCCGCAAGAATGAGTCGTGCCAGATTGCAAATCAGGCTGGCGCGGACCTTGCGACCGGCGGTGAGGCATATAAAAGGAAGGATCCCGTACCGATACCCGCAGAAGGGAGACCAGGAAAAAAAATTGACGCGGTAAACGGTAACTCTCCTACGGGGAAGGCTCCTTGCTTCTGTGATGGTCCATTTCGAATCACCGCAAATTTTTTGGTCCACTTGGAGGCCGCTGTGCTGGGAGGGGGTCCGGCATTTCTTCTCTTGAAGGGGGGATAGGTAACAAACAGGAAACCTGGTCTTATCAGGTTCTGACCTGTGTTGCTTGGGGAGGGGGGCTAAATGGTGAAAGCACTTATTCGGGCAGCTTGAAGAGGGGAACGTCGTGGGGAGGTGAGCCTGGCGGAAAGGGGAAAACCACCATTGCCCGCATCCCTGCGCCTGAATGAGTGAACCGGATGAAAATGGGCATCGTATCTGGCCAGAGCTGAATGCTCAAAAACCTGGGTCTTTTTTCGGTAAAAAGAGAGAATCCTGCTGTGAAACCTGTTTTTGGGGAAGAGGGAAGGGAAGAGATTCATGGAGAAGCGCTGCGAACTGGACCGAGAAAATTCAGGATCAAATGCAGAATCGCGTGACCTCAATCTTTGAATTTGCCGTTTGGAACTTCTCAAGCCGCGAGAACAGGGGGGGAACGGACTGGGGGGGGGAAAAAAACGAGAAGTCCCTCTCCCGTTTTGGGATTCTTGATTTTGGCTTTTCCAGAAACAAGGTCGGCTCCGGAGGGGGGAAAGAGCTCCGGCGGCAAGGTTCCTAAACTTGGGGAAGAGCTTTTTAGGGAAAGTTAGTGTGCTTATTGGGGCTTGGCTGGCGTAGAGCTTGGGTAGGGGGGGAAAGATGACTGAGGACGCAACCCGAACGCGGCTGGAAACGATGTGTAATCTCGGAGTGCTCAGGGGTATGCTTGCTCAGCTGGTGTCGCCGGGCAAAAAGGCCGAATGAGACGGGGGGTGGGGGATGGAAAAGGGAAAAAGACATTGGAAGAGAGGGATCAATTTTCCATTGGCTGAAGCGGAGGTAACAGATAACCTGGACGCTCCAAAGCGCATCGGGGAGAGAAAGGGGGGGAAGTTGGGGGGTAGGAAGAACGTAGGAAAATGAAAGAAAAGGAACAGGTGAAATCGAAAAGCGGACAGCCATGAGAGCGGCATGCCAATGCCAAAGATGATCACGTCTGTGGGGCGGGTGTCGTACACATCAAGTCACTGAAATACACAGGAAACAAGAAATAGAAGGGGGGGAAGGGAGGAATTTGGAACAAGGGGGGTTCATCGGTCCAAAGGAAATTCGAGGGAGGAGGTAATTACAAAATTGGGAACGCGATGACCCCAACGCCTAAAGAAAGGCACTTCAGACAAGCTTTGAGAAAAAACGACGAACACAGCAAAGAGTGACGCAGAATCGCGGGTATCAAATATAAAGGGCAATGCAGAGTAAGCAGTAACGGAGGGGGGAGAACAGTATAACATGAATGGATCAAATAAGAGGTTCAACAACCAGTGAAACCCAACGTCTGTCTAGCCAGCAAGAGGGCCTCCAGACAGAACGAGGGGCCAAACGGGAGATGGACCAGACTGCTTAAGAAGCGCCCAGGGAAGGGGTCATAGGTAAGGGGTCCCGAGGGGGTGGAGGAAAACAACGGTTCTGCTATGTAAAGGGCCGTCATTCTTCTCAATAAGGGATGGATTACATTGGGAAGAGGTAGGAATTGTGGAAAGGGGAGGAAGGTGTTCTTCGCTGAAACGGAAGTCGAAGGGGAGCCCCTCGCCTCTTCAAGAGATTCATCACGGATAGAAAAAAGGCAACCACAGCATCGAGGCGACGTCCTGTCAAAAAAGGAGGCTACTATTCAGCTTGCTTTTCTCGAAGAAAAGGCAGTATACGGCGGCGGAAAAAAAGGGGTCGATCGGGAAAAAAATGCGTCAGAAAGGAAGTGCAAATAGCAGGAGTGAAAGTGATTTCGAAGAAGAAGCTCGCATCAAGGGGGTCTACATCGACTCGCACACAATCAAGTTGGTAGCTGAACAGGTATCCGGAGGAGGACCAAAATCGCATTTCGTCATTTGCGCTTGAGGAGGAAAGAAAATGAAACCAGGGGGAGGGGAAAAACAAGGGAAACCCGGTAGATAGGCACAAAGAGAAGCTGGTGAATCAACGAGTTCAGGAATCTGTGCCGACAACTCTGACGGGCACCCGTCGTAAAAACGTCAATGTGAGTACAAAAATTAAGGACAGGGGAAAAGCAGTTTGCGATTGTAACAGAATCTGCAATGGGACACTGTGCGGAGGTGCGCCGATCCGGCGACAGGCCAACCAACCCGCCTACAAAAGGTTATCCCCGACCGTTATGGAAGCTCGAGGGAGAAAATCATAAATAAGAGTAAGATAACAAACAAATCCGACCAACTCCTATGGCAACGGTGATCACGGAAGTGTTTAGCTCGTAAACTCTCCATACAAATCGCCAGGACAAAACAAACAATGAAGAAATGGCGAAAGCCACGCTTCAAAGGGGGTTGGGAAGTACGAAGTTATTCATGAGAAAAGTGGAAGTAGCTAAGGGAAAATTATCAAAGGGGGAAGAGGTGAGTGGCACGCACAGTCGACAACAGGAGGGATTTTTTCCACGAAATGGGCGGTCTAAGAGGTTTCTGTCTTCAAAAACTCTAGACGCTGTCGTAGGATTGACTAGGGGTCACAAAAAAAAGGAGGCAGAATATGAGGGGGATAAACCAAGGATATTGCGTCAACGCGCCGGGGAAGCACTGCTCGTGCGCTGGGCGGGAAGTACCAAAAGAAACAAAAAAGTAGAAAGGGGGAACTGCGCCCCCGAGAGGGACTGCAAAAGGGCCACGAACGGCCACAAAGGGCAGGCCCCAAAACTAGACAGAGAAACAACCCGATTGGGGGTCAATTAAGAAGGGAAAGGCCAATCACTAGGAGAAAGCCAATAGATCCCTATAAAAAGAGTGGGCTGGAAAAATGCGGGAGAAATTTTCCAGGGGTGTGACTTCAAAAGCCACACTATAACTTAAAGCTCTAGGAAAGAAAGCTTAGATCCTGCGAAGGAAAAGAGGGGGAGGGGAAAGGAAGAATAGAGCCCTTATAGATGACCATAGAGAGGTTCCGCTCGAGGGATCTGACCAATGGGGGAAGGATTAGAAAGCCGGGGAGGAAGAAAAGAGGGTAAAACAAAAGGGCGCAAAAGGGGAGAGGCCAACAATTTCAGATATGACATTGTGCAAAAGCCCGCTATAGGGACGACAAACCCGGAATAAAGGAGCAGCGAAAGCGTGTACTCAAGAAAAAGCGTAGGGGCCTAAGGGGGAAAACGACGATACGTGCCAAAAGAAGCCCCTACTATTGAAATCAGCTATCTTTCAGAGGAAAGGTCCCTATCAGGGGGGGAGGGGAAATAAAAACCGAGGTACTGCTTTTAAAGGGGGGGCTCGGGTGAGCATAAATATGGTAGACAAGTGGAGAGGGAAAAAGGTCGGGGGGAGGTTCCCAGGTGCGAGCCTCGACGGGGAAAAATTTTGCTGTTAAGACTGAATCTCTTCTTCAAAAAACAAACGGTCGGTTAAAAATAGAGGGCCAGCAGGAAAAAAACAAATGCTCGGAGAGGGCAGTACCGCTAGGGAAAAACACGCCGGCAGCCAATTGGACCTGATGGTAAGGGCCTCACCTAAAACAACTGGAGAAAAAAAGGAACCCGTCGTTCCGGGGGGGAGGGGGGCGCGTGCAAAACAACAGCTAGGGAGGGTCCTGCGTAAGACAATGCGCGCCATGAGTCAATCTGGGGGGGGGGGGGGGGGGAGGGCTTCTCTGTTAGTCTCGAGTTGGCGGGCCTAAGGCGCGGAGGCAAGGGATGACTTCACAGGAAGTCTTCACACGTGGTTGGGGGGGGACTGCTAGATAGAAGGTTGTGGGAGAAAGGTAGGGGGAATCTGGGGAAAAACTCTATTCCCATCGCGATTGACAGTGTGAGCTTATATGATTGTTGTCTAAATCCTGGAAAGGTCTGGAGAACAAAGGGGCGTTAGCGAGGGTCAAGCTAAAGATCGAAGTTATAAATCTGGGCAGCTTCCACCATTCTAAGGCGCGAGAGAACAGGTGCAGGTTCTCAGAGAGGTGATCATCCAAAGGGGGGGGGGGGGGACAGGCAAATCGAAAATGTGAAAGCGATGGTGCCAGGCCAGCAAATGTGTGAGGAGGCTAGGGGCTAAGATTGCTTTCCGGGGTCTCTAATTGCCAAAAAGAAAGAGGTTTGTGGGAAGAATGTCAGAAAGGTGGGAACTGCCTTGTTGGCACCGTGCGAAACGCCCTCTATTGTGGGGCGCGGGGGGTCCTAGATTTGGGGGGAGGAGGCGTTGGGCCAGAAAACAATTGAGGAAAATTGCGAAATCGCGTTTGACTCAAAAGGAATGTGGTAGAAAAGAATCCTCATAGTCTGGCGGGACATTGTGAGGGGTGAATAGGGAGGATAACAGTGAGAAAATAAAAGGTCTCGAGAAACTGCTTACATCCATTTTAGATTGAACAAAGACATTGACCCTGGGGATGAGAGGGGCGTGCCACTCACACGGCTGCTGGTGGGTCTACTTGGGGCTAGTCGATTCAAGGGGAAAACCTGGAATCGGCCAAAAAAAGTTGCAGCGTGGCGTGCCTTACGCCATTTCAGGTAAACCTATTATTGGCTCTTCCTTGGTATGTCAATTGGGGGGGGGAGGAAGGTAGGAAAAAAAAAAAATAAACAGTGAGGGAAGGAAACGGCGCCAAAAGGTGGGCTCGGAATTCGGGGGCCAGAATATCGTGGGTTGTTTCCAGGGGGGTTGATATGCTCGTCGAGGCCCATTAAAGATGGGGATAGGGGAACTCGTGGGAAATTTGTTCGCCGGATAGGAAAGCTCCTCACAGTCAAGTCAGGGTGCTGAAGGGTCGTGTTCCAAATAGCAACAGGAGGCGAAACAGGGAAGTAATTGGAAAAAGGTCCTCACCGTGGAGCGTTCGAGGAGGTAGCGGCACAGAGTGAAAGAGTGTCAAAAAGCGTTGCCGGGGGCCGATCTCATCCGGTAGGCTGACGTAAGAGGAAAGAAGAGGCCTTCTTCAAAGGGGGGGAAAAGGTCACAGGCGAGGGTATTTGAAAGGGGGGATGACTGGCAGGATACCTGAACTCCAAAGTGAAGTGAACGGTCTCTTCGCAAAGAGTGCGATATGCTGGACATCGAAATCCCCTTTCCTCAAGAGATTTGGGCAAGGAGGAAAGAGTTGAGAATCTGGGAAGAAGAAAAAAGAAAAGCCGAAAAGGACGTCGGATAGAAAATCAGGCTGAAGATGTACCTTTGGAGAAAGGCCGCGCGACTGGCTGCTGTGGACCTTTTGGGGCTTACTTATAAGAAGGGGAAAGGGAAGAAGCGAGGGGAGGACTGGCCAAAAAGAAAAAATGAAAAGCCGTTTCAGCTGAAGAAAAAAGAGACTGGCTCCTTGCACAGAAAAGGCAGGCAAGGAAAGGGAGGAAAGATTTAGACTAACGGGAGATAGCATAAAAGGGGGAGCGCCTAATACGAAACAGCGTTGCCAGCGAAGAGGGAAAGGAAAGGGCGCGAAAGGGCATCAGTCTAGCCATCTCAAGGGGGTTAATTCGTTAGAGGGAGGGGGAACCCGATAGGAAGGAATGGGCATAACGCTTTCCTCGTGATTTTGATCATGGGGATAACTGTCTCGGGGACAGCGTTTTAAGGAGTTACCGTGCATTGAGTATTAGGGATTAACATAGAAGCGTCTAAGGAGGCTGATGTGCAAGGTTGAAAAAAGGCAGAATTTACAGGGGTACGCGGCAGGGGTCCTCATAGAGGACCAATTTGTGGGGGGAATACATTAAGCACTCGAAGAATGGTGGGGGAAGGGGGGGGAAAAAACCATGAGTGGCAAACTCCTAAGCAAAACTTCGAAGTAGTGGGCTGTTTAGGGGAACGTGCCCTTGGAAACGCGCCAAGACAAACCAGAAGGTATCGTGGAGTGGCGAAGGGGGGCCTGAAGCTGAAGGAATGAAGGAACTGAGGAGCAGTAAAGGCTCATTTTCAAACGATGAATGTAAGAAAAACTGGTCAGTAGAAGAGATTCAAAGGGGGGAGGTCCCCGTTGAGAGGGGAAGAGCTGCAGAAGAAAGGAATCGATCCCAAAAAATGTCTTTGAAGGGCCTTACATTACCAACCAAATCGTTCCGGAGGGAAACAATTTTCTGGGCGGCGAACAAAAAGAGCAAGGACGAAAAAAAGCCGAGAATGCTTGAGAGCAACAATCAGTGTCAGCACGCTGTGCGGTTGAAGAACATTCAGCTTCAGCACCAGATTATCCTCCAAACGAACAACACAAAAAAAAAAAACGGAAAACCTCATAAGAAAATAAAGCATCCAGAAAAAGAATCGTTCACGGTTGAATCCAACAAATCGCATTCCTCCCATATAAGGCGTACCTACAAAGTGCCACGATTAAAAAAGAAACATACTCAAAGGAAAACGGTCTCTTTGGGAGGATTTGCAGTCCAAACCACCCTTATCTGGCAAGGGGAAACGGCAGCCAAGGGAAGATGAGTTCACTCTAGAAAGGGATCATTTTATCCTTAATGTTGTTTCGAAAGTAAGACATTTGAAGCGTCGCAGAAGGGGGGAAAGGGGAAAGGAGCGAACACAAAAAGGGAGATGGAGATAAGAAAAAGTTTTTGATCACCATGAGAAAAGGACTTCCAGATAGTTCCACCTTTTAAAAAGGTTTAACATTTCCATGAAGTCGGCATTCGCGGACACTGGGCAATTGGAGGGGAGGGGAATGAGAGCCATGATCAAACCTTCCAAAGCCGCTGAAGGAGGTCTAATACGGACCGTGAAAAAAACCGCTATCGCCCCGCGAAAAACACAGTCAGCACCGGTAAGAAAAACCATCAGGTACACATCGTTGCAAAGCCGCTTTGGTGACCGGGGGATAGAGCGGGGAAAATATAATAATTCCGGTAAAAAAAGAAAAAAAAAAAAAAATTGCAGGGGCGGACCACGCAATTGGAAAAAAAACGGTGCGGTGATTAGGAAAGACAGATAAAACAAAAGCAATATCCGCGCCCGTAGGAAGAGTTGTTCAAACACTTTTTTTCAGCTGGACGAGGGGGGGGCTAACGAGGGGTAATTGACTGAAAAAACGGGATAGCTCGGGGGGAAGCACTCGCCGGAGTCGCTCTCGCCAGGGGAAAAATTTTTCCATGGCAACGCAATAATTTTCAATTAAGAAAAGAGAACGTCTCAGTGCTGTAGAGTGGACAACTTTGAGACACGCCAGTGCTGAAAAACCGGAGTCTTAGGGGGGCTCCAGCAATTTTGTTTACTTCAAAGAGGGCAACGGATTCGCGAAAAGGGATGCTGGATCTGTGAGTTAAGGAAAAGCATCGTGTACCTTGAAAGCGTCACCAGCACACGAGAATTGCCTGTGGGAAAGGGGTCACTTTTCTGAGTGCTCCGTTTCAAGCCTTGCTCCTGAATGAAAAGGGGACTTTTTGGGGGGGGGGGGGGGGAACATGTGAAAAAAAGGTACGCGCCGGCAAAACAGTCGATGGGACGATTCTTCCTGGGGAACATCGAAAATCACACAGTCACTGTCGCTTGAAGGGGAAGCTTGCGGCGCGGAAGGGGAATGCAAGGTGGGAGAGCCGTCATGCTGGGAATTCCTGATTGTTGGGCCACAGGAAGGGGAAATGTATTTTCGGCTTTTCAAAGGAAAGACCTCCAAAGCGCCACGTGGAATGGTTTACCATCGGAGGGGAGTGTGCAAAGGCACGTCCCCAGGACGCTTGGAAGAAGGAACAGGGTCACCAAAGTGACGTGGGGCATCGAACCACAAGCTACAGGATTTATGATGAAAGAGGCGGCGCTATCAGGAGGGGGTGATCGCGCTTCTCTCGCAAGTTGGGTGTCTGGGGGCTTTTATTCGCGGACCTGGAAAAAAACGTGGAGGACGAAGGATGGGGGGATTCTCGCCTATGGATGCTATCGCTTCAATCGGAAAGTGTGTCGGCTGATGGGGGGCGTCGCCAGCTTTTTTGGGGGGGCCTGTTATCACTGCCTAAGCGTTGTGCGCTGAGAGCAACGCGAGCACGCCCCGGAAGAGGCTAAGATGTTTTTGAAAAAAAGAAGAAAGGGGGAGCGCTGCCAGGCCGGGGGACCTCCGGATAATTCTTTTCCAAAGAGAGGAGAAAAGGAGAGAGGAAGAGGGTATCCGAACCGGCCGGAAAAAAGTTCCCCCAATCGCTCCCCACGGAGTAAACAAACAAGAGGGAGAAGGAAGGAAGGGCTTTCAGCGCGGTTGCTGAGGAGTGCAGAACAAGGAGGTAGGCCGGAAAAGCCATTAAAAAGCCGAAAGAAAATCCATCCAGCACCACAGGGAATCCGATTGAATCGCTATCAGCAGGGGGCGCTGGGGAAAAAAGAAGTCCGGCAATCAAAAAGAAAGACCGTACGGCAAAAAAGGGGGGGGGGGAAAGGGCCACCAACCCCAACACGCACGAGAGCAGGAAACGCCATGATGCGCCGCCAGGGTCAGACTGAATCCTTGTTCGTGAGAAGTAACTATTCCCCAGCGGAACAAACGGATCGGCCTAAAAAGGCAGGTCAAAGGAGATAAGGGAAGGGGGCGAGTATGCCAACGGTCCACTGAAAAAACAGAAAACGGCCGTGTCCGGGGGGGGGGGAGGTCTTCAAGCTAAAGAAAGACCGGGAAATAGAAGATGCTCCAACATCAGAGATTGCCAAGCCATGACCGATAAAAGAAATGAAGTCCCGAAAGGAGAAGGAATCCGCCGCATGAAGATTGCCTGTGGGGGGGGTCGATGTTTCAAATGAAGCGGAAAATCATCGCCGTGATGCCGGCGCTTACGAGAGTACCGTATCCCAAAGGACCCTAAAACAAGAGAGGGGGAGGAGGCGCCAGCCGAGGGGACGCGCAAACAAAGCCGGCAAAATGATCGTGAGAAAAATCGGTCCGCAGCCCGAGGGAAAAAAGGAGCTAAACCAGCAAAAGATGGCCGGAAGTTGCCTAGTCCGAAACTGAAAATGAGCAACAATGGCAGAAAGGTTGGTCAGCACCTGGGGTACACGAAAGGTGTGAAAAAATGGATAACCATGACAGCAATGGAACCAATAGGAACGGCACAGGGGGGGGGCGTGCCGAAAACAGTTCCCCTGGGATAGCTACCGGGGGAAAGAGGATTGCACGATAACGAGAGAACCGGTACCGAAAATGAAGGAGAGTAAAAGAGAACTACCATCAAAGGGTTAAAACACGGTACTACCTCCTACGATGGCTCTTGCTAGGTTAGAGGGGAGTGTTCGAATCAACGAAAAGGTGGGGGGCCACTCCGGATGCATCTTCTTTGGGAAGGGGAAATTCTTCTCTTGTAAGCGCGTATCGGGTCCACCAAAGCAGGCTTGCAACGATGGTGTCACGAGGGTCTTTAATAGGGGGAAAGGGGGAGTGTGTTGCGGTCGCGGGGGCGAGAAGCGGGGGTAATCCGGAGTCGATACGGTGGGAAGCGTCCGTTGGAGAGGGGTGACATGGCCGCGCCACCATCACTTGAAAATCCCCTGAAGTGATTTACTTAATGGACGGTGTTCAAAAGGGGAAAATGGAGGGGGGTGGCATGACCTGGGGAACAGGAAAGAGGCGCTTTTTTTTTTTTTTTTTTTCGTTTTTCGAAAAGGAATCCTGCTGTTCGCGGGTTTTTTGTGTTTCCAGAGGATCGAGGAGTGGTCTCGAGCGGCAGGGGAGAGAAGTTCGGATCAAATAGGAATCGCGTGAGGAATCGGCCAGGTTGCCGTAACTTCAGAGAAGCGAGGAGCAGTGTGGAGGTGTGGACACAAGACGATCCTCCAGAACGTTTAGGGGCGTCTTTATGGGTTCTTTCTTTTCTATTGCCAGTTTGGGAGGCTCAGCGGGAGTGGGAGCCGGCGGAGAGGGGGGGAGGCCAGCAGAAAGGCGCTTTTGCTGGTGTTTGGCGGAGGGGTTGCAGCTGGCGGATAACCTTGTAGTCCTCTGCGGGGCTGCGCACCCCCTCACGCGGCAGGGGAAGAGGGGGTGCCTCTGCAGGCGGCGGGCCTGCAGGTTCGGCTTGCTCGGGGGGGTCGCCGGCCCGAGGTATCGGCCGCTCGTTTGGGTTTAAGTAAGGAATTGCCGTCAAAAGGGGGGATCTCGGGAGGGGAGATAGGAAAGTGAGCTCAAGTAACCGGACGCTCCCGTCGCATGGGCTTCTACTGACCAAGTGGGGGGGATGGAAAGAATCGTAAGGAAACTAAAGCTTGACGGAGGGGACTTCCTTCAGGAAAGCAGCTTCGCCATTCATGAAATGCCAATGTCCAAGTATGATCACGTCAGGTGGTAAGAGGGGGGAGGTTTAAAGCAAGGGAATCCATCAGACCCAGTTCAACTGAGGGAAAGTGAGGCTCTAGCTGAATGCTTCCCAAGGGTGTGGGTCGACCAAACTGAAATAGCAAGGTAGGGGGAGGACATTATTAAAAAAATTGGGAACGCAGAGGGGCGAACGCGTAAAAGGAACTTCTGAAAAGTATCGCCCAACAAGGAACCACAAAGAAGGCTTAGACCGAATCGCTCTGTTAAATCCTATAAGCAATTCGCAATGACGGCAAAAAGACAGAAGGACATGACGATCAACGAAGAGGAAGGTGCAAAAAGTTTCCAAAAAGGGCTGTACGAAAGCAGTCCTGGGGGAAACGACAGAATGGACAAGAGCCAGAAAGGGAGTCCTTGCCGAACTTTCGTTCATCGTGCAAAGGCTGGAAGTGTTCCCGTTTGGGGGGAGAGCAAAGAACTTTCGCTAGGGTGAGTCTCACTCTTGGAGTTACATTGACTGCAGGGAACAGGTTATAAAATTGGGGGGGGAAAGTAGCCCGTGAAACGGGGGGAACTCAGCTGAAACGGATAAGTCGGGGGCGGGGGGGGGGCTACTGGCCCCTCCTCTTTAGGAGCTTCAAAATTGATAAGTAAGCCCCGAACACATCAGCAAAGCTGTCCTGCCATACCAATTAAAAAACTCTATTGAGCTGAGGGCTTTTCGCTGAATCGAGGGGACGTGGTGAACCGTGAAAAAAAAGAATTCTTTGTTCTTACGCGTTGGGTCTTCAATAGAGCTGACAAAGCGAGCAAGGTGCAAAGGAAGGGATGCCAGCCCTCGCAAAAAGGGGCGACAGCGTAAAGACACACTTTGGAGAAACCAGGTATCACTGCAAAAAAGCAGCAGGGACTTATGTCGTCGCCGAAAAACAGGAAGGAAGGCCATGGAGTCGATCTAAGACTCCAGAGATTCATCCACGGAAACGAGCAAGCGGGGGATCAATAGAATCAGATCTGTAAGGTAACGCAACTCTGACGCACGTCGACAAAACTCCGCCACTTGGACATTGTCACCACTAATATTGTTCGGAAACGGTGAAGATTGGAAAGTCCGCACCTGAAATGTTACGACTGTGAGCGTGCGCGGCGAACAATGCCAACCCCGTCCAGACGTCCACCTGGTATCCCCGAAGGGATGGGGGCGAAATCAATCCGGAAAAAAAGGTTATTCACGAGAAGAGGCAAAAAAGATCCGGGAACGCCTAGGGAGCACGGTGAGAAGGGGGTAAAACTGGGGGATTCGTAAAAGACAGAGAAGCCAGGACAGGAAGAGAAGAATAGGTTATCGTAGAAATGGGGAGTCAAGGCCACGCCATGCAAAAGTCAAGGGGGGAATTACGAACGTTCATGCAGGAGAAGGGGGAAGGCGCTTAGGAGAAAAAAAAAGAAACCAGGGTGGCACGCCGACGCTCCCCAGGGGGGAAAATGGATTTGGAAAAGAGAAATGGGGTCCTAAGAGGGAGGGGGCGAGACCCTAAGTAAGAGAGTGAAGGGACTAGGGGGGATAAGACTTAAAAAAAACAAACAACGATGGAGGGAGGCAGACCACTCTCTATTGAAAACATAGGAAGGTTCAGCACTGCTCGTAGCAATTATTGCGAAGTGAAGAACTGGCCAAATCAAAGCTAGACAGAAAAAAAGGCGTCTGGCCACAAGGGCCAACCAGGGAAGGTCAACCCAACTTAGAAAGATCAACACAACAGGTCTTTGGGAAAGGAGAGAAAAAGGCCATCAATTAGGAAAAGAGAAGAACTAGACGAGGACGCATTTTCTGGCCCAAGGTGGCAAAATAGCTGGGTTATAACTTCGAGGAGGACAAGAACCACGAGAAGGATCAAAAGGGGATAGGATAAAGGACTGAGTGCTCGACGGGTAGAAGGTGTTAGCGACTAACAGGTACCACCCTTAGCCCAGTGGGGGAAAAAAACATAGAGAACCGCGCTCTGAAAGAGAAACCAATGGGGCCATGAATGGAAGCACTACCGGAAAAATACGCAAGTGTAAAACAGAATCGGGGGATAGAGGCAACAATGGGTGCCGATTTAGCAAAGCGAGAAAGGAATGGACGACCAAGTTGAAGAAGCGTTGACGTAACACGGGGTGGCATCCGTCCGCGAAGGAAACCGACAGGAGCCCCGACGATTGAAAGCGCGAGATTGCGATTCCGCAGGAGACGGGTGAAGGCCGGATAAAAGGCAAGGAAAGACGGTCCTGCTTTGGGGATCCAGGGGTGGACAGAATAGGAGACATTTGGCAAGAGGCGTGTAGGTCAAAAAGTTGCGAGCTTCAAAATGGATCAAGATATCCTAGAGGGATGGTTCCCGGAGGGAAGG
>Ga0179593_1705201_pt1 | contig 13806 bp, 12 predicted proteins | sample CZODoug2_1_08_16_FD_185931 | JGI IMG/M metagenome (GOLD analysis project Ga0179593, IMG submission 185931) | Vadose zone soil fungal communities from Angelo Coast Range Reserve, California, USA - CZODoug2_1_08_16fungal (PacBio error correction) | ecosystem: Environmental > Terrestrial > Soil >...
TTCTTGTTCGCATGGAGAAACAGCGCAGAGTCAACGTTCAAAAACCTCGAGAAAAATGAGAGAAGAGGCGTAGAAGGACAGCTAACCCCCTAGCACTGCCAGATGACGAAAGAAAGGGAGGGTGAAGGAAATAAAGATACAGAGGGCGTCACCGGGGGGAACGTCCCGAAAAAGCACCCGAACTCTTACCACGAACGCTCCCCTGCGGCGCAAGAAAGGGATCGGGGGGAAAGAGCTTAGGGAAGCAAAAAAGGACTCAAGAAGAATTGCCGCGAAATCAATGCACGTCCAGGGTCGGCCTGAAGCAGGAGGGCAGAAGGGGAGGTCCGAAAAAAAAAGAAAAGGCTCAAGTAGGTAGTAGTCCTTCTCACTGCCTTCGCCAGCGCGCACTTCTGGCCGAAGAACGCCAGCGCCGAAGGGGAGCTGAGAAGAAGTAAGACCCTGAAGGGGGGAAAAAACCGGGCGGAGAAATCCAAAAAGGTCAAAGGGGAGGGCCGCTTCGCGAAGGGCCGGGCGCCGGCCAACGCCCCAACGATCCCATCTCGGAGAAGATGAAGCTGCAGGGGGAAAGAAAAAGACAGAAGGAAGAAGGGAAGGGAAGAACTCCAGGAGGGAGAAAGTCGATAATCATACCCACCAACGGAGTTGTCCCCATGTCCGCCCCAGGGTCTAAAGATCTGCAGGGAAGTGAGGAAAAAAAGAAAAGGTGTCTGGAAAGGACCAAACAAAAGGAACATGTTACAGAAACAAGGGAGACTCAGCCCCACAAAGAAGGCGCCGGAAAGTGAGCCAGACTCGCAAACTCGAAAGCGAGAAAGCAGAGAATATAGGTGGGCGGTAAGCGAGGAATTCAGTCCGGTAACGCGGTCTGGGAGGAGAGCTGGTCTCGCTCTATTACAACTGAACTCCGCCAGAGCCCGGCGCGGGTCCTAGCAGTCGGGAAAGTCTGGTAAAAACAGAGTGTTTTGAAAGGCACGGCCGAGCACAGGAAAGAAGCTCTACCGCAGTCGTCCTAAGCGGCGAAGGCTTCGGGGAAAAAAGCGGAGCCAGAGGCATTAGGGTCAAAATGGCGAAACGATCAAGGAAAGCTTCCGCAAGAAAAGCGTTTGGGTTGTTGGCACATTCATTGAATGGGGAGGGGAGAGGTGGAAGCCGAAATCAAAAGGGGAAGGAGAGGGACCGCTCCACAGGTTGGACAGAGAGTAAGGTCATGCCAAAAGCCCCGAAAAAACAAGGACGAAAGGGAAATAAAAAAGACTTCTTAGCCGGCCAGCAGTGGCAAACGCCTAAGCAGATGCCCAAACGGTCCGCCAAGGGGAGTGAAGCCGATCGAAAAAAGGGGGGGGGGGGGGGGCGAAGCCCATTCGATCAAAACACGAGCCCGTCCTTAATTGATCAAAACATCAATTTCCTTTCGGAGCAAAACAGTTCGAAGGAGATACGAAAAGTAAAAAGTATGGGCCTTCTCCCACTGGAGTTAAACCCCCTGGAAAGCGGTCTAGCTCGCCCAAGAACAGCCATACTTCAATGCCAAGTTGCTGGAAGGAGGGAAGCACAATTACGAGGCGGTTCGAGAGGAACGAAGGGAGGGAAGCGGAGGAACGTGCGGCCCAATGTCTAACCTTAACCAGAGCCCATGAAAGAGGCCTCGCAGCGTCGACAGGGGCAAAGGACGTCAAAGGGAGCCGGGGGAGGATCACGCCGCCTCTTTGGAGGACTGGAGCTCGCTTGCTTTGTGGGGAAGTCGAAAGCGAGGATCAGGGGAAAACCAGAGTGAGCAGGGGGGCCCCACAGACGCCTCGAGAAAGACGTCTCTTGAAACCTCCCTCTCAGATACGCAAGCGAGTAAAATGACCAGAAGAAGATGACTGGCGGTGTTGTTTAATTCCGAGACGGAAACCAGAAGCCATCTTGTAGAGGCTAAGTGATTTAACTATCCGGGAGGACGAAAGGCTCAGAAAAAAGATAAGGCGCAGGAGACAACGAAAAGTGTACCATCCCGCGGCAAAAAACGGGATTGGACAAAACGTGTGCCCCTCATTAGGGAGTCATGACCTGTCCCAGCTCCAGACGGCCACAGAAAAGGAGAGGGAATGGAAGAAAGATCGCCAAGGAAGAGGGAACACCAAGAACAAGGGGGCAGGGTCCTTCACTACTTCGACCTATCCACTGAAGGGGGAAAATCCTGAAGGAGCGAATACAGGGGGGGGACGTACGCAGAGCAATGGTGAGGGAAAGATGATACTTGGATGAGCAAAAGACGAAAGAGGCCGCAAAGGAAAGGGACTGCCGATGGGCTTATCGACGGGAAAAAAGGGAAACGCCGGGCGACCCACGTGTATTGACTTCCCCTAAACCTCGAGGGGTCATCCAGAGAAGAGAAAAGTAGGGAGAATAGAGAAAAAAGAAAACCGGAAAAGGGACTTACCGAAGTAATTGATCCCTAAGCACTAACACAGAGCGGATCTTGCTGGGGGCCAAAGATTCTGGCCAGGCCTCGAGCGGGAGGAGTTCGAAAATCGCAAACTACTCCCTTGAGGGGAAAAAAATGGCCGAGAACATGCTCTCCAGTTTCGGGGGGGACCAGACCCAGCGAGATGCTAAATCTTCTGGAAAAAAAAACTGGATCCGAACAAGGTAAGGAGGGGGACTACTGGGCCAAACAGGGATAAGCCTCGACCGGGCCAGGAACGTCTTATGGCGGTCAGCTTCAAAGGGGCCCTTCGAGCAATCTACCGAAAATACTGATAAAAAGGAGAAGCCTAAACAGGGGAGCTCTCAGGGAAGGGAAAGAGAGAGAAAGGTGTTCTGCTTAAAGAAGAGGGAGTTCTTCCGATCCCGCTGTTACAGCTTGTTGGAGGTAATGGGAGAGGGCTTTGCAAGACGAATAGAACATAATTCAAGAAAGGCTCAGAAAAGGGTCCCCGTAGGGAAGGGGGAGCCTTGTCTGGAAGAGGGTTCGCTCTCCCTGGAGACATCCGGTTCAGAGGCCAGAGGAAGCGAACCAGTAAAAAAAACACACACACATCCCAACAAGGGGGAGTCGGCCAGGTCCTGGGGAGAACGGCTTACGCTGGAGGCTTCTTTCACTCACGGGAGGTCGATTCCACTGTCTGCAAGAGCCAGAGGCGGGGAGACTTTGGACCGCAATCAGGGACCCCAGTAGCGGAGGGTACGACGTCGTACACCGCCGGGTGCGGTGGGAACATAAAGAGGAAACGGGGGAAAAAAGTGAAAAGATCGCCGTCCTTAGGTGGTGAGGGCGACGACCAAAGGGGGGTGAGCCAGTGAATAACGAGTTCTCGACACCGAAGGGGGGCCTGAGGAGGGGGGGAATCCAAGGGGGTGAGTCCGGAGAATGCGGCGCGGTAGAAATCATACGCATCTGCCAAAATTGGAGAAAAAAAGGCTCGCGGTGGCAAAAGAAATCAGGATAGGGGGGGGAAGAGATCGGTGCGAAGGAGGCAGTTGATCTACCCATGCCAGGGGGAAGAGTGTTCGAGATAACGGCAGATATCGAAAAGGAAGGTGAAAGAGACGCAGTGAAAGAAAACGAAAAAAAGAGCTCCTTTCAAAAGTAGGGCAAAATGCACAATCTGTTCGGGCGACTCGAGGCATGGTCAGAAAGCGATCCTGAAGGGGGGAGGGACAAAAGGCTAAAGGGAAGTCCGAAAGAGTGGGGGGGGGAATCAATACATCGTCTCTTAAGGATTGCTGGCTCTGTAGACGAAGGGACAGGGAACGGAGGGCAAAAGGTTTAGGGAGCCAAAGATTTCAAGAGAAGGAGTCTGCGAAAAGAATGGGCGGAGGAACGCTCTTGCTGAAAATGCGGGGTGCAGGAGACTGCACCGGGGGGCCGAAAGAAGAAGGGAGTTCCTCAGAGGATCCTTCTAGACCGGATAAAACAAGGCTCTATAAAGCCTGCTTTACAAAGAGTCCAGGAAGCCAGAAATAAAAATCTGCGACGATGCCACGTCCTGTCTGTTCTATTTCATCCGGTGTAAAATGGATACATAGATAGGGAGAAGGTTAAACCTCAAGCCAAGTAAAAAGAGGTCTTCCAAGATAACGAAACCATCCGCGGTCTGTCATTAACGGGGAGTCGAAAGAGAAAGAGGGAAAACCGGCCGGACAGAAAAGTGAACTGTGGAAAAGTTCTGAGCATCATAAAGGGGAGTCAAGGGGAGTATCGTTATTCAAAACGGAGGTCCTCCAGACGGGTGAGAGACCGGAAAACAGAAGTCAAAAGGACGGCTTGGAGAAAATCCTTTCTCTGAGGGTAGACCGGCCGGGGGGCGAGGAAAGGCTGCCGATAAAAGAGGAGGGACGGAACAGAGGGGAGGTTGAGGGGGGGAAAAGAGAGGGCTCGGAGGAAGCATGGGGGTTCATGGCACTTACCATTTACATAGACTGGGGTTCAAAAACAACTGCACGGTAGGAACGGTAGAAAAGGACCGAAAAAGGGTCTCACCAAGGAAGGCTTAAAAAAAAAGGCGCTGAATTCGGGCGATCCGCCTGTAGGACGAATGTCAAGCAAATCTCAAGGAAGGGCGAGGGGAGATTGCTAAAAAGAGGCCTGCCCGCAACGTGGAAGAGCCCGCGCGATGAGCGGCGGACGGGAGGGAAAGAAGAAAAAGACCGCAGAAAAGGAAGGGACCGAGAAGAGGGGACTGGATCGCTCAGGGGAAGGGAGGCGACGACGCAGTTGCTCGAAAGTAACCAGAAGACCACTGAAGAGCTAGCAAAGCTGAGGAAATAGGGACTCTAGCGTTCAAAAAAAAGGGAGTAAGGACAGATTGCGCCATTCACTTTCGACCTTAGAGCAAAAAGATGGGAGACCTGAGGACGCAGAAAAGGGGAAAAAAAAAGGAAGGAGGGGGCGCTCGAAAAAAAATTGATCACAGAGCGAGAATGAAAAAAGAAAAGAACTGGGAAGACGGGGTGTGATATAATAACTGATCCAAAAGGGGGGCGCCAGAGAAAGTAGAATTCGCACCGAAGGTCTGAGAAAAGGAGAGCTAAAAGGCTAGGGGGGGTTCTGACACTAGAGATGGAAGAGCGGAGTGTGGGCCGGGGAAAAAAAAAGGCGACGGTCAATGTTTTCAGGGGAACTTAGGAGGAAAGAGGATCCGCCAGACCGGCTCTGATCAGGAAAGTACTTAGTGGGGGAAGAAAAGGATGAACGGCGCTGGGGAGTCGGACGTTCTCTCATCAGGGGCTCAGCGGGAAAAGATCACTGGTAAAGAAAAGACCGGGAAATCTGAGAAAAGTATCTAAGAAAAGTATCCGAGACCCTGAGAACAAGTGAAAACGGCTTGGAATTTCGGATGAGGCTTGCGAGGGCAGGGAAACGAAGAAGGCGGAGAACGCCTTTTCGCTTTGACTGGTGACTCCGGGGCGTAAAAGGGGGACTAAAAACAGAGCAAACTGTCTCCGCAACTACATCGCTGTCAAGGGGCGGAAAGGAAGTTTCGTACCGTAGGGGTGAAGACCTATTAAAGAGGCGGTATATAAGGAAGACCTGCCGGATGAGCAAGAAGCTCAAAAAAACAACAAAGGAAGGAAGAGAGACGCTTTCTTTTCGAAGGCCAAACAGGCGTTCATCCACCCTCAGGCGTAAAAACCTCGGGGGGGGGCAGAAATTCTAAAAAAAGAATAAACCAAAAACAAAAACCCCCCCCCGAAAGGCCGCTCTCAAGAGATGTCTTTGATCTTCCAGAATTGGCTTCTGCCAGAATGGAAAAAAGCTTGGAGGGAAAAAAAAAAAAAAGGGAACACGTCATAGAGGGCAGGGCGTAAGAAAACTGCCCGGCATTATCGAAATGATATCCCTGCATCAGTGCAGAAATGACCGGAAGGGAAAAGTAGCCTGATCTGGGGGCGGGAAGGGATTCTATATAGAAAAAGCTTTCAGCCGGTCGGCCAGAGTACGCAACAATGAGGCTACAGGACCGCAGGCTGAAAAGTCGAAGCAGTTAGAAAAGCTGAGGAAGAAAACGGGGACCGAAAGGGGCCGTCGGAGCTAAAAGAACTCCATCCCGGCCGAAATACCTTAATCAACGGGTTAACCACCTCAGAGGGAAGCCGAAGAGAAACGAGGACCGTAACTAAAAACCGCTGGCTCTCGTCAAAGAGTGAAAAGAAAGCCTCAGAAACAAAGAAGGAATTGGGACCGCATTAGCAAAGTACTATTCGAGACACAGGAGGGAGAAGAAAACGATCCGACAACCTTCCAAGGATTGGACAGAACTGAGAAAAAGGGACTCCTATCGAAAGAGGAAAACGCGGAGCCCCGCCCTCCCAGGAGTTTGTCGACGACCGTGAAGCTCTTCACTCGAAAAAAAACAGTTAAAAAAAAAAAAAAAACCTGAAAAGACTTAGAAAAAAGGAGTGAAGGCCTGAAAAACGAGGAATCCCACAGAAAAATCGCGATCCTCGGAACGACGAAGCGAGATCATCCTCATTGCGGGGAAAACGGCCTAGACTTCCTACAGTCGAGAGCTGGACAACAAGATCAAAAAGGGGCGGTGCGGATGGGCGCGAGTTCGTTGTTTGGGGGAGTAGTTTCCCTCCCGTACGATCAACTCGCCAACTCGCGAAAAAGGACCTCCGAGGACCTGGGGGAAAGCGAACAGAAAGGAAGGGAAGCGACCCGCAGAGCATGGCGCGGGTCAAGCTGGGGAAAGTACCTGGTCGTCAGGAAAGCTAAAAAAAGCTGTAAAGAAAGAAGAGATCTGCAAGCGGGGGGGAGGGAAGAAAAGGGGAGGAATAGTCCTCTCGAAGATCTACCTTGCAGGAAAAGTAAATGGAAAAAAAGAAAAACTAAAGAAGAACAGGAATTGAGATAGATGCAGAGAAACGTCCTTAAACGCAGCAGTGCGGCAGAATCAAAAAAGACCTGGAAATCAGAAGTAGCCAGCCCATGGATAAGGGACTTTATCTGAATTTGGGCGAAGACAGTCCGAGCACCGCAAAGAAAATCTAAAAAAAAAAAAAGTCAGGGGAAAAACAGGGTAAGAGGGGCTTGGAGAGAGGAAGCAAAGTTCCATAGCCGGAAGCGACCCACTCCGTAAACAGACTTGAGGATCGAAAAAGATTAACTGAAGAAGGAGGGGGTCGTGGGGGGGACGCAAAAAAAAAGGGGCGCCGAGCGCAAGCCGGACGTCGTAACAGAGAGACGAAGCCAAGGAAAACCAAAACAGGGGGAAAAAAGATAAAGGAACGCCGAGGGCAGATGTTCTCAGGAGGGAACTCGCACCCCCTGAAGGGATAATGAGAAGTCAAGTAAGAAAAAGATCGAGAAGCTACTGGCGGCGACGTAAAGGGACTCGCGTAACCAATCGCATCGATGTCTGGGCCGCAGGAAACGAAAAGAGGGGTCGCGGGAAAAGGCGCTTGAGAAGAGAGGCAAAACATCCAAACTCTGACAGGAAGAAAAGAAGGTTATTTAGGCTGGCGACGAGCTTGAGGACTTGTATTGAGTACCTGAAGTCAGACCGCGGACAGCAGCGGGGGATGTAAAAACCCAAAGACCTGGAAAAAAGGGGGACGCCTTCTCGAAAATCAAGCAAAGCTGCATGCAAAAAAGAAAAAGCTTCTTCGCAGAGAAGACGAGAAAGCCCTCACCTTGTTACAACACCTGTCTGCCTCAGGAGGGGGGGATCCAAAGAGGAAGCCGAATGAACTACTGCAGAGGCAAGGCGGGCAGCAGTTATCCGCGAACACCTGGCAAAGGGGAACTCTTCACCCTACCTAGAAGGGGACCACTCGATCGTCTTCAACAACTCCATCAGATGTTCAAGTAGTGACAAAAAAGCTCTACGAGGGGGGGAAAGGGGGGAGGAGTATCAACGAACCAAATCAACCACCTTCAATGAGACCACAGAGAAAGAAAAGGACGTCCGCCCTGCAGTGCTGACACGCGAAAAGCATCACGTGAGAGATTAGAGAAAAATGAAAAAGCATCAACCTGCTTCAAAAAGCAATGGCGCCCGGCGAAAGAAGAATATATGTGAGTTACCCAGGACCCCGAAAAGCTGGAGAGGTTAGAAGCCGCTGCATTAAAGGAGGGGGGGGGGGGGGGTGTGAAAGACAGCTACGAAGAGAGATCTCGGCCTGGGTCTGGACCAAAGCTTCCCACCAGAAAGGAAAACGTCCTAGGAGAAGGCGATTTGATCAAGACGGAAGTAAGCCTAAAAAAAGGCGGGAGAAAGAGCTCACATTTTCTGCTGGGGGTTAAGATCAACCCATGCGTAGATTCTGCGTTGGGAAAAAACCGCAGGGAAGAAAAGTATAGAGAAGAAGGTGTAAAGAAAAAAGGTATGAAAATGACCGCCATGAAAAAGTCATTGCTATTCGCGGGAAAACCACAAACCACCAAAACCCGTCGAGAAAAGAAAATCCTGACAGAAGAGGAAGAAGAAGAAAGAAGAGAAATGTTCAAAGGAAAAAAGACTAAAAAAAAAAAAGGAAAAGAAAGAGATAGATGGCGTGCAGAGAGGGGGGGACGACCTTTCGATCTTGGATGAGAAGAAAATAGTTGATCCATGAGAGGGTGGTTGTCGTTAGATTTGAGAAACCATTCCTCAAGAAGCCAGAGGAAGGAAGGGGGGGCCAGATGGGAGATCGTGCAGAGAGCCTGGTGTTCTCCATCCGGTCAAAAAAGCGGGGTGCTTTCGGGATCAATCAAACTCTGCACGTGTCTGGGAAAATTGGAGGAATTGGAAGAAGACGGCTGGGCGGGCGTATGAAACGTCTATGCAGACAAAGCGCGCCCATCGACGCGGAAAGTCTTTCGGGTGGAAAAGCTTTGACGGCAGCCCAGAATCTTGAAAACCGACGGGAGGGAGGGTGGGAAAATGGGGTCACCTGGAAGATCTTTACGCCGGCGAGAAGCGATGAAAGGTGATGCAAGGAGGAAGTCCCTGTTCCGGAGTCGTGGAAGGACATCACGGGGGTTCGGACACGGAAAATTTTAGAAAAAACGCCGGGCGGAAAAGGGTCGGAAATGCGAGGTGGTCTCCATGAAAGGGGGAGGGAGACGTGTTTCGGAGGGGCAGGCCTAATCCCTCAATCTTTTCCTCCACAGATTTGCGGTTACTGGAATCTTGGACACCAAATACAAGAGAGGCTCGTCAGCTGGGAACAGGGGGGCCGCCATGTGTTTCTCAGAGACAAGGAGCTTGCTTACCCTTGCCATAGAAGGAAAGACGCAGGAAGGCCATTTGGAGAAGAGACTCAAAAGGGCGGTGCACCCTTGGGCCCAATCGGTTCGGAGGGACTCAGCTTCGATTGTTCAAAAAAAAGCGCTCTTTGCTTCCTGCAGAAAGCGTGAGTGTGGAAAGTAGGAGGGGGCGCATCGGCAAGTAGGAAAGGGGGGTGTTAGAAGGAGATCAGTCTCTTCAGTTGATTGCCGGTCCGTGCGAGATGGGGAATTTAAAGAAAAAAGAGCGCAGAAAAGAAAGGTTCAGAGATGGGAAAAAAAGTTGGAGGAGTGAAAAGAAGAAACCCCAGCGCCTGGGGGTTGCACGCGGCCTGAAACGGTGCGGCTGTCGGTTGACATGGAACAAGGGGCCTGGCTCGCGGGGGGAAAAACGCCCAAAAGCCGTGGGGGACCGGGAACGCCATTCTATCATCCTTTCCAAGCGGGAGGCGGGAAACTGATCCAGGAGAAGGGCGCAAAAGGACCGGAAATGGGGAGTACGAAACCTTCCTTGAGAGGCGAATGGGATCGTGGAAAGCTACATTTAAGACAATATAGGAAGGACAGAGAGGTTTAAAAGAGGAAGAAGGGGGGGGAAGGAGGGTGGGCTGAAGGAAAGACACAACCTAGCCGGCCTCCGGTCATTGAAGAAGGTTTCGAGAGGGAAACCAGGTGGGAGGACCGTGGAGGGAGGGGAAGATCCTAAGGCCTTCCATTTATCTACAAAGCATTTCCAACCATAAAGAACCGGACCGGTGAGCAGGCAAGGACTGACCGGAAAGCAAAAAAGGGAAAATTTGGGAGTCCGGCGTGGAGCTCAGGAGGATCCATCCGAGGGGAGGGATCTTCACCATCAGGGCGCTTCGGGTGGCCCGGTAGGGGAAGGGAAGGAAGACCGGAGGATACGCCGCGGGCGGAGGAAGGTCGAGCTCTAAGCGGTGCGGCGTGGGAATTTCATATTGGGCAAGGTGGGAAAAAAAAATGAGGGGGGGGAGGAGAAAAGCACGGGGGGATGGTCTAGAAACTATTAATCGGAGGAGAGGTCTCCTAAACCTAAGAACCATCTCGTGAAAAAACTGGAAGGTTAAACACCCTCCCGGAGAGAAGGTCGACCGATCGACCAGAACGCCAAAAAGACAAGGCTTCAGCTGCGTGTCCGGATAAGAAAAATCAAAAAGAGACGAAAGAAGAGTGCTAGGGGGAGTAGAGCGGGGAGAGAGGTTCTGATGGAAGGGAATAATCTCAAACCGCAGCTGGAGACGGCAAAACGTCCTGCTGGCGGAGAGGTCTCGATTTTATCGCAGCCTACAATTAATACCACCTATCAAAGAAGGGAATTGATCTAGGCCGCCATGCAAAGATACTCTTCTCTCTGCCTATTGTCAAAAATAAGAAGGGCGGGAGCATAGGAGAAGAAGCAAAGGGGAAACAACCTTCAGGCGCTTTGGAGGAAGGATCAGGAGTTACCGAGCCCTGGAGGAAAAAAAAAAGAGCTGGAATAAACCGAGGTGAGGGGACAGTGACTGGCAGAGGGTGCTGATCTTCTAACGGGGGGCCGGTGGAAAGGAAATAAAGTGTGGGGGGGGGATGTCCATAAGGAAAAGGAGAATGGCGGGCAAAAAACGCTAAAAAGGGCGGAGCTGGCCGACGGCAGGGGGGGCTGAACTCCTGCTACAGAGGAAAGGAACTTCTGAAGAAAAAAATGCGAAAAATTCCCGGGGAGGATCAACAATAAAAACCTTCCGATGTTCGGTACCGGGAGGGGCGGAAAAAGACAAAAGCCTATGAGATGGAGGAATGAAGGTAGAAGCAGGGTGGTCTCATCTCGCGATAACGAGCTGTGTCACTGATGCAGAGGGAAATGTCAGTTAGAAAGCGTTCGCCGCCCTGCGAATTGCGCCGATTCAGAAAAAAAAAACGTGAACGGACACGTCGAGAAGAAGCTAAGGGCGCCCGAGTTTGGCGAATTCAAAGAGGAAAGTATATTTCTCCGATCAATACGCATGATGCGCGAAAAAAGTCGCAAGGGTTGATACCAAAGAGGAAGGAAGAAGAACCCGAGCAGGAAGAATGTATCGCATCCCCGATAGTTTTCCACTTGCTGAAGCCTGCCTGATTTTGTTTGGGGGGGGGTCTACTAGAGGAGAATATAGAATACTACGCAAAACGAGACGTCGCAGTTAAGCCTTCGGGTCTGAAGGACTCCGCGGAGGAAAACAGAAGAAGAGAAAAAAACGTAGGAGGAGGGAGAGAGATCGACTTTGGGGGAGAAGTTTAATCGCAAAGACAGCATTGCGCCACTCAGCGAAAATTCCTAAGGTCGGGGATGCCGGAGATCAATCGCGTACGGAGCTAAAAACCATCAGCCGCACTCGGCTCGCGTCTTTGGGAAAAAAGCTGAACTATGGGTACTAGAGGCAGAATAGTTGAAACGGCCCTAACATCAAAGAGGAGAAAAATGTCGAACTACGAGCCAGGCGTCGCGCACTTCGTAGAGGGAGGATCGAAGGTCGAAAAAGAACGAAGAAAGGGTGAGAAGAAGTCGAAGGGAGCAGGAGGGCCGCGAACGCGTCGCCGAAAACGTCGAGACCATTGACCGATCGGAGAAGAAGGAGGAAACCATGAAAGGCCGAAGAGGGTCAAAAAAAAAAGTAAGACTGAAACAAATCCATCCCGGCGGGGAAGGATCGCCTGGTCGAAAAATCAAAAATAAGAAAGTGAGGGACTACGCTGAAAGGGTAAGGGGCGCAGCCTAGGGCAATCAGAGGGTCAAAATACTCAGGAGCTCCATTCATCGCAAGGTCGAGAAGAAAAATTTTCGGAGAACGGCAAAAGGGAGAAACCCAAAAGGGGGTACCCATGGCCCAGGACCCTCCGAATGAGCGAATAGAGATGCCATAAACGGCAACTGTCGAGAGAACCGTTACGTACAGAACACTAACCAAAAAGGGCCAAAAACCTCCCTGCTCAAAAAAAGCGCAGGAGGGGGGGGTGGGCCTTAAGTGGGGCCGTCCTCTTCAAGCGAGGAAGCAAGAGAAAAACGAGGGGAGAAAAAGGAATCAAATCGGCCTAGACTGAGCGGCCAACTCGGCTTGCGTGAGAGGTAGCTCTCTATTACCTGATGCGGAACATTCCCTGAAGAGAAAAGGACCTGGGAAGAGGAGCTCAGAAATCCAAATAGCACAGAACCGCGCGACAAATCGCGGAAAAATCTAAGGCGGAAGGAGCACAGCGCGAAAACTAAGGCATTCGTCGTGTTCTAGGCTTGGAACTTGTAGGTCCTTATACTACATCTTCCAATTCAGTTTTGGACAGGTCAGGCAAAGGGACGGAGACAGAACGGCCGATCATCGAAGATAAAAACGAGTACCTGAACCGTTGTCCCGAGGAGGGTTCAGACCCAGTATCAAAAAAAAACAAACGCGTGAGAGCTCAAAGGGCCGTCCGCCGAGAGAGGGAGGACTGCCGAGTCTGCAGACTCCTCCAAATCCTAACAAAAAGGCCGAAGTTGGGACCATAAAGGGCGCGGCGTCTGGATCGAAAGATGTGGGCAATCCCAAGCACAGAAATGAAATCAAAGAGGTCAAAAAAGGGGGGCAAACGATGACATGGCTTGAAGATACTGGAAAGTTCACAGGATCGGGCCTCCCAACACGTTTCCTAAACCTCAGAGAGATCCAAAAAACTTAAATAAAAAGGAGGGGGGGGGGATCTGCGCAGCCATACGACGCACTGGGCCCAAGATGAGGGTCGTCCCAGGCTTCGAACCGGGATCGGGAAACTGAAATGTGAAAGAGAAAGCATAGACGGGAAAAGCAGGAAAACGGCGCGCACAAGAGAAGTGGCGCGGAAACAGAATGGGGTCACATTCTGGTCTAGCGGTCGGGGTTCAGCCAAACGGGAAAGACGAATGAGGATCAAACAGCGGAATCAAGGGGGCCCAGGTTTAATATTGGGGCCCGCCCGACAAAAGGCGTCAAAGGCGCGGGCCCTACTAACCAGTCCTTGGAATACCAAAAAAAAAAATCCAAAAGAGAAAAAGTTTTGGAGGGGTAGGGAAGAGGCGGGTAAAGGAAAAGGAGAAAGTCAAGGAAAAAGCAGCTTGTAGTACATCTGCCGGGGGGTTAGAAGAAAAAGGAAGGCCCTAGGGATCAAGATAAAAGACAACGAAAGGAGACATCGCCCGCGATCATCAGGGAGGACAACAGGGGACAACAGAATGATTGTTATGATCATCCGGAAAAGGACCAGCTTGGCAGGTGACGCCGGCAAAGAGAAAAAGTCTTAGAGGGGGGAAAAATGAAATCGCAATGGAACAAGAAGGAAGGGGGGGGGGGAGTAAAAAAGAGGCACTCGATCGTCGACAAACTGCATCCTGATGTTTCAAGGGATACAAAAAACTCATAAGAGCGCGAAAAAGCTGGGGTTTGGAGCAAGAACTGAGTGAGGGAACCCCGGAAAAAAATTCATTGACAAAATCCAGTTTCGCCATGGACAGGACAAAGACCCAGTCTGGCGATCCAAGAAAGAAAAAGTTTTCCCACGGCATGTCAATGGCGACCCACTTTGGGTTACTTCAAAGAAAAAAAAGGCCTGGGAAGACG
>Ga0179593_1586587_pt1 | contig 13805 bp, 14 predicted proteins | sample CZODoug2_1_08_16_FD_185931 | JGI IMG/M metagenome (GOLD analysis project Ga0179593, IMG submission 185931) | Vadose zone soil fungal communities from Angelo Coast Range Reserve, California, USA - CZODoug2_1_08_16fungal (PacBio error correction) | ecosystem: Environmental > Terrestrial > Soil >...
CCAAGAACTTCGCGGGACGATTAACTGCTGGGAAAAACAAAGGGAGAAAACCGGGAAAAGGCCACTTCGGGGCGGTGAATCTGAAATTGGAGGGAAATTGAGGCTGGCTGGCTGGTCACGAGACGATGCACAGAACTCTTTCAAGGCTCAATCAGGAAGGGAAAGGAGGGAACAGTTTTTGGCTGGGAAACTTCATGCAGCCGCCGCTGGGAGGAGAAAAGCTAAGCCTGTTCGACAGAGGCAGACGAAGAGCGCCACTCGGGTCCCCAAAATCGCAGGCTGGGCGAAAAAAAAGACTCAATAAAGAGAGACCCTTATAATTTCGGCTAGAGGGGTTAGTCTTCTAAGAAGAACAATTCCTTGACTGCAACAGGAAGACCTGACCGTCATATGAGAGCAGGGAAAAGAGTTAACTCCTCTAAGGGTTTGCAGAGGGGGGGGAAAATCAGTTCGACTCTGGCTCCCATTCGGAATTGAGATGCGTCTCTGCGAGCTAAAACGAATCTCCCATGTAAGGGGGGGAGGACCTTAACAGGGCAAACCCTGTGGGAAAAAGAGAGAGCCTAAAATGTCTCAAGGCAAACTCGATCAAAACATCGCATGACGATCTGTGGACCCCGCAACAACTGGGGGGGTCTTTGAGTTGGGATAAAAAGCGCTTAGGGAAAAGGCCATTCAAACCTCCAGATATCTCCTCAAAGTTCGTCACCTCACGTTTCTTCTAGAAGGGGGGGACTCGAAAACTAGGAGGACAGATCAAAAGTGGCGCTTGAAGTGTAAGATCCTGGAACACGTGCTAAACGTGGAGACGGCGGTCGGCGAGCATTGACCACTCATCTGAGACATGGAGCCGGGAGAAGGGGACTAGAGGGGCAAGCCAGGGACCTTAAAATATCGGGGAACGGCCGAGGGGGGCACGAAGAACTAGAAGACCCCTCCCGTCTATATAGGTAATCTTCCAGGGGGACGAGGTGATGGGGGCTCTCGAGAAGGCCTAGGAAAGATAAGGGTTAAAGGGGAGCGGACCGAGAGTACAGAGTGACGGCGCGCCTGGGGGGTGTCCAGAAGGTTCCTGACTCAAAGAAAAATGCCTGATGATCATCTGACGGTTTGGGGGGGGGGCGCGAGCGGAAATCCCCGAGAGACCCCAAGGGAGATGAGGCAAGTTCACGTTATCTGCATTATCGCGATAAAAAACTGGGACATGAGCGACCGGATGGTCTACCGGCGAGAGATCCGACGAGGTGGAAGCGGGATACCAATCGACCGGAGACAAACGAGGGGTGGGGGAAACCGGAAAGACCAATAAGCTCAAACACATAGACCGGACAAGGACTATGCGATAATGAAATCAATCGACCAGAAAAGAGCTTACTGAATACGCGGGGGCAGAAAAAGAATGATTACGTAAGGGGCTAGTTTTACGCCCTCCATAAGAAACCGACTGAAGGTAGCAGTATCGCAATCGGGGACGGGAGTCTCATCTTACAAAGAATAGGGGAGTGTTTGATTCGGGCGCAACTTCAACCCGGACCAGCTTGGGCAGGTGAATGTCGATGAAGCTCAGGATCGTACGCAGGGGTGTCGGCGGATGGAGGGAACGAGTTGACCTGATTCGTCTTGGGATCAGAGGGGGGAAAAGTTTAGTTCACTGGGAAGGACAACTTTTACCGCACTAACAAAAGAAGGGGCGTTCTTGAATAATTAGGCAGTCGGGAGAGATGAGGGGGAGAAAGGCCTCCCCACAGCCAGGGGGCGTGCGAGATCCTAAAAAGCGATCTAGCGTTGCATGATTGAAAACAAAGTTTGGGGAGGGCCTGTAGCCCGATGTGCCCCTCAGGGATGGGCGCCAGTGGGGCTGGGGGCGACCGTCGAGAAAGCGATCACATCGCGTAGAGCCGCCTCCTCGAAAAGGGAAAAGCAGGTAGGTGGGTGAAGGCAAGTATCCGGAAAACATTCAAGTTTGGAAGCCACCAAAGAGCGGGGTGGCAGAACTAAAGAGGATACTCACCCGCCCAGCAAAAGAGAGAGCACCGTCCTCTAGCGCGAGATCGTTAGGGGGGCGGCGCAAGTGCATGGGGAAAAGGGCAGAGTGCTCCCTATCGACAGTGCGTGTCAGAAAGAACCGTATGGCGGAGCAGAGACTGCAGGCATAAAAAAAATGGTCTGCGACACCAACCCGGCCTCGGAGTGGCGGAAAAAGACCACATAGGGGCAAAACGTCCTCACCTGGGTCAGTTCCTCAATCTCTGCATATCCTATTATTGGTGTGGTGTACTTATCTCCTCCACTGGGAGTAAGGACTTCAGCGGTAAGATTCGGTGAGACTGAAACGATTCCTCCTGGAAAAAACCGCAAGATAGCTGGAGGGGGCGCTCTGTTCCGCCCAAATCGGTCGTTTCTCAAGGCTAAGCCACTCAGCGGAATCTCGGGGAGACCAAGCAAAAAAGGGGCACCTTATATAGACACCGCGACAAAGCTTACATTTTCGAGAAGAGTTTTTTGTCTGTCTGTCTAGAGATGTCTTTACTTCGAGATGTTGAACTGTATTAATGAGCTCCTATCACGGAGGGTGGGAGTGGGATGGGAACGGAGGTAAGATTCCTGGATGGGGCCCTATTGAAAATTAATTTGCAAGAGAAGAAACTTATAAAACAGAAGTTGTAGAGGTGCCTAACAAAACCAAAACAAGGTGATCTCTTTTACCCCCCTGGCCCCGAGGAAAACAACAACTTATGAGGAGGAAGGGAGACACAGGTGTTGTGGAAAAAATAGGGGTTATCCGTGGTTGGGCGGGGGACTTCCTGAAGGGGCCAAAACAATTATGCCGGGCTCTTCGAGCAAGCCAAAACTCGCATGGGGACGCGCGCGAGAATCAGCAGAGAGACGCAAGGAGGGCTAGTCCGCAGCGAGCGGTCTCATCAAAAGGCGAAACCCTGTGATAGTCGGGATTCCCTGTAAACTGGCGTTCCGAGAGGAGGGTCGGGGGGCGCGTGGAAGGGAGGCACGGCAACCGCCGAACCGGGCGGAAGCGCGAGCCACTTTTTCACATGACTTGTGAAGTCATTGGCTTCTAGAACACCGCCGGGAACAAGAGCTGTTACTATCCCGCCAACTTGTTGAAAGGCAACAAAGCGAAAAACAGCCTCGTATCTAATAGGGCGCATGACGCTTTAAAAGGAGGTGTGTCATCAAAGACATGTGGGGTCTAGCTGTCGCCAGAAGGAGGGTTTTTGTCGCGACACGGTTGGTGATTGCCAAGGAAATGCTAAAGAGCCAGCTGCCGAAAGGAGGGGCTAAAAAACCCTTGAGGGAGACGCCCGAAAAGAGACCTGCCGGTACAATTTAACGCCCGGGAAACAGGAAAGGACTTTCCGGGGGAGGTACGCGGTTGAGCGAGAGCTGACTGCTGTCGGGGAAGAAAAGAAGGAATGCACAAAACGGGTAGTGGTCCTACCTTTGACGGGGTCGCTAAAGATCGACGGGAAGGGAGAAAGGCGGCGCCTGTTCGTCGGATACAAAGAGATATAGGCGCAACAGGTCGAGGAGCATTGTCATCACCCTGCCAAAGAAAAGTGCACAGCTAAACACGAACAATTTGTCGGTCCTCAGCTACTTGTTAACGGCTACGCTCGTCAAAGGCATGAAGGGGGAGAAAAGGACACCTCGCATCTAGTAAGTTTGCTCGAGGGAAGTCGGGGCTGCCTTTGTGGTCTGTTGAGGGAAAAAAGTAACAGGCTGACCAAAGCTTTTTGGGCACGAAAAAAAAGGGAAGATATCAAGAAGGAACCTGCAGAAGAGAACCAAACTCTCTAGGTCCTGCGATTCATATAAGCGGGAGAAAAGAATGTAAATGGAGCTCTTAAGCGCGCACCTACTAAAATTAACCTTTACTGTATTTAAGGGAGGCGATCAGAGCCGGGATCCGAATAAGAAAGAGAGTGCGGAGAGAAGGGGTGCGGAAAGCGAACCTCTCAGGGAGAGGGCTCCTCGTATAAAAAAAAAAGAGAGGTGGTTCTGGAAGGATCATAGTCGGGAAAAGGAGAAGAGGAGTTTGTGAGCTTCGTACTGATCTTGTCCAATCAGGGGGGTTGGTCTCCCGAGATCCCTGTAAGCTAGAACTCCGGGGGAGGGAAAGAACGACCGGGCTACGCAAAGACTTCAGTTGGAGATCCTCTAAAATTCCTTTCTCGGGGGGGGTCGAAAGAAAGCACGTGTGCAAGAGGCGATCCCGGAGGAAAAAGAAACAGGGCCGAATAGGTTACTAGAATGGGGCGCGAGTGGGAAGCAGTCATGACGGGGGGGGAAGTTTGGTTGTGTTGGGGGTTGTGGTGGGGGGGGGTTTTTGTGGGGTGTGAGTGGCCGGAACTCGCTCTTTAAAAGTAGCATGGCCCCCTCGAAGGGACTACGAGGAGGAGCTCCTCCCCCTGCAGGGGAGGGCTCTTTCGTTTCAGGCGGCGGAGCGCCAAAAGGAAAAGAGGGCATCCATCACCTCGCCGGGGCGCTTACCAGAAAAAACGTGAGGGCGAGTGTAAAGAAAAAGGGCCTTTACACGATCCGGTGAGAACCATTCTGGCTCTGAACGCGAGTAAAAAAATCGCGGGAGCATGTGAGCGATGAGATGGGGGACAGACCTCTAACCGTCTCCCGTAAAAAAGTTGACGCTGCCGTAGGGAGAGTCCACGCTCAGCTGGGCAAAAGTTAAAAGGGGCTTTAGAGGCGGCTGACGACAAAGGGGGGAAGCTGGGAAAAAAGTTGAAAAAAGAAAGCCGGGAGCGGGGAGTTTTTGACAAATTTCATCGCCAGAGATCCCACCTGAGGGGCAGGGGTAAAAAAACTTTGGTGCTTGATGGTAAAAAACGATCTCTGACGAGTGGACGGATCGTGCAAGGGACGAAGCGCTTGGGGAAAAAGAGAGCACTTTGTCTCCACGGAAGAGAGGGGAGGTTAAACACCTGCAATCATGCGAGCCCTTGGGCAACTGATCCCTAATCTCCGCCAGAAAGAAAGGGGCGCACAAAAGCGGAAAGAGGAACGATGCCTATGCGTCCCAACTTATGGGGGGGGGGGAAAGTCTTTCTTCAAAGAGAGGCGGACTAGCAAAGGGGGCGGAATTGGTGGGGTATGAGTCTAGAAAGAGTCCCAGCACTGGGAAAAAAGGGGGGGGAGAAAACTGCAGGGCGGGGAGAGGGGTAGGAAAATAAAAAGAAGCATCAGTAGCAGTCGTGTTAGAGCAAATTGCAGTCTTTAGTACTACCATCCTTGAGAACTGACGGTCGGACTGAAAAGAGGTCAGACCCTGGAAAGGAATTGCGAGGGGGAGAAACGTCTGTTTCATCTCAATCCGACCACAACACAGGAAGCCTAAACCAGTGACATACCCAGTAAACTCCGAGGAATTCCCGGGGGGAAGGTTTGATGCTCGTTGCGCGTCGCAGGGAGGTCAGTTCTTGGGTCTCTCAAAAACAGATGAAATATAGAAGAGACCATAAGTAAAGGAGGCACGATAAAATCGGTCTGATACCAGGGAAGATTCGGAGTGAATCGTGGAGGGGACCAGTTACGGGTTCCTTAGCGGGGAAGGGTCGATGCGGTATGAACAGAGAAACCGCTTGAGACGAATCAGACACAGGGAAGAAGCAGAGTGGTGTTACAAGATCGACCTGCATGGACGCCGGGCGTGGGTCGAGACCATAAAAGGGAACGGGCTACATCGGAGAGCGGGGGGACATCTCTATTTCCAAACCGGAAAAGAGGAAATCCGCACCTGAAGTATTGGAGAACACCGACTAAAGGAAGACGCACCTAGACGGGCTCTGTTACTTTCTACTAGAAAAGAAAACAAATGCTGAGCATGAAAGGCCAACGCTGCTCATCTGGGTATATCGACCTCGAAAAAAGCCGTGGAGCATCTTGACATCGACGATTCTCGCGGAGTGGGGGGAAGCCCTCTAAGGAAGGGAATTGGGGTTTTTGGGTTTCGTCGCTCGTATATAATTTGGCTAGGCCATTATCAAGACCGGTGAGGACCTTCACAGGGAGGAAATTTTGGAATGTTCTCAGAGTCGCCGGAAAATGAAGAGTCTCAACCATGACGATATGGACAAAGCAGAAAACCACTTTTGCTGAACCAATCATTTGGAAAAAAGACGCGGGAATTAAGGAAAAAGGGGAAAACCGAAAATCTAAGACGCGAGGGCACTTCTTCAACACGGCAGTTGCGTAGGGCGGGAAAAGGACCTGAAGGAAGAAACCTGGGGACTGGAGTGGTATGAAGAAGATAAAGTCGCCGTTAGAGGGCGAATCTGCATCGACCTCCTCAAAGAACTGCTGAATCGGGGGAGAGTCTCCTCGCAGGGACCGAGCCCTCAGTGCCCAAGAGAGGGGGAAAGGGAGTTTCAATAGCGAAGAAGAAAGAGAACCGTCACGGTAGGAGAAGAAAACAGGCGCGTATTGATTGAAATCGCGAGGTCCTCGCCGGCCGTAAGAATTAAAGGAAGTTCTAAAAAAGGCTCTATTACCTCTTGCCGGGAAGGCGGTATAGTTAGAGGATTGAACGACCGCCACCTTGCGATGGAGGTCGTTCGAAGTTTTTAAGGGGAAAGGGATGGAGAGAGCCCCTCGCCACAAAGGCGGAGGGGGGGACAACTACACTTAGAGGGCGCGAGACTTCACCAAGCGGAGGGAGGCCTGGGACTGGGTTCGTCTCTCACATATAAGAGGGAAGTCACGGGAAAAAAGATACCGATCTGGGACACAGTATAATAGGCACACAAAGCTCGCCTAGCAAAGAATGAGATCCTCTCACCCAAACATCGTTGCTTGACGCCTGGAATAAAAAACTCGGTGAGTTCGCGAGGGGAGTGAAGAATGCATTTTCTGTACGACAACCTCAAAAAACACTTGCTTGGGGACGCGCGTCTTCGCTCAAGAAGAGAAATGCACGGCAGTAAGGGGTTCCGGCGGTGACAAAAGAAGGCAAATTAGAGAACTCTAAGCGGCTTGTTGAAGAAAATTCGATGTCTCATGGGAGGACCGTTCTTGAGGACGGGAGAGGGAGGTGCAGTTGAGTCGACTGTGATTCGATGGGAACTTGGAAAAATGTCAGGAAAGGTAAATGAAAACCCCAAGCGCCGCGCTTGAGAACGTAGGGGGAAAATGGCGGACTAAGGAATGGAGCATATCCTTCACTCTGGGGAAAACGTAGAAAAACCTAGAGACTGGGGGGGCTGTGCCGAACACCGGGGGGGGAGCCGATGTAATTCCAGGATGGATGAAAAGGGGAGCTTCAATGGCACGAAAAACAGGTTAGGAAGCAAGAGAAGATCGGAGAAGTCCTCGACCCAGTCATCAAGTGCGCAGGGGTCGGGAAATGTCAGATGGGTAACCTTGAAAAACAAACGGGAAAATCCGACGGCGAGGGTGTTTGGGGAGAAAAAATAGTATGAGGCTATCCTCACCCCACGACAGAAGCGATCACGAGGACCTCGGTTGTCTAGTCGAGAAGGTCTTTCGTCGTGGGCTCCCATTGCGTCTGTCAGTGGTCTCACAGATAAGCATGGGGGTATCTTACCCACCTTGTCATCAGTAGGAAACTGTATCAGGCGGATGGAAAAGGGGCCAAAAAAGTTCGAGAAACAAGAACCTTAGGATCTCAACCGGGGCGCCATTAGGTTAAAAGAGCCACAAATCTGTTCCTTAGCAAAGGAAGCTAAGAGGATGTAGCCGTTGGGGTCCTAAAAGGGAAGGAAACATTAGGGCGGGACCTCGAGACGGGGGGCCAAGTAGGTTCTCTAGGACTATGAAATGAATAAGCGGTAAAACTTTTCACGAATCCAAGCAAAACTTCAGTTTGGAGAGAACAAAAGACTCGCTCAGCCCTGAAGACATCCAGGACAACGTATCACAGCAAGAACCGAGATAGTACAGGAGGCAATCTTTTCTACGAGCTCTGCTCAGGCCGAGCTGCCAGTTAAAAAGACTGCTGTGAAATAGATGATCGCCTCTCCGTAGCGATGTTGACTGGGAGGATTGTCCTAGGTAAGAAGTCAAGTGAAACAACGTTGGGGGAAGGGGGGGGGGACCATGATGTCCCATCCCCCAACTATAACCATAGGTGAGGAGAAGACAAACCAAAGGATTTGATCCTCAAAAACAACAGGATGTGGGAATAGAGAAAAAAAATAACATGTTGGGGTTGTCTTCGATAGCTGGTTGGAAGGGGGGGGGGGTCGCACTTCCTTTCGCGAAAAAGGTTCACTCCTTCCTTATAAAAGGCCCGGGGGAGAAAAGCAAATCTGCGTGATCTGCAAACAGAAATATGAATGAACAGTCCACCGCAATCGCTCGCCTCATCGAATAGACAGATGATGCTCACCTGGCGTCTCTGGGGGATTGCTAAGGGGGCCTCCGGATGGCTACGGCTCAGATTCTTCCGGGGACTCGAAGGACTGCGAAGAATGTGCACACACCGAGGGCCCATAGGATTTCGTGCTAAACATTCATGTTGGGATTTCATATGCGGCGCAAAACCAGCCTGTCAAAAGCGTAAAGAAAAAAGGGAGAATGGTGTCATTCTAGCAACCCCGGCTAACGACGGGGTAGGGGCCCTTTTTCGGAGCGGGGTTCAAGGGTTTTTATTAAAGGGTTTTGAAGAATCGGCGTCAGAAAGGTCAAGAGTACTTTGGTGTCCTCCTGGGGTGCCTCCTCCTTGGAAGACTCACTCAGAAAGGGCACATTTCCTCTAGCGGAATCCAAACGTTTAGTATAGTTTCTCCAGCGTCCACGGGACAAGAAAATTTCGGTCAAAAGGTACTTGATACTGACGAGGAGGAAGATGACTCGGTGGCTCTCTCTTCTGAGAGCTGGAGGTAGTAGACAAAAAGAGTCCTTCTGGAAAAAAACCCCTCCAGTAACGTGGTGAAGAAGGGACTGGCAGCCTAAAAAAGAAAAAGGGACCCTTCCTATCCTGGAGACTTGGCTGGGGGGGGGGGGTGGTAGTCTACGACTATATTTCTAGACGGGGAAGGCTGCTATCACGCAAAGGGACCCAAATCGAAAGTCACTACAGGGAAAGGAAAACGGTTGTCTTCATCTCTCTATCTCTAGGGTGTCGACGCGACTCTTAAAAAGAAAAGCAGGATTAAACTCTCTAAGAGAAAAGGGGAGGCCTCATGAGGATCAGCGTCGTAGGGGGGGGGTAGGGTAAAGATTTTGCATGGATGACAAAACGCTGGTGGAAAACTGGGGCGGGGACAGACCGAATCCTGAAACTTGACAAAGAGGGAGAAATCAAAAGAGAAAATGTGTCCTTCTATGAATAGAAAATTTCAAGAAAAAAAAAGTCAAGGTGTCGGGCGCGCCATTGCAAGGCTCACCTGTGCAAAACAGACACGTAAGTGACGGTATTCCAGAGGGCGAAGGAGAGAGTGGGGCGATCCTGCCCCAAGTAGAAAGCGCTGCGGAGGAAAGGATGGATTTGCGAACCCGAACCGGAAATCTATTAGAAAAGGGTTATTCCAGCGTCGATCAGGGGAGGGGTTCTTGAAAATAGGGAGACGGCTGGGGAAAAGGCGGAGGGCGTAATTGTTGTGGGATATTTGGAGGGAGTTGAAACCCCAAAAGAAGGGATGTCGCGTTTGTAGAATGATAATGCCGAGGAATAGGCGGAAAAAGGGGAGCGAGAAAAAAAGAAGCCTCGCGCCCTAATTTTGAATCGCAGGTAAGCACTCTCAGGCAAGGGGAGCAACTCCTTCAAGTTTCGAGAAGGGGATATAGAAAGGGTCATGGACCGGAGGGGGAAGATGTTCCTCAGCAGGCACGGGCCGCGTGGTAGCGTCAGAAAGCCCTACCCTAGAACGTTCTCCACTGAGGGGGCTCTATTCGGCGAGACCCTGGAGAGGCTAGGGGATCGGAGAGGTCTCTCTACTGCTAGCAACTAAAGAAGGTGATTCCTCTATATCGACGGGGGGGCGGGCGTCTGGGGGAGCATGTTACAGGAAGGGGGGTGACAGAACAGGATTAAAACGCGACAACGTCATCTAGGGCGGCCGCATTTTCAATAGGGAAAAAATTTCATCTCTCACGAGTCCCTCTACCCGTTCTGCCATGAATGAGAGGATAGGAAAGAGAAATCCAGTTTCTCTGGTTGGGAAGACTCTCACTACGTCTTTACCTAACCCCGAGAAGGAATAAAATTGGGGGGGGGGGGGGGCCTTGGGTAAGTTATCTCCAGGGTGGAAATCACCCAGGGGGGGGGGGGGACGGCATACCCATGGGGCGGCGGAAAAACAACGCAAAAAGAGTTGAAAAGGGACGGTGAAGAGAAATATGTCTCCTCTCTTCTCTTGACGGGGGGGTCTCAAAGAAAAAATGTGTTCATCACCTTTCCGCGAATTTACTACCATTCCTGAGGAGAGACTAGATTCTCGGCCGGTCGACAAAAGACTCTTCAGAAGGAGGAATTGAGATTCTCGCCAAAGAGGGTTAAAAATATAGGTTAGAGGAATAGATCTTAAAGGGAGGAATTCTCCAGGTGTGCCACCGGAAGAAAAAGGAAAGAAGGCGGAGGCTTAGGGGGGTAGTCTGTTTTCTGACATCCCTGAAGGGCGGGGAGAGAGACATTAGAAAGGGGAGGATAAATGTCTCGCCTATGATTGTAGAAAAGGGCTAAGGTCGTTCGACACACGAAGGAACGGCTGAATGCCGGTCATCAGTTTTTCCAAAACATGGAGCCATCCTGTGAAACGTGGGCTACAAGGATGGCAGACTGTCCAGGAGACGGGGGGAGAAAAGAAAAGAAAATCAAACGCAGGAAAAAATGGGGGACAGTAACCGAGAGTACTTTGAAAAAGCAGAGTCAGCGACGGGTGTATCGACATGGGAAAGCCGTGAAGCCGTTGGAGAGGGAGATCCAGAGGACAACCACAAAGGAGTGGAGAGAGTGCCGAACTTGAAGAAAGAGGAAGGGAGGCGCTCATAAAGAAGAAACCAAGGCATACGACTCGGGTGAAATACTGAAGGGGATGGGAGCATTCTTTTTGTGGAGGAAGTCAAGGGAACGATGACGACAGGACGTCAGCGCAAGGGGGAGTTCCATTCCGGGGACCAGAGTTGACAAGATCGACTGCATGCGGATGAAAGGAGTTGGTCGGAGAGAGAGTCAATGTCTACACGGGCGCGAGGATGAGAAGCTCTATTAAGGTAAAGATAAACGAACCTCACTCTCCCAACGTCCGGGAGGGGCGAAACCAGGACCTATCAAGGAAAGGAGGAGCGCAGGGGTTAATTCCTGTATCCTCACCAAATACAACGGCGGCGAAGAAGAAAGTCAGCTGAGAGAGAGACAAGAGATTACAAGAATACTTTTCGCATCGGCATTCAAAGGGCGAAGAGGGAGTGAGCAGAAAGAGGGGCGTGGATTCTCTTCTGAAAAAGCATCCCCCTGATTCGAAAGGCACCAGGTTCGAACTTACAAAGGGAAAACGATCCGAAAAAACTGTGGGAAGAAGAGATTGCTCTTAGATCGTGAGGCCGGCACCGAAGGAAGGTGCCCCCTAGGGGAAAGAAAGAGGGTACGCCCCTCCCACTGGGCCAATAAAAAAAATGTGTGGCTGAAAAAAGAACAGCGGGCTATGAAGGAAGGGGTCAAAAAATCCCCGCCGCCGGAGGGGCAGTGTGTTCTGAAAAAAAAAAAAATCAGGTCGAATCCGCACTCCTAAAAAACTCTCTTCCTACAAGGAAGAAATGATGCTTTTAAGAAGAAGAAGAGACGTAAGATAGGGATGACCGGCTGCGGCGAGAATATAAAATCCTCTCGAAACGAATCGATTTCTACTTCCTGAAAGGGCTCTCAGGAGAGTGACCCGGAGAGGTGTCACTAAAAGACGAAAAAGAATTCTGTTAGAGAGGAACGAACATTGGGAGGAGGTTTTTCATGGAAGGACCGAAGCGGGACTCCGACGAAGGAATGAAACAAAAGGGACATGAGAGAAGGCTGCCTCTCTTCCTATTCAGGCTTCGGGCGAAAGGGTGGGGGTCCTGGGAAAAGAAAACAACCCAGGCACGGGGAAGGAAGGAAAGTAAATCTTGAAAAAAAGATTGAACGTTTTCGCCCGTAAGAGCGAGAGACGAGAGTCCAAAAACGGGCGTACTGTTTAGAAAAAAAGGAAACGGCGAGGCGGTCGCAGACGCGATCTTAAAGGAAAAGAGAGGGAGTCACACGGTGTTCGGTAGTAAAGTCCTCAAAGAGGAGGGGATCCACATAGGCGAAACTCTGGTGGGAACAGTCAGAGAGAGCAAAAGAATCGTGGAAGCGTCATGACGATTAAGGATAAACAAAGCTGCAACCAAAAGAGGGAGAAGGAAAGCTGAATAAAAAAGGGGGAGGGAGGTTAATAGGAAGATTCTATCTGGGGGGAGCTTTATCCCACCTCCATAAACAGAGCTCGGTAACTGGTAGCTTGATCTCAAGCGACGACGGAAAAAAATGGATACGTCACTGAAAGGAAGGGAGGGGGGAAGGGGGGAAGGGGGGAAAATTCAATCCAACTAACATCTTCTTGAAGGAAATTCTCGGGAGAAGGGAACGAGGAGGCTGAGTTTTCAAGGATGAGGGGGGATTGGGTTCGGGCTTGATGGGGTGAGACTAACTTTGCGCGGGTGAGCGTGGGGGGGAAGGGAACGTTTCACCTGTAAAAGACCCCAAAAATCCGCGCAGGGGAAAAAGAGGTTCCATTCGCGAGAGGAGAGTGAGAAATTAGCAGTTCAACAGCGGCGGAGGAGTTAAAAAAAAACGATCTATGTCTTGACTGAAGGCCGGAACAACCCTGTGGAGGGACATTGACAATGGTGGAAACCCGAAGATGATGGGGGGGAATTGTCTCTCATTCAGGAGCGAGCTATTTCGGAGAAAGTAAATATAGGTAGGTATCAGCCTAACTCCCTAGAAGGAAGCGCATGGCCTGGGGAGGGGGGGATAAGGAAAACAGTCTTTATAAAACACAACCGCGGGTGGTCGCACCCGAGCGTGAGTCGGTAGATCACCTAGACAAATCTGAAAGGGAAGAGGGAAGTAATCTTCACTGGAGGGAGAGATCCGGGTAGTCTTTAGCAAATTTCTCATTTAGAGCCGCGGTCCTCTGAAAAAAAAATGTTCGTGTGACCTCTGAGAGGGGAACACAAGTTTCAGCTTTCTAGCTGCGCAGGCTGTTTCCTGAACTAAACCCAACCGTTCGGTAGAGACCTCCACGGGGTGAACCGATAGCTGGAGCACAAATATGTTCCAAGGCTAATCCTACAAGGTGCCACCATAAGGGTCATGAGAATAGAGACTGTGAGGTAAAGACGAGCGTTTTCAAAGGGGGTGTTGGTAAGATTCGCTTAAAAAATTGAGGGAGAAGACGTCACAGCTGGGGAAAAGGGCTGGTTCGTGAGGATACTATGATCATGAATGCCAGCAGCACCCGGTAGACTCGGTTCTAACCCGAGTCGCCTTTGAATGGCGGGAATAACGGGAGCGCCTGCTGCCAGCGGAAGGCAAGAAAAGAAGTCTTACCCTATCGCCAAGGGGATAATAAAAAGGGGTTTTGACATGCTTTGGAGGGAGAAGGGAAGCGGCTACAGGATTTGGGATGCGGCCAATGTTGGGTAGCTGACTCTCCAGCACGAGGGGGGTTTGTTTGGGGGATATGGAGTAAGGAGGTGTGGCCTGAGGTCTAATTTTGGGAAAGAAAAAACACGAGGGGGGGCCAAGAGTGCACCTAAAAAAAAAACACACAGGGGTATCGAGACTATAAATGGAGTGG
>Ga0179593_1279559_pt1 | contig 13804 bp, 17 predicted proteins | sample CZODoug2_1_08_16_FD_185931 | JGI IMG/M metagenome (GOLD analysis project Ga0179593, IMG submission 185931) | Vadose zone soil fungal communities from Angelo Coast Range Reserve, California, USA - CZODoug2_1_08_16fungal (PacBio error correction) | ecosystem: Environmental > Terrestrial > Soil >...
AGCTAAGAATCAGAAGCGCCGAGGGACTGTGAAATCAAAAAAACAATACCAGGGAACAGGAACCCAAAGGACTGAGAGAAGGAAATGTACGTTGATGACGAAACGACAGCCAGGTTGAAAATGCGCAAGCCAGAGAGGGGAGCTTTGATTGAAAAAAAGGACAAACTTTTTTTTCACGAAATTCACGCTTTCCAATCACACTCGAACAGGGCTAGGAGAAAAGTGAAAATAATTTGTGTAGACTAGAAAGAAGAAATCCGATCACTATCGTCAGAGGAGAGGGGGACATGGGTCTGGGGGGAACATCTTGAAGTGCCCCAGGGCCAAAGCGGCATCGTAGCCAAGGTAAAGGACGGGCGAATCCGGTTCTTCGCTGGAAACACCTTCTCGGCGACAAGAACAGGATATAATAAGGCTTAAAAAAAAAGAGTAATCATGTTCGTATGGGAGACAAGGGGGAGTCACGATCGGGGGGGTTTGGGGGGAGAAGAATTATGGGTATGAAACTTCCACGTCTCCGAGAGAGTTTTTAGTGTCTCCCTTCGAGGGTCGGAACCAAGAAAGAGTTGGGGGGGACGCATCGCCGAGAAGACGGATCTGAACTGTGAGACACATCTCGGCGGGACATGTAGCAAGGGTAGGTGAAAAAAAATACCTGGGGGGAAGAGAGGGCGAGTGGTGTCGCCATCACTACAGTAGTGGACTATTTGGGGTCATTCGTTGGAGCAAGAGCAAATTACATGGATTCAAAAGAAAAAGAGAGGTACCGACGGACAAACCAAACGCGTTTGGGCATGGAATTCCACCAGTTAACCTGATAGGTATCACATGGGGGACTACCTTGGGCCAGGAAACGCGGTATCGGCATATCGCGCCGAGGGGGGGGAACTCGGCCAGTCGTAGAGGAGTCGCGTTGCGAAAAAAACAAAAAACACAGAAGAAATTTTCTCGCCTTCCAGGGACAAAGGGGGGAGGATGGTTACGGGTGGGCTCCATCAGGCTAGGGGAGGGGTCCTGCACGTAGGGGAACATAGAACCAAAATGTGGTATCCTCGGTTTAATCTGGAAAAGGAAACTGGCCACCGTCTTTTGAAAATGCTTGAATGTGTGGTTCACACATCAAAAAACAACGGTTGCCCACGGCTGACTCTGGGGGAAAAAAGTAAAAAAATATCGAACACGGGATCCAAGAGGCAAGAAACCGGTGTCAAGTCACTCATGGAACCCATCGGAGTTTGGGGGGGGGGGTTGTCGTCGAAAAACGAAGTTGGGGAATAAAAGGAAGAGAAAGGAACCAATGTTTAAAAAAAAAAAGGAAAAAGAGGGGGGATGGGAACATGCAGTTCCAAAGATCAACGGTGACCTTTACCTGGTGCGGGACAATTCTTTCGTCTAATGATGGAAAAAAAGGGGGGGGCAAGGGACGGGGGTTTTGCCACCCAACCGAAAGTCGTGACTTACCTGCAGCAAGGAAGGAAAACGACGAGCAGTAGGTGTAAAAAGAACCAAAGTTACCCCTGCATAAGAGTGGTGACAAGCGTTGATGGGGACTACGATTCGACGTGAACTGGGATTAAGTGTGAGAGACTCCACATCTGAGCAAAAAGCACATGGAAGCCAGCAAAAAGAATGCAGGCAAAATTAAGGAAATCAGGAATATGGGGTCAGTCAAGGTTTGGCCTCGAAGGAATGATAAAAAAAGGGAAAAAGATCTGGTACCAGCGACCGTAAACGAAGGAGCAGTTGGGCGCTCATGTCTTTAAGAGATCGAGCATTGAAAAAGAGGGGGGTGGCGCTGGGGGGGGAAACAGGCCGCAGGGCACCAATGGTTGAAACTCGCTGGACTGTTTGTAGAAAGGGGAAAACTTGGGAAACCGCTGAAAAGGCATGAGGAGAGTCGTGGGCCGCATGAACAGTACTCTAAAAAGGCGCCTACCTCCCGAAAAATGCTGCAGAAGCCCATTCCATGGAAAATTGAAAGTAGAAGGGTCGAAGGGGGGATTCCTAGGAGCTGCGATTGAAAGGGACCACGCCATAATTAAAACGCTAACGATCTTTTAAGGGACTGAGGTGCATGGCAATCGGAAAAAGCAATCGGGCCAGTTAAGGTGAGCGGAGTTCTGGAGGCCTGGAAATAAAGGAAAATAAGGGTAGCCATCAGCGTCCAAAACAGTGCTCTTGTGGTGCGAGCTCTCGCCGCCAGTCCAGTCCTTCATTTACGCACGTTGAGAATGTGAAGGGGGGGGTCAAGCCGCCAATTAGCACATATAGAGAGACAACACAACAACGAGGAGGAAATATCTATAGATGGTCCTTTCTCAGGTCGCCAATTTCAAAGGCAAATTTGAAACGAAGAGGATTAGGAGATCAGCTAGCTGCACAAAACTAGCCTGGTCCGGGCGTTTATACCCATTCGTCCTTGGTAACGCTAAAAGAAACGATCGAAGGAAAGCGAAGGCAAACTTGGTAAAGGGTGTCAGATGGCCAGAAAATCAAAGAAAACGGCAAACTAAGGGCGGACAGCGCGAGATGAGGTCTGAAATCAACTCATATCAAGGTGGAGAATAAGGAAAGGAAACTGTGACGGCACGGTGCTGAGCCTTGAAGAGGTCAGGCGACTGTGTTACCTCAGTCGCACACATAATCACACTGTCAGAAGGGAGCAAGGGGCAAGGGGGGGAAAATAGAAACTTATGTTACTTGCATAGCGGGAACTTCAAAACCATCTCACACAGGTTGAGGAGATCGAAGGAAGGCACAAAGGACAGAGAGGGGCAAAAAAGGGCTACGTTTCCAAATGCTCCTACGAAAGGAACTTACCTTTCTGGACTTTGTCTAAGGAAAGAAATGAGGAAAAATGAAGAAAGTTAGGGAAAAGGGCGCTTTTGACTAGGTGTGGGGCTCGGTCATGGGGCTGGGTTCGCAGCTGGCGGACCCTCACAAATAAGGGACCCGTTCACCGAGAAGAGAGGACGCCCCCGTACCATACTGAGGGGGTCCGGAACTATGTGGGGGAGAGAACGTACGCCGCAGAAGAATTGCGGGGCTACTTGGCACGTGAGGAGGGGACGACGAACGGGGTCGGGGTTCTGGTCAAACGTTAAAGTGACACTTGGGGGGTCAACTCAGAGTGACTAAATAAGGTAAAGAACGACCCAGCAAAGAGCTGTAACGGGAAAATCTGGGAGCATGTGGACAGTAACAAGCGGCGAATCGGAAAATTTAAGTAGGTTTACCGGCAAAAGCGTCGGGAAAAAAAAAGGCAAAGCCATAGGTGTCGAACAGGCTTGGGACTTTCCACACAAGTTGGGGTTGCTTTATGCCCTGTGATAGAATTTGGGGAAAAGTGGGGAAGAGAACGAGGTGAAACCTAGTTTGGGGAGATGTGTTCAAGCCAGTAAAGTTCAACTGAAAAGACGGTTGCAAGATATCAATCTGAGCAGATGAGATCCCCGGTGGGGCGAGAGGGTCCCCATGGGGGAGGAACATACGTGAAGGAATTAAAAAGGGATGTAGAGACAAAGGTAACAAGCTCAAAGGGTTTCCCTTTGGAGAACATTAAAGTGGGGGCTTCTTGCTGTGGGGGGGGGTGTGGGCCGACAAAGAGAAAGGGGGGATCTAACATGGAAAACCTATTACTTAAAAACCTATCGGCGCAGGGTCTGGGAGTAAGAAGAGAATGGAGGTAAAGGTAGACAGAGAAATGAATGGAGGGAGGTGAAAAACAAACCAAAAAAAGCAGCTGCGTTTGGCAGTCGGCTTATGGACGGCGAATCCACAGTCTTCAAAACTAGAGAAAAAAGATGAAAAACAACTAGGAAACGTCCTCCGAAGGCTAGGGTGGGGGAAAATATACTCTATGCTCGAGGTGGGTACAAATTAGTTTGGTGAAAACATAAGGAATACTGCAACAGAGATAGGGGGGGAGCTTCACAAAAAAAATACGGCGAGTATAGGGGCCTAGGGAGGAATCTTTTACACTTGGCAACTATAATATAGTGGGTTCTAAAGAGATGGAAAGATAACCTACGCTACGGGGAAAGGAAGCACAAGAAGATTTATAAGTACGAAACGGAAGCGCCAGTCGCAGAAATTAGATGTCTGTTCCGACGTAAGAAGCCGGTGGGGGTTACTCCTAGAAAGGGGCCTAAAGCCGACCAAACACGGAAGGAGAGGAAGTCGGGACACTGTACTTGCTAATGAAAGGTCTCCCTTGCAACATTCAGAGGACAAGACATTTTCAAGAAAGCGACCGGTCTCTGAGAGGAAAAATCGGACTTGCTAGAAGAAACACCAAAGTGCTTTTCAAGTCTAATCCAGAGGGGAAGGGTGACGACAGGCAACCGTCACTCGAGTGGAATTTTCAGGTTGCTCCCAAAATCCGAAGAGAGGGGATCAAAGCAGGAAAAACTGATGGAGAGGCGGCATCAAAAAGAGAAAATAATAAGAGTCCTAGTCTTGAAAAAGTTTTCCAGTGTTGGGTGCATAATGATCAGGGTACGGCCACGTCCGGCGATGGAGGCGCGGGGGGGGGAAGAGCATCTAATCGCAAAAAACGGGGAGAGAGGACGCACAGGAATCTCAAATCTTGTATCCAGCTGAAAGTAAATGCAAACCCTGGGGAACTTAACAATGAAAGGGAAGACGAGGAGTATTGATGGGGGGAGAAATAACCGAAAGCACATGGGAAAGAGAGCGGAAGAGATGGGCGATTCTCGAAGGCCATTGTTGGCGACAAGAAAGTCAAGGTGGCGCTGAACCACTCTAACAGGAGGGTATAGAAGAGCAATTTGTGTGGGACGGAAGCCTAAGCAAGATCGGGAGGGGAGCGGCTCTTCTCGAAACTTGCCACTTCTGAATATGGAGGGGGAAAGGGCGAAAGGGGGGAAAGAGGTAGAAAAGTAAAAAGGGGACGAAATCTGAGAGCATTTCCTTGAGGCTTAGAGCAACATTCTTACCGGGAGAGGAAACATACGGAGAAAGTAGGAAACACAGCCCTCATGGCTCAAAAAGGGGGAAGCGATCTTTTGGTGTTATCAAGAAGTTATGGGGGACTCCACACTTAGGAAGAGGAAAAAAAACAGAAAAGATGTCGCCCACTTCACTACTGGAAGCGGAACAGCAGGAAAGGCCGGAGACGCGGAAGATATGGGGAGGAGACACATCTCGCGGCGGACCTTAGGTTCACCACTCTTGGTGTCAAAAGAAGAGCGGTGACGCGGAAGAAAAAATGAGGAGGAAGGGAGAGGGGGGGGGCAAGGGTGCGGTGAATCAAACGAGGCAATACATTTCATGAACAAAACGCAGTAACCGCGTAAACGGCGGCCCAAACTGCGCACTGTCGTTGGGCAGGTAGTGTCACCGGGAAGGGCATTTCAAAAGGGAGCAGACCTGACTACAATGTGCTCGGCTCTATTACATCAAGGAACTGTATCGGTACAAGGAGAGAACGGAGGAAGCAATTTTACGTGGGCGGAAAAAAAACAAAAGAGAATAATCCAAAACTTCCCCCTGATTACCACTAAGGGACAACGGGATTGGTTGGGGGAAGGGGGGGTGTAGAGAAAAGCCATTGAAGTTGAATGGGGTCCAAAAACACGTTATGGTCAAAAGGTCGGACATGCAGGCAGGGTGGTGATATTCAGATTTAATAGCACAAGCAGGGGGGGGGAAGTGGGTGCATAAGAATGGGAGTAAAGGGAAAACTTTCAAGAGCTTAAAGGTTGTGCCCAATTCGGGATGAATGTCAAACTGTTGAAAAAGGAGAGGGGGAATCAAAAGGGAGACAGAGGAACCAAAGGGGGTGGAAGTCACCGGACAAATTTACGAACCTCAGGTTTGCCTTGGTGAAAACGCCTAGTTGTGGCTTGGAACGAATATATCCGTTGAAATATGACGGGATGGGGATGGGAACAGGAGGACCAAAGAATTACAGATAGTGGGCCTGGCTCTGTACCGGATGTGGCTTAGAAATGTTGGTCACGTAAAGTAATGGAAACCAAACCGACAAGTTGCGGAGTAAGTCACGACAGAACGGGAAGTAAGGAGACGGCGCGTCGGAAACGAAAATATTTAGAAATGGTCACCTTTTTTCTGGACTACGATGAGACAGGCGGTGGAACGGGGAAGACGGGGGGGGGGGGGGGGAGCCAGCTGAAGCCAAAGAAAGAGGCCACCCAGCAAGTAAGGGGCTGTGAAGTATCACGAAGGACCGAACATTGTCTATTTTTTTCCAAAGCTCGCCGGAAGGAAGGCAAGGGGGAAGAGCAGGGAAAAGAGACAGGTCAGGTGGGAGAAGGGAAATGGCTTTGTCGCAGAGAACTCGCCTATCTCGACTAAAAAAGAGTGTTTCGCTGTCACCTCCTAAAGACCGTAGGGCCGTCGGGAAACCTGGGAGTCGCGTAAGGGTTAAAATGGGGAACTGCAAAGCACCTGATGATTGGAAATGAGGGTTGCTCCTGACAGGACATCAAGGTAAAAACTCCCGATAAGGGGCGCAGCACCGATGGCCCGGAAAAAGGTCCGGATTTGAGAAAAGCGAAGGACGTTCCGATGAAGCGGGCGGGGACGCCTCATAACGTCTCGACGCAAGAAGGGTAGGGCCTTGTTGATCAAAACCATTTCATCGAAAACATCAGGGAAAATGCCAAAATTCAGTGGGCTGCAGGAGGAGATCTCTGGGAGGGGCCTAAGGGGGGTGGTCCAAACCTCCGGACAGTGGTCTAGGTGGTGGAAATACTAGACGATCTCCTCCGAAAAAAATGAGGACAGGCGGGAAAAGTTGACTAAGTCCAGGATGTTCCGCCAATGACCGGGGGCTCGCTCAAAACAACACTGATATTCAAAGAGATATGTATCATTTGGCGACTACATAATGGAAAACAACAAGCTTCAAAGGAATAGGCTGAGATCGGCTCGCTTCAATCACTTTGAGGAGGTGGTGCCTACCTTCGGACCTTGTTACAAGGAAGAGCGGAGGGGGGGGGACAGGCACTAAGAAAGGGACACGGGAAAGAGGGGGGGCCATGCCGCCTCCCAAAAAAGAACTAAAAGGAAAGGACAGATTAATTCTCTTCGGAAGGCGCCTCTCCTCATATGAGAGCAGTGAGGTAAAGACTGACTGACCTTTAAGGGGGAACGGGGGGAAGGCGCAGAGGACTGTTATTGATCAGACATTGATGCAGTGACGGGGGTCAAAAAAGTCTTCACCAAATCCCTTCATCCGGCGCAAAACTGTTACCCGCGACACTAAAGGTTTCAGCGACTACCAATAGGGTGGGGGGAGGCGTGAAAAAGAGAGAAAAAAAAGGTTGGAAACGCGCGCCGATGGAAAGCATTATCTCCAATTAAAAAGGTTTGAAAGCAAAATGTAATTCTCTTTACCGTATCTGTCCATGGTCAGAACTTACAGGGAAAGGGGAGGTAAAAGGGGAACAATATTCGTGACGAAGGGAAGAAGGTGGACAGTTCATGCGGGCGGGAAAGGTCCTGTTCTGGGTGTGTCTAAGAGGAGAACCCTAACACGGAAGGACACGGGGACAAAGGGGGGAGACGATAGCAAGACAACGAATTGAACATCTTATGGACAACCTATTTTGGTTCTCGTTACAGACGCAGCGAAAAGCGGGCTACTTGAAGAGGGAGGGGAAGGGAAGGACTACGGGTGTGGGGATGGGGGGGTAATAGGCACCTGAAAATTTGTCCCCAATGCCTAAATAAGGTCCCCGCGCCAAGGCAAAAGAGACTGTAAACGGAGCGGGTGGAAAGGGGTTACAATCCAGAGGGGAGAAGAGGGGAACAGTGACGTGACAGGTTCAAAAATAGTCGAGCTCAAAGAAATGGCAAAAGCCTGTTCGTCATGAAAAGGGGAAGGGTAACAACACGGTGGGGGGGGGGGAAAGATGGGGGCCAGAGGTTAGAGAATTTAACATTTTTTGAAAATTCAGATAGAAAGTTTAAAAAGAGTGGGGGGTCGGGGGATTTGGCATGTTCCAGTCAATTAATGGAATTAAAAAGAAGGGGTTAATTCGTATAAGATAATCTCTGTCCAAAAGTTGGCTACGCAGGCCCCTATGGGGGCAGGAAAAAACATAACAGGAATGAGAACGCGAAGGGAAGAATATCCCCCAACGGAACAAGAAACCCGGGTTTTCCCTTATTGGAGAAGGAAGAGGGGGGAGGTTGTGTTTTTTTGTAGCCAAAAAAATTGGGCTACAAAAGAAAGGGTCCCGTCGGACTCGAAGGACTGCTGGATCGTGGGAGAGGCGAACTTGGGCGAGGGAGAAGGAGAAGTGGGGGGGTGGAGGGAAAAACTGCCAAGACGGATGGGAAATCCGTTGGCAGAGTGGCTTACTTCATCTTACTGGCGAAGGAAATGGGAAGTCTGCCTAGGGCGCAAGAAAGGGGAATAAGGAAAAATTCGCCAATCTTAGGTGATGCGATCACCGAGAGATACTGGGGAACACAGGAGGTGGGGGGACCTAAAGGAGACTTTTAAGACGATGGGGCTCCTTAACAGGAAAGTATACCCGGCGATTAAGAGGGAGGAAGAGGGAGAGGAGTGTGACGGGCGGTCCGATACATATGGGAAGGGCCATTAAAGAAGGAAAACTAGAACGGGAAAGGATAAAGAACAGGGAGAAAGAAAAAAAGAGCCACAAAAGGTTCTCCAAGTCAGAAATATGAAAAAAGCTGCTTGGTGGGGACGACGTGGGAAACTCCTGGGTCTCTCCAAAGGGGAAGCGGCGAAGCAAAAGGAAAGGGGAGAAGTCTTGAACGGATGGCTGATAAACAAGCGTTTTCTCCCGCACACTGAAAGAGGGAAATCCAGGGGTCAATAGAGGGGGGGAAATCAAGGGTAAGGAAGGAGGACGGCTGAGAAAAGAAGTCACACAAGTGGATTTTTCCGTCTAATAATCAGCGAGGGGATTGGTTGACGCTGCAAAGGCGAGTGAGGAGCAAAAAAGGGGGTCATTGTGGAGACACGCAAAGTCGAAAGAGAGGTTGGGGAGAGGAGCATGGTCAAACTCGGGGAGGGCGAGGCGGAAAGACAAAAAAGAAAATAAAAAAGGCTCGAGCGGTTTCGGGTTCCATGTGGCTAATTAAAGTGAACATTTCCCAGTCCGGAGGGAGTAAAGGGAAGAGGAGTTGGAGAAATACAGAAAAAAAAACCGGGAGGGGGAGGGAAGGGGGGGAAAGAGGGAGAGAAAGCGAAAAGAGAAGGAAGAATGGGATCCATCTTCCGGCAAATGGGGAAAACTGAACCCGAAGGGTCTACTAGGAGGGTTAGTGATGACGCACGGCAAGGATTGAATGGGAAGAAGCAAGACGCGGGGGGAGAAAAGGGGAGGGGGGGGGACGAAACAAAAATTTTTGGGGGGGGGCTAACAGAACCTATTCATGGACCTCGGCACCAAACGCCCCTAGCGGATAGAAAAGCAAGGGGGGGGAAGGCCGAAAGACGAAGCCTCTACATCGAGCGCCCGATGAGGTGGACTAATTTCTTGTCCCTCGGGGGGGTCAAAGCGGCATCGTAGCAAAGGAAAAAAGGGCAGAGAGAATATGAACCTTTTAAGCGGTGAGCTTCAAACTCCTTCGAGAAAAACAGGGAGAAAAAAAGAGGGAACACAAAAAAGAGAGTTAGAAAAGGGAGGAAATGAGAAGGCGATCTTGGGGTACTTACAATTTATGGTTATTAATGCAAAGGAGTCGGAGGGAAAGAGGGCAGGAAGAAAAAAGGGAGACCTGAAAGAGAGGAGAGAACGCCGAAATCTTGGGCCTCGTACGGTCAAGGGCGAGATCGCCTGATAAGTCGGGGAAGGAAACAGAGCGGGGGCGAGGTCCTTTAAAAGTCACCAAAACTTTTTGGGATAGGCGCTCCCATAAAAAGGTATTATAGGAAAGAAACAGACAAGGGGGATTATTAAAGGGACATGGTTTATTCGTTCTCCAGGGCAGACTTACAGGGAATCCCGGAAAGCTGAAGTAAGCCGAAGGGGGGACCAAACGGAAGAGGGGGGGGGCGTTTGGGGGGGGAAGGGAGGTTCAAAGAAGACAAGGAGAATCAACCTGGAGCCAATTCCGAGGGATCTTCAACGAGAAGAGACGGGGAGAGGGTTGGGGGGGGAAGGGGACTCTGGGACCGGCGATCAATTGCTCGTTGGGGAGACAAAGAAAAAAAAATAACAACAGTTAAGAGCCTTCCCACTAAGGGGACAACCGTGAAAGGAGGGGGGGACGGTGTTGATCGACCCCTTGGGCCGTGGAAAGTTTCAGAAGTAATATGCTCCAAGGCAGCTAGCCCACCGGTGACTCTATAGAATGGAGAAAGCGCATGAAGCAAATTCTTTGCATAAGACTGTGCGTTGCGGGTCAACTTTACAAACTAACCTCTCGGGAACACTCTGTTGCACGTTCGTTCGCTGAGAGGACCAATGGGGAAAAAAAAAGTCATAGGCGAAGCACTTGACAGATAAAACAAAACGTGTGTGGTGAAAGGAACCTCGACAAAGAACATGAGTAGGGGGCTTGGGTTCGGGCGACGAATTTGCCGTTAAGATAAAGGACCTGTTTCCCCGAATGCCGATGGGGAGGGGGGGGACTAGGAAAAAAGGGAGAAAGTAAAAGCTAGTGGAGTGTTGCGGGGACTTCAGGAAAAGGAATCTTGGGACAAGGTGGGAAGTACGTATTTGGACCAAAAAAAAGCAATTGAGGAGGGACAGGAAGAAAGAGTAAGTACCACGCCCTGAAGGGTCGTTAACGGGGGGAACCAACCTAGTTCCGCAATTGTTCACAGGAGGGGGCTGGGGGGAACAAGCGGCGGCGTGTAACGTGGAAAGGAAGGGGGGAAAATCCATCTTAAAAAGCCCAAGACAGTACTGCAAGAAAAACGCACGGCGTTCAAAATGACACGAGTCAGGGGAAGGGGTGACTGAAAAAAGGGGGGCACCTACCTCGGACAGGGAAGGGAGAAGCAAAAAAGAATCAGTCAAAGCGACTTCATGGCGCAGGGAAAATTACCTTTGGAGACGGCTGCTTGGCCTTCGAGGAGCGGTGCAAATAGCGCAGGGTTGAAAAAAGGGCACAAAAAGCGGAGGCCTCGCACCCCAAGGGGTTGAAACTTTAAGTGGCAGGTAAAAAATTTCAAAACCAGGGGAGGGAGGAAGCCCTGACCAGTTCACAATTCTGGCCGACATCAGCATGAAGCCGCAGCACAGGGAAGAAAGGGCATTAGGAAAGGGAGAGGAAGGGAGTGAGGATTTATCGCGGTAATTTACGCCATCATCCAGCCTCATTTACGTGTTGTAGGGCAGGTGATGAGTTCAGGAATAGGGGGGGGGGGGGGGGGGGAACATATGAAAGGGGACCTTGAGGCGTGCGGGGAGATCTGGATCCTCTTTAAAGCATGCCGAAGGTTGGAAACGCAGTCCCGGATCTTGGTGGATCTAGCTATCCCGCCGCCCAGACTTGCAGGGGGAGCAAAGTTGAGAGGGGCAGAATGGCGGAGACATACAAGAAATTCATAAAGGGATGAGGAGGAAGGATAGATATGGGGATCATTTTGCGCCGATCCGGACAGAGCCAGGGACGAACGAAGATGGGGGCGGAGGGGAAGCGAGTCAGCTTCACAAACACTAGAGGGGAAGGGGTGGGGGAGGAAAATTAACACGGTAGTAAAGCACTTCCCGAGCGAAGAAAAATCCAGAAAAGCACTTGGGAAGAGGTGGGACGTGATGGAAAAGGAATCATCACAGGAAAGAAAAATGAGCACAGAGGATGAAAAATGGGCGGCATCTCCTGATCTAAGCAGCAGGTACTATCCCGAACTGACGACCTGTTAAGGACCCCTGGGAATCCTTAATTCTTGAGGGGGAGGCGACAAGTAAAATTCGACCTTTTCAGGGAGCAAAAAGAGCCCTGATCCGGAAGGGGAAATGGAAACGAACTTAAGGTGCCAGAAAAGGCAAGATTGGAAAGGCGGGGGTAACAAGAGGGAACACACTTTGGGAAAGAGAGCCGAGAGGAAGAACGGGAGAGAAACTCCTGTGCCAAGATCCACGATAGGAGGGACCTAGGAGCTGGCCAGAAATAAACATTTCGAGACATGGAAAGAAGGAGGAAGAAGTGCTAAAAGGGTTGAAAAGAATGAGGGCTGGGTGTCAGGACTGTGCGTGGGGCTCAGCATGAGACACTAACACGTAAGGAACCAAGTTAAAAAAGAAGAAAAAAAGTCGGAGGGAGCCCAACGTGAAACAGCTGGTGGACGACTTGGGTTCCTTAACGGCCGCCGGGAGGCGGATAAGGGGAATAACGGGGGAAAAGAAAGATTGTGCGGGGGGGGGGGAGGGGGAAAAAATCGGAAAATGGTGGGACCGCAGAGGAAGCAATAATTTACCACCCCATTCCAATAGAGGGAAGCTGGGAATATTGGGTAAGAGGGTTCAAGTACCTCGGCGTCGACAGGATTGAATATCTGGTTAAATGGACAAAAAGGTCTACTCCAAACAAAAGGCATCCTCTAGGGGTTCTTATGAAGTGAACCGTGACACAACGTTTGGGGAAAGGGAGCAAGGGAGGGGAGAGAAAGGGGGGACATTGGAACATCTCAAAGAGAAGAGGGCAAAACGTTTCTGAGCGGGGGTTGTCGTTGCCAGGCAAGCATCTGTCTGCAGGCATCCTTCTGGAAGTGCTATCAAAGAGGACATCTCTCATGAAAAAAGTGGGCATCAGATGTCCGCATTTGTCTGACATGGAAGAAAGGTCCAAGCACTGAGGGTATATCCAACGGGTCTCAGAAAGGGCTTTGTAACCGGGTTGAATTGAGAAAAAAACATGAAGGGGGAGTGAGGGGAGTTGGGGGTTGGGTCCGCAAAGGAAATTGACGCCCGCACCGGGACCGGGGAAAAAAAATAGGACTGAAATTTAGATAAAGGACCGCGAAGGGGGGGCGAAAAGTAAGGACGAGACAGGAATAAGCGGGTTAAAAACGCTACCTGCCCAAACATCTGCTTCTCAAGTTTTGTTGATGAAGGCTTAACTTCACTTTACGTGGGAGTGAACAGGGAATGGAGCCTCGGGGGGAAAACGAATGAAACACTAAACCTTCACTAAGAGTCTAGTTTATTTCGTACAAAGTCTCTAGCTCTGAAACAAAGGAGTTTTAAGAGGAGACGGTCCGCGAGAAGATGGGGACTAGGACCGACAAAGAAAGGGAAAGGGACGAATGATCTGAGCGAGGGAGAGGAAAGCCTGTTAAACGCGGTTCCTAAAAGGGGAGGTCAAATCTAAGGAATTTCCTAAGACCTGGAAAGGACTCCCAAGACTGCAGGAAACAGATCAGAGAAAGTGAGAAAAAGAAGAATTATGAAAAAGACTCGGGGGCCTAGAGCTCATTGTGCTCTCAGATAAAAGGGTTTCCGAAAAGAAGAAACGGATCGTGCACAGGGGGGGGTAATTTTCTACTACAGCGGGTCAACTTTCAATTCAAGATGGGGGAACAGAGAAAGGTCAAAAGGAAGACAAGGACGAGCGTGATAAGGCAGGTGCGTGAGGACTCACACCATTGGCTGTCATCTTAATAGATGGTACTGGTGACGCCGGCACCATGGGGGACGCCAAAAGGGGGGGAAGGTTCGATGAAGGGACAAGTCGCCGAGCGCGCATGGGAAATAGGGGCTGGAGGAGTCATCACGGCTAACCTAGTCTCCATTTCGAAGGGTTCAGTGTCCGGTTTGTGATAAGGAAGCTGTATAAGGGCAAAAAAACACACACACAAATGGAGAGAGACTGAAGAATTTGAAAAGGC
>Ga0179593_1434502_pt1 | contig 13804 bp, 16 predicted proteins | sample CZODoug2_1_08_16_FD_185931 | JGI IMG/M metagenome (GOLD analysis project Ga0179593, IMG submission 185931) | Vadose zone soil fungal communities from Angelo Coast Range Reserve, California, USA - CZODoug2_1_08_16fungal (PacBio error correction) | ecosystem: Environmental > Terrestrial > Soil >...
CATTCTCAATGGGAGTCGGATCGAGGGGTGGAGAAAGATAGAGGAGGGACCCATGCCAGATGTAAATTTCGAGCAGCGGAGGGATTGGGGGGAACGCCGGGGGATGTAAAAGGCTGGGGTACCAGGCAGCTGGGGGGAATGAGTGCTCGTATCAGAGGAGGGTAAAAAGACGTGACCCAAAAGGGACCCCGATAGCGGCCTGGACTGTTCGGAAGGCAATTTCCCCTAGCGTCCTATCTTATCAGAAAAAGGCCATCATCCTCAAACTGGAGAAGGGGGGAGAAGTCGGATTACAGTAGAAACTCGATGAAAAAAAGGGGAGGGGGATGTAAGTTTCTCTGGACGGAACGCCTTGTGGGCGAGAGGCACACGAATTTGCACCAGAGGGGGAAAAAGATGGAAGGCTCGCCGATCTATGCACTTCAAGGCTGCTATGACCCCCCGCGCAAGTCAAAGAGAGAAAATAAAAAGGGATCGGTTCAATGCTAGGCGGGGGAGTTTAGTAAAGAAATTCTTTGTCTCGGAAGAAAAAACGAGGGGAGGACTGCGCACAAAAAGCCCGAACACACCTTATGTGAGGGGGGGGAGTCTGCTTTCGACGGGTAAGAGGGAAAGGGGAAAGTTCGGCAAACGCCTAGGACAAAGGGGGGGGGGGTAAATTACCCGCATTTCCCATGAGCAAAAACGCACTGCGTCATGACAATCCTAAGGTCAACATGAGAAAAGCAAATGACTACTATAAGACCCGGGAGGTGGAAAGATAAGGGGGGACCACGACTCATTTCGGGGCGAAGAAAAGACCATACCGGTCCCGCCGAGGAGAAAAAGGGGGGGGCAGTAAACGATCAACGGGAAAGCCATTGCGTCGGAGCCAGGGAGGGGGGCTACCACCAAAGGTAAATGAAGGAGAAGCAAAGGACAGGGATCCAAGACCTGAGAGGAAAGGGACTGAAAGGAAACAGCAGTTTATCATCATACAAAGGGAAGTAAAGGGGGGGTTCCTGAGCTGGGACTCGGACGAGGGAAAGGGGGCGGGGGCAAAAGAAAAAAACCAGGAGCGATCGCCGTGACGACGGGAAGCGGGTCCAGGAACATTGAGCAGAGTAGTCGGGCAGGGGACGGAAGAGCTCAAAAAGGGAAAGGTCTATCTGAATGGAGAAAAGGAAAAAGAAAGAAGGGGCTGGGTAGGGGGAAAGGGACTCGTCTGAAGTAAAAGGACAGGGGTTACTGACAACTCTCAGGGGAAAAACCAACCGCTCAAGTATACCCGCCGATAGGGCGAGAGGTCTCCCTAAGGGGGAAGAGAAAAAGAAAGGGAAAGTTTGGCAAGACGGGACAGAGGGTAGGACTCATCTGGGGTTAAAAAGGGTAAAGCCAAAACTCTGTTTGAAAGAGGGGAAAGGCTCGGTGTACTCTGAACGGAAGAGCCCGCCCGTGAGAAAATACTACTAGAATTCTGAGAAAGAGGTGGGAAGGAAAGCTTTCTCCAAGCACCTGTGCAGGAACCGAGAGGGGAAGACCACTCTGTTGGAGTCACGAAGAGACAAGGAAAATTCACTGAATCCTCGAACTAAAAAACGTATCTTTGTACATGAAAAAAGAGGGAAGTACAAAGTCGGCAGTCAAGAAGAATTCTAACAGAACCCTTCCACTAGATTACGTAGACGAGGAACTCGGTCCACTTCAATGGGAACTGAAGACGTTCTCAAGAAAGCTAAATAAAAAGAAAAGCTTTCCAGCCTGCACCGAACGAAAAGGGAGGGGGGGATATCCAGACCTCCAGGACCATGGAGGGGTCCTCGGTCCGTGACTCCCACGAGAATCGATAGGAAAAATAAAAAGAAGACTCTTTGGGAGACCTCAACCAGAAGATAGAAGGACTTGAATCCCTTCCTCGGTTACCACTACAGAGAAAGGAAAATTAATCGGTCAGGGGGGTGAAGGAAGGAGGGTCAAACACCCGGTGGCTACACGGCAGAGGGGTGACGGTCTGATACGCACATTCACAAGAGAATCCCGACAATTGCCTATATCCGCCATCAGAAAAAAGTGGAAAAAAACGATACAAGTGAAACTATCCTCGGGGGGGAAGGAAATGTCCCAAGAGAGAAAGTCCCTGCTTCGAAATAAGCAGGTCACAACCAAGCGGAATGTGTTACTGAGAGAGAGGAGTCAAAAAAAATTAAATCGCGAAGGTGACACGATTGACTAGCGGGAGGGGGATCAACAGGGACCGGGCCTACTAAAATACGAGACCGCTCTGTCACCGAAAGATAAAGGGCGAGGAAGCGGTGAGCAGAGAAATGAGGAGAATTCTACTCCAGTTCACGAGACACGTTAAAAAGCTCCGTCAGCTTCAATACCGAGAGGCTGGAAAACCCAGAAAAAACTACTGCTGGTGGAACTTTGGGGGGGTGGATTACAATATTCCCCCCACAAACAAAGAGATCCGCAAACTAAGCTGCTGTAAGGGAAGGAGGCCGAAGATAAGGGTGCATAACTCCGTCCCGGTAAGGGCCGCTTCCAAGCGGAAAGGTCCTGGTCTTTCAACTGAAACAAAAGAGTGTGCCACTGACTCGAAGGGCCCTGTCTGTTCAGGAGAGGACATGAGGGGGGCCATATGGGTTCACGCTAACAATCGGACTACGGGGGGAGAACCGAAAAACGAAAAAAAAGGAGAGTAAAAGAAGAGGGAGTCGACAGCATGGGGAGAGTGAACAAAATAAGGAACCACGATTTGAACTCATGGGACCGTTGCGGACAAGGAGAAGGTCACATGTTTTCATTCTCCTAAAAGGCCCTGTGAACTATGGTAAGCGAAAAGAAAGCCAAAAGGGTGAAAGAGAAACGTATATTCGGGGAAGAAATCCGTAACGACTCCGAAGAGGAGGCACCGTAGATCAGGTTTTTATGTAAAGCAAAAAGTCTACAAGAAAGTAGGAAACTGAATGGCACATAAGAAGAAAAGAGGAGCTAATGCTATCCAGGTGTAGAAAAGCCTCGGAGAGGACATTAAGCATTGAGTTGATAAAACTAGGCATATATAACTAAAAATCGCTATTCATTATTGAGGAAGCCTCCAATTAGTGGTCCCGAGGAGGGGGAATATACCCGAAGGATCCCTCTGGGCTGTTAAGGGAAAAGTTTTAGCTCATGCTCTGTGAAGAAGGAGCCAAGCATCAAGGCCGATAGTGGAAGACGCCCTCCTTGATAAAAGTTTCAGGAAAGGGAAGGGAAAACCTCCACAAGTATAGGAAAAAGCGGAGCATTTTGTCCAAAGGGGGCTTCTTTGAAGGGAGCGTTCCATGTAATGCAGGGAAGTGGGAAGGCTCAGTATCCGCACCTTCAAAAGAAGGGGGGAAAGGGAGACGGGTGTTACCGTAAAGGAAAAGGAAGGAGGGAAAGGATTACATATAGGGGATTTTCACCTGGTAGGAAAAGGGGAAGGGATCCAGGTAGGTTTGTCAAGCAAAAGGATTATTCGGCTGCAAGCCGAAATAGAGGGAGGGGGGGTTTCTAAAACTGCCACCGTAACCGAATAAAAACGGAGGAGGGCTTCTCCGGATACAGAGATAGGGGGGGGGGGGACTTAAAGTCGTACCAGATGGGTTAGGGCAAAGGAAGAGTTGCAAAGTACGACCACTGGCGAAAAAAGGAAGGATGGGCCGCCGCGCTACTAAATCCGCGGGGAAGGGGGGGGGTGTCTTCGGACTCATCACGGTAGGGAAGGAAGGAAAAGTTCATGGACACGACGTGAAGGAGCTAGGCCTCTGGGTAGGACGTGAATAAAACAGTGAAAGGCTAGGAAACGGAAGGGAGTGTAGACCAAGGTCCTGTGAAAGCAGAAAGAGGGGAAGAAGTAGGTTTGGAACGCTCGTAAATATCATTAAACTTCGGAAAAGAAAGGACAGGGACACCCGCTCTTCTGGGCAGAAGGAAAGGGAAAAAGGCTTAGACCGGCAGTTCTTATCCTTCAAATCTCGACCAAGTGAGGGGTCACCTAAACTAGATAAGAGGGAGGACCAGGTTTACCTTCTGAGAGGGGAAAAGGGAAAACGAAATTTGCCTAACAAGGGTAAGGGAGGCAGAAATCGCGTACTCACGGAATAAGAAAAAAAATTAAAAACCTCGCATTGACAGAATAAAGAATGCGGGGGCCAGGTAATGGATGGAACCGAACGAGAGGTCAGCTTCAGGGTAGAGAGGGAACCGGCGAAAGAAGGAATGTTGAGTGAACGTCAGGAGGAAAACCAAGTCACGAAGGGAGAGAAAAAGGGGAAAAAGTGATGACTTTCAGCGAACAGGGGGGAAAAGGGGAAAGATTTTAGGAAAAAGTGTACTGGGGCAGGAGGGAAAGGGAAGATTGCGTGTCGCAAAAAAATCATACCGCAGGAGAGGAGGGAGAGGAGCCTTACCGGGCTAGCGCGGAGGAAAAGGAATAAGGGGGGGAAAGGGGGGGGATGCACAGTCCAAACAGACCGTGAGAAAAATTTCTGCGGCAGACGAAAAAAAGAGGATAGTCATTGATGATCCGAATAAAAGGAGAAAGAAGAGGAAAAATGCGGTTTTGAGATTAGGGGAAGCGGAAGGGTCATTGATTAAACATCGTGCTACACGACGAGCAACTGTAAAGAGAAAGCTGACAGTACAAGGTCAGAATCCTAAAAGAAAGAAGGGAAGGTGGTAGAAAGGCGTAGGAGGACAAAAAAATCAGGATCCCTAACAGAGAGGGGTGCTTAAAAAAAAAAGAAGGGCGGTTTGAAAACATTAACGAAAAAGAAAACCTATCCAAGAAGGTAAGGAGAAACCTGGGATTTGAAATAGAAAAGAAAAGGAAGGAGGACGTATCAAAGACTGTTACCTCTGGTTCCAAAAGGTGAAAAAAAAAAGCACACCGGAAGCCTGTAGGAAGGAAAAAAGGGATGAGAATAGGGTGAAGGAATATGTAGTGGGGGAGAAAGGGGTCCAGGGGGCGATCGGGACCGGCCAGTTGCCGAGGGAGATGAACCATGTGAAGGAAGAAAAGGTACAAGGTACTAACCTATGAAAAGAAAGGGTTACCTATGGTGCTGACTTGGGGGGACAGGAGGGAAAAGCTATGTAAGTCGAACACCTACACAGACATAGGGAGAAAAGGAAAGAGCAGCTTGGTGACTTCCCCCTCCGTGCCACCCCAAATTCCGAAAAACACTAAGAGGGAAGGGTTAAAACCTAGACGAAGCCGAGAACCAAAGAAACATCCTCATCACTCTGAAAAGGGAGAAATATAGACACACAAACAACTTATCTGTGGGGAAAAAAGGAAAGGGCTCACTTTGGTGCTCTCTCTTCTTCGTGGTGCGAGAAAGGGGAGAGGAGCCATTCCCTCCAAGTTTTCGATCTGCTAAGGGGGAAAGGAGGGGATTACGCTTGTTTACCATTCAGAAAGTTTAGAGCTCTACCTCGGGTGTCCAAAACAAAGTCACCACGTAGCTGGGCAAGGAATTGGAAGAGGACTTCTCCGTTACTCACAGATGAAAGGGCAACACGGATCTGACCATCCAAGCTCTGCACTCTATCTGCACAGACAGAGGACACTTCAGTTGACAAAGGGAGGAAGAGACCTGACAGCCTTTCACAATTTTGGTCTCAGGGGAAAAAAAAGCCCATCGTTCAAGGCAGGGAAAAGATAAAGAGAGGGAAGAGAGCAGAGAAAAACTAGAAACCAAAGTAAAGAATCATCGGATCGTTTCTTCTGGCAAGGGACAATCACGAAGAGGTTAGGACAATCCCTTCATTTGGAGAGACCGGAGAAAAAGATGGTGATAGTGCGCTCAGAATCACGCTCAAAGCGAGCCACTCGTGATGGAGGGGGGGAAGACCGTAGTACTTCAGCGTGGAGTAAGGGAAATGGGAGCCGGCGATGCATCCGGAAAAGGGGGGAACGTCAGATGACCCCTGATCGAAAAGTGAAAAAGTAGAAAAGAACCAACAAAGAAATGGGAAAGAGGAAGGAGGCCTATTGGTCATGACCACCGAAGAACAAAGAGCAAGGAAGAACTATCCTCCTGCCCGGGTGGTAAAGAGGACTCAGCCCTTCCAAGAAAGAAAGGGATACACTATGGAGGAAAAACGTGGGGGAAACAAAAAGGGGAACATATGTCTTAAGACTATGACAATGGTGGAGAAAGCTAGTAAAATCAGCCATGAGGGTCGGAGCCAAATTTTTGCGTAACAAGGGAGAGAAAAAAGATAAAGGACCTTATATCAACCTTCCATTAAGAAAAAACCTTCGCCAAGTATCTGAAGAAGGTTCCACACCTTTCGCAAAGGAAGGTCCTGCGCTGAGATCAGAGATCTGTCTTAGACCACCAGACCAAAGAGTGACGAAATCTCCGGAAAATGTCCCGCAAAAAGTGGAATAAATATAGTGCAGATGTTTAAGGTACCTGCTGAAAATGCCACAGTCTATCTAACTTAAATTGAAAAGGGGAAAATCTGAAATGCGAAGAGGGGATGGCGCACCGAAACGTGGGCCCAAAGATCTCTTTTCACGCGCAGAGTAAAGAATGAAAAGCGAAGCTCTGGACCTCGATAAAGAGAAGGGACTAAGTCAGGCTACTCCAAGGGGAAGCAACATTGATCCTCAGGAATGACAGTAAGGCAAAGAAAAAATGGGGAAAGGCAATGCGCTTTTTTCCAGAAGGGAAGTCGCTGCTGAAAAGGAGCCAACCACGAAGAAAGGAAGAGGGAAAGCTATCGGCAGATTTCTAAAAATGGAACATGTCAGACTAGACTGAAGGGGGGGGGGAAAGAGGGACTACATCACGACCAGTACTAGGAAGAGGAAAGAAGAAGGATCGGGGTCCATAAACGAAGGGAAGATCCAGAAAAGTAAAGAATAATAGAAAACCAAACGCCACATTAGTAGAAGAGGGAAGAGACACACTGCCAGGACTGTCCTCAGTCCAGGAACAGGAAAAAGGAGGTAAGAACAGCTTGGAAGGGGAAGAAAATGACAACGATCTCTTTACAGAAGGAAAATCAGACGCCGGGTTATGATGTTCTAAGCAGGCAGGGGACGCAGACAAAGTGCTAGAGAGCTGACAAGAGTCCAAATACTAAATTTAAACAAAGCAAAGAATAGCTAAAACAGGCCGTTCTAAGGAGAGGTAAAGAACTACCCGAGAGAACTCAGGGCCAGGGAAGGCCCTGTCCTTACTGGAAAAAAAAATAAAAAAGGTGGGAAAAAAAAACCGCAAAAGGAAAGGGGGGGGTGATATAAAACTGGCCAGTCACGTACGGGAAGAAGTCCCCCATTATTAAAATGTATCAAGAAAGAAGAACCAGGGGAAAACCACTAAAGATTCCAAGAACCTAAAAAAAAGGGTAATTAAAAAGGAAGACCGATCAAGGAAGGAGTAGGAAAAATCTTTCCGCGGCATTCTGGAGAAGGAGGAAGAGCGATTCCATCTTAAGAAAAGGCTCTGCGAGGGAAAAAAGTCTAAGTGCCAGTCGACGCGGCTCCACCTACAAGGGAATATAACAGTCTGCTCGAAAAAAAAGAAGGGGGGGGTGGGGTATCTCTTCTTTAAAATAGCAAGAAGCTTATAGAATTCGCCTGAGTCGAGGGGGTAAGACGAGGCAAGAGTAATAAGCTAAGGTACCGCAGGAAAAGAAGGAGGGGGTCCACTGTTGGCTTAACATCGCCAAAAGGGAGAGTCCGCGAAAGAGAATGGAGGAAGGGAGGTGCCCAAATAGAAAAAGGTTCATAGCAGAAGTAATCAGCCATGGGAAGGGCTATTCCTAAACAACAACATGGCCCATCTTTACGAAGGGGAAAGACGTTAAACCGTTCCTGAAAAAACAGCACAGGGAACTAGGTTCACGCTCAGAGAGAGCAATATCTTATCCTCACCCACAAGAGGAATGGAGAAAAAAAGGTAAAAGTGCGGGCAAAACGAAAAAAGGGGTGGACCGGGCAATTTTCGGGAAAAAGGGAAGGGGGCCTCATCTGTGCGAGGGGGGGGGGAATAAAGTCTCAATCACCCATCCCTGAAGATGGTCCGATGGAAGGAAGGGAAAAAGTCCAGAAAAAAAGCACTGGAAGAAAGGGAGGGGCACTCCAGACGCTATTGATGCGCAAAAGGAAACGCGTTGAAATCCACACACAGTAGTACCCCAAAGTCTGGGTAATGGAGGGGAAATCAGATTCCTACGAGGAATCTGATACGGTTTTCTCCAAGAACCGAGCAGCTGCGGTCGAGTAAGCCGCTTCTGTATTTTCTCTGGAATCATCAAGGAGAACGTCAATGGGGGTAGGGGGGGGAAGCAGAGGTTATGAGCCGGAGGGGATGGATAAAACGGTCGACGGAAAATCGAGATCCTGCGTCAACATAGAGGGCCCTTGGGATGGCCGCCGAAGGCGCAGGAGGGAACCGGATCAAAAAAGGCCGCGGGAAAGAGTAGATACTCACGGCCCTGGTGTGGTATGTCTGGTGAGAGAGCCAATTGGAAGCCGGGGGCCACAGGCTAGTTACAGCGGTGAAGCTGTTATGACACGTGATTCAGTTCTTGCGGATCCCAATTAGAAATTTCTACAGGGTGCTTGGAAGGGATTACTAGGGACTGGACTTAAGGCATGATTCACGAAGGACCGGCCTGTACAAAAGGGGAAGGAGAGAAGAAAGAGAGGAGAGACCACAGAGATGTAGGAGGGGATAGGAGGGAAAAAGAGAAGGAAAAAGGTAATAAGGGGGAAAGAGGGATGGAAGATATAAAGACGGAGAGAAGGGTAAGACGAAAGAAGGAGGGAGGAAGGAGGGGAAAAAGGGGAAAAGAGAACGAGGGAGTGGACGACGAGAGGAAGGAGGCAGGAAAGGGTGGAGGGGGAGTAGGAAAAAAGAGAAGAGGGGGAAGATGGAGAAGAGGAAGTAGGAGCCGGAGGAGAGGAATGGGCGGATGAAAATCAAACGAGGAGGGGCAAGGGAAGAAAAAGAGGCGGAGAAGGGGTAGGGGAGGGGAAGGGGGGGGGTGGAGAGAAGTCACAGAAAGGGGATAGGACCAAAAGTGGCGGGGCAGAGGTGGCTACAGGAAGAGCAGAGGGGTAGAAAATAGTACGAAGAGTACAAGGACGAGCGATTTCCGAGTCTGATAGGGAAGAAACAAAGATATGGATGGGGGAACCTTCAATTCCATTCTGACGGGAAACTGATTGCATGATTCTGGTAACACCGATAATTAAACGGGGAAGGTCGTTTGGTATGGTTAAAAAGGAACCGGGAAGGGAATTCTTTGTCAGGACAGGAAAGAAAATAATTGGAGAGAAGCACGGCAGCGGAACAATAAAAAAGAAGAAGAGTTTCAGCCTGATACTCTATCAGGTTGGGGCAAGGGAGAGGGAAGGACCATCTGGGGGTATTTCCCAGGGGGTTTAGAAACGTGCGGCCGACATGCGAAATCTGGGAAAGGAAAAAAATAGCGGGAGAATGGACTAGGAGACGGCAATGCCAGAAGCCCCCGCCCCTACCGGGGGGAGGGAAATGAGGGTCAGGAACGCATTGACTCTTCGCAAGACTCAGAGAAGGTGATGAAGGACGAACATCTTTTTGAAGGAAAAAAAAAACGACCCTTGTCAGGGAGAGAGAAAAAATTTCAAAACCCGCGACGAGAGGGGCGTAAGGGGGGGTGGGGTAGAACGCTCTTCCATCAGAGCACAGGCCGAGCAAAAAAAGAAAAAGCCATTGAAACCCAAAGACTGGGAGACTCCTTACAGTGGAAAGGCTGATCTTCTTTAATATCCGCCGGGAAGCCAGGCAAACACAGTGCTATTTTACTAGGACAAAGCTGCTCAGCGGGAGGGGTAAAAAGAAAAGCGATTTGAGAAGAAGTGGAACACGGTCTTGTCGGGGGGAAATAATACGACGAATCCCACCCGAGGAATTCAAACTCAAATTCAATAAAAAGAGTGGCCGGTCGAAGACTCACAAAACATGAGAGAAAGGTCCGGGACTGTAACCAGGGGAGTAGAGAATCAGGGTTTTGTCATTTCCTATAACGAATCGGGGAAAGGAACTTCAGAATAATGGTCGCGCACGGTGATTCTTTCAGCACAAATGCCGAATTTTACTGAGTGAAAAGGAAGGGGGGGCAGGAAGGTCTCTTGACCTCTTTCTTGGGGTTGGCGCAAACCAAGCACGAGCAATGGGTCGAGACGGTATCGGAGTCAACATGCTAGAGGCGAGCCCTGTTTAACAGGGGTGGCGAAACTAAAAGAATATGGGGACCCGAACGGCAAACTTATGTACTGAAAAACGGGGTTATTCAAGGGGGAGAGAAGAGGAAAAAGTAATTAATTACTAGGAAGTGGAGGGTTGGGAAAAATATTCAGCAGGGGCATTGAAGAAAACAAAACTCCGGCGACCGGGGCGCGAGAAAAAGATAGAGGGAAAAGGGCCCTATGCCCAGGCAGAAACCTCACGAGGCTAGGGGTTACATCTAACTCTTTAGTCACTGATGAAATCATGAAGAAAAAGAAAGGGGGAGTTGCAGGAGCGCACAAATCAGAGGTTTGTTGAAAACCAGGCAAATGGAACTAAAAGAAGAACCCATCAAGTGAATGACCCTGGGCAAAGAGGGAAAAAAAGGGGGGGAATATCATACTTAAAGGAAGAGAAGGAGAAGCCAAGTTAAATCTTTACCGATGGGGGCCAATTCCGGGGGAACAATAGTAGAGAAACGCAGTTGGGCATCCACCTAAGCTGCGAAAAAAATATAAAGTTTTCATTATAGGAGGGGGGCATAAGGGACGTGGGAGGACTGCAAAGGGAAAACGAGACGTGATTAATGCCCAGAGGGATAACAAAGGAGTAAGATCTTACCGACAGATGACGTAAACCTAGAGGGCGAAATTTTTCACAGGGAGTGACGAACAGAGTATAAATGCTGGCCTGGTCAAAAAATCGTATAATGTAACAAAAATCGGTAAATCCACAGCATCAGCCTGGCTTCAAAGTCCAAAGATCTAACGACGGGGGCAGGGAGAAGAGAAAGAATGCTAAGCAAAGAGCAGAAAACTCTGCATTCCACCTAGAAAAAGAAGACTAAAAAGGACACAGGGTAATGCGGAAAAGAATGGGAGAGATTAAAAAAAAACTAAGCGAAAGGCTGGGCTTATAATGAATGATCGGCGCAAAGAAGAGAATTTCTATCTGAGAGGGGGTGACATAAAAAGTGGGATTGAAGAGGGGTAAACTTAACTCTTTGCTGGCGTCGATCCTAAAGAAACATTGCCAAAAATTAGACACAAAAAATAAGGCCCCGAGTTTGCATAAGTGCAAAGGTCTCGGAGCAATTCCTCTGGAACCCTGGCCAGCTCAATAAATAAAAACGGGCGGAAGAAGGAAGCGAACATTGAAACAGTCACACATCAAAAAAATAATGACACCTTCGAAGCGAACAAAGAAGTAACATGAGACTGGTCAACAACCTGGTGTACATACGCGAGTTGGACGCTTCCAGGTGTACAAGAAGATGGAAGAGTTCATGGGGATTCTCAGACATGCTCACTTCGGCAGTGAAATATGTCAGAACCAAGGGGGGCAAATTCCACACATAGCCAGGCCCACGGGTGAGTAGCTCAGTCTTACGGAGGTAGGTCTGGTAAAGCTGGTTACCCAATAAGAGAGGCCGCAAATGAACTGGTAATCTGACGACCAGGGGATGAGGATCTAAAAAACACAGAGTCTTATTAAAGCTGGGCTATTGCGGCGGTACCTGAAAAGGACGATGGACAGTGGAACCAGAAGTTCGCCGGTTGCCACGGTTGTAACAGGGCCCCGGATCTCCCTGACAGGAAACCCCGCACTGTAAAAAAACCGGGGCAAACTTTTAAAGAAGGGAAATCATAAATGACGAACGTCAAATGGGTCGAGGGAACGCCATGCACGAATCATGTTTGGAGTCAAATGGAGGGGAGTCCCAACGGGGGGCAAATGGGAAGGCGCCCCTAGAGAAAAAACAGTGGTGCAGGCTCGATGACTTTCCGATCCATTGCGTCGGGCCCTGTGGGGGAAAACTCCACCATAAGGATTAAAAGCAAAAAAAAGGATCAATCGGGTAAGGGCCTAAGGAAAGAAACTTCGGAGGTAACTTTTGAACGCTGAAAAAATCCATTTAACAAATTCTCTAACATAGGTAATGACGATGCTCACCTGAGAAAAAGGGCGGCAGGACAACCAAAAAGAAATTTCTAGAAAGGTCCACGAAAACCGGTCTCTAGCGAGTGGCGGAAAGAAAAAAATTCTTCTAAAAAAACACTTGCCGTCTAGAGGGAGGAAAAAAGAAGAATGTCGCAATTCTTGTAGGAAAGGTCTTTCCAACATTAAACGAGAAAAGTCGCGTTAACCCACCGCGTATAAAAGGGAGGACGGAGGACCGAAGGGGGAAGAGAGACCCCGGAACTTTTCTCTATTGCAGGCTACGCCGGACCAGGTAAAAGAAGTGATGTCCGGCGGGCCAGCAAAGGGGTGCCTTTACCGGGGCGCTGGTGTACGCAAAGACTGCAGGGCCAAGTACTGACGAGGCGTGGCTCAAACCTCAGACGCCAAAAGAAACGGGCCCGGAAAGGCGAATCACAGCACGCAGACGAGCTGAGGGACCGCTGTTTCGTAAGGAAAGACCAGACGGCGATGCCCATGAGGAGCCAGGATCGGGTTCAGAACGGGGGGTCCCGGTACAGCGCAGGGGTGGTCTGGAAGTAACCGGACATCTACCAAAAAGACACTATGGGGGGCGTGACTCCTATTGAGAAGGCAACCTTCAATGTGGGAAGCCCGGGGGCTTCACGGAGACGAGGGCTTCACACAAAATAGGTAAACATCGAACGGCAAAAAAGGATAAAGAACGTAGAGCAATCCCTAAGGAATGGTACACGGACGGGGTGCGGCAAAACCGACATAGCTGAACCAGCAAAAAAAAACAGAGCCAGCGGGGCAGGGAACAACACCTCATCCAGGATGGGGACCTAGAACCTCGTTGGAAACTCGGAAAGATGACTATGAAAAAAGGAAATGGCATGTGACGGTAAACCCCAACCGGTTGCTCCTTCCCAGTGGGAGGGGAAGGGGATACATACTCAGAATAAAACCGAGAAAAGCGCCAGGAGGGAACCATTTGTGAACCTAAAGGGGGCAAAAACAGGCGATTTTTAAACCTAAGACCTGGTTGAAGCCAAGGTCCAACCATCCAAAAAGGATCCCGCAAAGGAAATGAAAAAAGGGCCATCATTCAACACGGAAATGCTGGCATCAGGCCTTACCAAGGGACGGTAGTCGGGAAAGAAAGAACGGCAGAGGCTGAGGGAAAAGGCTCTATTTTGGACGGGTAAAGGCTAACCACAAGGAAGGCCTACGTACCCATCGGCAACTTTAAAAAAGCAAAAAACAGGGGGGGGAGAAGACTTTCTCCTCTTGGGGAGAGAAATGAGGAACTGCTAAATAATAGGGCATGGAGAGACCCGTCGAAAAAACTACAATGCTCAAGGTGCGTGACAGCATCAACCTGAAGGAGGGTCCTAATTGTGGGGTGACATATCGGGACCACCCGAAGGCGCCAGAAGAAGAGCGGAAGGGGTTTCCGGAAAGGGACGAAGCTACAGTGATCAATAAAGACGGGGTAAGAGCGCGAGAGGAAATGAATTTGGCTAGAAACCCCCATCTTCCCGAAGATGACCGGGAAAAAGGAGAAACGGTTCAGTCAAGCAAACAATTGGAAAAAAAAAAAAAAACAATGAAAATGTGGTAAAAAAAAAAGACCATAGCGCCGC
>Ga0179593_1449135_pt1 | contig 13804 bp, 18 predicted proteins | sample CZODoug2_1_08_16_FD_185931 | JGI IMG/M metagenome (GOLD analysis project Ga0179593, IMG submission 185931) | Vadose zone soil fungal communities from Angelo Coast Range Reserve, California, USA - CZODoug2_1_08_16fungal (PacBio error correction) | ecosystem: Environmental > Terrestrial > Soil >...
ACAGGGGTGCAATGTTGCTCTAAGGGACATGGGAGAAAGAAAAAATATCAGAGGGAAAAGAGGAGGAAACAGAAGTCCAAGTTGCTTTAAGATAATAGGATGGTGAGAAAGAAGCCCGTGGGCAATAGTTTGAAAAGTTGGGGAGAAAACAGCAAAAAGTTTTGGGAAATTGGCGGAGGGTGGCGAGTTGGCCACGCTAAAAAAAAAACCAGCGAATGCGGAAAAAAATAAGCAGTATCCAATGAAGTGAGTCGAAAGAACGGACAGAGATAGAAGTCGCCCTTTTTCCTTACAAACGAAAGGGACTTTTGCTCGTAAGAAGACCCGTGAATTAAAAAAAACGGTACGTTAAGGGGGCAAAAAGACTCAGATGTTTCGGGGGAGGAATACGCGGGGCACTTGAATTTTAGGAAATAAAAAGGGATTGGGGAACAATGGCTTGTACCGATTGAGAAAAAGATGTAAGCCTGGGGATAGGAAGGGACCCGGTCCCTTGGATACGTCCGTGGCGCAGCTGAGCCGAGGGGGTGGGGAGCCGAAGGTCAACCAAAAACCAAGAGGAAGCATCAAACCAGAAAGAAGAAGGGAGATGTCCGAGTAAAGCTGGGACACGTTGAAACGAAACATTCAGACCCCATCGGGGCAAAAAGAGGGGTCCGTCAGAGGACCACAAGGAAAAATCGTCCTTGGGATAGACAAAACCCCAAAAAACAGGGATGAATTGGGTTTGGAAGAGGGCCCCTTCGGGGGATTGGCAGAACAGCGCGTACTACTGGCAAAAAGGACGCGGCAATCAAAGTTCCGAGGAAACATTTGCCACCCTGTGTGTGAACGCAAGAAAGGGAAACCTGGTTGCGAATTGGGACAGGGGGGAGGGGTGAACCACTGGAACCCAATCTAAGACCAAAAAGATAGGGAAAGTTAAAGGTGGGGCGGAGAGAGGATCGTACGGATCAGATTCAAAAAGGAGGGGAGGGGGGAAAAGTTTCTTCATTATAATCGAAGGGGAGATAAAGGAAGGTCGGTGTGGGGGCGCTGGGGGAACTACTATCTGGAGTGGAATCGAAGGCAGAGAGAACATACTGGGACAAGTAGGTCTGAGGGGAAAAGAACAAGAAAATCGAGAAAAGTTTACTACATACTTCAGCAAGGATGAATTAGGCGACTTTGGGGAGGCCGGGAATTATCAAAGGAGGGAAGTGATACACAGCCTGGGGGGACCGTAGCCTCAAGGGACGAGGATCCGGCGGAATATCATTTAGGAAGCAGGGGGGGGAATCCTTGAGGAAGTACTGGGAACCGAAATGGGGGAGAGGGTCAGTCTATCGGGTTCCGATCCGGTTCGTGACAGGTGGTGGATGACTCCACCAGGTAGAGCAAACCCAAAATCAGGCTCTGGGGGTGTCCGGACTCGCCGACTACGCGGCAGGAAAGAAAATGCCAGTACACGACGAAAGAAAAATACTGACTCCTCTCCTAAAGGGGGGGGGGGGAACAGAGTTCATTATGAAGGATCAGAGTGAAGAATAGGTTAGGGCAGGATAGCAAAACAAGGAATAGGATCAGGACAGTTCGATGATAAACCTCCAAAGAGGCAGTGGGGAAAAAAGAAAATTGAACGGGGGTGGGGCAAGTGACGCACACGGGGCAAAAGGACAAAAAGTCGGGTTGGAGGAGGGATGTGCAGGAAACAGGGAATGGGAATCCGGGGAGGTTCGGTATTTGGGACATGGGGATGGGACGGAAATGGTGAGAGGTGATTCATTGAGAAAAAGGGCTTCAAAACAAGAGAACGGGGAGATGTCAGGGACGCAGGGGGAGAATCTAAGAAGAAAAAAATCTGGTGAAAAGAAGGAAAAAAATTCCGTTGACATGATTTACAAAACAGATGACATTGGCCACGTCGCTTGGACGTCGTCTAATGACAACCCCCGTGGTCCAGAAAACGATTTTCAAAAACCTCAGGATGGAGTCTCTGGAAAAAAAACCTGAGTAAGAGGACAGTGAGGGGCCAAGGCCCTGCAAACTGGGACCTAAAAAGTGGAACGATCAGGTTGACTAACGGGTCTGCTGGGCAAAGGAAACAACAATAAGCAGGGGAGCAGGGGGTGAGAAAGTGGCCCGAAACGGCAATCCCACTCGGAAATGGCTAGGGACGGGTGAAAAAGAAAAGTGTTGCAAGGCAGCAATGGGTGCAATAGACCAAAGGAAGGGTAGTATTCGGAGGGAGACGTGCCGATGGTGGGGGGAAAGCCAGACGGGGTGGAAGAGAAGGGGAAAGTCGACGCGTCAAAGACCCAAAGACGAGGAATCAAATATAAAACCTCAGATATGGGGCTCATCGTATTGGGACATTCCGCCTAGAGGGTCCGCCGGACTTAATATGGCCAAGTAGTTGTAACAAAATTCTCGTCCGGAGGGACAGTCATCTTCCTGCCAGCCGGGCAGCGGTGATGGGTAGAGGGTTGAAATGGAAGCTCAAAACCGGGTTCAAGGAATGCAGCTGGGAACCGGCAGGGCGTGCTAGAGGTTGTCAGGGATGTGAAAAGGGAGCAAAAGGCGTGCAAAGGGAAGAAAAAGCTGTTGGGGCGGGTGGGGGGTCTGTTCACTGGGGGGGGGGACAAAAACAAAAAAAAGACTTTTGAGTGCTGCAAAAGTGGGGGAAAAAAAGGAAATGAAGGGCAAAAATTGGGATCAAATCAAAAGCGAAAAGCACATAGGAGACCGGGTGAGGTGGGGAGAGGACGAAAGCGCGACCCCAAATGCGAATGCAGGATTGGGGACGTGGGACCAAGCATTGGCAAAGGACGGGGGGGGGGATATACTGGGTGGTATCAGGGGGGGTTGAACATGGGGGAAAGTCAAAGTGGAAAGCACGCTACTATTCCAAAGCATAGAAAAAATGGGAGAGGGTGAAGGGCCGTTCGGTTCGAAGGGGGGGGGGCTTGGGGGGGGGGTGATCCCGTTACTTGGATACAATCAACTCTGAAACGAAGGGGGGCCCTTCATCGAGGCGACCAGCGCCGGAACAAGGGGGATCCTTGTGTGGGGAAAAAAAAAACGATCGACAGCCGCAGAGGTCAGGGAAGGCGAAGACTGAATCTTGGCGGGAGGACACGAGATGGGGCGGTGGTTTGATGCCGAGAGAAACAAGGGAAAGTGGGCGGGAAAACGGGAAATTGGAAGATGCGAAGCAATAAGGTTCTACAACAGCAGAAAAAACGCAATGAAACTAAAGGATGAGGAAAAAACGACAAAAACAGCCTGAAGAAGTTATTTGACGGGGTTGTTGTCGCTAGGGACAAGGTGACTCCTCATCGAAAGGTCAAAAAAACGCCAAGCCGAAAGGCAGTGGCCCAAGTCGAGTCAAGCCACCGCCTGGGGGGAGGTGGGTCGCCTCAGTAAGTGAGAGAGGTTCTCGATGGGGAATGTGGAGAAGGGGAACTCTTTGGCAAAAGGAGGTGAAAGGAGGGCAAACACAGGAACATAGGAAAGACGAAAAAAAACGCGGAATGCAATTGAAAGGTATAACTTCATCGGGGGGACTGGTGATATTCAAGGTACGCGGCTTGAAAGGACAAAACATAGGGAATATTTGGACTTCTACATTCGAAGAAGGCTTAGAACATTATGAATCAAGAGGCTAAGGGGCATGAAGTCCTATAACAGGGGTTAAGCAAAAAAAAAAAAAAAGCAACACACTAGGGGGCCTGCCCCAAAATCGATCGAAAAGATACATATAATTTTAAAAGCGATCTTGTGGTAGAACGGGCACGCCGGCCCTTGAGGGCGCGGACAGGGGGGGGGGCTATTTTCCTCAAAAAGTCGTCTCGAAAACACACGGGGTAATTGAGAGAAGAAATAGAGGCCCGCGATCTGACAAAAAAGGAAATGCCTCTTAAAGAAAGACCAAACGCCTAGACGATACAACCGGATGAAGTCCGATCGATCATTGTCCAGCCGGAGGGGAAGTGGGCATCCTAAGGAAGGGTGATGAGGCTCCCATGTCAAAAAAGCGAGGAAAGAGTGTGTCACGCACGGACAAATGCGTCAAGGGAGAACGGGGTTCTTGAGAGAAAAAAGAGGGGAGGGAAGGGGAAAAAACGGTCAATGAAGAGGTGGGTGGGCATTTGCCTTGCCGATCCGGGGAATACAGGATTTCTGTGAATGCGGTTGGGGCCCACAAAGGGGGAAGGACTGAAGGGGAAAAAACGAGGGTAGCATTAGGGGCTCGAGGCAATTTCCTTTGGAAATGCAGAAAATCAAACAGAGGGGGGAAGTCTCGCAGGCAAACAGTTTCAGTGTTGCGGGGGGAGGTGCCGGGGGCTTATACAAATAAAAATTGAGCCCAAAAGCAACAGCTCAGAAGAGTGTCTCTGGGGTTCAAACTAAAAAAAGAAGGGGGGGAGAAATAGCGGGGTGTCCAAGAAGTGGGGGGGCGACCTGAAGCTGGTGTTAGGGCATGACCGACCCAATGTTCGCGGAAACAACTCGTTAAAGCGGGGCAAAAAAAATTTGATCCCACAACACAAACAGACTAAGAAAGCCAGATCAGGGGCGGGGGACGGGCCCCGAAATCGGGAAGGCAGGTTATCTGAATCGAAAGGATACGGATCAAGCCGGAGAGGCCGAGGCAATAAGGGGAAGGAGGGGAGCACCCCGTAGGGGCTATGCCACAAGATTCCTCAGCCATCGTCTCCTAAAGGGTCTTGGGATACCAAAACGGGCAAAGTCCGGGGAGGGAGGGGGATTATATCTTGCTTTGTAAAAGATGAAAAACCCACTAACAAAAAAAAACCTTCCCGGAGCCACCAAAGGGACCGAAGATCAACCGCGGATTTTGAAGCGGGTAAAAAGACTATGCAAAAAATCCGAACATCCGGAGGGGCATGGGCGCGCACGATGGGCCGGACCCTTAACAGGTGGAGGGGGTGCGTAAAAGGGGGGGAGAACAGGAAAAGGTCACCGGGTTCACTTGTCTTCCAGGGACCTAAAAAGGCTTGCCCAGTTCAGCCGCCAAAGGGAAAAAATGCGATCGTAAACAATTTGAAGAAAAAAAAAAACCCACAGCTCAAGAAATAAGGGGGGGTGCAAACCTCAGCAATGAGGACAAGGGTGGCCGAGTAAAAAAAGAACTACAGGCCCAAGGACAAAGAGGATATACTCACGCGCGCCCGCAGCGCAAAAAGGCGCGTGTGGTTAAAGAAAACGAGGCCGAAATGCATGCCAGGAACAATACGCTTGGAACGGAGGGGGATGAGCGCTCAAGGGAAAACGAAAACAGGGCTCCTAAATTAATGAGGCAAAGAATCGAGGCAGAATTGCTCCGCTGTCTTTCAAGCAGACAATATGCGTGAGGAAACGGCAGATGGCTTGACGAGGGGGGGGGGAAAAGTCCCGGGGAAACGAAAAATCAGGAGAAAAACAGCGGATTTCAACTTCAAGAGTCCAAACCACGCAAAAAGAGACCCGCAAATCGAAACGAGGAAAACCAGGGAAAAATGAGGGGTAGAAGGATTCAAAAAAAAAAGGATAAAAAGCAGAGCCAAGAATTTGGACCACGCGGGGGGGAGGTGGGCCGAGTGGGGATTGGGGGTCGAAGGCCCAAGAAAATGCATGAATGACCCATTCTGGGGTGTTTGAAAGCCTCCGAGTAAGGGGGGCAAGGGAGGGGGAACATTCTCTTCTAGGCCGCTAATCCAATCTGGATGGATGTAAGAGTGAGCCGAAAGCGGCACGCAGAAACCTCCTCGGAAAAACTCAACGAAAAAGCAAGGGCGCAAAATGGCAAGAGACCTACGGAACATCGATTTTCGCGACTCGAACGCCTCCCAGAGCCCGCAATGGGATCAGGGGGGGGGAACTGGGTCAAAAGGGAATGCGTGAAAAAACTTAGGGCCGCGGCCCTTTGGGGGAGGGAGAGACAAAAAACGCCCCCGCAGATTCGATATCTACTTAAGAACACTAAAAAGTGGTTTCTTCTGGTGCAACAAGCACAGGGATCAAAACAAGAACTTGGGTGAAAGGAGGGAGCCCAAAAGCAGAATTAAAACCAAAGGGAGAAAAAGAGAAAGGTTGAAAAAAAAAAACGCGAATCAAACCACAGGCTGACCAAAAGGGCCAAAACTTCCAGGAAGAGTTCCGCTCAAAACTCGGAAAGACCTAGCCATCAGTCCTCAAATTGCATAGACCCCGAATTAAGGGGGGAAGCGACCGCCGGAAAAGAAAAAGGGGTGAAGGGCTGGGAAATTCAGAGCATCCGACATTGGTGGTAAAAGTATAGGGAAGAAGACCCACGGGGGGAGCGCAGATAAAATGGCAAAAGGAAGAAGGGTTGATAAGTCCCCATTTAAAAGGCAAGAGCCCCAGTGAGAAGTCGACGAAAGAGAAGCCCGGGATGGTGGGGAAAAATGATCGTCAGGGTGGGGGGCAGGAAAAACAAAAAAGGGCATCAACAGGGAAAAAAGAGAAGGACAAGACAAACGCAACAGGGGGGGAAGCACCACCCCGTTTACAAAATGTGCGGTGTTCACAAAAAGAACATCACCAGGCCAAAAACTCGAACGAGAAAAAAAATAAAAGGAAAAAAAAAGGTTTCCTGAAAAAAGGCTAAAAATCCGAAAAGGCCACAGCGTAAAAAAAAAGGTTCGGAGGGAGGAGGAAAACATCCCTCAACTTGCCTTGGAACCAAAAACCGCAAAAGTAAGGCGAAAATTGGGAAAGCTCGAAAAAAATCGAGGGTAAGCCGTAAAGTTATGATTTGGGCCCGTATACGCGGCCCGCGACAAGGGGGGAAGAAAAGGTCATCCACGGCAAAGTCAGAGGGGGGGGGGGAAATTCATACTACCTGGGGGCGGAGGGAATGAATCATCAAACAAAAAAATGGTTCATCCCAGCTTTAAAGGGCTAGCGACCAAAAGTCCAACTGTTTGGTACAAAAAAAATAAAACTCCCCGAAGTGAAGTCTAGACAAAGACAGGAAAGGGGGACAATGGTCGACACCAGGGGGCATAAAACTGTACCGGTAGGGAATTTTGGGGGGGTGGATTTAATAGATTGGGAAGAAAGGGGGGAAAAACGTTGCCTCATCAAAAAAACGGGGTTTGAGGGAGGGGAAACGAAAAATGGGCAAGTACATTCAACTCCTATTGGGAAAGCAAGATGACGAGAGCCCAAAAATATAGGGAAGAAGGAAAGGAAGAGCCCAAAGTGCGTCCAAAAAGAAAAAAGCAGCCTGGGGGGGTTTTTGGGGAGTTATATTACCAAGCCAGATTGAAATGAAAGGAGTCTCGAAAGGAACTTTCAGGGTCTGATAAAGATGGACTAAAAAGAAAAAAAAGAAAGGTGCTATCAAAAAATCCTCTGGGGGGTGAAGTGTCTCTAACGGGAAAACAGAAAAAAAAAAGGCGGGAGGAGTCGTCACCGGTGCAAAAGTAAACTAATTTTCGGGGGGGGACATTCAGGAACCAACCATCATAAAGAAGATACGCGCACTGAAGTAAATTCAAGACGGAGACACAAAGGGGGGGTACAATTTCCCAAGTTGTCCTGGGAAAAAAAAGAAAAAATCAAGGTCCCTGGTAAAAAAAAGGGAAGAATTTGGTAACCGGGACGGAAAAGGCAAAAAAGTGAAGCAAAAGAAACTAGAAGAATCCCGCCGAAAATAAGGAAAAAAATGGCGAAAGGCTGCCTTAATCGGGGGGGGGGTGGCGTAAAAGAACAGTAAAGACGAAGAAAAAGGGGGGTCGGAAGGGAATAAAATCACTGCTCGGGGTGCTAAGGACCTAAAAACCACCCCCCCCACAAAACACCACCAACCCAAACCCCACCCACATGGCCTGGAACTCTTGAAGCGAGCCGGATCAAAAAAACTCAGACGGTGGGGGACTTCAGAATTCGCATGTGGAGTGGCAAACTTCGGAAAAATCCAGGCAAAGGGAAAAGGTGCGGGACCCCTGGAAAACGGGGGGAAACGCGGAAGGGGACGGAAGGTCGCATAATGAAAAAAGGCACCGATTTGCGAGAAAAACCTTGAGAAGGGGGGGGGGATACACAGGACAGTGGCTGAGGAGGAAGAGGATAAATCCGCGGCAGGGGAAGGCTTGTGTACGTCCCCTTGCGGAGAGAAAGAACCCAATGAAAACCCAAAAAAAAACCAGGGGGGGGGAGGAAAAAAGAAGGGAGACCATTGTATTGGGAATGTTAATAAGTCTCCCCAGAATCGATAATGAAGGAAACATCAGGACCCCGTCCTTGGCTTGAAAAAGATGGAGAGGAAAAAGATTCCAAAGGACAGGGGGAAGGGGGGATCCAATATTGGGTGGTAAAACGGGGTCATACATTCGCCAACTACAGACTTTGGCGGGGAATTTTTAGGGGGGTGAGCAAAAAGACGCAAACATCAAAAAAGGATTGATACAAAAATAGGAGGAAAGTGACAGGGGCAAGCTCCAAAACGCATAAGATACTTAGAAAAGGGTCTTCGCGCCCTGTTGGGGAAAAACGAAGGGTTAAAGAAATCCCTTGAAAAAGTTAGGGGGGGGGAAATCAAAGAGTTTCGGCGGGAGGACGGCGAGTACATTGAATTTGAAAAAGGTTGAGATGGGGGGGAAAAAAGGCTTAGATTGAATTTGTTGGAAACTTGAATCTCATCCAGGTGGGTAAGGGAAATCCTGGGTACGTCACAAAAGTGGGTGGGCTCGCGGAAAAAAAAAAAAAAGACTGGTGTACGAAATTTCCAAAACAAAAAAGTTAAGGGAGGATAAAAAGGAGGGAAAGGACACAAGTAATCAAAACCTGGGGGACTCATGGAGAACAACAAGGAAAACACTTAAATGTTGGATCAAGGCCTGGGTCGCGAAAGACCTACGATAAGAAAAAAAAGAGGGGGGAAGGGCCGGTGGTCCCATTAAACTCCCAAAAACCCAGAAAAAAGCTTGGCTTCTGGTGTGACCAAAAAAAAGGGAAAGGAGTTCAAGTGGACGGATCCAGCGCGGGGGGGAAGGAAAAAAACTGCGCAGGAGGGGGGAAAGAACCTCATGGAAAGACACATGAAAAGAGAAAGAAACCTTGCAAGGGAACTTTGGGGAACTCCTTTTGAAAACAAAAAGGGTTGAGATTGAGGGCAAATGTCAAGAAAACCTGGGCGAAAAAAAAAAAAAAGATAAATCCAGCAAAACAAAACTGGGTGACTGTACAAAAATTTTCGGTGAAAAAGGGAGATCGAATTGGGTTGAAAAGAAAAAGTCACGAAGGTAACGAGGAACAGTATAACAGGGGTGAGAGAAAACACGTAAGAGAATAAGGTGTAAAATGGGGGTGTGAGGTCGTAAAAATTTCCCAAAATGTAAAATTCAGGAACTAAAAAAGGCGAGCGGGGGAATCAAACCCGGGATTAGACAGCGACATCCATGGGGAGAAGAACAAGCGAAAAGATAAAAGGGTTAGGGAAAATCTAGACAGGAAGGGGGAGTATAGAGAATTGGTTTTACTTTTGGGGGGGTGTAGAAAGGAACGGGAAGGAAGCAAGGAAAGGGGGGCTCCAAGGACGAAGGAGCTCAAGCTGGCGACCAGATCACTCAAAGAACAACAGAAAGGGGCATTTGATGGGGCACGTATAATTTGGACGGGAGGGGTGGGGAAAAAAATCACCTGGGGTCTAATAGGGGCGGAAAAAAGCGGTTGGGTCAGCAGGATTTAGGGGGGGCTGAATTGGGGTTGGTGAGCCAACCCAATCGGGGAGAAAAGGTGGGAACAAAACAAAAAACTGAGTTGGTTCGGATCGAGCACGGGGGCTCAAGAAAAGAAATTCTCCCGGGCCGTCGCTGGGACGAAGACTCCACCGAAAGTTCTGGGCTACCTATAAAAAAATAAAAGGGGATGTGAGAATAAGTTGGGGGGGGGGGGAGCAGGGAAAGGGCAGCACAGTGGGGGGGGTAGAGGATCGGGAAAAACATCTTGCTAAGGGGGCTAGGGGTTGAAAGGGGTGTCAAATAAGGTAAAACTGGAGAGGAATATGGCAACACTGGGGGGGAAAGAGGGGGCTGAGGTGAAAAAAAGAAATGAAAGACGATTGGACAGTGGGGTCGATGGAGTACAGTGGACGGAAGGGGGGGCTGGGATGCACCTTCATTGGCAAAGGAAAAACGGCGGGCATCAGAAGGGGAAAATCTGCGATGAGAAAAACTAAAAAAGCGAAGGCGTGGGGGCAAGAGGAAGAGGAGACAATGGTCCGGGTGAAAAGATTCCGATAAAAACCGGGAAGAGGGGGGGGGCGGTCAAAAGGCGCCCCGACGGCCTGTGAAAAAAGGGAAAGATTGGTTTTCCGGGTGGAGTAAAAGGACTGACAAAGGGAAGTCTCATAGTTGGCTCACCAGTAAAAAGAAGGGGCATGAACACACCTAAATCCAGTTCAAAAAAAGAATAACTATTACATAAGAAGGGGGGGATGTCCATGAAAAATGGACAATGGCCCACAAAAAGATCGAGTATTGTCCAAATGTTGGGAGGGTCAAGAAAAGGGGGGCGAAAAAAAAGAGGGAAATGTGACTCACGGAGGGGGGGAAAAATACAGTGGGTGTGCAGGACCAAAGAAACTGGGAGATGCGCGCCAGTTGGAAAAAGAGTTGGGGGTCGGAAAAATTGTAAAAAAAGGGGGAAAAAAACGCATGAGAACAAATTTTTGGTAGGGTCGTGAAAGAACGTAAGAAAAGATGAAAACCAGCAGAGCAAGAAAAAAAAAAACACACGCCAAGGGAACGAGAGGGGAGAAGGGGGTAGGGCAAGGGTGGCACGCGACGCCGCCAGTAATAGGGGGTGTAGTCAGAATTGAAAAGGAAAATAGGGAACTGCATAGTTCGAAAGCCACCAAGAAGCCGCGTGTCGGGGGAATCAGCGTACGTATTTGCTGGGGGCGCAGGAAATGAGAAATGGGTAACCGAAAGTGTAGTACTTGGGAAAAAAAAAAAAGAAACCGGGCGGGACAATTTGAAAAAGCACGGTCAGTCTTTGGGGGTTCGACAAAAGAAAGGGGGACTCCTCTCCTCACAATGGGGACTTCAGTGGCGCGAGCAGGGGGGGGGCAGAGAATGTACGCAAAAGTGAGGAAAAAAGAAAAAAAAATCTAAGCAAATCGAAACGGGGACTCCGACTGTGGGGCCGTAAATCTTGAGGGAATGCCAATGTTGGAGAGGAAACCGATAGATGGTGGAAAAGAAGCTTCAAATCGAAAGGGATCAGTTAGTGGGGGGGGGGTCGGCTCGAGTCTTGTATGGGGAAGGGTGTAAGGAAAAAAGGGACCTACTTGAAACAAACCCTATCACCGGGAGGGGGCGAAACGGGGACCGGATTCGCAAAGGGGGACGATCGAGGGAAGGGGGGGAACGAAAATCAACATTAGGGAAAGTCATAGCCCAGAAGGGAAAAGTAGGAGGTCGTTACCCAAAAAAAAAGTGGACTCGATAAGGGAACAAAATAAAATCAACGCGACACAAATGACAGTGGGAAGACTCCACCTGGGAAGGGAATTTGTCGGAGGGGACTGGGTGGATCTTGCAGGGTTTGGGGGTTGAAAAGTATTGTATAAAAAAAAAACAGGGGGGTTCTCCGACCGTGGGCGAACTATGACTAAAGGGAAAAAAGAGGTCAGTGGGGGGGGTCTACAACACGCGGGGGAACACCCCCGGAGGAACTGAAGGCCCTGGGGAAGGTGAAAACGACAACAACTTTAGGGAGGGTTGGGGGGCATAAATGTTGTGATTGGGGACTCGAAGGAAAAAAAAATACTCACGCCCAAAAAAAGCCCTACTTCAGAGGAATGGAAAAGACCCGAAGGGGGACAGAAAAGGGGGGGCCGGGGAAAGGAGGAAAAGAGAAAAAATGCCTCTAAGGCTGGGTGAGGAACCGTGAACAGGACGACAACCATCCTCTGGTGCTAGTACGCGCCAGGGAGAAAGAAAAAGGCGATCTGTCCGGGAAAAGAAAAGGAAAAAAACAAAAAAAAAGGGCCCTACAACTTGATATTGGGGGATATTAAAGGAAGGGGGGGAAGGCGCTCACATAAAAAAATGGTGTTGCCCGAAGTTGGTAGGGGTACGGCGGACGGAACGGTAATAAAGCCGCGGGACTGGACCAGAAAAAAAAAAAAATTGGTCAGCAAAAACTATGCAGCCGATGTGGCGCAAGATCGGAGACAGAAAGTCAAGAGAGGGTCGAGAAATCGTGGTGGGGAAAGGAAAAAGCAGGAAAGAAGGGGGCAAACTGGAAGACGCGGGGCGGGATTGCAAGAGAATGGGTCAGAGGAAAATCCAACACACAAACTAATTAGAGAAAGTAATGTCGAAGAAAACCGAAAAGAGAAGGAACTACGAAGGCCGCCCGGGGAGCTTATCGTCGACACAATAGCGAACACTTAGGAAGAAACCGAGGGGGAGAATGGTGCCTACAGAAGGTGCGTTCGATGACCAATGGTGCCGGGAACTCGATCGTGAAGGAATTGTCGAAACAAAAAAAAGCTCAGAACTGAGGGGAAAAGGCAACAAAAGAGAGGGTGCAAACTGAGCTAGACTAGGAAGAGAAAGAATCAATCAGAAAAAACTGGAAAGACCTTTGTGCCAATGGGTTGGGGGGGGAAAAAAAAAAGGGTGCAGAAGACGAAGGAAAACGGGTGGCACAGGACCAGGGGGAAACAAAGAGCTGTCGCAAGGAAAAAAGAGGGTTAAGAAGTGAAAAAAGAGAAAAAACCCTGCTTTGAGAGTGTCAGTAACACTCTAACAAAAAGGGGGAGGGGCAGGGAAATAAAAAAACTTCTTCCGTCTCTTTAAAAAAAGGGAGCGGGCTGTTTCATGGAAAGGAGCCGTACCAAATAAACAATGATTTTAACGAGGGTAAAATACGCTCACACAAAAAAGGGCAGGGAAACGTCGGGGGGAAAAAAAAGGAGCCTGGAGGTACAATCCGACAGGGGGGGGTGGTTGGGAAAAGGGGTGTCGAACGAAAAGGGGGGAATACCTATAGCAGTGGGACGCGAAAAAAAAATCGTGAAAAAAAAAAAAAAAAAAGGGCTGTGAAATCCACCAAAAAAAGAAAAACAAAACCCACAGAATCCAAGGGGGGACAGGGGGCCAGACATTTCAGGAGAAGTCCCGGACGGGGGGAGGGAAAAATGTCTACGGAAAGAAAGGGACCAATAGCTAATTCGGAAAAGGAAGGCCGTACAGGGGAAAATCATAGAAGAACCCATTAAAGCATAAAAACAATCAAGGTCGAGCGGTCTGGCGACAAACCTACTAAAACAGGGCCTGGGAGAGGGGCCTGTGATGAGAGGGGACGGAATAACAAAAACGTCCCCCATCACAACAGGAAAAAAAAGAGACCAATCCAAAAAATAAAATCGGTTTTGAAAAAGAGGGGGAAAATGAAAGAAGTACCGACATCGCAAGAGGGGGCACTCGAAGTCGGAATCACCCGTAAGGGAGGGAGAAAATGTCGAGGCAGGGGGGGGGGCGAGGGGAAAATGTGGACCTGAAAAATACAAAAATGGCACCAACTGATATGACCTCCAGAATGCGCGGGAGAACGGCCGACAAAACGAAGGACCGCGCAAAAAAAACACCATCCTCAAAAGGGGGGGCCGGGGAAAAGGGCGGCTCACGTCCGCAAAAAGTAACAAAGGGGGCGGACATCGGCTAAAACAGCCCCAGAAGGAAAGACTCTCAGGGGGGAAAAAAAAAGAAACGAACCATGCACGTCCACTAAAAAAAGGGGACATAAACAGGCTGCCCGGCCCTATACTGGGACCAGGCGC
>Ga0179593_1501822_pt1 | contig 13804 bp, 10 predicted proteins | sample CZODoug2_1_08_16_FD_185931 | JGI IMG/M metagenome (GOLD analysis project Ga0179593, IMG submission 185931) | Vadose zone soil fungal communities from Angelo Coast Range Reserve, California, USA - CZODoug2_1_08_16fungal (PacBio error correction) | ecosystem: Environmental > Terrestrial > Soil >...
ATGTCGGGAGAATTTAGAGGGAAGCCTTATGGGTCCACCAGCAGTGGCGCCCTTTGAAGTGCATTGTACCAGCTCTCTTTGGACATTGCAGACTGGGGAGATCATGTAGAGTCCGCGGTGCCACCAGGAGGAGAACCTACATGGCGGCGAAATGGAGGGAGGAAGTTGATCTGGCGTAGGGTATCGCTTCTTTGGCTGGCAGGGGCATCACCAAAGGCTAGAAAATGGGTCATATCCAAACGAAAGATGGTCCTAGTGCGGCTGCGCGAATAAAATCGTCCGTTGAGCAAGAACTTCTTCTAGGGGGAAGGGAAAACCCGAGACAGAAGTCTGAGCCGGTCCTGATGATCCGCATACAAGGACAGCTTGTCTGGTGGGATGAAGATAGCGACAGAAAACAACGTGGTCGGTAGACCGGGAAAGAAAAACAAAAGGATGGGGAAGTGATCATGCCAAAGTGGATTCACACAGGTTTGAATTGGAGGGGGGGCTCAGGGGGAACATAGCAATTAGGGGAAAAGGGGTGCGACTGGTGCAGCGAGACTAAAACCGGCCCCGAGACCAGGGTCTAGAGGCGCAGGACATCACACTGCCTTTGGGGAGAAAAACCTCAATCAACCGTAGACAGGGTATGAGACAAGAAAGGCCAAGAGAAAGGGGGAGAAGAAGTCTTCTTCGAAAGTAAGTGCAAACTTTTCCCGCGTGAAACGCGAGGGACCTCCGGAGAAGCTGTGGAGACTATACGAAAAGGGGGAACAACCCTCTGGCGGTGGGGGGAATGCGGCAAAATCTCGCTACCAGAAAAGGGGATTAGGAGTGGTAGACTCGGGGTCACTTATACAACAATCTCGATCGGGGGGAGGAGATTCACCCAGGAGTACGTCCTCAAGATCCTTCCTTGCCCTATCAGCCGACTATGCCTGCAATGGTCAAGGACCACCTGGAGCTAAACGAAACTCGAGAGGTTACACCGCAAGGGGAGGAGCGCAAAGCGGCGGGGATTCATCTAGTCGGGGGCTGCGTGGCAAAGAATCGCAACACGCCAGCTTTTCGACCAGGCGGTCTGTTCGAAAGCGTAGTAAGCGTCAAGACCCTCCGTAAAGGCTTCTTCAAAAGCGCGTAATCAGGCCAAAGGGAAGTGCCGCGTCAGGCAGGAGGTGTGTCCTATCAGGGTCTCAAGGGGAATTCAACGGTACCCCAGCAGTTCCCTTTGTACTCTCAGGGTATTATTGATCGCCGAGAAAAAAATCGGTAGGAGGAGAGCCATACAGAGTAGGGCAAAGCTGGGCATAAGAACTCATTGGTCGCGCCTACGGAAAACGGGCCGGAAAAGCTTAGACGGGGGCCTGGATGTCCCCACGCACATGGGAATTTGGTCGATTTTTCCGTAAGAGCTGAACAACTCCGGTTGTTACTTTCGCTGCCAAAATCACGACAAATTTATAAATTGCAAACTGGGCTAGAGGTCCATAGAACATCTGTCAACTTAGAACACGCATCAGGTCACACACGAGAATTATCTTGAGAGGCTTCGCCGACTAGGGAAAAAAAACGGCTTTCCGAAGAGAGAATCTAATCAGCACAATGGCGGTGATTCCGTCTCTGAGTTATGGGGGCTTGGGACGGCTGTCGGAAGACAGAAATCAATCTTGATGATGCTATAGGGTAAGAGGTGTGCCACCATAACTCACGCAACAACTGAGGAGGAAAAGATAAAATGGTTTCATACCCCGCTTGAGAGGTAGCGGTCCATCAGCAGCTGGAATTACCGCACAGAATCCCAATCCATAAAAAGCCTCTCGGAGAACCGCCTATTGTAAAGATTTATTCTATCGTAAGAAGGAAGGGGCTTAGGGCGCAACGCCGAAGTAATGGTGCCGCTGAAAGGCATGGGGATTTCCTGTTCTTCGGGCCAAAAAAGTGCCAATCTTTTCTACCTGGGGGAATGAGGGGGGTCAGCGAAACCGCAGGTTGCTTCAGAAGCGTCAGCAAGCATCAACGGCCGGCGCGGTCGGGATACACAGGCTAGAGTACTATGGACGGCAAGTGTTACGCGCAGTGGGGACGCTTCGTTGGAGGAAAAAGGGGGGGCATACCGCGTAGGGCAAGACAAACGGACAACAGCGAGCCGGCTCTACAAAGGCCGATTCTCTTAAAATGGGACGAACTCGGGCTCCGGTCTACCCAATGAAATAGAAGGGGGGAAGGGAGCTTGGGCACATGCATGGACAGGGTCCTTATGCAAATGGAAGATTATTTCACCTTAGGGAGGGGGAATGAGGGTTCGAACATAAGCCGGGGGCGTGGCCAACTCGGGATGAAGGGTAATATCTTCACGAACCTATGTAAAGGGCCTCTCTTTGCCCTCGAAGGACAAGAGGGGGTGACACTAGAACAGCGCGAGACACCTTCCGAAAGTTGCATAAGTTTAACTGAATTTTCAGCACCAATGAAATTCTTCTAGCGGATGGAAAGGAAGGCGGTACTGACCCTATCAGGGGAGAAATCGGCAATCTCGTCTCCCACCGAATAAGTGGCGGGGAGAGGGTAAGGGTGCCGCCCGCAAAATTGCCAAAAGGTTTGCACGGCGGCTTTGTCTTAGTCAAAAAGAGAAGGGCCGGTCGGAAAATCGGGGGGGAAGAGACCGCAACGGGGCACCGTCTAATGTTTCGGAGAGTACTCTAGGAAGGGATAGTCACGGCGCGGACACTCAAACGAAGAAAGTTTGGATTTGCCGGGTGGGGGGTGGTCTGCAGAAAAAAGGGTCAAGGGGATTGGACGGAGTAAGGCTCGACCGGGTATCTCTCAGGTCGCTCTGCCTTTCCAGGGAGATGCTCTAGAAGGGTGCCGGAGGAAAATACCTATTTTCAAAGCAACGGTGAAAGGGAGGGTTATTAGGGATCATACGAAAGGACGGGGCCTGAGATTTCAAGAAGAGAACTAACAAGAAGTGGACCACAAGCTTTTCCAGGGGCGGTCATCAAGGAACCTATTGCCAAAGACACGGGTCCTGCGAGGGGAAAGCGTGTGATATCGGAAAAAGGACACTTCATAATCTCGTGGGTAAGGGGGGAAGAAAGAGGAATCAGGATAAAGGTTTTTAGACATGCCGAAAGGTCAAAGTTGGCTCGGGCTTAGGGCCAGCCCAGCCAGCGGACAGCCGACGCCAGCTCGGTCATCATTTAAAAAGAAATTCTCCGAAGGGAGGAGTCCAGACCGTATATCTGATTGAAACAATGGCAGAACCAGAGCGCTCGCGAAAAAAACACGTGAAATTGTAGTACAGGGGTCATACTGGGAGGAAAGGAAATACCGAGCTCACCTAGGATCGACTAGTTAGTAATTGAAGAGTGGAGGGAAAAACGGGCCTGAAAAATCTGTTTGTGCCAAGTTTTCACCTACTTCTTAAAACGGTGCGGGGGGAGTATCAAGGGTAGGTTCAGAACAGCTCCCAAGGAGAATTTTACTACTATGAAGAAGAGTCGCACAGCTGGGTCAATTGTTTTGGAGTTGCAAGCTCGAATGTGACTCATCGGTCAAAGCGAATGTTCGTCGACGTTGAAAAGGAGAATTGAACGGCGCAAGGTACCCATTGATCAATGGACATGGGGGGCCAGGAAAGCGGAAGTGGAGGAGCTTTGCACGAGTCATATTTCCAAGGTTAAGCAGGGGGAAAACAGAGATACCCGTGAGAGGGAGACCTAGAAGGGACTTTCACTTAATGTCGCGTGAGGTAGAAGAGATGAAAAATGGGGGGTGTTTTTGGGCAAAAAAAATCCACCGAACCTTACCTTCCTCTTAGTTATAGGTCCAAGTAGCAGTACAGCAACGAAGAAAACAAATCAAAAGGATTAAATCTGGGAAGGAGCTCCCGGAAACGGAGGGGAAAAAAAGAAATCGCTAGGATCAGATACTTAACAATTCGAAAAGAGAGATCACAACACTTAGGAGGCGGAAGGTATATTGGTAAGTTTCGGACCGAGCGGGAAAAAGTTAGGGGAGGGGGGGGTTGGGTCAAGGACCGTCGAGAGGAGAAAAAAAAAGGGACATTGAATACGATGTGATGTGGGGGGGTGTGTGTGGACGCACCGGGCGGGAAAGGGGGGCTTAGCAATTAAAATTTAAGTAGGGAGTTCCGAGTACGCAACCTGGTAAGATCGTCAGGCACCGGGGAGAACCGGGGAAGGAAAAAGGACCAGAGAGATCACTATCCGGGGGAAACAGGAAATTATACCATATTCTAGGGGAAAAAAGTCATAATCATTGCCCCATCGGAAAAGGGCGCCCGGGACGGCCCTCAGAAACTTACTCCGGGTACCAACAAGAGGGAAACGGGGTGTGCCAACGCCTTCGCAAGAGAAACTCCAGCTCTGGCGAACGGGTAGGATTGCCAAGACGCTTGGAAAAAAAAAACCCTATTGTCATCAAAGAGGGAAGGGACCGCACGGAGGGGGAAACAGTGCCGCAGAAGGGGGGGCGATGTAGAAAAAAAAACGATCAACTTCAAGGCTAATAGGGGGGAAACCTTGGAAAAGTTCATGAGTTCAGAAGTTTGTTTCGTCGGGGCGGAGTTCTCCACGGGGAACCTGGGATATTTCCGGAGAGAGGTCCTCTTTCTTAACGTAAGGGCAAGATTTTAGCGTAAGGGGGGCACTAAAAGGGGCCTAAAAGCCTGGGAAAAGGGATCTGGGCTATCAGGATCATATGGACGTTGCGGATCCCCGAAACAGGGCGGCGAAAGTTCGTTGCGAAATGAGTAAGTCTAGAAAGGGAGGGCGGAATCTCTAGGAGGGGACTGGCTCAGTTCAAAAACCGGAACGAGAAAATGCAAGACAGATCCCTGTATCAATGAGTGAAGGAGAGTCCGTAAAGATCATTCTTAGGGGAAAAAACCGCTTCAGAAAAAAACAGCGAAGATCCGGGGCCGACTCCAACAGCGGTAAAGGGGAATGATGCCGTAAAAAGGGTTAAAACAGCTGTCGGTGGGGTCCTAAGGAGGAGCACGACCCGAATTGTGAGTTCGCTCCCGTTCTTAAGAGAACAGTCTCCCTACAGGATCATCATTCCTCCCCACTAAAAGCCTGGGTTCACAATCAAACGGGGGATTGAATCTGAAATGGTCCTTAGCATAGATCAAGAAAAAAAAGGCTGTGCAAGGGAATGGGGTGGTCAGGCGGAGAAAGAGACTAAAAGAGCCGAAAGGAGGGAGGGAAGCCAACACTCTTTGGGAAACTTAAAAACCTTTCCCGCGACAGGAAAAGGTAGGACTTCCTGAACCATTGCGAGGGGAAAAACCGCTTCTCTATAAGTTTGCACTTTGCCGGATGCTGTGCCCACTCGGCCTGACTGATAGCGTTGCTACTCAAAGCACGTGAGGGGCACAAAACCCTAGGTGGGAGGGCAAGGGGGGAGTTGAGTCATAAAAAGTCCTAGACCAGAGGTGCGTTGGGGCGAATCGTTCTAATTACGAAAGGACCACAAGAGAAGCGGGTCGATAAAAGAATAACTTCATAACCGCTCCGAGCGACGCCTTGCCTAAAAGAAACCACCCGGTGATGAGGGAATGAAAAGAGAGTAACGATTCACCATGGAGGGGGCGACTTCCTCTCGCTGGTAGGACAGACCGGCGGGGAAAAAAGCGAGGCCAGGCGCGGCAATCGGTAATCGGACTGCAGAGGCCTTCTGTCTTTAAAAAAATCAATGCCGCCATCGTGGGCTCCAAAGCGCGTCGAATCGCGGGGAAGGGGAAATAAGGCTCCGCTCCTTTGAAATCAATGCAACGGCAAAGGCCATGGAAAAAGGGTTAAAAAGACGAGGCGATATTCGCGGTGTGAAATGCTAAGGAAGGAGTAAATGTAAAAAACACAAGGGCGAAGGGGGGCCCTGGGGGAGAATAGGTAAGAAAGGATACGTCCGCCGAAGTCGGGAAGTCCATCGAAAACTGCAAAGAGGTTTCAACGAAGAGCAATGTGCAGGAGAATCGGACAATGCCTTCCATCGGAGAAAAGGGGCAAATTATCCGACACAGGAGTTTGAAGCCGGTGTGGTACCCTAGCTACTACTTCAGGGCCCTCCTTGGCTTGGGGAAGGGACCGCCATAAAAAAGAATTGCCGAGGAAAGTGTCGGCCAGCTAACGAAAACTTCGTGAAAAGGAAAATGCACGGTTTTCAGGAGGAAAAGGAAATCGGGAAAAGTTCCTCCTAGGGAATTCACCGCCGGAAACGCTTTCCGCTCAGGACACTCACAACATTAGGCTGTGGGAGAAGGAACCGGAGTGCTGGAGGAGGGCTTGAAGGACCCGCTATGCGGGGGAGTGACGAGAAGGATCTTTGGAAACCATCTAACAAACGGAGATAGAAAGCGAAATTTGAGACCCCGCTAAAACCACAGCAGATGGGAACCGCCAGCCTACCACGAGATCAGGAACCGAGAGGGGAGAAGAAAATGGTGATATGGATTGTCGGGGGGGCGAACGGCGGGGAAAATGGAGAGCCGGCGGGCCCTAAGGTCATGCGGGGGGGAAAAAAAAAACGGTACGCTGACCGGGGGGGGGGGAATTTTCCGGATGAATTATGAACACTTGTTCGCTGCCCAAAGAATCAGGGAGAGGTTTCAGATTATATGGGGCGAGACCCAATGAAGCTTTCGGAGAAGGGAGGAACGCCCACGCTTCCATTCGCTGGCTGGGGGAGCAGGAGGTTGAAAAGGCCATTGTCCGCGACAAAAGGGGAGACTGGAGTTGCGGGGTTGGGGGCAAGTCGCGCTGGGTGGCTGGCGGAAGGCCAAACCCGACGCGGCAGGGGATCGCTACCAGAGGGGCCGAGACCAAGGGAACGAAAGGGGGGTAAACTTTAAAGATAAGAGGGAACCGCGAAACACCGAGCATAATCTCCTAAAAAACACAGTTCAATTTCCAGTTGGCCTTATATGAAAACAACCGTTAAGACTATTATGGGACCAGGAGGGGGGAAAAAGACTGAAAACAGACCTCAGCGGAAAACGGTCGATGAAAGGGGGGAAAATCCTCGATATCGTGGGAGATACCGAGAATTGACCGCGAGGGCCGCTTCCACTCCAGATGGAGGGGAACGAACATAGCGTGAGAAATCGCGGGGCATCTTGATCGCCGGGTTCAGCATCCGGGGTCTGAGAGTGAGGCGTAGAAGTTAAGCTTAAGAAGTTCAAGCCCAGACGAGATGTTTAAAAGGTAGAAACGCGCTTACTACCACCGAAAAAACTGAGTTGGCGGGGACGATTTGAAGACTTAAACAGGGGAAGAAAAGATGGGGGGTGTGCCGCACGAGAAAGGAAAGTAGAAAGGGGGGGGCTAAGTAAAGGTTTGCCTGGGAACAGCAAAGGGAACGAATCGAAGAAAGCGGTGGCTGAAAAGCGAGGAAGGGAACAGAATTCGGTCCCAGGTCTGAGGAAAAAAGCCTGTCGAGAATGTGATGTTTCAGTGGGGTCCTACGTTCCAAGTGATGGGGAAAGCACTATACCGGCGCCGGAACGGGGGGCAAAGGTTCGTGAAAGTAAATTGGTTAGACTGAAAGAAGAGGGTTGAAGGGACGTCGCGGGGACGGTCACATCAAAAGTCCGAAGTGGGGGGAAAGGGGAAGATTCCAAAGTCGGATGGGATGAGTGACTACGTGGGGAGCGAACTAAAAATCGACTATCTCATCAAAAAAAAAAAAGAGGGCAGGTTTAGACCAGTTTGCTACAGGACTTGGGAAGGAGGGCGGCCGAAGCGGGGAGGCTCGTGAATTAAAGAAGGAAGCAAGCTCTGCAGAGTGGAGACGGTCGTTTGATCATAGTAAGCATGCCGGTGGGTAGGGAAAGAAAAGCCCATCAACGCCTACGCCAGCGGGACTTAGTAAAGGTTCGAGCGCCGCCGGTTTAGGAAAAAAAAGTGAAAAAAGGAAGTCAAAAAATAACACGGCAGACGCTAGGTTAGCAAAAGAAACCAGCGCAAAAGGGCAACACTAAAAGAGCCATCCCAGCAGAACCTATCTCAACGAAAAAGAAGCGACGATTTCCTTCAGGCGGCGGGGAGAGGACGCCGAACAGGCGCAAAGGGTCATAACGTTTTACCAGCCTTCGGAAGCAGAGGGAAGGGAGTGGGGGAAATCGTCCTGTTCAGACATCGCCAAGAAGTTTCCGACTATGAAAAAATGAGACGAGCCGCAACTTGACATGAGGCGGGTGTGGTGAAAGGTATGGCACTCGAAAGGGGTGGTTTGGGGGGCCGAAGAAAAACGCAACTAAAAGTCTGAGACGGTAGAATGCTGCCGTGTCGAACAGGGGGGAAGAAGGGAGGGAGGTTAGAAGGATCGGATGTGCGGAAGCAATGGGTGCGGAGAGGGGGAAACTGCGCTCAGTGTAAAAGAGATGGAGGCCGAACAGGGGGAAAGTTAGAGACCGCTTGGTCAATCGCTGAAGGAATGGAAGCGGGAGAGGGGAGAACGAAAAGGGCGGAATCGACTCTCCACAGAACGGAAAAGGGAAAAGTAAGTTGAGGAACGAATCCAATTCGGGGAAGGAACCAACGATCCAAAGGTGAAAATCTGGGAAAAAAGGGAAAAGGCGTTGGAGGAGCTGGACGAGGAAACCAATAAGGAAATAGGGGGAGAAATGGAAGACTCATCTCTCAAACTAGGGAAAAGAGAGAGCTGCGACTGTAAGTGGGGGGGGGGGGGAGTGAAAGGTGATTCTTGGGTTCAGACAGAAGAGAACAAAACGTTAAGATTCGGGTTGGACGGAACGGGGAGTACTATTAAATTGGCACTTCGGTTCAGTATTAACTTAAAGGTGGGGAGGTTTGGGAGAGTAGGGAGACGAAAGTCGCTCGGCGCTCATAACCGGCGGGAACCATTCCGTAAGACGGGGACGAGGACTCAGTATTAAATGTGTCAGGCACCTGTATTGCGACCATAGGATGAATCATATAGAAGACAGCGAACAGTGAGACCTCGCAAGTCCTGGAAAAGGCCACCCAAGTCCCTTCTCCAGTCAAAAAAAGGCGCCAAGGATATTGATCCTCCGATTAAGAGCGCTTGGGCAGGGAGGCTGGCGGCAGCGAGAGTTGCAAGAATCCACCAAGCCAGCATTGTGAGCAGCGAAAAAAGGAATCATAGATCCTTAAACAGGCTCGGGCGGACGAAAAAATAAAAAGCACTGCGAGAGGAAAAATTCTGACCTTGGCAAACTTTTGAAGAACACGGTTTTAGGCGTACTTGAAGCTCCTGAAGGACAGGGTGAAAAGAAAGAAAGGTAGTTTAAGAAGTAGGAAGACTCACTTTTAGAGGGGAAAAGAGCCCTGGGCTAACAGAGACTCTTGGAACGCCTTGGGATCAAAAGGAGCTACCCTGGGGCCAAAAGGGGGGGATAACAGAACCTCTGAGGGGACGGGGAAAGGCTAAAAAGCCAGCTGAGTAGGCAGCCTGATGGGCTGGCTCGTGGTTCAGAAAGAAGGGGAAAACTGAACAGCTCTTTGGATCAAAACGGACCGAAGGTGAAAGGGGAAGGAGCGCCTCAGGTAAATGAAAAGGTGTAACACCCGGAGTCCGCCACAGAAAGGGAAAAATATTCAAGGATAGGGTCAAGCGTCTGAATGAGCAGACACAGCTTGAACCGGGCGGTGTGGAGGATAGATAGGCGACCGAAAGGTTCAGTGAAAATCAGTAGATCAGCGAAAGAAAGAAGGTAAAAACTGATCGACCAAATTGCGAAAAAACCTTTCCAAAAGGTTTTGATAGTTACCATCTTAGGCTCCGGCCGGCTGAGCAAGTCGAAAAACATGCCAAAAGAACTGGGAGCGTGAAAAGGACCGAAAGAAACGGGAGAAAAAAAAGGCCAAAACAAGACTGCTTGGCGAAGAAAAAAAACCGGGGAAAGAAAAGGGTATGGGCCAGGTCGGAAATATTTCCGAGAAAGGGACCGCGGTACACCGAACGATCGGTTAATTCACAATTGAGGGCTTCTGTGCCCCGAGGAGGGCTACATGAGCGCGGGGGGGGGACTACTCAAAAGAAAAAATGCCGGCACAAACTAAGGAGTGGGGGTGTCGTGCCATTACCTCGAATCTGTTGATGGGTGAAAAGGGGTGGCGCTGGCGCAAAGGACTGAAAAAAATCATCTCGATCGGGGAAGGATAGGGAAGCCGGCGTTGAATAACTCGCTCAAAGGAAATTTCCCGCAAGGTGATGAGAGGAGACAGGCGATCAATATGACCGCAGAGGGAAGTAGCGGCTGGTCTGTGGAAAATACAGTAGAAGGCAAAGAGGTCAAGAGGGGAGGAGACAGAGGGGTCACTTCTAATAGTAGGAAGAGCAAAACCTCTCAGAAGAGCCAAGAACTTGGCTCCCGGAAAAGGGGAGGGGAGGAAGAGGGAGTAAGCGTATAAATCCGGGGTACATCCTCTTCGGGGCGCATAGACCGAAGAAAACGGGTTTGTGCTTCTGGAAGGCTCGGTGTGTCGAGAAGAGAAGTCGGGCCCCTTTGACAAAGTCGCGCAAGTCGTTGGTCCAAAAAAGGGCACTTGGGGGATCGCGCCTCTCCAGCTAAGACTCACGAAAGCGGTCGGCAAAGTTGTCCAACGCAGAGAGTGAGAATGAGTCATACGGGAGACTAAAAGGCGCCAAGGTGGTAGAACAACAGCGACAGACGTGGAGGAGGGGGCTCTGGACATCGGAAGGGGGATTTTCTGGGCTTCAAATATCTCTGGAAAGATGCCTAATGATCAAAACGTTGCCAAAATAACGAATTCACTGCCGGACCACGGTTCAGCGGGCGGGACAAGAGACATTACATCGTCGAGGTCGCCGCCCCCTATTTCAAGACGGAAGGCAGGCGCTCGACATCCAGAAAAAAGGCAGTGGGGAAAAGCCGGCGCGGCGGGGGGGGGCGACGTAGGGGGGAAGGCTCTGGCGTTTCAATACAGGGGGCGATTCCCCGGATGTGGGAGAAAGGAAAGGAAGAGGTTTTTTCTAACCCACATCAAATCATCAAAACGGATGGGGGGTAGGAAAGGAGAAAAGGAGTGAAAAACCCCGAGGAAAGAGTTACATCAAGACGTCGGGCATGGAACAAGAAAAGCGAGAGCCAGCCACGCCTTGTTTTTAAGAGGGAGGTAAGCGGAATGCCTTCCGGGGTGGGGGGCTTAGCTAGGAAGAGGCCGTAAAATGTCATTCGGAGGGGGGGTCGCACAGTTAATGGTCAAAAGGGATGCGGGTCCATTGGGGATTCAATCGTCACGTATCCGAGAGTACTAAAACTATGATCTTGGAAGAGTGAAAAAAAGGATTTCGGGTACCAAAAGTGTCCGTAACTGACCCGAAAGGGAAATTGTATTCGACTGGATACCCTTTTCTATTCTACGATGGACATGAAACGGAGACTAAATGATGGCGCTGAGGGACACAGCCTTTGTTAAAGTTCGATGGCCGCCGCCGACCGCGGCCTAAATAGGAGTGAAAAAAAATTTAACTGCGAGAGGGGTACAAAACGGGCCCCCACCTCACAAACCTCCCCACCCAAAACGATGGCTTAACACAACTCCCAAACAAACGAAGGCCAAATAACGCGCCCAAAACCACTCCCAAAAAAAAAAACCAAAAAAGAACACCCAGAATTATCTCACCGTCTCGAAAAAAGGGGAGCATGAAGCCGGTTCACAAAACGTTGAAGTGGCTGATTAGGCTCTCATTGGTCAGAAATGTCCCCGGGAGGGGGAAGAGGAAAGGCGCTAACCTAAAACTCCTCTTTCTCCAAGATGGTAGGGCCTGGGGTGCCCATACGCAGGGAAGCGCGAGTTGCTATACCGGGGTGCCTCAAACGAGTGCCGATTCCTCCGCCGGGCGGGTAAACGGGAAAGGAGAACTTCGATCGCCGTCGCAGTTTGGGGAAGCGAGACAGAAGAAACCTGGGATGGGAAACTTCAACGGGATGAAGTTAGAAGGCAGTCAGCCGACCAGAAAGCGTAGATGGGGGGCGTAATGGCCGGAAGGGGGAGGAAAACCGCTACATCACGGCGAGAGCAATGGAAGAAGGCCCACACAAGGGAAGTCCAGGTTGTGCCGAAACGACGGAATGAAAGACACAGAAATCGAGAGAAGGGATAGCACGCTGGCAAGCCGCCCGGATGAGGGAAAAGGGGAGGAGAAATGAGGGGGTATCGAGTCCGAAGGCAGCGGAGGGGACAGGCGGCTGCCCTCAGGGTCGAGGGGAAATATTTTCAGTTTGGGTTACTAACAAAAAAAGCAGCGGATTGTACTCAGGGGAAGAGGGGAAGGCAACCGAGCTCTGAGAAACACAAATGGGACGGGAAACTGGGTAGAAGTGCTCAGAAAAGGTGGTGTCAGACTTCGCTACCGATTGAATCAAAAAAGGTAGGTGGGGTTGAATGAAAGAACGGGGACGGGAATTTGAACTCTGATCGGTCCGATGGCTAACGGACCCCTTCTCTATCACTAAAATCTGTGAAGAATGTCTGCGGCATCAAGAAGGTCGGGGCAGGAGGCCGGAAGGAGGGCCTTGAAGTGGCGGCCGTCTTAATCAGAGCTACGTTACCTTCAATCTCTTAAAGGCTAGACATCTCTCATCAGTTGGAAAAAGTAGGACTGGATCATGAACTCTCGCAATAGAAGGAGGGCGGAACACGAGAACAGAAAGAGAGGGGGCTCAGAAAAGAAGCGACTAAAAAGTCAAAGAAAAACTCAGTCCTGTGAGGGTTGGACGTTGCCACGCCGGAGAGAATTAGAATTCAAACCGAAGAGTTGGAAAAACCCAGGGCGCCCCTACCTCGTGAAAAGGGAGAAAATCGCCACTACAATATCTCACGCGATCAGAATGTGCTTGAGCGATTTTAAAATTACTAAGAACAAGTCGCACGGGTTTGGGAAGTGGCCAAGGGGGGGGCACCTACTTCGGAATCCGCCGGACTGTTTTGATCGAAAGGAGGGGAGAGGAAAAAAAGGGAGAAATGGTCCACTTGATCAGTCAGAGAAAAATGACAATGTGGGGGGGTTGTGAAAGGGGTCTTGGCAAGGATTTTGGAAGGAAGCAGCACCTGGTCACAAAAGAAGGGCCGGCTACGGTGATTTTTTTTTTTTTTTTTTTGGTTTTTGTTGGTTGGTGTTTTGTTTTTTTGGGTTTTGTGTGTTTTTTTTTGTTTGGTTTTTTTTGTTTTTGGTTTGGTTTTTTTGGGGTTGTGGGTGGGGGGGGTTTTGGGGTTTTTTTTGTGGTGTGTGGTGTTTGGGGGGTTTGGGGGGTTGGTGTTTTGTTTTGGTTTTTTTTTGTTGGGGGGGGGGGGTTTTTTTTTTGTTTTTGGTGGGGGTTGGGGGGGTTTTTTTGGGTGGGGGGGGGGTTTGTTGTTTGTTTTTTGTTTTTTGGGTTGGGTTTTGTGTTGTTTTTGGGTTTTTTTTTTTTTTTTTCTAACTTCGGAGGAAGAAATCCTTTGTTCACGAAGGGGGGGGGTGAAAATGTAGGGGGGATTTAAACCTTGAAGTGACGGAACGCATTTGAAAACTGCTGAAGGAAGAGGATCTATAGATTTCCGAAGCATATGGTAAACTCATGGGATTGGGGGGATACCTCGGGAGTAGTATGCAGAGTACTGGTCTAAGAAGAGGAAAAACATGTTCTGGAAAGAAAAAAAAAAAGAAAAGAAAGTTAAGTTAAGTACGGTTACGACTCTCATCAGACTAGCCCAAGGGAGGGAAAAAGATAACCTCTGGGGGTAAAGAAGAGGGACCCAAGAGAACCAAAATAAGGAAATCTAAAATATGAAAAGAGCTAAAAGGAGCAGAG
>Ga0179593_1595566_pt1 | contig 13804 bp, 14 predicted proteins | sample CZODoug2_1_08_16_FD_185931 | JGI IMG/M metagenome (GOLD analysis project Ga0179593, IMG submission 185931) | Vadose zone soil fungal communities from Angelo Coast Range Reserve, California, USA - CZODoug2_1_08_16fungal (PacBio error correction) | ecosystem: Environmental > Terrestrial > Soil >...
ACCGACCAGGTCAGCTGAAGGCTTGCTGTCAACGTCCTGGGGTTGCGCTTCCTAGGCAAGGTCGAAGTTCCGGGGGATCAAACTGAGGAGGCACGTTGTACTCGAGGACATGAGAAAGAAAAAACGGCCCCTCCGAGTGAGTATAGTGGACGCGAAACGGAAAGGTTCGCAGAAAAGGACGGCTGCCTTTCTCTTCAAAAAAAACGGAGACTGTACAGTGGGAGAGGTTCTGACGACTGGGGGGGTAATGCTCTAGCAGCCATGGCCGTACCAGAGGGAGGGAGGGGGTTCTTCACCACCCTGGGGAGCCGACTCCCTCGAAGGAAAGGTCCCCGCGTTTGAACCTAGACCAGTGAATGTGATCGCTCTAGTGATCAAGTTCCTTCCTGGGTAAATGGAAGCATCCTGCCCTTTTTAAAGGAGGTAAAGGACTTCTAAGGGGAAGAGATCTGCGCACCTACTGTCCTGTAGGCTCCCCTCTACCGAAAGTCCCGTGTAGTGAACGTGGGAAAATTCATTCAGAGGAAAGGAGCCGTGACCATCATACAGCTGGGAGATTTTATCCGAATGGGGGGAGGGAAGGTGAGTGTCGTGGGAAGTGTGAGTACAAAGGGAAACATTCCCTACCCAGATGTGTTGTTGGACGGTCGAGCGGGGGGCTAGGTTCATCGTTCGGGAGATGAAAAAGTTACTTACAGTGCCCTGGAGAAAGAGATGCCCTCTGTCGCGGAGGGGCTCAGCCCAAAGGGGAAAAGAAAATGGAATCTTCTTCTTTACTGTGGTTGACCGTGTAAGGTGAAGGTGGGGGTAAAATGAGAAAGTCGGAGAACGATGGGGGGGTCCCGCCCTATTGGTCGGCTGAAGCCGGGCCATGTGAGAATAAGAATGGGTCCTCACTTTGAAGGGTGCCTCCTACTCTTTCGGAATTTATTGGAATTCTGGAGTTTTGTACCCGTTCTCGGGAGGGAAGTCTTCTCTCCCCTTAATGAAAACATTGTTGCTTGGGGGTGGATCCGCGTGTCCTCTCTTCTGCAAGGGACGAGAAGGTCATGATGCCGTCGAATGAACTAACCTCCCTGGCATCATGGGGAAAGGCCTGTCCATTCAAGCCCGTAAAGACTCTTCTTGCCCTAGTGAGAATAAGGGGGAGGCTGGAAGGAAATGGCGCTCTTTTTGTGGGAAGATCGGGGGATGCCCCTTAGTCGACCGGGTACTTCTGCTTGCACACGAAAAGCCCGCCCTATCCCGAGAGGGACCAGTTCTTGCCCGGAGATTTAAGGAAGATACCCGGGGGTATAAAAAATGAAATCTACGTCCGTGCGAGGTGACCGCGGAGACGGATGCCACCGGTTTTAGGAAAAAAAAAAGTCACTGACTGATTCCCGAGAGGCATCGTTATCAAGTAGGTAAGTGGCGGAAGGGGAAGACGCTGGCAGCAGAGTGGAAAGGGCCTCTATGTCTGCCTTCCTGGGCTGGAACCAGGGGGTGCAAAGCGTGGGTCCCTTCCTGAGCATGGACTGCCGGAGTAAAACTCCCGCGGGAGGGCAGGAAACTTAGCTGCTTGCCTTCCTCATCCCGCCAGGGTGGGGGTCCGTTTTTCTAGTCACCTGGTTGGAAAAATCACCTGGAGGTTTGCATTCCTCTCAGCGTCCTCCCTTCTACGTGGAAGGAGTGTCGGGGGGAAATAAAAAATCGGACACTCTCGGCGACGATGCGTATAAAACGCTCTGGTCAGTCCCGAAACTGTACTACTGTGGAGAACACCTGTCGGTACCAAGATTGGAAGAAAATTATCCACTGCGCACTACGGAACCGGCCTTTTCCTGAGCCGCTGCGCCTCTTTTCCCGCCAAGTGACTTTCAGTATCGGGGGAGTCCTTTATCACATCGATGGGGCTGCGTGACGGGGGAACTTGCTTCATCCTAAAGAGGTTCGGGGGCAACTCACATTTAAGTAGGTTTGTCCCACTCATCCTGGGCGCGACAGGGGGCAGGGCTTCCGTATCTGCGAGGAAAGAAGGTTTAGATAAAAATGAGCTCATGCTCAGAGCCTTGGGGAAAGAAAGTTATTGGGAATGGGGGGACTCTCTTTTCCGTTGGGCCGATAGATCCAGTTGACTAAAATAAGTTGGCCTGCTGGGTGGGTCCTCCCCTGTAAAGCCTTAAAGTGTGGTATCCGTTGGCGAGAGGGGGCGCTATGACTACACAATTGGGAAAACAAAAAACTCTGGAAATTCTGGTGTAGTCATCGATGGGAGGTAAACTCTATAGGAAAAAAAAAAAAAAAAGGACAGATCAGCAGTTCGAAAAGTGGGGCGGAAGCACAACACATTTGGGAGAGGAGACGGGTCTTCCTCATACGCCACCGGGGGGGGCTTCCCAAAGACCATGCATCCCCTCTCACGAAAAAAAAAGAGTTCAGGTGAGGGGAAAAAAAAAAAGCTGCGCGGTGTGGGCCCGAATACCAATCGTAACCTGGATTCGTATTAGAGAGACCGGTTGACGCGGACGGACAGTTTCGTTGCAAAATTGGAGGCCGCAAGGTCTAAAGACGGGAGGTCCGGTGCCTTGAAAAGAAAGACCCTGTGCTCACGCCTCGCCGGGCAGTGGAGTTGCTGGTTGTGGGGGGACCGCGGCGCCAGCTCGGAGCTTCGTCGTCGTAGTGGGGGAGAGCAGGGAAATGTAGGCGTCTCGGACACGTCGGCGAGACGGTTCCACTACTTGAGGAGGCAACGGGTCCGAGAAAGAGGGGGGGCTCTGCTCAGGGGAACGAGCTTGTCCCGCGAAAAAACGCGGTCAGGTCGAAAGGGGCTTCGGGAGAAGCGATATTATCAAAAGATGGATAAGCACACCTGAGCGTGGGGGGGGGGAAGGGTGACTAGCCCGAGAAGCATCTTCTATGGGGAGAAAAAAAGAGGGCAGGACGGTGGGCCAGGCTCCCCATGCTGTAAAAGTGTCCTTCATGAAGTGGTGCCTGGACGAAACTTATGAACTTTCTGTAATGGCCGATCAAGAGAAAATTGTGTCACTGGGGGGGGTCTCGGCCGAAGGATAGGGTATAATCGTGATCACTATGTAGCACGGAAGAATAAGTCCGGACGGATATGGAAAGAGACAAACCGGTGCCTTTGTTCCGGCTAAGATGACACCTTTACCTTCACGAAGGAGCCTCCCGGTCGCGGAAAATGGGGGAAATCCTGGCCAAGTTAAGGTCTGCGGGGCCGTGTAAGGACAGGCAGTCTTACAGGTGCATTGCCACTATCAGCCGGAGATCCCCACATCGCAAATTGGAACTTCAAGAAAGAAAAAAGGGACGGGACTCACTCTCCATCACGGAAAAGGGTTCTTACGTCCAGGGGAAAGTTGGCACAGAACTTAGGGGAAGGCAGGGCAAGAAGATGACTCGTTCCCTGGGCCGCCGAGAGCGCACAAAGGGCTTATACCACTACAGGGCTGCAGTGGCGGCGCGCAGTGGCTCCAGGGAAGATCCCAGTGAGAGAAGATGGAGATCCTAATTCCGGCTCGCCGGGCAGGAGGGACATGATGTGTTCCATTGCGTACTCCGCTCCGTCGCTCGAGTGAACTTGCCCGTCTTCCAAGGTGGAATCGGGGAGGGAGAAGGAAAGATGAGGGAGAGAGATTTTCGCCAATGACGCTGCTTCAACTTCGCAAGGGGGGAAGCGGATGCTGGGGCCGAAGAGGTAGGATGGCCGGGTTTGTCGTCGCGGCAGGAAGTCGTGAGAAAGGAAACGATCTCGTCGCCGCGCCGGATGAGGAAAGGGAAAAGAATCCCTAACCAAATTCCCGCGTGTGACCACTAATGGTTTCCGGGGTGGGGTGCGCTGTGTTACTCGAAAAAGAACACTGCGTGAAAGTGAAAAAGGACAGGCGTGGCCATGAACTTCTGGATCCTTTCTTGAATGGCAAAGGGTGAGTACATTCTGGGCCCAGAGGAGGACTAGCTCCGTGTATTTGATTCCCAAAGAAGGGGATCCGATTTTTTGTTTCGATCTCCTCCACTAAAGGTAAAAGTTCTACTTGGAACCGTGGTGGGAATCAAGCCGCTTATGATTGGATACCAAAGGCGAACTATAATCTGGGGGGCGTGCCGCTAAAGCGGCACTGTCCGTTTACGGGTAAGATTGGAGGACGATAATAAGAGCGATTTCAGAAGAAGTAATGGTTTGGAAGGTAAAAAAAAAAGAAGCAATCGTGTCAGCATGTGAAGGCTAAAAATTCTGTGCCACGCGAGGACAAAGAGAAGCTCACCTTGAGAGCGACCCTGGAGAGAGGTGGGGCGGGGCTCAACTCGCGAGGTGAAGCAAAAACTCTGGGCAACGGCAGGGGGGGCCGCCCTTCTTGAGTAAAGAAGGACCCGAGGGGAATGAAAATGTTAGCCGGTATCCGGGGGCTTCACGTGAAAAGGGAGTCCTGCATGACTACAGGGAGGAGGAACCTGCAGTACGTTTAAGGAAGAAAAAAATCAGGGTCCCTCATGCTGGTATACAACCACACAACGGGGGGTTAGAGAAAATATTAGTATGGCACACAGGAAACTCTCCTCTTAGTCAACTCTTGCATGGTTGAAGGATTCCTGCGTTCACTTTCCTTTTCTAGGGCCTCCACTGCCCACAAATGTTTAGTCATCCCGGTTACTATTACCTTCTCAAGACAAGGCAACCTGACATGGTAAGAGTGATGAGGGAATTTGTTCCGAAATTCTCATGGAGGAAGGGCACCTCGCGGTAGGAAAAGTTCACGGAAGGAAAATGTATAGAGGCTGCGTCCTCGGCGGATAAAAGCGCTGGCGGGGGCTTCGCTGCCGTTGTTGGGGAGTCACCAAAGGGAAGGCCGACTCCCAGGGAGCGAAGCTTCCTTCAGGGAAGGGAAACACCTGCCAGAAGAAAGGGGGTTCCATAGGGCAGAGATCGTTTCGCCCCGGGTGAATGGGCTTTCGGACAGCATCCTCGGCCCGAGGGAAAGGACCTTTCCAACGCGTGTGACTAAGCCGTGCGCAGGGAGAAGAAGACGGCGGGTGAATAAGGGCCTCCGTGGTACCTAGGACCGGGGTCACCGGGAGCCTTCCTATGGGCGCAGAAAAAACTTCAGTCACTGGGACGCCGTCCTGGGGAGAGAAAACGGAAGGGGAACCGCCTGGCGCGGGACTTGGGGGTATTCTGTTGTTCTATTAAACCAAAGAAGGGAAAATGCCCTGTCACCATCGGGGGGGTCCGCCCCGTTACGGTATTAGCGTGCGAAGGATGGGGATGAGGTCCCGGCGTACTAGATAAATGCCAAACGTACTAGACCGCCCCCAGACCTGGAAAGAGGGGGGAAAGGGCGTGAACGTCCGTGAACGAGGAAGGAAGGCCCGGTGGTGAAAAAGGCAAAAAAAGTTCTACTATTTGTCACAGGCTGGGAGAGATTCTTAATCGGGCCATTGCGTACTCTAAACTTCGAAAAGGGGGAGGCCGCTTGCCTCCTACTCTGGCGGCGGGGGGCTGAGCCTGTCCTTCAATTGGCATTGGGAGGATGACCATGACTAGCTGAGGGCCCCGACCGTTTCAAGTGCCGGGTTCCCCCCCCCCGTTACCACGCCGCCACTCCATGCACCGGGTTACTCCCCCGGTCAAGACATTCCCTGGGAGGGCCACCTTTGTTCGGGAGAGGACCTAACCCCACCGACCTGAGGCGGGTGTAGCAATTAGTGGCTCCTGGAGGATGCGGCTCCAGCAACGATGTGTACCCCGTCCTTTGTTACCGGGCGGCCGACGGGGGGGGGGGAGAGCAGCCGATATGTAACGGGGGTCCTTTTAAGCAGTGGCGTGCCAGGGGGCTGTATGCGAAAGAGGCCCCAACTCGAATAGAAAAAATAGGGGGAGAAAGGGAGGAAAGCCCTTGCCTGAGGGGACTTTTTATTCTCACGCTGGAGGATAGGAAAAATCAAGGTACTATACCGGGGGGCCGTCGCCTGCCTCGGAAAAAAAAGTGTGCCACGCAAGGAGAAGGTCAATCCCGGAAAGCCGACGCTTGAAATGGCGTACTTGTGTGCCGGGTTATCTGGCTGCGCGGGGGAACGGGAGGCGCTCGTGTGTGTAATTAGGAGGGATGCCCTTAGAAAAAGGGGTGTCTGACACGAACCAAAGCCTCGATTACGTGCCATGTCACTCTATATAGTATCCTCTAACTGCGCAGGGATACGACTTCCCGTGCATGGCGTGCGCGGACGGATGTGGGGCCGTTGGGGGTAACGTCCTTAACGGTAGAAGACGGGCTACATCTTGAACTCGGAGAGGCTACCTGTTCTATAGAAGAGGAAGGATGGGGAACGTTGATCAAATAATGGCTGACTAAAAAAGAGTTCATGAAAGAGGGACCGTCCCGTGCGCGGGACGCCTGTGTCGACGACGAGATTCTGACGTGCTAAAAAGGGAAGAAGTGGCTGCCTGGCCGTCACCGTTACCATCGCCCGGGGGAAAAATGATCGTAAAGACGGGGGGGGAAACGGTGTGGGCAGTCCCGCTCCGGGGGCAAGGACGACGCCGCCGGGGGAGGAGGAAGCTACTCTCCTCGAGGGAACATGAGCTCTAGCGCCACCCCGCTCTGGCAGTAGGGGACGACGGGCTACAATGCCGCGAGGGGGACAAGGACGCATTTCATGAACAAACGAGCGGGGCCACTACGACGACCGCGCGGCAGGGAAGAAAAAAGCCCGCGGTCCCCCGGGAGCAAGGTCCAGGTGGAGAGGACGTTATAAAAGGGAGAGCCTGCTCCAGAAGGGCCGGCGGGCCTGCAGAATTGCTTCAGCAACCGCTGCGGGGGAAAAAAGGAAAAAAAAGTTCCGTAATTCTCTGGTCCAGAAAGGGGACGAGGTTCGCCGAGAATGGAAAAAAAGCGGATGGGGAGAATTAAACTCGCTCATGCTCGCCAGACAGGGGGGGAAACGGATGTGAGCCGAAGGTGCCTGCAAGAAGATCCTTACTACCACGTATGGCGAGCGAAGGAGAAGTATTCCTCCCCGGCATGGGGGGAGATCGTGAATCCCGGGGTGAGAGACTACACGAATCGAAAGAGAGAGGAGTGAGTAAAGAGAGAATGCCTGGGGGGGGAGTCAGCCCCTCTATCGGCCCTGAGATCAAGAGAAGAAGAGAAGGGGCCTGTTCTTCCTCCTCAATGTTTGCAAATAAGGTGGGTAATTCGAGAAATTGCACCGGTCTGCGATAAATTATGGTCCCGAGAAGCATGCGAGCGGGAAACAGGGACGTTTCGAGATCTAAAGGGCCCGGTCTGAGGCGGGAAGGCGTCGGCACCAGAAAAGAAAAAGTCGCATTATGAGTGACCAGAAGAGGAGGCGGCGGACAGGTGCTTTGGTTCCTCCGCAGGAAGAGGAATGGTCCAGTTCGAAGAACGACATCGGTGAACGTTCGCATCGGGAAGCAGTCAGCTGCCGGTGCAAAGGTGGACCTCGGAAGGAAAGTTTGCTATATGACTAGGGGACCGGGGCGGATCGCTCAGGCTCCGGGGAAAGGGATGGAAAAACGTCGTAGTTTGACTGTCCGCGCAATCGGGAAGTGGGTCGGTCATGTTGGAAGGGGCCACGACGTCGGGTTCGGGCTTCGTTCACGTGAAGAGCAAGGAGGAGTCCTCTGCTCGGAGACCGATCGTGGGGGACCGCTAGGAATTTAAACGTCTCTGCGAATTGGGGTCGGGGAAACTTCCCCCAAGAATCGGGCCTAGGGGGCAGGTTACTATCCTGGCCCGGAGATGTTTAGGTTGACAGGCAAAAAAGAAAAAAAAGGCCGGCCTCCTCGGTGCGCTCCAAATGGGTCTCCGGATAGGCACGTATGGCACAAACGGACAGTCAAAGATATTATCAGGGCGGGGGTAGAAGGGACAGGCCCTCTTCTAGCCGCGGTAGTCAATCCTTGTATCGGGGGGAAACTTCGCGGGTACCGTCATTACTGACATATCTCCTAGAAAGAAAAGCTGTAAGCGTAGTCAAAAAAAGGACCTTCTTACGTAAGAGCTAGATAGGGAATGCCCTCCATGCTAGTTCTGGGCTTCTTGTCAAACGTGGGCCAGCCGGGGAATGTGGGTTCTTACTACTGGGTGACCGATCAGCATTAAAAAAGGAACCGACTGTTGCCGGAGGCAGAAAAAATAGAAGGGGGGGGTCACGCCAGGATAATCTTGCCATCAGCTGTGGAGGAGGTGAAGGGGGGCTTTACTTCCAGGCGGTCGCAGGCATTGGCATGTCGGCTCGTGGAGCGGAGAGGACCCTTTCGTCCGACCGAGGAAGTGGAGAGGAATAAAACTACAATTGACTCAAACTGGACGAGTAAAGGGGGAGCGCATTCCTAAAAAGAGCGCGATCAGGGGTCATCATAGGTGAGATAAATCCGCTTCCTTCTCAGAAAGAGGCGGACAGCGAGGCATTGGGAACGCCTAGGTACATGGGAGGCACCCTTGCCCGGCTTCAGCCCTCTGTAGGTAGGGGGACAGTAAAAAACGGAAACGTGAAAGATCGACCAGGTGGAGGGAATGGTCAAACCGGCGTAAAGGAAAGAAGGGGGCACTTAACTGAGGGAATTCTGCTTGATCCATCCATGCCTATATAAGGGGCGTATCTGGGGCGCCGCGTTCACAAATTTGAGTAGTGAGGGAACTGTTCTTCCTCGCTCGTCGGCCACGGAAAGGCGCTCCCGTTCTCTACCATGGGCTGGCCAACTAAGGTTGCCATTCAATGGAGTACGGGTGTACTCTACCATCACGATGTGAACAGAGGCCAGGCGTATAGAGCAAAACGGTGTGTGTCATTTTCACGGTGAGGCGAACTGGCGTGAACTCATGGGAGTGTTAAGGCAGAAAGGTCACATGAGGCATTAAGGCGGATGTAGCCGGGTATGGGAAGAGGTGGCCGTAGTGGGGTGCAAGGAGAGCACGTCCTTCGACATGCGGACTTTCTAACCAAAGCAGCGGGGATCGGATGTATATCCCAGAAGGAACCGCAGGATCTTCCGTTTGTGACGCCCATCAAAAATTCCTGGTAGACCAGGCTTGTGGGCGTAGCCGGGGGGGTCGGAAGGTGAAGGCGGGACTTTTTTTTTACACGGGGGTAAATGAAAGGTGCATCGGTTGCAAGTCTAGTGACGGCCACCACCCGCCTCGGAAGAACTCTCCAGACAATCCCTGGTACCTATCAATTGGTAATGTCTAGACATTAAGAGGATCTTTTTGAATCACATAGGAGGGTCGCCTCAGACGGAGAAAGAACTGTTTACTCCACCTTCCTTGGGTTCAGGGGGGAAACATTCGTACATTAAATAAAGTGGTGGGCGACCCTTGGTGGAGAAAAAGAGACACTTGCCGTCATGTGAAGTCATCTAAGAGACCGCAGTACTGTAAAGAGAAAGTGACCAATTTGCCAGACATCCGAGAGGAAGAAAAAAAAGAAGGAGGAGTATTAAAATATAGATATGAAAAGAACTGCTCGCCGAAAGGTAGGGCGATATTCCCTACGTTTTGGTTGGGACGTTGCCTGTCCGTTTCGGGAAAAAAAAGAAGAATCCTCTTTGAAATCGCAAGAAACGGGGAAGGAGACCCCCTCCTCCTTGAGTAGGGAGGGGCGCGAGGATTAGAAGGGTGATGACAACTCCACCTCTATCTAGAAAGAGGACAGGTCCTGATGGGGTTCTGATGTGATGAGCAAGGGTGCAGGAGACAGGTGAAGGAATAGACGGAGGTGCCTGCTTCCCGGACTTCGATTCGACCACCCGCAGTCGCCCGACAGCAATGCCGGCTTCGAGGAAGAAGCGGCCTCACCGGAGAGACCGTCGCGGTGTTAATGCGCCAGGGAACACCGTTGTCGGTTCCCAGAAGGCATACGATTACTATTGTCGCCCGGTGAAAACCGTAGATTAGAAGTCCGTTCTCGCAAAGGACCCGGAGGCGGAAGGAGGGTGGAATCGGAGACCTGCTACTAGATTCCCAGTTCTCCGGCATGGAATAAGGGGGAACTAGCCTTACCGGCTTTGCCAGGCGCCGCAGGTTTTTGCTGGAGCGTTATCGAGGCCTCCTGGAGCGGACCGTCGGTGCTTCTTGTTCATGAAAAGCAGACGAATTGTGTCACCATCGGTAACGGTCGCCTCGAGGTGGAAGAGGGTCCAGGGAGTGAGGCCATTCACCGTCTATCGAAGATCAGGGGGAACGCTTTCCTCCGGGAAAAGAAGGCAATGACAGGCTCCGGGGAGTGCGTGAAGGCAAGTGAAAGAGACATTCAATCCTTTGGTTCAAAAAACAACGGAGATTTTTTCCCCACGGAGGCTTTTCGTTAAAGAACGGGAAGGATACTCTACCTTCTGAAGGGACAGGCGATTTGATGCTTCGAGACGGAATGAGGGGATCGTTCCCTATTACCCAGGGGGCGCTGCAAACGCCATTTCCGGGAAGTACTTTTGGGAGTTTGTGATCCGCGGGAAGAGTCTTCTCCATGGAATAAGCGGATTGCCGGAGGACGCCCGTGCAGAGGTTTGTGAAGTCCTTGCCTTCAAGGAGAAAGACCTAAGTGGCCTATTGGCTACGGTAGTGTGATAGGGAATCTTTCTTCCTTTCAAAAAAGGCGTGTCGTTTGGTTCCGGCAGACGGTATTCCCTTAGGAGTGTCTGCGGGGCCGGAGCCGCCCTAGCCCTCTATTGAGGAAAGGATGGAGATCTCTCGTCCGCTGAACGGAGAAGTGGAGTGGTGTTGGTGAACGTCTAGCGGCACCTGGGGGGGAGGAAAACGGGAGGGATCTCAAGTAGTTAACGTGAGTGGATACGGCTACAAGGTAGGCTACCTGGGGGAAACGGGCGCGGAAATGGAATTGGTGACGAGGCGAAAGACCCTTTAATCCGTGACGGGGAAAAATCCGGAGCAAGGAGTGGCGCCTTTTAATCGCCCGCAGGGGAAAGGGGGGGGGGTATGGACGGGCCTGTCCTTCCTTCATTGACAATCGCTGGAAAATGAAAAGGGCAGAAGTTGAACGTTTTGGGTAAACGACTCCAGGGCTCAGGCCTCTACTCCGCCCGGATGGACGCATAGGAGGGACAGTTTTTCCCAAAGCTAGGCGCGGAAGCGAGAAAGATGGCTCAGTCTCATTGCCCGTGGAAACTGGAGCATGCCAGCGTGCGCTCATTTGGCATGCGCGGAAGCAGCACGGGAAAAAGACTCTCCATCAGGTAAAGCTGAGGACGTCAGTTCCTTAAGCAAAGTCTATCTTCGATTACTGGGGAAACGGGCTAGCTGTTAGCAAAACACGGGTCAACCGGCCTGAGGGTGAAGGACTTTACTTCATCAAGTTTTGAGGGGGACAAACTCAAGAAAACCTTAAGAAGGCTCAGGAAAAAGAAGGTCCGACAGGTACGATTTTGCGTCAAGAGAAAACAGTCCGGGGATAAATGTAGAACGAACTCGCGAATGCTCCCGAGAATGGAGTAGGGAAGGGGTCCGTATTTGACGCGTCAGATGAGACGAAAAAGGTGACGGAAAACCCTGAAGGTTGCTTCTAGGCAGACATAGGCCGATGCGGGATGAAAGAAAAGTGATCGCAAAATGGGGGGTCGGCGAACGGGTCTCTATACAAAGCATCTCTCTAAAAAAAAAAACGAGGATTATTTAAAATATAGAAGAAGAGTGGAGGAATAGCGAAACTCGGTCTAAACAGCAAAAGTACTCATGCCGGTTCGTCTCAAAAAAGAAGAGCGGCTATCGCTTACGGTACGGCTCTATCGATCGGCATGCAAAAGAGGAGGGTACAAACGGCCGTCCAAAGGAAAGAGGAGAGAAAGGTTTGTAGGTTCGAGATTGTAACAGAACTTGCGCGCCGATCGCCTGCAGGACCTGTCGGCTGATGAGGCCAGTCCTGGACGGACTGACGGTGGCCGTTGCGCAAAAAGGGAAATGCGCATGTCGCGACTGGAAAACACGGGGGGGGGCCCCGTCGGGAAAAAAGAAGAGGTGAACACGAGCCGGACTTGCATGGTACGTGGTGACTCGGCGCGCACATAGGGGGAAAAAAGGGAAAGAAGTCGGCTTGGCTTATTGCTCGCGGATCGCGGCCCGGTCAAGTGGGGTTCTCCTTTTTCCCCACAGGTCGGGCTCAGGGGCCTATCCAATCGTGGGGGGATCTGCTCCTAGAAAAAGGGAGGGCGGACCGCGTTACGTCGAAAGGCGGAGAAAAAGACTTCCCGGAAAAAATGCCTCATTCGTTACTAACCAGGAGGAAATTTTTATTTTGAAGGGAATGAAGACCGATCGACTGCTCGGGAACAGACAAAGTACCATTCCTTCCGGCCTAACTTCAGGATAAACGGGGAAAGGAAACGCTTCCTATGCCAAGAGCAGGGTCACGGAGAAAAAGTCTATGCCCCGGTCGCAAAAAGGTGATCACTATTTCACTCCTTCGGAAGAAGGGAAAAACTCAAGAGGGAAACACCGGTGGACAGGGCCTTCTCTCGAAACAGGGGTGCCTGAGAACGGTCGCGGTCGAGGAGGTATCGCTTTACAATGGCCCGCAGGGGGGGAGCGCAAGTGCGTTCAGTCCGCGAAGGAAAAAGGGCGGACTAAAAATCGCCGGAACACCACGAGAGGGGGGGTTGAGGCCCGGCAGGCCGTCACGCTTCGTGGAATAAGCCAGCAGAGTATCAGCGGTGTTCCGGTTTTGACGGCCAAGGAAGGGGGGAGTGCCCGTCGGGCCGAGGCCGGCAGTGAAGAAGGGTATCGGGGGAGGCCGACCGAGGGGAAAAGGAGACACCTCCACTGAAAGGGCGTCGTAAAGCGCCTTCTCCGCTCTCCCGGGTAACGTGCACTATCCAATAGGGAAGATGCGCAGAAGCGCGGTTGCCATTTCCGGAAATAGCCTGGAAAAAAAAGGGGCGAGCAAGGGCCCTTCTTCATCCCGTCAGGGATCTGGCGACAAAGGAAGCAGGCAAGTTGGGATAAGCATGGTCACCAACCGGCTTCCCTGCGAAATGGAAAGGCTGTCACGCCGGTACGGACCTTTACTTTGCCTGGACGTTCCAGCATTCAAATATGTCCGGGTGGAGGAGAGGCACGGAAGACGGTCACGATCTCGTCGCCAAGAAAGGAGGAAAGCGACCCGCAAGATGAAAAAGAGAAAGGAAGTTCGGACCACCTCGATGGTGAAAACAAGGGTGAATAACCATCACGACGCGTTCCAGCGCACAGACGCCGCTGTGGCATGAGGGGAGGACGACGGGCAGTGATTGCCGCGAGGTATAAGAGCGGCAGGAGGCAAAGGGACTTCATTTTATCCGGGATGACCAGACGAAGCAGTATTTTTCTACGCAAAAAGGGGGGGAGGAAAAGTCGAAAGGGCGAAGCGTGGAACGGTAAAGGGGGGTAAGGTGTGAGAAAATCCCCGGAAAGGAAAACTTCGCATCTCGGCAAGCGGTGAGTTGGGTGGGCAGTTTGTACTCGTCTTACTAAGGGATGGGAGGGGAGGAGCCGCGGGTTAATAAGGCCCTTCCAGGTAGAGGTAAAAAAGGGACCTCCTTTAAAGATTAACATAGGTGATCATTTTTTTGTCCTATCTTCGAAACATTTAGAAAAAACAAAATGTCTGGTGGTCTGAGCAACCTTGAGGATTTTCTCAGGGGTTCCTGCCTTTCACGTCGAGGGGGACGAGGAGAGCTTTACGAAAAAAAAAACTACTTTTTTTAGTCCGAAGGAGAACACCACGGCACAATGGCCAATTACTCTAATTAAGAACCGGGAAGTTGACTCCTAGTAAGAAGTGGCGTGGGGTC
>Ga0179593_1483941_pt1 | contig 13803 bp, 16 predicted proteins | sample CZODoug2_1_08_16_FD_185931 | JGI IMG/M metagenome (GOLD analysis project Ga0179593, IMG submission 185931) | Vadose zone soil fungal communities from Angelo Coast Range Reserve, California, USA - CZODoug2_1_08_16fungal (PacBio error correction) | ecosystem: Environmental > Terrestrial > Soil >...
AGCAAGAAAAGAAACACGAGGATGTCCTCTTTCATGCCGCCAGATCCAGGTTAAAAACGACGGCTTTCCAGAACAATTGGGGAAAAGAAAGGACACGAGGACGGGAACGGGGGCGACTGGTTTTCCAAAGTTGGGTTGGAAGATGGAGAATGCAACATTGGGGGCAAGGGGAATTGGTGTTGTTGGCAGGGCGGGAAAAAAAATCACTTTAACTATAAGGTCTGTTAAAAAAGTCTTCAATCAGGGGAGGGAAACTACACGTGCATGCATAAACTAACGGGTAAGGGACGCACACATAACACGATTCAACGGTTCACTTCATCTGTGACGTGCTGAAAAAATGGGCGTGCCAAAAAAAAAAAAAAAGATCATCAAGGGGCGCTGCTAAGCAGAAAAAAACAACGAACATTGTACTCCCCCAAAAAAATTGAAAAAAAATCCATATCCTCGGGGAAAAAGATTTTGGTAAAAACCGAACTGGTGGAAAAAGAAAGCGGGATGGAAAAAAGCTACATTGGGCGAAACCTTCGGAAAGCGTGCTTACACTGTGTGGACCATCGTAGATTAATGAGGCAAACTGAAAAAAGAAAGAAACACAGTGATCGTTCCGGATCAAAACATCGCGGCCCACCTTCTGAAGTTGTTAAGGGTTGAGGGGTCGCAGACGAAAGAAGCCGAAGGCGGGGAGGACAGAGCAAGTGCATGACCACAGGGGGCAGAAAAGCTCATCGTTGTCGCGCGGGGGAGTCGAGACCATGGCCCTGTGACGCTGCAAACGGGAGAAAGGGTCGTCGGAGAGAAGGAGTGAAATTGACCAGAGCAAAATGGGGGGGGGACTAAACTCACCTCCAGCTAAAAAGCACATAGAGCTACCTCACAAAAAACAGGGGAAATGGAGTGTGGCACCCAACTAAGTACGAGAAGAAAAAAAAATTGTATCAAAGAGAAGAAATTATCATCTGGGAATCAAAATTCCCAAATCTTTGTCATTCAATATCAAGGAATTTAACTTGGGATCAAACACAAAAAATAAGAACAATCGAAAAAAACAATCAAATATGGGGGGGTTCAAGGGGAAAATGGGAATGCACTCAATCAGTCAAGTGGACGGGGTTTGGTTCTGGGGGGGGGTGCTTACATTGATGTGGTGGATCAGGCTGTTGACCAAGGCGGCTAGCGGGAAGAAGACGTGAAAGAAGAAGGAAGAAGCCAAAATACCCAGGCAAATGGTTTTCACACTCAAAGAGGAACTTGTGGGAAAGAGGCCCTGGTTGGGGGGGGGGGAAAAGTTGGGGGGGAGTGGAATACTGGCGACAACATGGACCGAAAGAGTGAGTTTTCGGGACCTGCGGGAAGGGCCGAGCCCCAGCTCGAAGGGAAAAAGGGGAAGGTTAAAAAGAGGGACGCATTCCACTGGCAAGAGCAGGGGGGCCTCGTCTGGAAGGAACCCTACTGGCACGAAACGTTCGTGTGATTCGGAACTGGGGCAGAGGGGGGAAAGATTACAGGGTGAAACAATCTGCCTTTCGGATGGCTTGCAGGGAGGGGACATTTCCCTGTCACGTCAAAGGAAAGGAATGTGCAGGACAGCAGACTGGGGGAAGGGAAATACTCTAAAAATCTAAACAACCAAAACCGCCAGCAGGGCGGGGAGCACGGCCCCAAAACGACAAGAGGGGAGGTTAAGGGAAAAAAAGAAAAAATTCGTCTTCTATAAGCCTGTCCCTCACAGGGACGCTTGTCTATTGTCTGGTGCGGCGCACTGTGGGGGGGGAAGGCGAGTGGGGAAGGGGAGTATTAACTTTTAAGCAGGAGGACAACTTAGGTTAAGTCGAAGGATGCGGCAAGGGGGACGATACCAGGTCCTCTAAAGTGGGGTTAATACACACAGTCACTGGGGAGGCCGGCTGGTAGGGCTGTCGGTGATAGTTCGTGCATAAGCAGGGGAGGGGTCGTTGAAAGAGCCTCCCTAGGATCGGGGGTAAGGTGGGGGCTCTAAGGGTGGGTAGTCGGTGCGTCAATTCCAAAGAACCCTTTTTGGAGGTGGGGTTGCGGGGGGGGGGGAAACTGGAAAAAAAGACGGACAGGCCCTGCATGAATGGGGTTGGGCGAAACATAGAGGGGGGGAAAAAAAATTCCCGCCGGACTACTTTAGGGGGCCGGCACGCGAAGAATGGGAAAAATGGAGGATCAGAAAGGGAGCATCCCATTTGGGTTATATATACAGTAAGAAATGAAAGACTAAGGAAAAAGGGTGTCAAGGGGGGGTTGAACAACCTGGCCGGAAATGCGGGAAAAGATAGAGGCTCAAAAACCGAAATACGATCAACCTATCCCTGCAATGACCCACTTCATGAATTTAGGGAATAACGCATTTTGTTGTTGGGGGAGGAAGCACAGTTTTTGAATTGAGAGGAAGAACGATGGATGACAACCTTGGTCAAAGAGAAGAGGGGGGGGGAGGTTCTCATTATTAAAGCGTTTGTCAGGTAGTCGGGCATGCAAGAGGGGTGGGTCTAATAAATGAGGGGGGAAAAAGGGGTTGGAACAAAGGGGGGCAACCCCAAAAAATTAGGAAATATTCAGAGCTTCCTCGCTAGGTAGCCCAAAGGTGAGGGCGGAATGTCGGGTAGGAGGGACCGCACATAAGAAAGAAAAACTTTCAGCCAACATCCAAACCAGTGAGCTCAAAAAGTAACAGAAAACTCGCAGGATCTGGGAAAAGCAGGGTAACACAGGGGGGGGGGGGGGTGTCCCCTGGAAGTCCAAGGGGGGACTTTTACCAGGTTGGGGCGAAGGGGGCCAGAGGAACCGACTGCGACCGAACATATCCGCCTGCGAAAGTCGGGGAGAAGGAGGGGTGTAGAGGGACGAGAAACTCGAGGAGGGCACTGAGGGAGGGGGATCGGCTTTAATAGGAGTTCACTGACCAGAATCTCTTTTAGGAGACAACTTTCTATTGGTCAGCAAGAGCCTAAGGACCAGGGGGGGCCACCGCTTCCCAGAACTAGAGCATCATTTTGGGCGACTGCTGGCATTCCGTGGAAATGTGACAAAACGAAGAACCAGGGGGAACTCCTCCCTTGGACACGGGGGGGAAGGGGGGACCATTACACGTGTTGGAAGGACAAGTTGGAAAAAAAAAAATCTGAAAGAGGGGAAGTGTGCAACATGTAATCGTCGACTACAAAGAGAGGGGAGATAGATACCGTTGCCCAAAGGGGCCCAAGAGGGAAGGAAGTGAGGGAACAACTGGCCAATCAAGGACCGTTGGGGACCACTACCGGGGGTAAGAGGACCCCCCGGTTTCTGCTGAAGGAGACGTATACAACATGCAAGAGGAATTCGCCAACCATTGAATGCTAGACGCTCCTCGGTGGAGGTGGAAAAGAAGTTTAGTTGTTTGGAAAAAGGCGCGGGGAAAGAGAATAGAGGGAGAGCAAATGAGAGAGGAAAAGGTCTCACTTTACCTCTGAAAAAAAAAACACGAAGCACAGGAATTAGAAGGTACTCGGATCCCTACGTTCGGAAAAAGCCAACCTATCAAAAAGCGAATTTTACCAAGCCCTCAAAAGATTGTTCAAAACAGAGGGGAGGAAGGTGTTCCCATATCCGGACTGAAGGGGAAAAAACTGGGAAAATGCAGCGAAAAAAGTTCTTTCCAAGGGCCTCAAAAGCCCAGGGGGGGGGGGAAAAGTCTGAAAAGAAAAAGAACCTAGGGGGGTGGACGGTAAGGATATACGCACAAAGGGGGATCGGGGGTTCCGGGGGGCAGGGTTTTTTGGGAAGGGGGGAGGGGGACCTTTAACCCAAGGGAAAGAAGCCATTTGTCAAAATCAACGTGCACGAAGGACAGCGCGGCGGCGGAAAAGAAGGGAAAAGTAGGGGGGGAAGAGGTAAGCCACTTGCCCAGCAGGATAAGGGACCCAAAATAGCGGGGACGGAGACCGCAAGGCAAAACGCTACAACACTGGATAAAAAAGACATCAGGGGAGAAAAAAAATTTCGCGAAGGGGGGGGTCACTAGAGGAAGGTCGCAAAACGAAAACCCATTACATAAAAAAAACCCTGCCTTAAGGGACCGACAACATGTTGCGGGGGAAAAAGAGCGGAAGGGGAGGGCGAGGTTTTGAAGAGGGAAGCCGGGAGAATACAATCTTCCAGCAACGTCCAGGTTGGAAACGTATGACGGGGGGAAAAAAAACGAGAGGGGAAAAACGCTTCGCGACGACTTCAGTAAGCGTATGAAAAACTGCAATGTTATTCAGGAAACGGCGTCTTACGGTTCCAAGTTTAAAAAAAAAAAGAGATTCGTCGAAAGGAACTGCCATGTCCGTAAGGGAGAGAGCCCACAGACAATCACAATCCGTGCTCGAAACAGCAAAAGATGTTTTGTCGGGAAAGGGGAAAAAGGGGAAGGGAAGGGGGGGGTACAGTTTCCCTTTTGAAAGACACAAAGTTAAGGCTGGGCCGTTGCATTACTACAGAGTCAACGGGGGGGCTAGACCAGACCATAGAGGGGGAAGACGGGGGGGGCCTAAAGGTGTTTCTCAACAGAAAAAATCGGTAGCTTGACAAAAACACGGGTCGAAAGAAAGGAAGAAGCCGGAAGAGACGGAGAACGGGTTGGGGGGGATGTGTGTAGGAAAAGGGGGAAAGGGTATCCACTTGGGGGGGACTGTCTCAACGGTTAGGACGTTTGACTTCCCAAACCGAACTTTTTGAGGGAGGGGTCAAAATGAAAAAAAGATCCCCACAAGGACCTCTGATATCATTTAGCAGAAAAAAAAACGAAAACCAAAAGAGCGGGCGAAGAGAAGGGGAGGAAAAGAAAAGGGATGTGGTGGTTTTTCTTTGGTTTGGGTTTTGTTTGGGGGGGGCCGGCTCGAAAGGAAGGACTGGGCCGGAGCTGCTGGGGGAAAACAGGGGACTCAATATCTATGCGGGGGGTCTGTCAAGACCCAAATCGGATGGTCAGGAAAGAGGTTGGGGGAGGGAAACTCCAGAGGAAAGAAGGGAAATCATTGGGTCACAAAAAAAAAAAAAAAAAAATCAAATAAAAGGACTGAGTTTTCCACCAATGGGAGAGGAAAAAACGTCTAATTCAAAATAAGAACCGGATGAAAAAGCGGAGGGGGGAAACCGGCCAAGAAAGAGCAAGGAGAGAGGAAGGCAAAAAAAATTGAGCCATCTTGTGAGAACAGGAAAGACAAGAGGCTGGTTAGCAATTGGGGCCCATAATGGGAACAAGATCAAAACTAAAAAAATCCTGTTGGGGCTTGACGCAAAGGGGGGAAAAAACCAGCTTGACAAGACAAAAAAAAACTAAAAATCCACCAACAAGGCACTGAGCCGGGGAAAGGTTAAGGAAGGGGGGCAAGGGTCTTGATGTGCGTTTTCGATACGGAAGTTTAACAATACGCAAAAAACGAAAGGGGGAAGGCGCAAAAGAAGGTATAAAAAGAAAATGCAGATTAATGCAACAGACAAAAACAATCCGACTTGAACTAGCGAAAACGCAAAGTCAAACATTTTGCCGCGAAAAAAATTTTGAGTTGGAGAAAAGTTGGACTCGGTTTTGCGATGGAAGGAAAACTCATGTAATTATGGATCAGTGAATCAAGGAGGGGGAGATAAAGTAGGTTGGGGAGCCACATTTTTCCCGTGGGGGAGAAAAGGGTCCAAAGGAGGGGGGAAACTGGGGGGACGGGAACATCACCAACTTGTTGATTTTTTGGGGGCGTGAGTGTGAAAAAAGACATTTTCGTGCGATGATGCGAAGGGAGAAAGGTCCCAGGGCAGAGGAAAAGGGAATATGGGTAATTACGGCCCACGAAGTCTCGAAATGACGAGCGAAAGAAGAGGGGCACAACCCACCATGGGCGTACAAGGGGAGCCAACCGGGGAGGGTTGTTTCCGATAGGAGCTTGAGGGAAAAAGTTAAAGACTTGCCAATACGGGGGTCACACAAGCGAGAGGGGGGGAAGGGATTGGAGGGGCGAACAAACAAAAAAAAACGTCATAGATGCCGCGGATGAAGGCCTCAGGAGTCAAGTGTTCCGGGAAGAGGCCGAACAGTTCATTTCATAATCGAAATCGAGACGCGATCAAAAAGGCAGGGGAAAAAATCTCTCCGGCCCAATGGGGAAAGGAAATCTGGGAAACTGGGGGGAAAGTACTCGAAGCCTGTTTCAGTTTCAGGAACCCCTCACACGTCAATGTAAAACGCCAAAAGGGCAGACGCGGAAGGAAACTGAAAGGGGGGGGGGGGGGGGATAAACACTGCCATTGGTAGAAAAGGGGGGCCTCCGTTCTTCCCCCCTGGGAAAGTTTAATTAGGTTGGCACGCAAAAAAATCCTCTCAAAAGAAAGGGTTTCAAGAGCCTCCAAGAGGAAAAAAAAAGGGGGAAAAAACGGGATCATTGGTGGAATTGTAAGGGTCGCGAACGCAACTTCCGACCGAGGAGTTTCCGGGGGGCAGCAAACGTCGGGGTAATCTGGGACGCCCGCCTTCCCAGACAACAGTTTCGAAAAGGGTAACGGGATACTGGACCAAGAGCAACGCCGCCCGCGAGAAAGGCCAAGAGGAACTCGTGATGGGCGCGACTGAACCACGGTACGTGTATCAATTCGGTGAGACGGGGTGGTCAACCGGGGGGGGGAAAAAAGGAAGGAAAGAACCGGGAGGAATTATAAAAAAAATCGTCGCGGAACAAGGAGGCTTATCATGACGCTCTAAAAAAAGCAAAACAGTCATTAAGGGGGAAAGGGAAAAGAAAGAGAGAGGCCTCATACCGGCGACCGCCGGGGGGAATCCTCGTATGGGACGAGATACGGGAACACGACTCTCGGAAGATTGGATCCAAGCATCACGAGGTCTGGGCGGGAGAAGTTACAGTTCGGGAAGGAGGAGTGGGGGAGCGTTTTCATCCTTTCCAGACGAAGCAAACCGGTAAAAAGTGGAGGGGAGTGAACCCAAAAAGGGGACGGTTCAGACAACTAGAAAGGATGAAACGAAATCGAGGGGAAAGAAGGCTACTACGAAAAATTACAAAAGGGAAAAAAAAAGAATGCCCGTTGTTTGACAATTGAACTGAAAAAGGGGGCAGCTTATAGAACACATGGCGGGGGTTAAAAAAACTATCATCCATGCCAGAGACGACTAGACACGGGACGGGGAAGACCAAAAAAAAAAACTCACATTTCATTCCGGCCGGAGGTGGTAAGAACAGGGAATGTTCCGACATGGGTCAAAGGAAGGGTGTGGTTCCCACAAGAATCAGGTCTCAGGGAAAAGGAGAGCAAAAAGAATACCGCAGTACTATGGACAGAGATTCTAAGTTATTAACTTACAACGAACGAAAGGAACCGGAAAGGAGTACTGGAGGGGGATCATAACAAGGGGAGGGGCCTGCGGCTTTAAAAGTGGGCATACGGGGGGGGTCTGCCCCAAAAAAAGGGACAATGGAAAGACGAGCCAATGGTGAGGAAACCCAAAAAAGTTGGAGAAGCTTGAAGAAATATCTTAGCGAACTCAGGAGGAAAAAGAGGTGAGGGAAACGGTAACGAGAAAAGGCTTGGGGCCTGTAGGCGCGGATCGGGAGAGAGGCAAGAAGAATAGGAGTTGACGGAATGGGGAAAAAAATATTATGATAAGAAATTGGAACTAAAACCCCATACTCAACCGCAGAAGAGGAGAAACACAAGAACAAAAAACACTTTGGGTACAAAGTGGGGTAGGGGAACAAAAGGGGTCCCAGTCAAAAAAAAAGGGGGAACATTTAGAAAGCTGAAAAGTAAAAGGAAAGACTTTTTCAGAACACATGGCAAGTAGGCACTTATCATTAAGAAGTTTTATAAGCTACAACTCAGACTCTAAAACAATCAGATTGGAGAGGACAATGGGGGCGCGCAGCAAAGGTCAACGTTGCGTTTTGGAGGGACTACATCTGGACCGTGGGGATCAAAAGGAGGTGGGCCTGGGGAGAGAGGTATGTAAGAGGGGAAATAAAAACGAGAAAGAAATCACAAAGGAAAAGAAGTTCCGACAAAAACAGAAAGGTGGGGGGGCGAATTCTTGGATGGGTTTGGAGGGGGGGAAAGGTGATGTAAAAAGTACGGGATCAAAAAAAGACCCAAGAATTTGATTGGAGAAATGGGGAAGGTAGGGGGGGAGGGCAGAGAAAAACCAACCCGAGTTCTTGAAATGGGGAGAACCCATGTGACGCAAATTCTGGACAAGGGGGAAGCGGTGAAAGCTGCGTGGGGAAAAAAGAAAGCGGAAAAAGCCGGGTTCACGAAAGGGTGAGGTATGAACCTGGGCGACTGAAACGAGGAAAGGGGGAAAACCATTTTCGCAGGGTGTCGGATTGACTGGAAAAAACTTTTGGAGAGGAAACAAAGGAAATCCTCCAAGGCCATCCCCGAGGGGGGCAGCGAGACCATCCGGGAAGTGGAAGGGGGAAAGCAGAAAATCGGGACTGCGGTCCGCAGAGGACAAAGACAACAAAGAGCACTGGGGCCAGCGACTAACATTGGAAAAAAAAGAAAAAAAGAAATTCCTTCCTCTCGGAGGGCTTTCCAACCTAAGACGTGCTAATGGCGAGGACTTTGACTAATTAGGATGATCTAAAATGTCGGTCTTGGATATGAAATTTAAGCTATAAACCAAAAAAGTCTTGGACAGTAAAAAGGAAAAACAAGGCTGCGCCCAGAGAAAAATGACTCTCCCTTCAACCTCTCAAGGTATAAAAAAAAAAAGTGTAACGGGGGAAGCCTGGCGTAGGTACCCTGGAATCGCGGGAAGAGAGGGAGTGCGCCGCCGTCTGGGGCGGGAACAGACATCGCCTTAACGTCGGGAAAACGCGGGTGGGGGAGAGGGGAAACGTGGGGCGAGGGGTAAAAGTCAATTCCACTGAAAACCTTTGATTCAGTGCAGGTCAAGGAACTCGAAAACAACGGACCCCGTGTGTGACCTGGCCGGAAATTAATGGGGGGATGGGGGGAAGAAGCGAATGGTTGAGGGGACGAAAAGGAAGACAGTTGGAGGCTCCTGCGCGAAAGAGAAGTGGAACAGGGAGTCAGAAACACAAAAGGCGGATAAAAAAGGGTTATATCGTCCTCAAGGAAGAAAGGAGAGGCCTGGGGGAAAAGGACCAGGGGAGGGGAACGTGAGCAGACAAGAATCAGAAAGGGATAGAATCCTCCCAAGATACGCAACGGAGGAAAAAAGGATTCAAGCAGGGTGAGAAAACAGTTTGGGGAGTGTAAGAGACAAAAGGGGGGGGGCCGTTGGGAAAGGGAAAGAGAGTAATGTACACGTGCAGAACTCGATGGGAAAAAAAAGGTGTCGGTTCCAGGAGAAAGGTTGCTGGCGCGGGGGTAATCGCAAAGGCGAGTTGGGATAAGGCGGGGGACCATTGTGGGAAAAAGGACAGTTACCCACAACGGCAAAATACATATCGAAACGAACCGCGGAAAAAATGGCAGCACCGTGGAGAAAAACAATGGGCTACTCTACAGAAAGAAAAGGGAAACAAGGACGACGAACATCCCAAATAGGGATAGAAGGTGAAGAAACCCCCTCTTCAATCTGGGACGACCAACGGGGGTGAAAACAAAAATCTGGGGATTTGGGCCGGAAGAAGCCTTTTGAGCATTACCGGTGAAGACTGTATTGAAGGGGAAAACCAACAAAACGACCCTGCAGGAAAAAAATCACGCGTTGAACAAGAGAAAGAGAGAGGCTTGAGAACGCCTTGGAAGACGGGCAGCGGGAACGGGTGAAAAGAGGGGAAAACGAGGTCCCTGGGGGGAAAAAGTGTCGGGGAAAAAGATGAAACGGAGAAAAACAGGTAAAAGATCAATCAAAAGGGGGCGATCTGCTAGGGAGAGACCGCGCATAAAAGTCAATGGCCCAAAGGAAAACTCAAAGAAAAAGAATAAAGTTGGGCAGTAACCTTTCGGGCGGAGGGGGAGATGAACGAAGCGGAAGCCAACCAAAAAGGGGGGGTAACGAGTCTGTTCCACGGGGTGACCAAAAGGTCCGTGGTGTATTGCGCATTTGTAAAGACTCTTGAGGACCCAGGGAAGTGGGGGGGCAAAAACCTGGGGGGATCTCCACAAACAAAAAGGGGGGGAAAGGGAGAAGAGAAAAAAAGGTGTGCAAACTGAAAAAGCAACGGTAATCGTTCCAACAATGGGACGCAATAAAAAGGACAAAGTTGGGGGGCCTACGGGGGAAATAGATACCCCCCTTGCTGGAGGAAGCTGTCAGTAAATATTAACCAAAAGGAAAAATAATGGGGGAGCCCCAACAGATGAGACATCGATTGGGGTATGGGGCCCCCAAAAAGGGACCTTTCTGTGAGGAGAAAAAAGAGATCAGGGAAAAAATTGGAAATAATCAGAAGGAGAAGGAATTCCGAAAACAGCACCGGCATGAGTCCAGCTCTCCTCGACGTTCCGCGCAAAGAACGAAGCCAGGGCGACTTCCAGACCAGAGGGAGAGGGAGATTGTGGCACAGGGAAAAAGTGACGCAGGGGGTTAGTTAAATAGCAGGAGGAGACCCTGGGAAAGCAAAGAAAAGGGATCCAGGCCAGCCCATCTTTGGGTGAAAAATTTAGGCAAGACGAGAGTTTCGGGGGGTCCCTCCGTTTGGAAGTGAGTGAGGGCAAAGGGGGGGTGGGGAAGAGTGGATATGGAAGGGGAACGTCCCTTAGAAAAGGTTCTGGATCCAACGGTCCAAAAGGGACGCGGCGATCAAGATAGAAAGCACCGACCTTGAAAAAGAGGGCAAAGGGGCCAAAAAGAAGAGAGAGCCCAAAAATCGATGAAGAGAAATCAAACAGCAACGCTGGAACATCATGAAACATCGCGAATGACCATAAACAAAGGAAAAAAAAAAAGGTGAATAAAAAGAAATCGCCACCGACACCCACTGTGCTCATTACAGGAAACAACCGCACCGTTCCATTTGGAAAAAAAACGGCCATTGTCGAGGAAAGCGAGAGGGATGGGACTGGAGGAGGATGTTTTGGGTTTAAAGGGAGCTAGAAGGGGAGAAAGAAAGATAGAAGAAAGGGATCCTCCAGGTCCGGAGTCCAACGACCAAAAGTGGACGCTCCGTTCGTTGAAAGGGGAAGACCGGATAAAACTTCTGGTAAAGGGAAGGCCGGGAAGGGGGCCAACAGTCAAATGAGACTTCAAAAAAAAAGCACAGGGGACCGGGACCATTCGGGGGAGCAAAACGAACAGCAGCATCGAGATGAGTTTTGGGTTCCGGCAAAAAAAAAAAAAAAAAAGAAAGGTCCGGGAGGTTTTGGTGGTGTTGTTGGTTGGGGTTGTTTTTTTTGCGGGGGTTGGGGGTGGTTTTTGTTTTTTTGGGGGGCAGGGGGACCAAGGGGGGTTGACTTGACAACAGCAACTAAACAATAAAGGTCCTGGCAGGGGGGGACGTGAAAAAAGAAAAAAAACGCCTGGCGAGACAGAAAAAACACGGGTCAGAAACAGACGGAAGGACGAGAGTGGCGCCAGAACGGAGGAACGCTTGAAAAATAATCTATCCCACCATATTGAAGAACATAGCCAAAAAAGGGACCCGTGTGTGGAAGTATTAAAGAAAGGAAAGGGATCGTCCAATCTGGGGGCGGCGCAGACACCCTTGACGGACGTTGACGCCACAGGGGACGTTGGTTAAAAAAGATGTCAAAAGTTGGCATAGCGAAAAAAGACTCTGCACGATCACAATGTTGCGAGACCAACAGAAGAGAACCTCGCCAGCGGATAAACGGGCCAGACGCCCTATAGAAGAAGAAATTCGTTTTGAGGGGCAAAGGGCAAAAGAGGAGGGCGGACGGCCTGGATGAGTGGGACAGAAGGGGGGGTAAGACAAGCAGAGTCGATGACCGAGGAAGTCGCAACCATTGGGAATGGGGGGAACGACCATGCACAAATCTTTTCTGACGACCTGGGGAGGAAAACCGGGGGAAACGAAAAAAGGCTGAAAAAGAAAAATTCACTAAAGGCCCTAAAATTGGTTTTCAAACATGTAATCAAGTCACAAGCAGCCAATTCGAAAAGAACAAGGACAAAAGGGGGGGAGGGAAACCTCGTTGTAACGCTTGGGCAGGGACAAGAAAAAAAAAGAAGAAACCGGCAATCAGGAACTTCCAAAACTTGGGGGGGGACAAGAAAAAAGGGAAGAGAAACGACAAAGAAGCTACTTGGTATCCATTGAAAATGAAAAAAATCCAGACTGGAAACAAATAACTAACAATTTTTCTAGGGAAAGCAAAAAAGGGACAATTCCATAAAACCCATCCACCAGACCATCCTTTTCGCCAAAGGGAAATTGAACCGGAAGAGGGTCTTAAGTGGGAAAATTTGACATCGGGCAAGGGGAGGAATGGGGAGACTCATCGCATAGAAGTCCAAACCTCATTTATCAAACGAAAGAATGTAAGGGGGGGAAGAAAAGAAAAAGACGCCACGTGAGAAAAACACCTTCTTGAGCAAGCAGGAACAAATTGGCCGCGAAAAAAATTGGAAGGGGGGAAGTTCCTCGAGTGGTTGCAGAGATTACAATAAAAAAACTTCAACAAAAGTAAAAACCCACCAGACCCGTAACCCCCCCCACAAAATTGGGTCAGGTCGTGTTAAGGTACAAAGCGAAGGTGGTGACAAGGCAAAGAATTGGGAAATTATGAAGGGGAAAATACAAGAGGGGGGAAGGTTATGGGGAAAAAGTATGGCCGTTCTGGGTACACCGTTGGGATAAGTTTTGGTGAAATCTCGGACCTTGCGTGGGACCACTCAACACTTTGAACGGGGGGGGGGGGACGGGAAAAAATGTTAAACTCTAAAAAGCGGGGGTTTGCGTGTGAGATGGGTCTGGATGTTGGGACAAAAAAATGATAGAAGAAGGGAACCATTCCCTTCACTAATACGATTTAGGAAAAGAGAAAGGGGGAAAGAAGCAGAGGGCACCCCACCAAAAGGAGAGACAATTAACCCTCAGGAATAGTTGCGAATGCAAGCGGGACTGCCCCGAAGGGCAACACTGGGAGGACGGTTTCTCACCAGACTCGCGGGATTTAAGGGGGGGGGAAGCAACAACGACCCCGGTCAACAACGGAAACCGCAGGCCGCTGGATGGAAGAAAAAGCAGTTGATCCAAAAACTTGGTCGGGGGACTCCGTGAGGTTCAGGGAACTATAATCGACAGGAGAGTGGAATCCGATCCGCATGTAAGGTAACGCTCACCGCGGCAATTTTTCCAAGTGAGCAAGCTGGGTAGCTGGGGGGGCAAATACGAGGACCAGTCGGGGTTAATCCATTCCTTAAAAAAGGAATAGGATGGAAATGATTTTGGGGGAGAAGACATAAGGTTTCGAACGGCAGGCGGAAGGGGGGAAAAAAGGGGGTTGCCTCGCAGGGGCAAAAGATGTGGATCAGACACGGCCACAGGAGGATTTGGCATCGTGGGTCAGTGATCAGGAGGTCGGGACAGTCGGCCGAGATTTCAGGGGAACAGCAGACAAAAAAAACGTGGGTAAACCGAGGTACCTGAACGCACACGTAAACAACACGGGGGAAAGACGTGGAACGGGAGGGCCGGAGGGGCATATGCACACGACCAAAAACAGGTCCCCCTCTCCAGCTCATTCAAGAAATGAAAATCGGCGACAGCCCAAGACCCGGAAAAATGACATTGGAAATGGCCTGTTCGACACTAGTAGGGTGTCCCTAGTCGGGGGGCATCAAGATGTCATAAGGCGTCGCAACAGGGTGAAGGCAGGAGA
>Ga0179593_1499027_pt1 | contig 13803 bp, 21 predicted proteins | sample CZODoug2_1_08_16_FD_185931 | JGI IMG/M metagenome (GOLD analysis project Ga0179593, IMG submission 185931) | Vadose zone soil fungal communities from Angelo Coast Range Reserve, California, USA - CZODoug2_1_08_16fungal (PacBio error correction) | ecosystem: Environmental > Terrestrial > Soil >...
CACGCGAGACGGAAATGCCACACAAAAGAGGTCTTCGCCGGAGGGTTCCAAGCATTGGGGACGGACTGCCCGCTGAACTGAAAATTGTAGGGCGGAGGAATAGGAAACGCGTCCTATAGGGGCAAGCCGGACCGTACACGGGGGGCGGTGGGGAGCCACCAACTATCGTAGATCTTCCTACAACTTCAGTCCGCTAGCGGCGAGAAGGGTGTCGACAAGTTGCCCAGGGGAACGAAGAAAGAGGGCCGGGACGAACAGGGGGCCACGTCCAAGTAGAACACAACACTCGTCAGAAACGCTCGCGTGGCCAAGAAACCACTGGGTGTTTGATCGAAAAGGGTTTCTTGGGGGGGGCAGAGCCCGGCACGCAGGGACCGACCAGGACAAGCGTTCAATATTAATTTCGCAGGAATGCAAAAAAACTGGGACTGCCTACCTCCTAGTACACACCATGTCCAAGGTAACCCAGGGATGGCGATGCCCTACTGTATCGGATCGCAGCCTCACATACTTCCAGATCACTCACGGGTCCCCCCCTGTTTACCGGTGGAGGAAAGAAAGTCAGCGGTGCAGTCCCCCATCGCGTCCCGAGCGAGAAGACCCCGACAGCTGAGCGACCCCAAGGTGACTGAAACCCAAACACCAGAAGAGGCATAAGGCTAGATGAAAGAGGAGGAGGAGGGAGGTGAGATAACAAGAGGGGGTAAGAGAGGAGGGGAAGAAATAAGAGAGAGAAGTCCGGGGGATCGCGGACTTTAAGTTTTCCCTTCCTAGGGAGAGTAGGGTCCGGGCGGGGATCCCACCGCCATTACATGATCCATTTACCCGACACTCTGAGGTAAAAAGGAAAACTCCCTTCAGGGACGTCTCCTTTTTTTTTTGCCCCAGAGCCCGGCCGTCCCCAACAGTTAAACGCACCCCCCCTACCAATCGGAGGGCAACACTTGGGTGGTGGGTGGGTGGGTGGGGGTTTGTGGAAAAGCGCATCAAAATTTGTAGTAAGATGGGAGGGAGATTGCCGAGAGAAGAGAAGTCCATGCACCAAATTAACCCTGTTCAGTTTCGCAATTTTTGACGTTTCTTTCAACGAAGAACTGCCGGGTGATTTTATTTGCTGCCCCAGCAGAAGAAACCAGGGGTGGATCCTTGGTAAATTGTGGCCAAAAGCGACACCCCGCAAACCGCGAAGGAAGATTTCGCGCACGGGGGTGGGGGGGGTTATGGTTGGGGCCTAATCAAGCTTTCAAAGTCCAGATTACGGACCACCCTCGCCCGAGGCGGTCCCATGAAACCCACTCAATTCTTTCTGCCCCGGATGTCCTTTGGGGAAAATATTGTCCCACCACCAGGGGCCGCATCCCAGAGCTAAAACCAAAGAGTGTAAATGAAGGGGACTGGGACGAAAGTAACCGATTGCGAACCAGACAAGGGCACGGAGAAAATACGCGCCTGGAAGCAGAACCCAACGAGAGAAAAGTCAGAAAGCGCCCAAATACTGAGTGTGACCCATATAGGGGGGTAAGTCCTCGCAAAAAAAAGGAAACAAATCCTCAGCGGAACACTCTAAAATCAAAACGGACAGGGCCCCAAGCTTTAACACCTGGACTTGTTTGACGGTCACCAACCCAATTTACCCCTCTGACGGGTCTTCCGAGATATGGAAACCCGACACCTCCCCGAGCTCCTCCCAGCAATCCTCACCCTCGCCACGTGCGGTCCTCCCGCGTCGTCCCCAGGACGACTCGTTCCGGGTTCCCTTTTTCCCTTGTATAGATCCGCTTTTGTGCGCAACAAAGACCCGGGGGTCTGCCGCCGGGCAACATGTCCCCAGTCCACAGCCCCTGAGTCCAGCGACCGGGCCGGCACCTCTGATCCTTATTGAGTCTGGTGGGGGATGTAAATGAAGGTGGGTCTTGGGATTATTTATCCTCTTATAAGGACGCCGCCCGAGAAACGAAAATCCGTTGATTAGGTTTTAGGGCAACAGCCCGACAGACCCTTAGAGTTGGGCGGGGTGTCTTGAGTCGAGATGCGGCCTCGGCAAGTGGGCAACACCCCCTGACCAAGGAAACAGATCACCGCTGCCTTCCCTTTGTCAAGCTTGTCAATTCCAACCTGAATTGTCCTTGTTCGTTTGGCAAAGGGAAGAATCCTGCTGTGGGCCGAGACGCACCGGGGAGAACGTCTGACATGGGGCGGTCACAAAGTGGTTCATATGTTCCCCTTGCTCCCAGTTGTGGACACGGGGGGCAACGAGGGCGGTGCCAAAGAAGGGAGAAAAGCCTAGTGCGGCAAATTCAAGAGAATTCAAAAACTTCCCATAAACCAATTTTAATTTTTTTCAAAATCGCCAAAAGACCTACCAGAATGGCCCAGCCGGGAGAACCTGTTCAGGCTCATCCCCCGCAGGAACAGCACATGGGTGACCACGTGGGTGGGTTTTGGGAATGTCCTGTGGACGAAGTGTTACGGGGTTTCCGTCCAGCCTGCCAAGTGGGGACAGCACCGATATCTCAAAAAAACAGACCGATGAGAAAAAAAGGAAAGAGGAAGAGGGGTGGTTTGGGCGCAAAAATTAAAACCAGGGCCGAGTAGGCAGTCAAATCTAATTCACAAGAAAAAACACACGGAACCAGGGGGATGGGGAGGGGCCAAAAAAAAAATGTTAAACCGCACTGAACGACTAGTCAGTTCGAGAGAGCAGAAAAGGGAAGGTGGGGGGGTTGTGGTCAAGACTTTTTGAAAATTGGAAATTATGAAATGCTCCAATGGTTACCATGGAAGAAAATGGTCACACGAGAAAGGGGGGAAAAACGAGGGTTGTGAACGACCTGTCCCAAAAACTGTTGTACTGACCACGAAAAGAAAAAACGGTTTTTCCAAAACATAAGAATGCTTGTGAACTTGGGGGGGGGAGGGGAAAAAAAGGACTAATCCGGGGTGTGGTGGTAGGGCCGAACCGGTTTAGGCCCACTAGGCAAAATTAACCCGATCAAGCGAAAAGCAAAAAAAAAAGATCGCCGTGCGGCATTTTTCCCCGTGCTTGAAAACTTTCGTTCGTTCCTTTTTCTGTTTCACCGTATCCACGGAACCACACGTCAAAGGGAGACTCCCGGGTTGTACGAGTGTCGTTAAGCCCACACTCTTACGTGCTTGGTTATCTAGGTCTTTGGGAGCACTGGGCCGGTGGTGGGTAAGCAAAAAGCAAAGTATCTGACTTTAAAGCATGCACAAGTGGGGGGAAGGGGGTGCCGGGTTCCTCTTTGACATAAGTTGAAAAATGTGGCCTTTTTGAGAGAGCTGGTGAGAGCAATCCTGGGTGCAGGATTTGCAGAATTTCGGGTAACGACCTGACAGTGAGAATGCAATTGTTTAGCGAACTTAAAGGGGAAAAAGGCGAGGGGAAATGAAAAACTGGGGAAGGGGGCGGGTGTTACGAGGCCCATTAAAAAAAAGTGGGGGGGTACCGAAGAGGGCGGCCAGTAACTGTGAATGGCACGGATGAACCCAAGCAGGGGTTGCCCGGGACCAAGAAGGCGGCAAACTCTTTGGACATGGGGAACGATGAATATGGGGCAAACAACGCGCGGAATGGGAGGGGGGAAAGGAAAAAGGGGCGCAGCGTTGTAAAAATGTGACCGGGACGGGTGGGAGGGCAAAAGGGGAAAAACAAACCAACCATCACCAAAAAGAAAGTCCCCTGCCGAGGGGAATGAATAGGCGGGGATGACGGGAAAAAGTCTTACCCGAACCTGGGCAAAGAAGTGTGGGAGGGAAGGGGCAAAAAAGAAAAGGAGACAGACGGTCACTAAAAATTGTATTGCTGGGGCCCGGAAGGGAGGGGAATGGAAACAAAAAAAACCTTGGATAAACCAAACCACGCATAATTTTTGTGGTGGGGGGATCGGGGGCGAAAGGGAGGGCCCCCACGGTTAAGCATTTCGTTTGGGCCATCGTTGGGGGGATTCTGGAGGACGAGAGGGGGGGGGAACAAGAACTGCAACGTATTTTGCTGTATGAAACTTGGTTGGGAGTGACCAGAGGGGGGGAAAGCTTGTGGGTGGTGGGGTTGTAAGGGGTTTTAGGGCCGAAGAACGGGAAATTTTGGAAAAAAAACCGAAGGGCGTTAGGTATGAACCGGACGATTATTATAAACAACAGTTAAAGTCCAGCAAGCAAAGTGGGAACAATGGGGGAAACAAGGAAAAGACTCTTTAAGCTGGAATGGGGAAATAACTGCCGGGTTGAGGGGGTAAGGTGTGTGGGGGAAGTCCGACTTGGGGATAAAACGCAATCAACGGGGACGGGCACACGAGTAGGGGTGAAGTCATGGGGGAAAGGTTCCCTTTTGGTTAACGATACAGGTCCACCAATCACGCCAGAGACCCTACAAGGAGGGGGAGAAAACGCAAGCCAATGGTGGAAAAAAAGAAAAAGGGGGGGGAGAAAGAGATGATAAAAAAGGGGACATAATCGTACCAGGGACATCAAAATGGAAAATCCCAGTCAAAACCACGAAAGGAGGGATTACTTAAAACCCCATGTTCGAATGGAAGAAAAGAAAAGGTGGGAAAGGTGGCAGAGGGGAACAATGAATTGGGAAACCGAAGGAAGGAGGGTGGTGGGTAAAGGTTGGGTCACGCCGAGGCTTGCAAAGGATTTTGGCAAAGGGGGGAGAAGCTTCAACTTTGTGACCATACTTAAAAAAGGAAAATGTACGGGTTCCACCCCACCCTAAAGGGAAAGGACTAAAGGGGTTTCGAAAGGACCTTGGCAGGTGTGCGTATCGTTTTTGAATGGGTTGTGTTAACACAGGGTTACATGTTGGCACGGGAATCACATTTCGGTTTAACCCCCCCCAACCATCTGGAGGGGAAGGGTCAGGTGTGCAAGGCCCAGGGGGGGATGAAAAATAAAAAACCACAGAAAGTCTCACCCAGTTATCATGAATTTTTATTGTGATTGCGTGGTGGCAAATGTAACCGTTGGGGGTTCAACGGGTCCTGGAACTGGTTTGACGTTGCGAACTTTTGGACTGGAAACGGTTCAAACAAAAAAAAAAGATTAACAAAGAAGAACTCCCAGCAAGTAGAAGAAAAAGACCCACCCCACACGCAAACTGAATCCGAACCGAATAGGGCCTCCCCCCTCCTGGAGGGATGGGGGGGGGGCCCTGCCTCTCCACTTTTTTATTGTTACTACAAAAAAAAAGCACCATCCGGACAACCAGGGGCAATGGGTTGAAAAGTGCATGGGCTTGTGCGAACCGTGGCGGAAAAAAAGAACGGCCGCCGTTTGTAAGCGGGTCCCAAAAACAAGGCGAAAAGGGGAAAAGTGGGGGAGTGGCACAAAGGCGGGTGGTGGAAAACCGGAAACGAAAAAAAAAAATGGAAAGCCTAAGGGGGGGGGCTGTGGTAAGACGCGGAAAAGGACAAACTGGAAAAAATGAGAAGAAAAATCAAAAAACGAGTGGTGGAAAAAAGCAGTTGGCGCCAAACGCGGGGGGGGGGGTTTGGGGACGGGCGGTTGGGGCGGAACAAAAAACACGGAAGGGGGAGCGGGAAAGTTGGGGGGAGTGGAGGTGTGAAAGGTCGGGAAAGACAAAGAAGAAAGGACGGCCCAGCGGGGTGGAGGGGTGGGGGGGGGAAAAAATGCGGTTGTGTTTGTTTGGATTCCCCAATCCCGAAACACGAGATGGGTGCGGGGGGAACAGGGGGATTTGGGAAAAAAAAGATGAAGACACTTTCCCCATACGCATCAAAGAAAGAACAGGGTTTTCTGATTTTTTGGTTGGTGGGGAAAAAACCCGCAAACGAAAGGTTTTAAGGGAGAATGACGAACAAGATCAGGGGGGGGGGAAAGCAAATCCTAGGAGGGGTCTTTCCAAATAAACCTCCACAGAATTAGTTAGGAGGAAAGGTGGTTTGGGGGTTCGAAGTGGGCAGAGCAGAAAATGGAAAAAAAAGCAGGTTAATGGTCATACGAAATTAAGAACGAAGTCGCAAGTGAACGGAGAAAGGTAATGAAGAAAGAACCAGGGAAAAAGAAAAAAGAAAAAGGAGAAGGAGTGGGTAAGGGGAACCCATGGAACTCCGACGGATCCGCGCGGTTTCAGGGGACGGGAAAAGGGAAGGGGAGGGGGGGCAAGAGCGGGGAGTGAAAGGAGGAAACTGGGGGAAAATTGGTGAAGGATCGGGGGCACTGGACGTTTTTTGCGGGCGGGAGGGGGAGGGGTTCGAACCCGTTGCCATGGAAACCCACCCCAATTGAAGGGATTAAAAAACAGGGAGCATCAAACAACAAAAGAGGGAAAGAGAAAGGAGGGGGAAGAGACGGGGGTTTAAAAAAAAAAGAAGACCCATCAAAAACTTTAACAAGGGATAACTGAAAAGAATCCAAGAAACAGGGATGAAGTGGTCCACAACAATGTTCCAGTGTGGAGGCAACGTTCCCAGGCCGCAAACAAGAGAAAAAAGGGACCGCCCGAAGAGGCCGAAGGACACCATCTGTTGCACGGGTGGTTGGGGCAACAAAGGCACGTTTCCCCGGTCCTACCCCGGTCTTCAATGGTCAACAGGGGAGGTACTAAGGGAAAAGTAAGGAGGGTTAATGGGTGGTTTTGGGGTGGTAGAATGACCGAGCGAAAGGTCGGACAAAAGGAATGCAGGGGGGGAAGAAGTGCGACCAGCAAACTTTGGGGCCTCTAACTGGGGGGTGGGAGGGGGGCATTGGAAGCCAAACAGAGGAAAAGGGGGGAGGTAAGAAAAAAGGGAAGAAAAAAAGAGGTGGACGACCGTTGAGGAAGCTTGACCCGGGGGGGGGGGTGAAAAAAACATCCGAAAGGGGTTCAGGAGGAAGGTGAAAAGACCCACCGTGTCCAGCAGCCAAGAGGAAAACAACGCAAAAGGGGACACAAAAAAAAAGTGCTGATGGGCGTGCGGGGAAAGCACAAAACAAAAGCCTTAAATTGTGCCAAAAAAGTAAAAGGGGCAACAAGAAAAGTAGATGGGAGGGTTTCCCCACCAGGGGAACCCTCAATACTATCACCCAAAAAAAAAAAGTACCCATAATGTTTTTGTCCACGCTGCACCAACATAGACCGGGGGGGGGGAAAAGACACCCTGGGCCCCGACAAACACAACAAAAAACAAAATGGGGTGCATAGGGGCCGCAACGTAGGGGGCGAAGGGAAGGTGGGAGGGGGGAGAGACAAGGGAAAAAGCGAAACGGAGCTTCACAACGGTGTTTTTGGTTGCAGGGGGGTAGAAAACCAGAACACAAAAACCAATACAACCCAACAAAAAAGCGCGCGGTAAAGACCAAATCTGCATTCTTGGCCCACAACGTTAATCGTGGACTTGGTGTTCAGGGGAAATAACAGAAAACGCAAGCCCCAAAGAATAAAGGGTCCGGCAGACTTTTTAGGTACCGGGACGCAAAACTCGGGACGCGGCCACGCCGGGGCCCACAGGAAGGTTTTTTGCCACGGGTTATGGGTGCCCCGGGGGTGTGGATTCAAGTTATTTGGTGGGGGGGGTTTGGGGGAGGGGTGTGGGGGGGAAGGGCAAAAAAGTGCAGGCCGAGTTTTTGGTCCGTTGAGCGGGGAGAGAAAAAGAAAGGTGGGGACCCATTTAAAAATCTCAACGGAAAATTTTCCTGCCAAAAAGACGAAAGTAAGACAGACTGTAAAAAAAAATAATTGACACAAAGCAAAGAAAAGAAAAAGTAAAAAGGGGAAAAAGAAATCTGATCTCCCCGTCGACCGACTCAAATTTAAAACAAAAACGCGGATGGAAAAACGGAAAAACAGAGAGAACAGAAACGTGAATAACACAACAGGTGGAAACAGGGGGGAAAAAAACACATCAACGAAAGGAGAAAGGCCATGAGGGCCAAAAGTTCTTTCACTGAAATGGTCGTTGAAGGTCACTGAGAAGAATGGAAGGGAAGGTCCGGGGAAAAAAAAGACAGCGCCCCACAAGCGACATAATGACAAGGGGTCAACGACGATTTTCCAACCACCCCTGGAAAAACGCGGTAACTCATGGAGCAAGCGGGGACAAGCAAACAATGGCTGTGTCTGTCATGAAAGGGGACCAAGAACAGAAACTCCAAGACAAGAATTCTGGGAAGGGGTTGGGAAAAGTTTTGAAAAATGCTAAAAAACAATAGTGACAACATAAATGGACCGTGGGGGGGGGGGTAAAGAGGACAACCTTTGTAAAAGTGGCCACCAAAGGGAAAAAGGGGGAAATGGGGTTCAGAAAGGACCATTTTAGAGAGAGGGAGGGAGGTCCCAAAAACGGGGAAACAGGGGAAAATCAAAGTGTGACTGGTAAAAAAAAAAAAAAAAAAAGGGCCAAAAAAGAAGTTGCCAGGTCGGTAGCCAAAAGCCTGACTACCGACCTACAAAAATGAACCTGTTTGAAGAGATAAAGGAGAGAAAAAAGTGAGCCCCAAGAACCGATTTGGGGGGGGTGGGGGGACCAACGGGGAATAGGGTCTGGGTCATGGTTGGGTTCAGAGAGGGGGGGAAAAAAGTGGAAAAAAGAAAGATTCGGTTGGTTTTGAACGGGAGAGGGTTCTATGACGCAACAGGGAAAATCCGGAAACAAAAAAAAAAGCGGAGTGGGTACTCCGGGGACTTGGGCAAATGTCCAAACAGGCAAAAGACCAAGACACATCCCCAAGTAAAAGGGAGGGGGTCAAAAAAAAGACGTCGGTCAAATATTCACCAAAACCCTTCAAGGAAACAAATCGGGGAATTTTAGAGGGAATCGCCAGTTGACCAAGTCACCTAAGCAAAAGAAAAAAAAACACCGACCCTTCAAGGGGAATTCAGTGTTCAAATAAAGGAAAAAATTACGGGTAAAGAAGAAGGACACTACCAGGTGCGGATCTTCCAAAATTTGGTGTTCAACCCGGCCGCGACAAATGTCCAAAAGGAAGGAAGAGGTGGTGAGGACAATCACGAATGAAAAGTACCTACGCCAAGGACATGGTACATTCTCGGTTATGGAGGCCAAGTTTTCGACAAAAAAGAAGGTAAAACATTTTTTAAAGGGAGGGCGGGCCCAGCAAAACCGAAGGAAATGAACCCGGGGCATTTGCCTGGCGGAGGTTGTAACAAATAAGGTCAAGACGTCAAACCGAATAAACACTCAGGCCACGAGTCAAAGGCCCAGAAAGGCAAAGCCTCAGGGGTCACGGGTTGGGAAGAATTTTCCAGGAAGGGCAAGGCAAAAGAGAAAAACCAAAAGGTGGGTAATGCCAGCTGAAAAAGGAGCAACATTTTTTTAGCCAGAAGACAGAGGCGGAAAAAAAAATTTTAGGTAGAGGGGAAACGAAAGACCAAAAAGAAGATAAAAAAGTAGGAACAAAAGCCCCAACTGCATAGTTGAAGGAGGCAAAAGGACACATACTCCTTAACCAAAGAAAAAGAAACACCAAACAACCCCGTAAAAAAGGCACGAGGGGGGTAAAAACAAAGTGAACTCCTCAAGTCTAACAAGACCGGGCACGCCCTGGAGAAAAAAAGACAGCCAAGGACAAGCGACAAGTGAAAGCCCGAGGACAAAAACCAGACCAAACATCGTTCCGGGGGAAGGGTGGCCATTAGAAGGGGTTGGCAAATCCACCCGCCTGAAATTCCACCCCAAAGAAAAGGAAAATCTACAGGATCGGCCACGCCACCCGGAGTCGGAATTTGGGTGAAATAGGGGGAAAATAAACCGTTTCCCGGCGCCCACAAAAGAGGACCCAATCGAGGGGGGCGAACCCAGACGTAAACGAAAAGGAAAGATTGCACACAACGGGAAACGGAATGAGTGGTAGGGGTAAACCGCTCCCCCAAAAAAAAGAATCGGGGGGAAGGGAGAGGTTGAATGGTAGAAGGGGAACACCAATGACGCAGGAAGATATGTAAAAGGAACCAAACAAGGGCAAGAAAAAACATTGCAAATTTGGAGAGAAGATCGGACTTCAAGACTCGTGGTTGTTTGGTGGTTGTTATTCACGCATCATCAGCCCGCCAGAAACCTGGGGTTGGAGTCCGTTGTTTGGTGGTTTCTGTTGCATGTAATATGTTTTCACCGTGCAGGTAATATTTGCTCCTCAATGAATTGGAAACCAGAAAAAACATACTAATTGACTCACAACAACCGGAAAGATTGGGGGGAATAAAAAAAAAAGGGGAGATTTTTTGTATGGTTAAAAAAAAAGTTGGACGGGAGAGATTCTAAAATCATTCACAGCAAACAAAGAGGAAAAAGGGGTGATAGGAGGATTGGACGGCCGGAAAGAGGCAGGGCCAGTAAACAACGATAAAAAAAATTGGGAGTGTTTTGTCAACGGGTTGGGGGAATTGGGTGAAAAGTAATGAGAATCAGAAAAGAAAAAGAAAGGGAAAGGAGAAAAATACCGCGACCCTTTGTCCAAGACAGGGTGTGGGGGCGCGGTAAGAAACGTTCCCCCACGCCAACTGCCGGGTCCCAAAGGTGAGGAACGAGGAAAGGCGGGGGAAAAAGCGGGGGCGGGGCGAAGGGATCCTTGTGTGGGCCAAAGGGAAACACTGGGTGGTTTGACCGTTAAAACAGAAGGAGACAAAGAAAGGAGGCGGACTGGTCGAAAATTGGAAAACAACTTGCATGGAACTGTGCTTCTACTGGGGGGGCCGGGGGAAAACTGAAAGGCACTGACCAACGAAAGGGCGGATACCAAGAGGGGGGTACTAGGCGGAAGAGGACTACTTTTTTCAACGGCTGCTTTGGGAAGAAGGGGACAAGGGGGGGGGGGGTGAGGTTTGTTGACGCAGTAGGGACTAACCCTGCAACGCTGTGAAAATTGGTGAACCAAGGGGGGGGTGCCGGGTGACGCGTTTGGGAGAAGGTGTGTGAAACGTTTTTCGAGGAGAAACAAGAAACAAGCCCTTGAAGGGGAGAGGGAAATTAGGAAGGAAAGGACTGGGTTTTTCGCACCGCGGACGAATTTAAGGAAAGCTGGGAGCCGGTTGAAAAAGCGGGAATTACAGTGGGGGGGGAGAATGCAAAGGGCACGGCAGAAAGGGAAGAGAAAGTAAGCAAAAATGGGTCAGAGGGCCGGTAATTTCGGGAGAAAGCTGACGGTTAAAATGGGAAAGCACAAGAGAGAAAAAGGAATTAGAGGGAACGGGTGTAGGGGGGAACCGAGCAAAAATTAAAGGAAGCAGGGAAAGCCCTGTTGGCAACCGTAACGCCATCCCCACGCAATAAATTCAAATAATGGCGGCGGACGGAAGAAGAGAAAAGGAAAAAAATAGGCCCAGGAGGCTGGGAGCGGGAAAGACGGGGGGGGGAGAGGGGACAACTCCTAACTAAGGAGTCCTAGGTCCGGTGACTGGGGGGAAGCCGAAAGGGCGTTATTTCAACTGTTTAAAAAGCAGAGGGGGGGGGGGAGGAGGGTGCTATTGGTAAAGACACACGGGTGGAGGAAAAAATGTTAAAGGACCTTTGTGGCGGAAGGAGCATGCAAAAAAGGGGGCAAAACCTTGCAAAAAGGTGGGAATTGGTGTGGGGGGAGCAGAGAAAAATCTGGGGTTTTTTGAAATAAGGTTAGGGAGAAAAGAAGACGGGTACTAAAGCGTGGTAAGGTGGTTGGAAAGAACCGAGAGGGACAAAGATTGTGATTACAGAAAAAAAACGGAAAGACCACGGTAAACAATTGTGACGGGATTCTTACAGGTGTAGATCATGAAAAAAGGAAAGGGGTGACAAAGGGTGGGGAGAAGGAGCTGTGGGGGAAGAACCAAAGTCTCTTCACTTGTTGACCCAGATGTGAAATACAAGGTGGTTTTGGTTGGGGAAAGGGTGGGTTTTGCACTAAAAGTAAAATGGTGAAAACAAATGGACTACAAAGTATGGATTTAAGAGCAATGGGAACACTACAAAAGAATGTTTGTGGGAAAGAGGAAAAAAATACCCAACGTTGACATCTAAAATGACAAAGAAGTTTGAGCAATGCAATACCCAGCCAAACGCCATGAGTTAGAGGCTGTCGGGGGGGGGACGAAAATCCTGGGAAGCAAATGGGGACAAGTGTAAAAAGGGGTGGCGCGAAGTTTTCAGAAAGGGGGGAATTGGGGTGAAAAGAGGGGGGGGGGTTCGAAGAAGATGAGGGGGAACGAAGGGTTTGTGGGGGGAAGGGGTTTTTGACAGAACTCACATTTGTTTTCCAACATGGGAGAAGAGATGAAGGAAAACGGGTCACCGAAATTTCACAGTGGGGGCAAAAAACGAAAGTGGGTGTAGGGAACTTGGTCCCGGGCCACAAGGGGGAAAAAAAAAGGATCCGGGAATGGGTTTTTTACACAGGGGGGGGGCAACTGGTGGCTAAATTCAAGGGGCCCGGGGTCTCGGACGGAGGCCGGGTTGTTGCCAACAAGGAAGGGGGGAAGGGAATGAAGCAAAGGAGAGGAAGGATTGGTTAGAATGGTGATGAACTGTGGTATGTGGGGGAATCGTGGTGGTCAGAAGTTGGTGGTTGGGGAGGGGGGAAGCCGACAAATTTTGGGGAAGTTTTTGGGAGAACCGTTTTGAGATGGAAGGTGGATCGCGGAAAAGACAGCGAAAAACAACAGAAAGGAGACAGAGAAAAAAATCAAAAAAAAAAAAAAAGAGGTAATCCCAAAGAAAAGTAAATGACAAAAACCACGTCAACCAGCTGCCCGCGACCGAAGAGGTTGACAAAAAAGAAGGGAAAAAAAACGTCAAAGCAACGGCCTGGTGTCTGAAGGGCAAAAAATTTGCAGGCTTCAAAAAGAAAAGGGGAAAAAACTGTGGGAGGACAGACCAGAAGGGACGAGGGGTTCACGTGGGTTTGGGGGGAAGAGGGGTCTGGGGCCGGAAAACGACCCCCCACCACAGTGCAGCTACATGGAACGATTTCCCGTGGCAGAAAGCGGTAAAGCACGGAAAAATGCGCCGAATTGAGCCACGAGGGTATGAAACAACACTGACGTGGGGTCATACACAGAGTTGGACGGAACAGGGTGGGCTTGTAAAACAACACGAGGGGGGGAGCAAGGGGGGAAATGGAGGTGGGGGGGGGGGAGTACTTTTTGGATATGCCATTGTCCCCACCCATCGACATGGCGGGAGGGGGGGCGTGGGGGGGGATTGTGTGTGGTGGGTAAAAAAAGGACGGATTTTTTTAGGTCAAAACCCAAGCAGCCCGAAACGAAGTGGGTGGGGCCCAGGGGAGGGTGGGAAAGGGGAGGGGAAGAAAACGTGGTCAGAGAAATTAAGCCAGGAAAGTGTGAGGATGTGGTAACAAAGGGTACACCGAAATGGAAACTCAAGTTCGCCACAGAGAAGGAAAACACCGGAAAGACGAGGTGTGGGGGAGTACGCCCCCAAAAGGGAACAAAGTTAAACACCCAAGTGGGGGGGGGTTCCAGGGGGAGGGCAGCGGAAACTTGGCCCCGGAAGTGTTAAACTGGGAGAAAGAAGGTGGGAGACACGAGAAAGGGGGGGAAAAACGCAATTAACAAAGGAAGAAAAAAAAGTAAAAAACGCCAAGGAATGGAAAAGAACAGAAGGGACAGTGGAGGGGACCAAACCGGGAAAGGCGCCGGGAACGAGGCCAAACGAGGGGGAACTTCTTCAAGGGGTGAAAATGTCACGGGAAGAGAAAAAGGGCGGGGGCAAAACGGGAAGAAAAAAAAGGGGATTTAAAATCGGCCAATACGTGATGGTTGGGAGGGCGGAAGTGGGGACGAGGAATGGCACGTGGGCATTGAACCAGGGTAACAAGGGACCGAACAAACGG